>JACCDM011860394.1_pt1 | contig 46468 bp, 45 predicted proteins | sample 7445851 | NCBI WGS metagenome assembly JACCDM01 (sample SAMN15323438, study PRJNA562643) | freshwater metagenome | isolation source: river surface water | place: USA:Blue River Watershed | collected 2017-08-16
GTAGGCGCGCTTAGGAGACGCTTGAGGCACGTGCGTCTTGTAGGTATTACCCAGGGCTTTGATGGAGATCTCTTCCGTGTTGTTTGCGTCTTCCTTGGTCTTGAATTTCAAGTACGCAGGCAGCTCTTCGTAGATGTCCTTCAGACGCTTGATGTTGTCGCCACGCAGTTTGTCGTCCTTTGTCATCAGGTTGATCTGCGTGTTGTTGCAAAGGAAGTTCATCAACTCCGTCATCAGCAAGTCGGCGTTGAACGATTTACCGGTCTGACGTGGTTGGGTGAGGATGATGTAAATGTGGCAGAAGAAGCACCACCACAGTGCCACGTTCGATCGGTTGATGCGCACGATGGATGCGGCAGTACCAGCCACGGCAGGCACGCGTGCAACTTCTCGAAAGAAGTACCAAGGATTGATCTTGCACTCAATGCCCACCTTGGCCATCATTTCAATGCTGAGGCTCGGATCGTGGGGATCGACAAACTCCAGGTCCTTATCGTGCAAAGCCAGGAAGAACAGGTGATTTTCAACACCCATCATTCGAAGCTTGAGCGCCAGTTCAACGGCGGTGCGGTTACGCGTGTTGTAGTGGACAATCGCGTGCGGGTACTTGTCCCAGTCTTCTTGGAAAAGGATCATTTTTGTGTTCTCTGCTTTGTTAGCATAATCTCATATAAGTAACAGCATATAGGAGGGCAGAGGCCCTCCTATATGCTTACAGGTAGCCGCCTACGGCATCTACTTGGAAGATCGGCAAGCCGACCTTCGAAAGTTGCAGGTCCGCATCTGGGGTGCGTTTGAAGAACTCCAGATAAGCGGTGTCATTGTTGTTGATCGCCTGAGTCAGCGTGATGATCTTGTCCCACTGAGTGATGGACAAGGTGGTCTTGACGCCGGAGACGACCAAGTTGAAGTGCGTCGGCTCAGGTGCTCGCGTCTCGGTGCTCGGATTGAACAAAGGACGTGAGCGGTAGTAGATACCTTCGAGCCATTGCTCTTGGGTTTCGAACTCGCCTTTGACCTTGGCCTGCCGAGAAGACGGAGACTGTTGGTAGAACGTCATGAAGGAGCCCTTGCCGTATTGAGGCACGGAACCCGCGGCCTGTGTCACCAGCCAGTTCGATTGGCCGCCGGTGGGCGGACGACGAGTGCCTGGGTGATTCAGGATGACGTCGACGTACTGCACGTGGGTGTAGTCTCGATAGACGGCGTTGACGTTCTTGAGGTTGATGTAGACGGAGAGCGTTTGCTTTTCACCGTAGCTCACAGGGCTGTAGCTGCGAGTGCTGGGGTCGATCGTGACCAGAGGCGTGACCTCGTAGTTGATCGAACGCTCCAGATCGTAGAGGAACCACGCCAGACGGTAGCCCGCCACAGCGCTGACCCAGACGGGGTAGCAATACAGCTGCACCGAGTAACGACCCTCGACCGCCACCGTCTGAACGGTGTAGGTTTCGCTGAACTGATCTTCAGCGTAATTGAGGTTGCCGAAAGCGGATTCACCTGCTTGGAGCCGGTACTTGAGCGTGAGTTCGGCAGTCTGGCCGACACCAGTCGGTGCAAACGCTTCGAGACCTTCGGCGGAGAACCGAGTGCCGTCGACAGACATCTCCAAGGTTTCACCATTGGAGTAATGCACCACGCCCGTGAGATTGAGCGCGTTGAGTGGCAGATTGACTGGGTAATTGATGATGCCGGAATTGGCTGCAGCCAGGAAAGGGGACTTCAGGCTGATGCCGATGACCGCTTTGGAGAAAGCATCCACCGATCGGATGAACCCGGTGTTTTGCACCAGCAGGCGTTTGATCTCGATCACGATGCCTTCTGCGTCATAGATCACCGCCGTCACCGTATCGCCGTCCAGCAGATTGGCGCTCGTCCAACCAGCCATCACGGTCTTGATGCCGGTGTTGTTGGTGTAGCGGTCTGTGGCCACCAACTCCATCGGGATGTTCTCGCTGACGTAGTCCCCCGCGTTGTTGAGCCAAGAGCTGATCACGACACCGTCATTGTTGACATTGGTGCCTTTGAAGATCTTGCAGTAGGCCGCAGCACTGGAGCCAACCATCAAGCGTCGGTCGACTTGGATGCGAGCCGGTGAGACCGAGCGATCGACGAACATCCGGTAGGTGCTGGCGGTGTTGCCGAACAGCACGTCTGAGGGCTGGATGTCTTGATCAAAGGTGACTTCTCGAACAGCTTGCAGAGTCGGGACGTTGTCAGCCCCGACCGCAGTGACGATGTAGCGACGAATTTCGTTGCCTTGGATCTCGTGAACTTCGTCTTGGACTTTCACGACGAAACGTCCCGTGCCGTTGGGGCCGGTGTAGACGTCTCGCATGTTCCAGATTTGCCACATCCCATCGGGATTGGGAAGGACTGGGTTGTAAACTGGCATTTAGTACCTCTGAATCAGTTGGAGACTTGCACGAGCGTAGACAGGATCACGCGCGTTTGAGCGTAGATGCGCGTCGCAGCACGCAGGAATCGCATCTGATCTGCCGTGAGGCTGATCGAGATGTTTTCCCAATGCGGATGGATCACACAGTAGGTGAGGTCGGGCGTGTTCTCGGGATTGATTGGATCAAGCCTGTAGATGTTGAGGTATGGCGCCACGATCTGCTGCACTGTGCTGTCCGGGTACTGACCTGCGATCTGTGCTTGTGTGATGCTGCCGTTGAGCATCGCCGAGATCAGCTTACCCAGAAACGGGCTGTAGAGCACGTACCGATCTGGGATCGGCGACATGTCTGTCGGTCGTTGCTGAGGGATCTTCAGACTGAGGTAGTCTGTGATCTTCTTCTCGGTTTCGTTGTCGCGGTCGCGAAGCTCGTACGGGTCACTGACCACCACCTTGTTCATGGCGTTGGTCATCTCACGGATCTCATACGGAGCCCCGTTTGGAATGACGCCAGTGTTGACGGCTTCAGCGAATGCCTGCTTGCTCGCGGTGATGAGTCCGCCACCAGCCACAACTCGCACGTTGCGGTTCAGGTGCAAGTCGTACCTGTCGTTGACCGACAGAATTCCGTTGTAGGCGAAGCCACGTTCTGGCCGCTTGTAAGGCTTGAGATCACTTTGGCAGTGACCGAACGCCCTCACGGTCAGGACCTGGTTTTGGTCTCGAGGATTGAGGTATTCCTTGTTCCAGACCAAGACCGTCGGGAAATCGATCAGGTAATCGATTCCTTCGACAAGAGGCTTGTTGTTGAGCCATACGTCGTATTCCGCAAAGGGCACGGACAGTGTGGTTGGCGTGCCGTCAACGATCTTGGTCAGGTAGTGCAGCAAAACACCATCGTTCGGCTGCATGTTGACCGAGTAGAAAAGGTGTTGCTTGTCGCTGCGCAGAATCCGTCGGGCGTTGCTGGTGGTAACCCATTCCAGCTGATTGCCGTTCTTTCGAACTTGATCGGTTTTGGTCACATCGGCCCATGAACCCGAGGCATTGGTGTACGCCCGGTAGTTGTAGCCCGGCTCGATGGCCAGTGCGACACCGTTATTGGTTTCATCCAGCTGCTGCGATCCTGCACCTTGCACCATCTCAACAATGCGAGCGGCCGGGTTTTGGCAGACATGCTTGTTGTTGCCTGTCGGCACAACCACGTGCCCGAGGAGGATGCCGTCCGCATCGTACTCGTAAGCCGTCGCCCCGAACTGAAAGGCTGGCGGCAGAGACACTTCGTAGAGAGAGTCTCCGTTGAGCACGGCTTCCAGCACGTTCTTAGCCATTTTGAAGTTGCAACCAGAGTAGCCGTAAGCGGTCTCGACCAGCGAATCGGTGATCTCGGATTTGTCGACGTACATCAGTTGGTTGTACGGAGATGCTTCCAAGTTTTCCGCACGCCAAACCGTGTTGCTGGAGTCAACGCCGACCATGGCCGCCACACGTTGGGTGTGCGGCAAGGTCAGCAAGTAGCCGGTCTTGTTCAGATCGTCCACAGGTTGCTGTGGGATGCCGTCGGAACGAATCACCAACTTGATGGCCAAGTTCTCCAGCCGCACCTGACCCGTCGTCACGTTGGCAAACGCCGGGAAGTATTGACGAACGTAAGCCGCGACGATCGAGTAGTCTCGGAAAGTCACCATTCGCAACGTATCAACGGCGTTCTTGTGAACGTAACGGCCACGATTGGTCACCGTGTCGTAGATGAAGACATCCACGTTGGACGCATGGTCGATCGTTCCCGCCCAGCCCGTGTCGTAGCTGAGCAGCCATTTGGACTTGTTGTCCACGCTGGAAACAAAACTGCCGATACCTGTCAGCGGGATTGTTGCGATCTTCACGATCGAGGCGTCCTGCATGTACTCGATCGTGTCGCCGACCTGTGCGGTCAATACGCTGATCTCGTTGCGCAATTCGCCGTTGACGAAATGCAGCACCTCACCCGCATAGCCTGGATCGGCTTTGAGCGCAATGATTTCGGTTTGCAGCGCCAAGATGTCGTCGGTTGTGACCACCTTTGCGCCGGCCACACGGAACGGCACCGGAGTGGTGATGTCGGAGCGTTGGTGAAACGGGTTGCGATAGAAGCGGAAGTAGATGGGTTCTTCATCCGGCTTGACTGCGATCTTGGCGTTGCGTTTGACGGCAATGACCAGATTGCGATCGCGCAGCTTGCGATAGCGAATCTCGCTCTTTGGGATGAGAACACCCATCTGGTTGTAGGCGTCGCAAATGAGCTGCTGCTCCTCAGCTTCCACGTCCATCGAACCCCATTGGTCATCCAGACTTTTGAGGTTCAAGAAGAGAGGATGTGCTTGACCAACCTGGTAGACATACCAGTAGGAGGTCTTGTCGGGCATGGAAAATTGTTCCCAGCCGGCTCGACCGAAGCTGAAGTCACCACCTTTGACGGAGATCTTGGACGGGCGGATGATCGCCTGGTACGTGGGGTCTGGAATGTTCCAGACGTTCTGCACCGCGTCTTGAATCAATGGGCTCATGGTGCCCTCCTCAATAGTGGTTGGCGTATTCGCTCAAGGGGTTGCCGTTGGCGACGATGGCGTCCGGCCCACCAATCAACGCATCGATCGAGCGGTGGTAGAGCTTGCCGGAATCGTTCTTGTCGAATTGTTGAACAATCTTGGCCAGGGTCGAGCGGCGGAAGGTGGCGCTGGAGAGCGATGCATCTACGATGGCCAGCCAGGTGGGGACGTGTTCGAGGCCGACCGCCAGGACTTCGCGAGCGTTGGTGCCGAACCAAGTGCCCGAGACAACTTGCAGCATCGTGCCCTCGTTGAAGTCTTGCAGTGCAACGTTCCCCACTCGCTTGTGGATCTGCACGCACAATTCACCGAGGCTGTGGATGCACTCGATGTCTTTGAGGGTCTTGCTCACCAAAGCGGCAGGCATGCGCAGATGGCGCACCAGTTTGCCTTCGACCTGCGTCAGGTCGATGTCGGAATGCTTGATTTCGTCGGTGAACAAGCACAGATAGAAGTAACCAGCCAACACGGTGACGATCATCTGCTCGGCGGGGTCCAGGGCAAAGCGCCGGGCTACCGACTGTCCGATCAGTTGGGAGTAGACGATCAGGGGCAGCGGCGAAATGTCGCGCAGCACTTCCGGACGACCTTCCATCCACAAATGGTTCAAGATGGTGCGCTTGATGGCCCAGGCGTACTCGATGCCGTTCTTGACCCGGAACTCGCGCTGAGATGGGTTCCACGAACCGAAGCTGCGCACGTCCAGTGTCAAGACAGGTCGGTCCTTGTCCAAAGAGGGGATGTTTGCCGGGTAGGGGTGCCTGAAGAATGGGACGACATCCTCAGCTGGGTTTCCACCTTCGACCAGGTAGATGTTGAGCGGCTCTGCAAACTTGTTCAGAGTCACGGTGATTTTGTTCAGGCCGCCTTGGGCTGCCGAACGGACCAGCTCGTCTGCAAGCTTGGTCAGTGTGAAGCCGCTGCAAGCGGTGGTATCGTAAGCGCTGTTATTGATCGTCATTTGACTTTCCTGGTGGTTTGAATATGCGCCGTGATGGCTGGGGTTGATAAAAAAGAAAAGATCCCTAGATGATGCAGTTCCTACGTTTTAATTGTATGGCCGAAACTGAACACGCGCCGGGCGTAAGCTTGGCATCTCATGGATGGGCCCGCTCTCTGGAGTTGACCATACCTTTCTTTACCAAGGAACACTTACCATGACTCAAAACGCGTCGCCGATGACGTTGCTCTTGGGTATCCAGGACGACTCCACCGAACCGATCCAGGTTTCGCGAGAGCAGCTCCCGACCCACATCCCTTTGCACTACCTGTACACCAAGAAGGGCCCGCTGGGTCGTCAGCTGGTGGTCGGTGCTGCTCGCACCCAGCTGTACGGTGCTGAATCGTTCGACATGCGCAAAAAGTGGGCGAACCACCAGACGGAATCGTCGAACACCGTGAACGCCTTCGGCAACGCTCAGATCATTGAGCGCGTGCTCCCGGCCGATGCCGGCCCCAAGGCCAACATGTGCCTGTGGCTCGATCTGATGCCTGCGAACATCCCCGTCTACCAGCGAGCTGCTGACGGCTCCTACATTCGCGACGGCGTGACCAACCAGCCCGTGCCCGTCACGCCGGCTGCAACCGTGCCTGGTTTCAAGGCCAAATGGGTGGTCTCGCACATCACCGCTGGCTCTGGCAGCGACGCCGACAGCACCCTCTTCGGCAAGCAAGCTGTGGGTCCTGGCGATCAAACTGGCGGCACTGGCGCATCGCAGCGCTACCCCATCCTGGAATTCTGGGCCGGCTCGCCCGGCGCCTATGCCAACGATGCTGGTCTGCGCATCTGGGCCCCGACTCGCAAGAGCGGCAACAAGGTCAACGCCAAGTTCCTCGAACGCACCAAGATCTACCCGTTCCAGATGTCTGCCGTCAGCCGACTGGACGCCAACTCGGTTGCCACCGTCAAGCCGCAAATCAGCGGCGACACCGTGCTCGAGTTCGTGCTGCCCAACGGCGTGATCAATCCGCTCACCAACGGTCAGATCTCTCTGGCTGACGTGTTCGATCAAGCGTGGTCTCGCACCAACCGTGTCGGCTTCGCCCCCGTGTTCGCCGACATCGCCGGCATGCACATCTACCACGCCAACATCGAGACCGTCCTGGGCCTGACCTACGCGGCCGAGCAAGCGCATGTGGACTCGCTGCCCAGCGCCCCGGGCTCTGACTTCGTGGCTGACCAAGACGACGGCAAGTACGCCTTCAACTTCATCAGCGGCGTCTCGTCCTACGATGCCCCCTACCACACCTTCGTGCTGGACAAGACCGCACCCAATGCGGTTTCTCTGACCCCGAACACCAACCTGTTCGCTGCTGGTGGCTCCGACGGCACCATGAGCGATGCTCTCTTCGGTGACATCGTGCGCAGCAAGATCGTGGAGTACGCTGACGAGAACAGCGAACTCATGGACACCGCCTACCACGTCGAGACGCACTTCTACGACACCGGCTTCCCGCTGGCCACCAAGCTCGCCTTGCCGTCGTTCATCGCCCAACGCAAAGACACCTTCGTGGTGCTCAGCACGTTCGTGGCCGGTGACGACGATCTGACTCACAGCGAAGAAGTTTCGCTGTCGAAATCGCTGCGTGCAGCACTGGAGCTCTACCCTGAGTCTTCCTATTTCGGCACCCCGGTCACCCGCGGCATGATCATCAACCGCCATGGTCGCAAGATCAACTCGCAGTACAACGGCGACCTGCCTCTGACGCTGTGGCTTGCTGCCAAGAGCGCGCGCATGATGGGCGCTGGCAACGGCAAGTGGAACAAGACCTACTTGTTCTCTGGCGGCGAGAAAGCCATCATCGACGACTTCAGCGACATCAACGTGCGCTTCGTGCCTGCCGGCCAACGTTCGGACGACTGGGCCGTCGGCATGAACTACCCGCTGCGGTACGACCGCCAGCAGTTCTTCTTCCCGGCCCTGAAGACCGCCTACTCGGACGACACCAGCGTGCTGACCAGCTACTTCACCACAGCGGCCTGCTGCGCGGTGCAGCGCATCGGTGAGCAAGCCTGGCGCAAGTTCTCCGGCACCACCGCCAAGAGCGAAGGCCAACTGATCGCCGATGTCAACAAGTTCGTGGAAGACGAAGTGCGCGGCAAGTTCGCCGACATGGTCAAGGTCATCCCGAACTGCACGATCACCGAAGGCGATCGTCAGGCCGGCTACAAGTGGACGCTGCCCATCTCCGTCTACGCCGAGGGCATGAAGACACAGATGACGCTCAGCGTCATCGCCAAGCGGATGTCCGCCCTTCAAAACCCCTGATCTCTAGCTGGGGGAGGTAACTCCCCCAGCTCTAGACCACCATTTCAGAAAGAGTGAATCAAATGGCACGCGTCACAGATGCAATCGAAACGGGTCAGATCACCGAAGGCTACTCTTCGCCGATGCTGAGCCTGCGCTACGGCGGCCAAGGCGGGTACGCCCCGAACCTGGCCGAATGGGTGAGCAACCAAGCCTACATCCAGCGCAACCTCATTCCCCTGCTGATGGAAGCCCCGGGCGGTTTCGCCTATCTGCCAGACCCCGACTGGTGGACCGCTTCCCTCAAGGCACTGATGGAATTGCACATGAAGTCCGTCACTGGCCTGAATGCAACCATCGAAGTCGATTGGGGTGTCGAAAACCCCGTCGGTGGCGGCGGCGAGATGCAGCAAGAGTACACGAACGTGACTCGCCAGCGCTCGAACCCCAGCTACACCTGGCACGAGAAGTACGGCCGTCCGATCAACACGTTCTGGACCGAGTACATCGCCAACCTGATCGGTGACCCCGACACCAAGGTGCCCAACATCTCCACGCTCTCCGGCGAACGCCCGACGGACCTGCTGGCAGACATGTACACCTTCACCATGCTCTTCATCGAGCCGGACCCGACGCACCAAACCGTCGCCAAGGCTTTCCTGTGTGCCAACATGGCGCCCAAGACCGCAGGTGAAGTCACTGGTCGTCGCGAACTGACTTCGGCCATGGAAGGCCAGGAAATCAACATCGAGTTCACCGCGTTGACCTCGAGCAACTTGGGCGTGCGTTTGTTCGCCCAGTCCATCCTGGACGCCATCAACCTGGCCAACGCCAACCCGAACATGGCACCTGCCTTCATCGAAGGCATCTCGGCAGACGTCGCTGCAGCAGACGTCGGCTACATCGCCCAGGCCGAAAACCTGAGCGCCACTGCCGTGGTTCAACGCTGATCGCAGCATATAGCCGAAGGGGAACCCCTTCGGCTATTTATGCTGTCACTTCGCTTGAAGTGTGATTTCCAGCGACACGTTGTTCTTCATGTCGCAGAACAAGCAGTTCCAAAAGCCATCGTCAGATTCGATGGCATAGCGACTCGTCTCCGAGCAGCGAACGAACACACGCATGAGCAAATCTTGCAGGTTCTTGTGAGCCGTCATCGTCTGCTTTTGCAAACTCTTGGTCTGCTCCTGCCAGTAATCGTTCATGCTCGCCAACATCTTGTTCATCGCCAGGGCGGTGTTGGGGTGATTGACGCTGCGCGGGCTGCGGTGCGTGGGGGACCACGCCTTGAACTCGATCGTTCCAGAGATGATCGGGTTCTCGTAACGCATGTTGCAGATCGCACTGTCTTCACCTTTGGCGAACTCGGTCACTTGCGTCTGCTGAGGGATCAGCTCGGACAAGAAATGCCCGACACTCAGCAGCCTGGAATGGTTGGGCGCAAACGCCTCCAGGCCATCTAGGGCTTGACGTAGCGCCTTGACGAACTCGCTGAGCTCTTCACGAGTTGGTGCTTGATTTGACTGCTCGCTCATTTTGTTTGTGTGCTGTGTTGGTGGTAGGAATCTTCGATTTCCTTGCTGATCATGGAAATCGCGGCTTGAATGATGGCTTGCTTTTGTTCGACGCGCGTTGCGCTCTCAGGCAAGATGTTTCCAATCGAAATACCAGCCGCCAGTTTCTCAACCAACAGCTTAGGTATCTTCTCATCACACAATCCGTAGACGCGATATGTGCGATGCTGTTTTGTCTTTGCCCAACAACTGGAGTACGTCAGCAAGTAGATCGTTTCAATGCAGTACAAGTTGATGACCCCGCCATTGTTGGCGTGGATCTGGTACGCTTCTTCTGGGCTGTGGTGTTGTGAGACCAGGCGCAGCTGCCGGCTGCCCTTGAGGCGATCCAACAGCATTGATGGCCTGGAGAGTAACTCAGCAAGTGTTCTTCTGGGCATGGCTTATCTGGAAGAGTAGTAGCGCATCGTGTACGCTCTGGCTACCAGATAAAGCATCCAGGCCGTGCGCACCGAAGCAACAGCGTTTTCATTCTTCGAACCAGTGGCTTGACGGACCACGTTTTCGACCCGAGACCTGGCGTCCATGAGGCGCTTGTCTGTTGAGCGTGAGCTGGTGTAGGCCCCGCGCAAGCGCTCGAGCATTCGTCCGACGTCGGTTTTTGCAATGTCGCGATTGGCCGACAGATATTCGATCGCATGCTCCATCACGATGTCCACCGCATCATCGACCACCTTGCTGGTGGCGCCGAAGTAGTGATCACACGTCCAAGTCAGTGTCTGATTGAACAGCCGGGGAGGCATCGTCGGCATCATGTTGGTGACGACGTGAACCAGCTCTGGACGAATGTAGGTGTTCTTGTCTGACAAGATCCCCTTGACGTAACGGCTGTACACCGAGATTGTTTTGGTGCGATCTTTGAGCTCGATTTCACCTTCAATCTCGCTGTGTGAAGACGAGGAGGCGATCTTCTCGCCCGAGGCGTGGGTCTCGGCAAAAACAGCGTAGATGTTTTTGAGCATGTCCTTGACACGACTCTGGATGTCGTTGATCATGCGCTCGACATTGTAGTCGTGGTCCATCTTCTCGATGACCGAGATGTGCACGCTGCTGTCTGCGACCATGTTGTTGGCCATGTTCATCAGCGTAGCACCCCACGAGCCGTGTTGCTTGAGCGCGAACTTCATCGACAGCCTGGTATATGTCGCCTTGGCTGTGGCTTCGTCCGCAGGGTACTGGAAGTACCAGTACATCAGGCTGGTGAGGAATTTGTAGATCATGAAAACGCAAAGGCGGCGCTTCGCGTCCATTCGCTGGTTCTCATCCAGGAGGGTGCTGTTGTGCACCTTGTGGATCAAGTAGACGGTGCAAATGTTGAAGACGTCGCTACCACGCTTGTGCGTGCGATCGATCACGTAGTTGCCGTGCTCGTCCCTCAGTTTGTAGAGGGCGTCTTCGATCAAGTCCTCGTCAGACTCCAGCAGCATGTCGAAGAGACGGTCACGCTCGAGGTCCGTGAAACGCACGGTTTGAACGCCGGTAAGCGTGCCGCCAAAGAATTCGATGTGCTCGGGCTTCTTGTTGACAAAACCCTCCTGGATCGATTGCACACGACGCAAGAATTCTTGGTCGTATGAAACGTGTGCGGCAATCTGATCCAACGTCAATCGGATTTTTCCATGTTGCATGGGTGTCTCCGATCAGCAGACGTGGCGCCGCAGAAATTCCTCGAAGGAATGGTAGACGTGAGCCCCGCGCCATTGAACGTAGCTCTCCAAAGCTGTTGCAGCCGGCGGGATGAAAGCGGTGGCTGAAGTACCACCTTCCTTGGTCGGATCGTTTTCGCGAACGATCACCACCGCAGAATTGCCGATTTGCTCGGGCGACATCTCGGCAAAGGTCTCGGCGATCTTGTTGATGTCTGCGGTGGCCACGGCGTCTTCGCGAACACCATAGAGCATGCCGACCTTTTGAGAATCCGGCCCAATGAGTTCGTTGGTTTTGGCGTTGAGCCAATTCGTCTTGACGGCCGCTTCATCGAGCTGAAGCGTCTCCATCACCGCGCCGGTGATGGGGTCGTAGCTGTGGCCGTGCAGCTGGTGCAGCGCCTCGGAAAAAGCCTTCGACAGGGGGCCGTCCGCAATCATGCTGGTGGCCTCACCCAGATCAAAGATCTCTTGACGCGTCGAATCGTTCTGGACGACTTGGATGTTGTTGACTTGCATTTTCTGTTACCTGTATCCACCAATCATCAATCGAAGCAGTCGCTCGTACTGCGGGGTGTCGTTCATGAGCAGCACTTTGGCCATGGTTCCGTGCAGGTGCTCCTGATACATCTGTTCGGCGTCAGCGTAGCCCGTGAAGACTTCTCGGAAGGCGCCGATTGCCTGGCCGTACATCAGCTCGGCCGTATCAATTCGAACAACGAGTTCTTTGTAGATGTAGCTCTTGACGGCGAGCGTCACCAAATCAGCAAACGCTGGAATGTTGCGCGGCTGCAAGTTCGAGATTTCTTCATCATTCGAGAGCATGCACGAGAGAACCGCATTGGAAGGCAGAATCAAACCATCCTTGAGCAGGATTGTATTTTCTGCCACCAAAGAGATTCGAGATGACCCAATGAAAGGCATGAGGTCATGTGCTGCAGTGACGGCAGATGCTGCTGCCAGCAACGCCGTGTTCTCTATTGGGTTGTACGACGTTGTGCCGCCCATGCCGGAGACGCCCGCTTGAGAAGAGGCGTAGCTCAGCGCTCCCGCCTGCGTCAAGAGTTTGATGCTCAAAGCGGACATGATGGATCGGCCGTCTGTTCGATCCTTAGGAACATGGATGATGGTCATCCACGTCTCCGGTTGGTCTTGAGGTAATCCAGCCAGAGACACGTGAGCTGACGTGCCTCCGACCAGATTGCAATCCACCAGCACTCGCGGGCGAACCACTAACGACAGGATCTGCTCTTCAATGCTCGAGCGCACACCAACGCGCCAGCGGTTGCTGCCGTCAATGAAGACCTTCTCCAGCAGTTCGCGAGGGATTCGGTACTTGACCTCTTCAATCGCTTTCTTGATTGGATTCATAAACGTCTTTCAGATGTTCAAATTGATTTCGGCAACATATTACTGTAGTGAGAACACATACGAACATGGAGCCGAGTAATGTCCGATACCAGCGTCAACAAAGCCATTTGTTTCACTGTTTACGAAGAAGCTATCAAGCGACTTGAAAGCGTTCTGGCGCTGATGATCGATCCGCCATTTGTGTCCAAGAATCGATTCGATCCTGCCAAGCACGTGCGGCTGTTTCACAGGATGACCATCCGTGATTCCGACGACGGCACTCGGACCATTGAGGTCCAATCGTACATGAACGCGATCGCGAGTTATGACAACTTGAATGAAGATCTGGCGCAAAGATGGGCGCCGTACATTCAAGACGGACAGCTTGTGGACTTGGCGAAAATGTACCATGGCCAAGAATACTGGTTTACCCGCAACGCCGTGGTCGACATCAGCGTCAGCTCCGCCGATGGCCTTCGAGTGTACTCGCACTACGATGATCGGAAGATGACGAAAGAGTACGTGCATCTTCGGCCTTCTGAAATCCTTAAGATCGGGCAGCCGGTCCATCAATTCACATTCAAACACCTGCTTCAGGAGAAATCATGAATCGTTTCCAACAGCTCTTCAGTCTGTTTCGCGAGAAGATCGAACCCCTGCTCAGGGAAGGGGAGATGCATGTGCTGGTCTTCTCTTACAAGCACGACTCGGTCAACAACACGGGCGAGTTCAACGTCTATCGTAATCACCGAGTTGAGGACCTGACGCGCTTTTTCATCGAAGGCGCGCAACTCATCCAGCCCGGCAACCAGATCGTCTATGACGACACCGTGTGGTTTTTCTACGAAGACATCCGCGATCGCAAGCTTGAAGCCCACATCAACTACACGCTCGAGTATCGCGAACGCATCATCGTTCAGCTGTCGTCCCCATTGATCAAGATGAGTGTTCCCAATCCACCCTATGTCGGCGGCTTGACGCAAGCCGCTGCAGCAACAGCATGAGCGCCCAACGCCCTTCGTCCCCATGCATTGCCATTTGCTCGACGAGCCAAGGCGACGACATCTGCCGTGGTTGCGGACGAACCTTCGTTGAAGTCACAAACTGGCTGTCCATGACGGAGGAGCAAAAGAACGCGGTGTGGGAACGAATCGAGAAGCAAGCCACTGCTTTGAGGTTCACCAAGTACCGAGAACGGGCTCCTGAGCTCAAATAAAAACATAGGAGGGGTAATGCCCCTCCTATGCTGTTTTTTACTCGTAACAACAATCTTCTGTACAGCAGGGCAGTTATGCTGCCCAGACGAGCAATCCAAATGAAAGAAGAGTCAAACGTGGCAGATTTCGACCTCTCAAAGCTGACAGTCGAGAGCAGTTTTGTTTTCGACATGTTTCCTTTGGCCCAATCGCTGGAGGCGCGGTTTGGCGACATGCTGCGACCTGCTCCGGTCGGCATCTACCTTCGGGACCGTTTGGAGCCGGTGTTTTACCCAGGCGCCAAGTTCTACATCAAGGTCAACGAACAATTCGTTCAAATTCACACACTTGACGGGATCGTGTCGACGGTGTACGACGCCAATCACCTTCCGGTCATCTCGGCTTTCTATCTGAAGCATGCCGCATCATTCCTCAAGGATTCGCCAACACTGCCGTTTCACGGCATCCAAATCATCGAAGGGCTGGTCAAGCAACGTCTAGATCAGTTCGTTCAGTGGCGGCGTCGCGGGTCGAATTCGCTAGACTGGCTCGATCGACACTTCGTGGCCGATGCAAACAAGCAAGATGTCGTTGAGATCGGGGAATGGTACCTCGACGAGATATCTGACGTGCTCGGAGAATGGTTGTCAAACAACCACTGGCATCTCTTCTTTACCAAACGAGCCGGGTCGCAAATGCGGGTTGATCGCTGCGGCGACTATCGCATCCTGGACTGGATGCACCGGTACGAATCTGGCGAGATCACTCTCTGATGAACCCAGAAATCAAACACATCGACATCCTGTTCGACTTCTCCGATGAGCTTGAATTGCTCCGCGGACGTTTGGACGGGATGGGAATCAGCAGTGTCGAAGACGAAGCCATCCGTTCCGCACTCACGTTGCTGGTAACGGATGTTTTTGATCTCAGCAGCGACTTCGCAAAAGAATCTGCTTTCGACACAGTCATCGAATACTTCCGGACCTTGATTGATTCGGAATACGACATCGAAAGCCTCAGAGAAACCATCCGTCTCGTGGATGCCAGTATCTGTCAAAAGGCTTACGTGCACGTACCCAACTTTGGAGCAGATTGGTATGTTGGAGAAGCTAAGGTGCGGTTCGTATCCAGCACCCACTGTGTCTACCAAACTTCCGCCACAATCGCAAGTGATCGTTCCAAGCCTGGCGCAGGTGGTGATTGATTACTCGCCCATCCTGAACGGGCTGAAAAACCTAGCGAACTCGATAGATGAGTACTACCCGGAAGAAGAGCTCCCCACGCTCTTAGAGGTGTTGGTTAACAGCTACTTCAAAGACGGTGTCGACGAAACCTCGAACGAGTTCTACAAAATCACGTTCGACGGCAACGACGAAATCGAGTTCATGCATGGCGACAAAGCGCTTGCGATCGTTAACGGCATCGATGACATCACGCGCTATTGGCTGCCAGGCTATCGCGTCGACAACGAGTACTGCCACCTGGTGGATCTCAATTACAAGAAAGACGGCTTGGTTGTCTTGACCATGCCTCAACGCGTCTTGCAGGAGGTCGGCCATGTTGGTCAGGTTGTGCGTCCTAGATGACTTCAGCTGGCATAATGCGCCAGACATGTGCAAGGTGCTCACCTCCGCGCATGCGACGTTGTCGGATTTGCTGTGGTACTGCCTTATTTCCCCCGACGAAGACTCGTTCAATCTGCGCTGCGACGAAGATATTCGTAACCTACTCGACGACCTAGACCTCGACGACGACACTTCCAGTGCGACGATGCTGGCCAACGTGAGCCAAAGCCCCTTCTATCGCGTGTCTCGCAGCATGTTCTATGCGGCGCATCAAGACGAGTACGAACAGCACTTCAGCAATCACTTGCAGGACGGTTTGCTAACCCCCTACCGTTTAACGGACCTAGAGTTCACCGACAGTGATTTGGTCATCAACTTCAGCATTAACCATGGAAACGTTCGCCCCCAGCATGGTCGTCGTAGATGGCCTGCGCGCCATCAGCCCCCTGCGGCTCATCCATCCGGTTTTACCAGAGTCTGACTTGGAGTTTGTCGTCACGGAGGTGATCGACTACCTCGTCAAACCCCACGTTGAGTGTAGACGCGCTTTCGAAACGGCACGACATATCGCGAATGCCTGTAGGATCGACGATGAACAGTTCGTGGTCTTGAAGATTTTGGAAGCCATGCGTAATCTCTCTGACGAACTCACTCAAGTCGGACTCTATCAAAACAACAGGCTGCACTATGAATACAGTCAAATCCGAAGAGGCGGTAAAATCCTCCTCATCCGAAGAACTTGCCGCTGGTAGGTGTTCGGGGATCATCATCGTCGACATCTCTGACGTGCTGCGTCTTTTTCAATTGGCCGACGAACGCCTACAAGACAGCGTGCTGTTTGAAGACGTCGTCAATCAAGCCTTAGAGCGTCGGTTCGACCAAACCCCTGGCGAATTCGACGTTTGGCTGTGGACCATGCGTTATTTGTTGGAGGACCAACTCTCCGGCGATGACTTGGAAGAAGGTATAGCCCGGCTTGAGATGCTCATCGACATCATGGCCGACAAACTCTCGACCTTGCGTCTGTACCAAGCGGGCAAACTCAGATACAGGTACCTTCTTCGAAGCGACAGGCTGTACCTCATGCAGCCTGCGACGTACAAAGCGATCGTTTTGTCGGAGGCGATGGATGCGCCATTTTAAGCAACGCATTATGGTAGACCTGTCCGCCCCACTGGCGGGTCTACCAGACACTTTGAGTGTTGGTGAGAAAACGGAATTGGTGGCGCAAGTCATCGATTGCGTTCTAGGCGATCATCGCAGAGACCACATTCCTCGTGTCAATCACCTGAGTCTGCCTTCGTACAGAAACGCTTCAATCACGGATGTCGAAACGCTGCAGTTACACTACAACGACTTGTACCTGGCTTTGACCAACGAGCTGTTGTATCATCGTGTAGATGCGGGAGTTGACGAAGACACGCTTTTAGGATTGGAATCAATCCGCTCGGACGGAATCGTCACTTTGTTTCGCTTGAAAGAAATCACGCAATACTCAACTACCAGCAAGGATCAAACCGATGTCCCGCCTGATGTATCCCAACCTACAGGTTGGTGAGTCCTACGACATTCGCCTGCGAGCTCCTGCAATCTTGAGCAGCGGCTACTCGAAGGCCCGCGTCGCCGCCATCTTGGATTACCGCTCCGCCGCCGTCTTGGCCGACGTGTCCGCACTGCATGCTCAAGTCTACCCTGAGCTGCCGGCCGGCACTCCGGCTGACCCGGGTGCTCTGCTGTACATCAAGCTGGTCACCACCGCAGGCAACGAGACGGTCATTGCGCAGGACTGGATCGCAAGCGAACCCACTCCTGTGGAGTCCACCACCTTGGTTGTGACCATCACCAACAGCCAGATCTCGAAGATTCCCGCACTTCGAGCGGCCCTCCACGGCAATGGCTTTCCGAACTTCCAGATCGAGACTCGCTGATAGTATGCGGGTTTCTTAACCAGAGACGCTTTACTACCACACGTTGGTCAGACAGAACTCCTGAGGGTCCGTCGATCGGCGTGTGGTAGCTTTTTTTGCCGCAAATCGCAATGATATGTGCGAGCCGTGTGGCGTCGCATAACACCACTCGACAGCTCCGACCGGGTTGTTCTTCCTTTCGACCCCGTCGTCGAGAGAAGCCTTCGGATGGTTTGGGGAAACCGTACACACGTCCGCGCTTCATTCTCTAGTTGGTGTTGTAGTGCATAGGACCGGGTCCGTGGGGGACCCGGTCCTTATGCCCTTTATGCTCTTTTTGCGCAGTTTTGATTTTTACCATAACGAGAAATGGTCTGTCTTATTGGGCAGAAAAAACCATGACCGATAAATACGGCAACCTGTTTGCCAAACAAGCAGCTGAGTACAAGCGTGACTGCGACGTGCTCGGCCACTACATCACCCAAGCATCTCAGATGCTGCATCTGAGCACGGGATTCCCAATTGAAGAGTGTCGCGAATACGTCACGACCCAGATTCGTCCCGACGGCCGTTTCGCGCTACAAGACCCAACGGTGGTGTTCTTCCATCGCCAACCCAACGGTGACCGTCAACGCAGGAAAGCCCCACTGTCGCGCTTTCTGAGTCACACTTTGGAAAACAACGAGCTTCTGGCTCCGACATTCACGACGTACCAGCATCCCAGCGTCAAGGAGTCTATCCTGTCCGGTTACGCTGACGGTAACGTTAAGCTCCGAGGCAAAGCCAAGAAGCAGATGTTCGCCGCCATCGCCAACAAGGAAGAGCTGATTGCTGCGGTCAAGAAGGTCGAACAGACGGGCCGTAAGTTGGGTAACAACGCAATCAGTGGCGCGTTCAACTCCGCTAGCACGCCTTTGTACAACCCCACAGCACACTCCACGCTGACATCCACCTGCCGCTCGACAAGCGCTTACGGGAATGCCAATAACGAGAAGTTTTTGTCAGGCAACCGGCACTACTTCCATCGCGATATTGTCATCAACAACATCATCTCGGTGACTGGAAACGTAAACTACGATGAGCTGAAAGCTCTTGTGGAAAAGTACGGCCTGCACATCCCCACGGTGGATGAGGTGATGTCAGTCATCGAGTTTTCCACCCAGTTCTACTGGTGGAACTCTCAATGGATGCAAGACATCCGAGACCTGGTCAGTAAGCTCGACGGCCTTCAGCGAGCCGCGTTCTGCTATGTTGGTGACGCCTACCACCTCCTGCGCTTCAACGAAGAGTTCATGCGCGTCTTCTTGACCAAGCTGTCAAACAAGGTGGTCGCTCAGGTGGAAGATCCGGTGGCGACCATCAAGAAGATGCCCGACAGCTACATCAACTTGGCGCACCAAATCTGCTTCGAAGAGTCCGTGAGCTGTGCACCCAACGATTACAAGAAGATCTTGGGCACGCAAAAGCTGCAGACCATTGCCTGCACTGCAGAAAACATCGCCGATGTCATCTTCGAATACCGCGACTTGGTTGGCTGTCTTTGGATGACGACGAACGTGCCTGCTTCAGTGGCGCACTTCCCTGACAGCATTCGTCGAAGCGCACTGACTTCCGATACCGACTCCACCATCTTTACCGTTCAGGACTGGGTGCAGTGGTATTCCGGTAAGATCTCTTTCGATGAGCGCTCGCGAGGCGTCTATGCTGCTGTTGTGTTTTTGACTTCATCAACCATCACACACGTGTTGGCGATGATGTCTGCCAACTTCGGGATTGTCTCCGAACGCTTGTTCCAAATCGCCATGAAGAGCGAGTTCACATTCGACGTGTTCGTTCCGACCGAGCTTGGTAAACACTACTACGCCGCGATCAGCTGCCAGGAAGGCCTGGTGTTCGATGAGCTCGAATACGAGATCAAGGGCGCCCAGCTCAAGAGCGCTAACTCCCCGCGTGAGGTGATCAAGGACGCAACGGAGATGATGAAAAGCATCATCCACGATGTCCGCGACCATGGCACGATTAGCATCACCAAGTACCTCAACTGGGTGGCTGATGCCGAACTGCGAATCATCAACGCGGTCAGTAAGGGAGCGCTGAATTACTTCCGATCCACAAGCATCAAAGATGCTGGCAGTTATGCTGGTGAAAAGGAAGACTCGCCTTTTGCAAACCACTTTCTGTGGCAATCGATATTTGCGCCCAAGTATGGACGCATGCCTGAGCCACCCTACGACACGCTGAAAATCAGCGTGACCACAGACACGCCGTCTAAAGTGAAGGCGTGGCTCAATGGTCTCGAAGATCGCGAGTTTGCAGCTCGCGTCGTGGCGTACATGGCTAAGAACGAGAAGACCAATTTCACAACGTTTAACCTTCCAAAGGAAGTTCTGCAATCGAGCGGTATTCCAAAAGAAGTGGTAGCCATCGTGGATGTTGAAAAGATCGTTGTCGACATCTGCAAGATTTACTACCTTCTGCTAGAGACCCTCGGCTACTATGCGTTGGGTAAGAAAACAAAGCGCTTGGTGAGCTCCGAAGGTTGGGGTACGCTCCAAAACAAAGGGTGAGAGGCTAACATGTCGGACCCTAAACATGTGCGGCTTCTTACCGCGGGTCTGACACTGGCCTGCAATTTGGTCGCTAACTTTTTCACTCCCCCACAAGCGCAGCAGGCGGATAGGCCTAAAGCGAAAATCATCAACCTACAGGCCAGACGGGCCGTAACCAAATCAACAAAATCATGCAACACGCGAACGAAATCATGACCAACATGTTCGGCCAGCGAGCCGATGATTGGAGCAACATCGGCTACATCTCCAGCCTCGCAAAAATGGTGCGCCAGCACATGCACCACCTGCGTGTGCGAGGTTTCGATGCTTGTGCCATCGACCGCACGGACGACACCATCTCTTTCTACTGGAAGAACGAAGCCGCTACTCCTGTGGCTGATGATGCGCCGTTGGCTAAGGTCTACTCGCACGATGGAACACTGACCACTACCGGCAGCCTGTCGCAATTCATTTCGGACATGGCCCGCCAGCCCAAGACACTGACGCTTCGCCTCGTCAGCGGTTTGATGCAACAAGGCTTTCCTGTCGGTCAAGCGCAGGAAGACTACGTCTGCGTCCCCGGTGAAACGGACCACACGTTCCCTGTGGGCATCAACACCTATGAAAAAATGGCCGAGCGCGTGGCCAACACAGGTGTTCGACGGGTCAACCGCACGGGTACCGACACGTTTGGCGTCTTCAGCGAGAACATGGTCTTCGACCTGCGCGACGGCTTCCCGCTGGTGACCACCAAGAAGGTGCACATGAAGTCGATTGTTGCCGAGCTGATCTGGTTCCTGCGCGGCTCCGACAACACCAAGTGGCTCAAGGAAAACGGCGTTTCCATCTGGGACGAATGGGCCAAGGAAGACGGCTCTCTGGGCCCCGTCTACGGTGTTCAGTGGCGTCGCTGGGCCACTCGAGAAGGGACCGGGATGGTCAAAATTCCCGAGGGCTCTGACCCGTCAGATCTCAACGCTGCCGTCGTGGAGTACAAGGAAATCGATCAGATTGCTGAGCTGATCCAAAAGCTCAAGACCAACCCGATGGATCGCCGGCTGATCGTCAGTGCCTGGAACGTCGGTGACCTGCCTAAAATGGCGCTTCCTCCGTGCCACGCCTTCTTCCAGTTCTACGTCGAGCAGCAAGATGTCCCCGTCCTGCACTGCAAGCTGTATCAGCGCAGCGCTGACGTGTTCTTGGGTGTGCCGTTCAACATCGCCAGCTACGCGCTGCTGATGATCATCATCGCTCGCCAAGTGGGCATGCGGCCCGGCCGCTTCCATTGGACGGGTGGTGACACCCACATCTACGAGAACCACGCGCACAAGCTGGGCATGCAGTTGCAACGCATGCCGCGAGCTTTGCCTGTCCTCGAGGTGCAACGTTCTGATATCCCAGACGACGTCGGTCAATACGAGATCGCGGACTTTGTCGTCAAGGACTACGACCCTCATCCGGCTATCTCGGCTTCCGTGGCAGTCTGATGCCTTCGGCCTAGCGGCATAAATGGGTCGGACAACCGACCCATTTATGCTACAAGACAAGCAACAAAAAAGAATGAACATGAAATACACACTCATCGCATCGATGTCGGAGAATCGCGGCATTGGCCACAAGGGACAACTGCTTTATCGCCTCAAGGCCGACTTGTCGATGTTTCGCAACGCGACGTTCGGCGCCAGCGTCATCATGGGTCGCAAGACTTGGGAGTCGCTGCCCAACAAGTACAAGCCTTTGCCGATGCGGCAAAACATCGTCATAAGCTCAGACCCTCACTATCCTTGCGATGGTGCTTCCCTGGCATATGACTTCCAACATGCGTTGGTGCGAGCCACAAGCCCGAAGATCTTCGTGATTGGCGGTGCGAACGTCTACGAACAAGCGTTGGCTGGGGCGTCGGAGTTGATCCTGACGCACGTCAGCGGAAAACCCTCGGCGGATGCGTTCTTTCCTGAGTTCGATGTTGGTGCTTACGACACCAAAATCATCGATTGCGGCCATCAAGACGGCGTCGATTTTGTGATTCGTCGCTACGTCAAAAAAGACGTAATCAAACGGATTTCAAATACGTAAACATCGCCGACAGCGATAAGCATAAGAGGTGTGGGTTATCCACACCTCTTATGCTGCCTGTTTTTTTTTGTTCAGGCGCCGTGGAACTGCATGATGCGATCAACTTGTGTCGTGACGGTAAGATACCCGTCTCGCGACAAGCCAGTCAATGCGTACTGCAAGACTTGATTGATGCGTAGAGAACGGACGATTTGCACCAGTTCGTCCGAACTTGCCCTGGCCGCTGCGTCGCGAAGGAGCACCAGTGGCGCCACGACGTGCTTGATTCTTGAGCAAGAAAGCACCCAGTCGATGTTGTACGTAGGCACGACATCCGGCACGCGCAACGCAACCAGAGCATTGTCCTGGAACAAAGAAGGCACGTTCTTGTAGAAGTTCGACAGCGACGGCCTACCTAAGCGGGTCAGATTGTCCACCGTCTGATTGAGGGCGGAGTCGAAGTAGCTGGCGATGTTCATCAGGGTGAACGGGGGGCGAGCGTATTGCTTGTCGCGGATTTCCATTCGACGAGCTTTAGCAAGCACCCGATTGATCCAACACTGCTCTAGGTGGGAGTAGATCATGTTGGGACCAACGAACCGTGCCAGGAACGATTGAATGCCAGCTGTGTCCTCCATTCCCCGCTGAGAGTCCCGGAAGGCCTTGTACTGAACAGCCAGCATCGGGACATTGACTGCGATGACTACCAATGAGTGATCGGCCGAGGTTGGGGCTTCGAAAGGCGCCGGGAGTTCCAGTGAGGTCACGCCGTGCGCGACAACCGTCACCGCCTGCACGTCTCTCCAATTTTCGTAGGCGTGCTGAACGTCGAACGAGTTATCGGTCGCGATGACGATCTCATCGCAGTCGTCAAAACGGCGACCGTAGAAGAAAGGCTTAGTCGGTCGACCCCGAGCGAGGGCATTGACCATCCCTAAGCCGGCAGTGAGAGTCAGCGCCTTGGACTTGACGAGTTGGGCGTACTCTTCAACGGGTAGTGAAGTGTTGACCCCTAATCCGTAAATCACGTCCACCAGGATGTTTTGCGACGGGCTGTAGACGCTGCTCGATTGGTAGTAGTCCACGTACGTCTTGACGTTGGCGGCGACGTGGCGCCGGACGTACTCCCACTGCGCGGGGATGCTTGCGACGGCTGATCCGCTTGGCGCTTCATCAAAGATGTCGAACATGGTTGATTCCATTTGTGCACATACACACCATGACCTGGCTTTTAACAGGTGTGAAAACTTTTACGTCGTTTACTATGTATATGTGCTGCAGTAACCAACCTGCGCATCGCCACGGACGCGAGTCTGAGGCGTAGAGCGTATGCCCCTGTATGCGTCGTTTTGCATTCAGAGGCTTCATCCTGACCAGTTCAAGCAACTTCCCCAGAAGCTTGAAATGAAAAAAACTACGATCACATACTACCCCTATGACCTGACGAACGTACGGTCTAAGGTCGCAATGATCGGTTTTGCAAACCCGCAACAAAGAAAGAAAGACACATGTCCATCCAACGTGAAATCCCCCGTGAGCAAGCCACCGCATCGGCAGCTTCCGTGGAGCAAGCATCGCCTCGTCGCAGCTTCCTGAGCATCGGCACCCCCGGCGGCCTCTCGCGCGCCGCCACCAGCGAAGCGCTGGAACAAGCTTCCGTCGCCATCGAGAAGGCGATCAAGCTGCAAAAGCCCTCGTCGTCCCTGATCCTGGAAATGGTCAAGATCGACAACACCCGCGTGACCAAGCTGCACCTGAGCTCGATCGTCTTCGTCTCCCGCCCGGCCGACACCTCGCTGCGCGAGCTGTCCTTCCACACCCTGCTGATCGAAGGCTCCGGCGAGCCCCTGGCCCCCGCCCAGCTCCAGATCGGCACCCAGCAGCTGCCGGTGACCCGCTACACCGAAGAAGTCCTCAACGAGTTCTACCTCGAGACCATCTCGGACCTGCTGGCCGAAGCCTACCCCGGCTACGCCCAACACAACGCCTCGGCCTGCGTGGTGCCGCGCAACTTCAACTGGGAAGACGTCGATGCCGTGCGCAGCCTGGTGAACAACGCCTCCTGGGCCGTCGTCAACAAGGTGGTCACCCGCCTGAACCCCGACGAAACCCGCATCAACCTGGCTGAATTCGGTCAGGACGCCTTCCTGCAGCTGAACCCCTCGTTCCGCCAAGCCGACAGCCAAGACCACCTCGGCCGCCCGGTGCGCAGCGATTGCATGATGACCCTGACCGCGGTGCCCACGCGCAACGATCGTCGCGATGCCCTGCAAGGCGGCGAGCGCCCGATCAACCTGGCCAACATCTTCGGCTTCACCGACCTGGTCTGGGCTCCCACCCAGACGAATTACGGCTTCGGTGCCCAAGGCCCGAACTTCAAGTTCGCGGCCCGCCAAGTGCTGACCTGCCTGGAGAACACCCGCTACAACACCGTCGAAGCGCAACTGCTGGCTCTCGCTGCGGCCTACCGCCTCAACGAGAACAACACCTGGTTCATGGGCTTCCTGCCCTCGACCGCGCAGTACAAGAAGGGCGCGATCAACCTCAAGGACATCGGCGCGCTGAACATCGAAGCCAACGTCTACAACGAACCTTCGGGCTTCGGCGGCGTGATCGACACCAGCTCGGCCACCTGGACTCCTCTGGAGCTGGGCAAGTTCCTGACCCAAGCCGTTCGCCCCGGCCTGTCGATCTCGGTCGACGTGAGCCGTTGCGGTCCCGACACCTGGTTCAACGAGATCTTCTCGGCAGCATCGCTGGGCGACGTCGATGCCCAACGCGCCATCCTGGAAGCGGCCAACAACCTCACCGGTGGTCACTTCGGCACTTTCTACAAGAACAACGAACCCCCGTTCGTGGTTCTGGAAGAGACCGTGCTGATGGGCACCTACCGCAAGGCCGATGGCACGCTGGGTGACCTGCGTGACTTCGACCACCTGGCCGTGCTGAACCTGGTGGGCACCAACGATCCCACGATCGGCGCCCAATGGTCCGACACCTTCACCCGCCTGGACCAACCCAACGAGAAGCGCGTCCAAGCTCGTGCCAGCCTGCTGTCCAACCTGGAAAGCACCGTCACGATCACCGGCACCGCTCAACGCAGCACCGTCTCCAGCGGCTTCATGAAGGCCCTGGTCGACAGCATCGCGGCCACCGGCCAACAGATGCGCCTGGGCTCGCACTCCGACGTGCAGTTCCAGAACAACCGCGGCGTGGCCTCCTGGGTCGACCAAGCTCACCTGGCCCCCTCGGCCAGCGGCCTGTTCCGCACCGGCTCGCAACCGCGCGCCGATCTGGGCATCGGCCAGCGCTTCACCGGCCGTTCCTGGTGAACAACAAACTGAACCCAGTTCAGTGAAAGAATAAATGAGGCGAGGGTAACTCCTCGCCTCATTTGCTCAATCTTTGTTTTTCATCCAACCAGGATAACGAATGGGTCTGTACCTAGGTCTGATGAATTTCAACAGCATGTTGGCGGAGTGCAGGTATCCGCCATTCGTGCTCAACGATCACAGCACTGTTACTGAACGAGATCGAGCCATCATCGATCGCGAAACCAGAACAGTGTACGTTGATCAAGATGTTTACAGTGTGGTGCCAAGCTGCAGTTGCGGCAAACTCAAGTACGGCCACAATCGCGGAGCGATCTGCAAACACTGCCATACTCCGGTCGTCTCCCCGCACGAGCAAGTATTGGAGCCTCGGGTGTGGTTCCGCTCCCCCAATGGCGTATCCAAGCTCATCAATCCCGTCATCTTCAACATGATGGCGTTGATGTTCACCAAGTCAGGCTTCAACCTGATTGAGTGGCTGTGCAACACGGACTACTCCCCCACGTCCACACGGCCCGACAATGACATCCAAATTCTCACGAACATGGGTGTTCAGCGGGGCTACAACAACTTCGTCAACAACTTCTACCAGTACGTCGAAATCTTGGCAGGCTTGCCTATGTATCGGCGAGTCAGTCAGCTTGACGACTTCCTGGTGATGATCAAACGACATCCGGAATGCGTGTTCTCTACACACCTGCCGTTCCCCAACAAAACCCTGCTGATCCTCGAGAACAACCACACTGGCAAGTGGATGGACCCGATGATTGAGAGCGTCTTGGATGCCGTCTGTAACATCCAAGGCATCGACACTGAAGTGTGCACGCTCAGTCTGCGACAGCGTGAAAACCGGACAGCCAAGACCATCGCGCGGATGGCCCAGTACTACTACGAAGCGTATCACGAATGGCTCGCTAAGAAAAGCGGGATGATTCGCAAGAACGCTGCGGGTACACGCTGCCACCACGCACTGCGGTCTGTCATTTCGTCGAACACGAAACCCCACGTGTATGACGAGATCGAGATCTGCTGGAACCAAGGCATCACCGTCTTTGAGCAGCACTTGAAAAACAAGCTGTTTGCGATGGACTGGACGCCCGATGAAGCGGACGCTTACCTCAAGAAACACACTTTCAGCTACAGTGAACTGTTGGACCAAATGTTCCAGCAGCTCATCGCCGAGACCAAAGAAGGCAAGGGCTTTTACGGCATCTTCGTTCGAAACCCCACACTCGGACGAGGCTCGACGCAATGCATGCGTTTGACTCGAGTCAAGACGGAAGTCTCAGACCCGACGACGACCATGAGCATCTTGGCAGTGAAGGCGTTTAATGCTAAACAACTACTGAAGGTAATAGCCTCCAAAATGTATGAGAAATCTAACATTGGACGGCGTTATTTACACACAACACCCCAGTGGTGTATTTGTTTCTGAATCTGGAGTAATCTTTGACGAATCCACAAATACGCGGGTTCGCTTAAGGACGCCAAAAAACCCTAACTCCTACCTAAGCTTCAGCTACCGTGGTCGAAAGTACGACGTTCATCGCGTCGTTGCCGAGACCTACGTCGACAAGCCTGAAGAAGGTATTGCGTACATCGTCAATCATAAAGACGGTAATAAGCGAAACAACCACCGCGATAATCTGGAATGGGTCACCTACTCCAGAAACTTGTTGCACGCCTATGAAACAGGCCTGCGTACAGGCACTCAGCGGGTGGTTGTAGTCGATCTCGTAACCGAAGAGACCATGACGTTCGACAGCATTGGGCAAACCGCCAAGTACTTCAACGTCAACACCGGAACGATTCATTCCAGATTGAAGTGGCAAAACCGAGCCAAGATTTGGAAAGGCAGGTATCTTCTCGTCCCAGAGGGTGAGCCGATACCCACCGTAGACAGATACGTTCTGAATGTCGTTCGTAATGGCGAATGCAAAATGGTCCTAGGTAGCAGGATTGGTCGAAATGGTGTTTTTCTATTCGAAAGCATGTCTGCTGCAGCCGAACACATCGGCCGATCAGTGGCCCTTTTCTCAAAGCGCTTCAAAAATGCGCTGATTGAGGGAAGGCGAGGCTTTGACTTTGGCGAGTGGACATTCTCGCTCGTAGATGGGGAAGCCGCCAAAGCGTTGGCTGACTTCAACATCGTGTCCAAAGTCAGAGGCAACCGCTTTCCGATTCGGAAACCAACACCGGTAAGAGTTAAGGACCTAGATACCGGCGAAACAGCCGTGTACGACTCCATTCAAGAATTGTCCGATAAGCTCCAAGTGAGTAAGGCCAGCTTGCAGAAACAGGTGCATAAGAACGGGGGCGTGTGGAACAAACGCCTGAAAGTAGAATACTTGGCACTTTAGCCGGAAACGGCTATCGATCATCCCTTTAATTGCTGGAAACCCCTTAGAGCCGAATGAACCACTGCGAGCAGCAATGCAAAGCGACGGTTTGAAAATCGTTCGGATTGGGCAATCAGCAGCGAAGCTACCCATTGGGTAGAACGTTCAACGACTAGCCGTAAGGCGTAGGGTCCGAGCGGACCCGAAACAGGGGACCCCGAAAGGGTGAAGATATAGTCTCATCTTGCATGGAAACATGCAGCTGCGCGTAATGGCGCGTACCTGCGTAGCGAACAGGTGGAAGATAATGGATTTTGATGGCGACGCCATGACTTACATGCTGCAATTGGACAACTACATGTCTGAGGGGATCAAGCAGCTCGCACCTCACAAGAACATCGTCGACTACAAGCAACCATATAAGCTCGAGAACGTCGCGGCTATCCCTAGCCCGTTGGCGTCGTCCATCATCAACTGGATGATGCGAGATGACTGGAAGCCTACGTCTGACGAACGCAAGATCGCGTTCATGCGCGGCATTGCGATGCATTGAGGAATTCAACGACACAATGGAGAAGCCATGAATCTTGCATTCGGCGCATCGGACGCTTGGGCGGCTGCTGTGTATGGCGAGGCGCATCCGGATACGGTCGCGTTCTTGCAAAACCAGTTCACCGCACTGGGCGGAGCGATGAAGAACTCACTCACCGAAGTGGGTCAACGCTTCTTTAACGCAGGTCTGAGCGCCTTCAACCACTACAATGGTGCGGAGGCGATTCGGTTTGCGCGCAAGGTCATCAGCAAGCTCGATGGTGGGTTCGAATCGGAATACATCATCCCTTGCAACAGTCTCGAGCTCTTGCGCTCGGCGTCTCTGGTCAATCAGCGCTGGATCATGGCGCACCAAGAGCTTCGCCAGCGCTATCTCGATCAGCGTTGCGACGGCTACAACGAGACGTACACGTCGCCTGATCCGCAAGGTGTCGGCGCCAAACACTACGACTATCGTCGAGCCACGGACGGCTTGCTCCAGACGGTCGGTGAGGACGATGTCTTCATCAACTACTTGGACGAGCTCAGAGAAGGTGACCGCGACCGCACCATCGGTGAGAAAGCGGCCATCCAATACACGTGGCAAGCGATTGACATGATTCGAGCGATGACCAATGAAGACATGACCAACAAACGAGGTGGTACCTTCTGAGTTGGTCAACAGCAGAAAAGAGCAGGCCACCAACCTGCTCTTTTCTTTTTTTGCTTGCATAACAAAAAGACCAAACGCACCCATCGTCTGTCTGAACCAACAACAGCTCGTAAAAGGAGTGGCGTTTGCTGCATACTCGCCGAGGGGATTTGCTGAGAAACATCCAGGCGGGTTGGTTAATCGCGCACGGTTGTAACTCAGTTGGGAAGATGGGTTCTGGCTTTGCCGAATACCTCTCACGCATTTACCCGAAGAACCGACTCGATTACATCGTCCACTCCAGATCCAAGCACGGCTTTGAGCTTGGTGAGGTGCTCTTTACAAAACAGGACGACGGCGTACATATAGCCAACGCCATCACGCAGTTGCGATACGGTCGATGCCCAAACACCGTATATGTCGACTACAATGCTGTGCGAAAGTCGCTACAGCAAGTCGTCAAGTATGCTGAGTTGTGCCATCTTGAGATCCATATGCCGTTTATCGGCGGTGGACTGGCCAATGGCGACCAGCAAACGCTTTTAGACATCTTTCACGATGTCTTCGAATGCAGAGACGCAACACTCTGGATAAAGGATTGACAAAATGGCTTCGAACCCAGTGCCGGTGCTCGGCACTCAAGGCTTTGTCTACGACACTGCCGGAAAATTCAATCAGCTCATGGCTTGGTTCATGTCCTCTGAGCACAGCGAATCGTACCTCTACAAAGGTAAGGTGACGTCGCTGCCGAAGATCATTCAAGAGGCTGGTCAAAGCGAAGAGAAGATCGTCTCCGGTATCCGAGAAGGTCTCACCCGCTTGCTCTCGCGCTACCACGACAAGGTGTCCATCGTTGCTACGGTGCGAGCATCTACCGAGCCTGGCAAACAGAATCAGCTCAACATCGACCTCAGCGTCAGCGTCTCCGACCAACTCACCGACATCACCCAAAAGTACCTGTTGCGTACTTCCGACTCAATGATCCAAGAGATCATTCGCATCAACAATACTGGAGTTTGAAATGAGCCAGAGCATCGAGAGCCGTACCGTTGGCGGCGAAATCATTGACGAACTGCGTCGAGACATGGAACGTCGTCAGCGTCAACTCCGCGATTCGATGAAACAATTCGAGACGCCCCCAGAGCGGTCGATCCCCCTGGATCTCTTCACCACCAACTTCCTGGAATGGATGAGTGGTCGAGTCAAAGACGATGGCGTCTTGCGCCAGAACTGGATCACCATCGCCGGCAGCATGTTCGAACGAGTGAGCATCACCAACCCTGACGGATCGGTATTCGCGATCGTTCCTCCGCTGTGCGATCGCAATGCGCTCAAGACGCTGCGGCGCGACCAGCGAGCCGACCACGTCCTGGCCATGACTCAGATGAAGTCGGACATCCTTCCTCATCTGGCCAACAACATGATCCGCAGCGCTCTCAATGCTCGCTACAAGGGCGTGGTGCAGCCGACCACCGAGGCGTTCAAGCAGGAATGGAAGGATTTCCTCGCACGCTTTGACGCAGGCAATGAAAAGGCGATCGGGCAAAGCAAGCCTGATGCCAACAGTGGTGACATCGAATACATCTACGAATGATACCCAGCATTCGTGTGGCGTCGATCTCAGACATTCACATCGGCCACAAAAACACACCGGCAGAAAAGATCATCGACAACCTTGATCGCTACCTCACCAACGACAAGACGATGAGTTCGATCGACTTGTTGATCCTGGCGGGCGACGTGTTGGATGGTCTGCTGATCGCGGACAGTAACGATTCTTTCCTGTATGCGGGCTGGGTCGGCAGATTGCTGATTTACGCAATGCGCTATGACGTGTGTGTGCGCGTGCTGCGCGGTACACCGTCTCACGACTGGCAGCAATCCATGAAGTTCGTGTCGGTCAAGGAAACGCTGGAGAGATATTCCGGCAAGAAGATCGACATGGAGTACGTCGACGAGTTGAGTATCGAACATATCGATCGCTTCGATATCGACGTGCTGTACATTCCGGACGAGTGGGGAGCTGGGCCTGCGGACGCGTTGCAACAAGTACGCGATCTGATGTCGGCCAAAGGTATCGAGAAGGTTGACTTCTCGGTGATGCACGGTATGTTTCGATACCAGATGGACTCCGGCATCCAAAACCTGCCGGTTCACGACGAGCGATCGTACTTGGAACTGACCCGCTACCTGATCTTCATCGGTCACGTGCATCAATACAGCAACTACGAACGCATCTACAGTCAAGGCTCGTTCGATCGACTGTGTCACGGCGACGAAGGCCCAAAGGGTTTTCTCAAAGCGGTCATCAACAATGACGGCTCGTACGAATTGAGCTTCGTTGAGAACGAGCACGCTCAGATTTACAAAACGGTACACATCCAGGACCATGACGCGCTGGCTTCATTGGAAGAAATCGAGCGCGTTGTCGGCAACTTGCCTGCAGGATCGTTTGTCAGACTGTCCTGCCCTGCTAAACACACGCTACTGACCTCTATGATGGTGGTCAAGGAGCGCTGGCCTCAGTTTCGATGGACAACCATCAGCAGTGAGAAGAAACAAACTGCGCGCGAGCCGATCGTAGACAATACGATCGAGTACGTACCAATCGTCATCAACAAGCAAACACTGCCCGATCTGATCAGGGACAGGCTGTGTCTGTATCACCCGGACTCGCACGCCACCGGCCTGGTGGAGCGTTGCGTGAACGAGCTTTACTCCGCCATGGCGGAAGTGGGGTAACATGTCTTCAAGCATCTTGAGCGCACGGACACAGGGAGCATTTCCTGTGTCCATCGGCACTAGCCTTGCGCTGGAATCCATACTGGATGGCGTTCAGCCGCCTTACGATCCCGAACGAGTCATACCCCAGCGAATCAAGCTGGGGAACTACTCGGAATACTGGATCAACATCGAGACGATTTTTCGCAACATCCTCGGTTCGGTTCCGACGCAAGATCAATCGCGTCTGAATCCAGCCGAGGTATTGGCGATACTCTTCGAAGAAATCGAAATGATTCGTCAGTTCGTTTTCGACGAATGTCAGGGTCGTGTGGTTCTGGTGCCTTTTCGCAACAACCACAAGAGGCTGGCGTCCAAGCACCCGCATGCCAAACTACGCTTTCCAACCACGCCAAAGCAGTTGGAGTATGCTCAGTTTTGCGACAACGTCTGCGACAAAGCAGTGAAAAAATCAAACGGCACGATCAAGGAAGTGGATCGTGTTCTGAGTGGTGCAGGCAAGAAAGCCCTGATCACCACTCACATGGCCTATGACCTTTTGTCGTACGCAAGGTTCGATTCACTCGATCTGCTAGAGTCTCACACCGGTGTTCTCAAGCCGCGATCCCAGTGGCACTCGAAACTCTACACGGCCAAAACTTTGGCGAAAATGCCATTCAACAGCCTGACCATTCAGGTCTTTGGCGACAGCACGACCTTTGCACCTTTGGCGCAAGCCGCACGCCAACAGGTGATTGATTTGTCTGAAGACAGCAAGTGGCATGCCTTGGCCACACGCGATCTGATCGTCTACTCGCTTAAAAAGCTCAAGGACGTATTCGCAGCCAAGGTGTATCAGGAAATGCTCTACGAGTTCTGACAAAAAAGAGCTGTAGCATACATCAGTTGTAACCCCCAAAACACCAAGGAACGGACCATGTCTGACCAGCAACAGCGTCCCGAACGCAAGAAAAACGCATTCAACAACTCGAAAATCACCTTGTCCGCTCCTCACCCGTCGGCCAAAGGCACCTATTGCCAGCTGGCCTTCGATGTCTGGAACAACAACCCGCGCATCGTGGTCAACACCCGCGATCCCAATCTGCAAGGCCGTGAGAACGACTTCGGCAAGATCACCGCTGCAATGGACCCCGTGTCCTTCCAGATGCTGATCGAACTCATCCGTGCGGCAGTCAAGTCGCAAGGCAAGTTCAAGAACAAGATCGAGTGCAACAACCACGAATACGTGGGTGGTCAGCGCAGCCAAGACATCAAGACCCTGGCCGACATCATCGTCTGCAAAGACGACGACGGCGTGGTCTTCATCTCGGTGAAATCGAGCAAGCCTTCCTGGCCTGTGGTCCGCTTCGACTTCGGCTTCTCGGATCGTCGCTACCACGGTCTGGTCAAGGGCGACGGCACGCCGTGGACGAAGGCCGAAGTGTCCGGCATTGCAGCCTTGGCGTTCACGAACCTCCTGTCCGCCTTGCTGGCCTCCGTTCTGGACACCCACTACGCAGACACCAGCGGTCAACGCGGCGGCGGTGGCGGTGGATGGAAGGGCAAGTCTGGCGGTGGTGGTTATGGCGGCGGTGGTAACCGCGGCGGCTATGGCGGTGGTGGCGGTGGAAACCGTGGCAACTACGGCGGCGGTGGTGGCGGTGGTCGCTCCGACTACGCCGCATCTGAATCGGCAGCATCTGTCGATGTCGACGACGACATCCCGTTCTGATGCAAGAACATCCCGCATTGGCCCACCAAGCAATGATTGACGCTGAAGAAGCACACCAACTTCAGCGTCGAAAGTACAGCAACGAGCCCTACATTCGGCATCCAGCCGAAGTGGCGGGAATCGCTGCTGGCGCTTGGGTGGCGAGCCATCAACAAGAAATCGCGCTCAATGTCCTGCTCGCCGTCTGCTGGCTGCATGACGTGGTTGAGGACGGCCATCGCAGCATCGAATGGCTGAAGGAGCGCTATCCTCAGGAAGTTGTCGATGGAGTCATCTTCCTGACGGAAAGCAAAGAAGGCATTCGCAGCACGCGCAAGAAAGAGCACAATGAGCGAATCGCTCTTGCTCCGAATTGGGTGAAAACCATTCGCGCTGCAGACATGTTGGCGAATCTTCGAAAGCTGGTTGCTCACGCTGGCGCCAAAGATCGGGCCTTTGTCCGCCTCTACCTCAGCGAAAAACGCAACCTCCTCAAGTACCTCAACGGGGCTGACCAGACCATCCTGAGCGCAGCACACCTAGCCCTCTGCAGCGAAGAAGCCTTCGCTGCAGCTTCACTGTAACGGCATAAAGCGGACGCCTTTTGAGCGTCCGCTTTATGCTTGCGCAAACAATCTTCTCTAGATTTTTTCAGCGACATAATACTTAGGCGACAGTCACAACCGAGTAACCCTGATGCATTTCGAAATCATCAAGCAAGGTGATGCGATCAACAGCACGTTCACCATCCGAACAACCAATGGCGATGAGTCGCTGGAGTGGATGGCAAGCGAGTTCAACAAGAAGCACTTCTTGCCGGACGCCGAGCTGTTCCTTCACCTGAACCAGTACCTCGCTACGCTCCCGCAGCACGTTCACGACAACATCTGGCACCGCTACCAGAACATGTACCGCATCTTGGACAACGTCTCGGATGCAACGGCCTTGATCCGCGAGCTCTCCCCACAAGTTCGCGCGATGTACGAGGAGCTCGATCTCGAGCACATGGAGTTCTGGATCACCTACCACGCCAAGATCAAGATTCCAGACCGTTACGAGGAACTCTACGTTCCCAGCAACGACGGCAAGCCCATCAGCCGTGAGAAGACCTACATCAAGTCAGACTACCGCAAGCTGATCACGATGGCTTTGGCACTGCGGCTGATGGTGCCGATCTGGTCTGAGTTCCTGAGCACGACCAAGCGAGACTTGGGGACTGAGCACAAGGAAACCTCAGCCTTCGCTTTGCTGGCCAAGTCCAAGTTGGCGGACTGCCCGGCAATGATGCGACTCAAGGAGTACATCAGTCACAACATCAAGCCGGACCAACCCATGACGCCGTCGATCATCAACGGCATCGGGCGCGACCAGTACGACGTGTGGTTGCTCGGCGCCATGGTCGTCAATCGAATCTGCGTGGGCGACATTCGCGGTCTCGATCACGTTCCTTGTCTGGTGATCACCAGCTGGAAATACATCTCGCAGACCACCCGCGTGACCAGCGGCAGCACGTACAACACGCGCATCGGCGCCAAGATCTTCAGCGACGGTGCTGATGAGCAAGAAGTTGCACGACTGGAGAGCTACAAAGTCCGGGACGAATACGCCGAAGGCGAAATCGCACCCTACAACGTCTGGCTCGAAGACATCGACAGATTAGTGAGGCGCGCTAATCCCAACCTGAACATGGAGATGGTGCGCGAGATCTACGAGAGCAATCAATGCTTGATGTCTGAGTCCATCCAGCAGTGCCAGATCACGGTGATGCAGTGGGTGCTTGGGCGCATTATCACCCCCAGGGCGTTCGACTTCACAGACAAAAACCCCACTCTTGTCGCCCTGTCGGTTGCTCAAGCTGTTTTGTGGGAAGCTGGGCACAAGAAACTCGCCTGCTTCTTGTCCGCGATTTGCTTGCGTTCGGCCACCGGCCATGCCGACGATGAGGTGTTCATCAGCTCGTTCGGCTCCATGGCTCGGCTGACAAAAGAGCAAGTGGCTGCTTTGGAAAAGCTTTACCCACTGCAACGCTTGCCCCGCAGCAAACCCAATCAGAAAGTGACCAACGATGGCATCGCAGCCATCGACATTGTCGCTGACGGTTTCAGCGTGAGCGATTGGCGCATCACGCTGCCGGAGCGCTTCATCTCAGAAGCGTTCCTCTACAAACCCATGCGGCGCCAAGGCTGTCCGCATGAAATCAAACAGATGCTGGCCGACTTGGCTATCCAAGTGGGTCAACGCACTCTGACATCCAACATCCAACCTAGGAAGATCGCATGATGAACATGTACGGGATGAAGTCGAAACGCATCTCGCGCTTTTACTACCAGCAAACGGGCACATACGACCGCCAGTACCGCCGGTCCTACAGCCTGTCTGTCGACGACAAGCTGATCAATCAGCTGGAAGAAGCTGTGGTGACCAGCACCAAGCTGAATCCTTCCGAGTTCGCTCACCCCACCAAGCAACTCATCTCTCAGAGCGCAACACCCGAACAATCGATCGACATCGTCAACGGCTTCGACACCCCACGTCTGCGCTTTTGGATCGAGATCGAGTCCGTGGACCAGCTTGACAACACCAACGTCACGGTGTTGATGGGCTACACCGATCATGCCGACTTGTCCATGGGTGGAGCGATCGATCCGCGCACCACGTTCTTCATCAACAACGTGATGCGCACGCGAAGGTACAACGCGGTGACGCCCATCGGACAGCAGACCCGCACCAACGTTCTGACTTCTGAGCAGCTGATCGTCGACACCAACTACCACAGCGGTGGCGGCGTGTTCAACCCCCAACGCAGCACGCTGATGACGCCCGCTCGCATCTTCGATCGCATGCGCACGTCCGACATCCAGATGGCGGCTCAGGAGTACTACGGCTCAGGCTCGGACTCCTTCCTGGTCGACACGACGGTATCGGTGAACAACCGGCCGACGTACAACCAGCGGGTTCACAACCTGGGCACGAACTACGCGGCCGACATTCTGAACACGTTCGTGGGCACTCGCTTGTCTTCCAACGAGGCAGGCCAAGACGTTGATCCGGACTCGTTCTTTCGCGATTGCAAGAACCAGGTCATCACCAACTCGTACGAGCAGGATTGCTTCCTTAGTTTCCTCAACGGCCGAAAGACCAGTTTCCTGTCATCTGCTTCCAACTCCGGACCCAATACGTTCAAGCTGGAAGACCTGGCAGCATTCGATCCGAACTACGTTCTGGTCATGAAAGCCATCGATGAAAAGAAAGGCCTGTCGTATTCCGGCATGAGCGCCAACTGGGGCGTGTCCACCCCCGAAGCACTCTTCGCGGCAAACCTGGCCACCTCCGTGGCTGGGCTGATGACTGCGCAAGGCTTTCACCGTCTGAGCTTCCAAGCAACGAACGGTGCATTCATGACGGCTCAACACGAGGTCATCTTCAGCACGGCATTCGGCGTGTCTGGTCAGGTGGGTGCTGGACCTGAACTGACCGCATTCCGTCACCGTCTGGAGCGCGAAGTGCTCAACGTGTTGTCCTACGGCAACGAGCTGGGCTACGAAGTCTACGTGACGTGCGACATGGCAGGTGAGACATGGATCAAACTGCGTCTCAATGGCGGTCAAGAAGAGCTCTACGTCACGCCGACGTTCTGCGATGCGTTGATGGCACCTGTCACGACGATTGATGAGAAGAAGGCCTGTGCTCTGGCTTCGTCACTGCACGACCTTGGCACCCAGCTCACCGCGGCCAAGCTGCAAAGCCAACGCCGCCCAGGCATCATGTCCATGGGCGCTCAGTCAGTTTTCAACAACACAACCTCGGTCTTCGGCGCCTCCACCAGCCGGGTCTGAGAAAGCGACGAAAGGTTTCGAAATGAAAATGCTCGATTTCTACAAGGCGATCCTTGCGACCGCCAGCCTCACGACGGACGCGGAAGGTCGCGTCTCCGTCAAGATCGACGATCAGGAAGCACCCTTGACCATCAAGGGTCAGCGCTTGGTTTTGCCCACGCGCGAGCACATGAGCCAGGAAGACAAGAGTGGGATCATCATGTTCCACCCTCTGCAGGAAGTCATCACCCAGGGTGAATCCGAAGTGATGGCGCGCTACCGCACCTGCATCAACACCTGGCTGAATTACGTCATCAGTCATCTCACGTCGCACCTGATCAAGCTGGCTGCCTCGCCGGGCCTGCACGCACGCCTCAGGCCTGACCAATTGGACATGCTGAAGATCTTCAAGGACGCCGACGAGAAGCTGTTCACCAACTTCGGCCAAATCCTCAAGGCGATGCCGGCCGGCAACACGGACAAGTGCTTCGTCAACATCTTCCTCAAGCCCAAAGCTCGCAATGGTGACGTTGTGCATCGCCGCGGCGCCATCGTGAACTTCCCTCTGCATGCGGAACTGGTGGCCAACGAAACCAAGCCCTACGGCGTTTCGCTGCGCAAGAAGGACGGCCCTGCGATTCGAGCTCTGCTCGAGTACATCTTCTCTGACGGCATCTCCACGGGCGGGTACAACGTGTTCAGCACCAGCGACACCGTACCCAGTCTGGAAGTGATGCTCAACTGTGTGAAGAAGCTGGCCGAACACATCAACGCTGCGATCGTCGACTTCAAGTCGGTGGTTCCTGAGTTGGAAGACCTCTTGATCGTCTGCGACTGGGAAGAGGCGGCCAATGACCTGTCGCAGTTCGACAGTGAGGTGCGAATGACCCCGATGCAAAAGGGCAATGAAGGCACTGTAGAAACCGCTCCCGCAGCGCCTGCTGGCCCTCAAGCTGGTGCAACGCAGTGGGTCAATCGAACGCCTCAGCCTACTCCCGCGCAGGCGGTGCCCGACAACGGCATCATCTACACGGCCAACGGCAAAGTGGACTTCGCAGCCATGTCTCGCCGTCAGGTGATGCCGCAAGGTCAGGCGCCGATGCACGGCGGCTACAGCTTCATGCCCATGGGTTCGATCTCTGGGCCTGAAGCGATCCGTCAAGGTCCGCCTTCCTGGGAGCGTCCGGGCTCCGCGTCTTACGTGGGACAGCAGTTCCAGGCGCCCATGCCCGGCAACTTCCGCGTCTGACCTCTGTGTGAAGAGCATACAGCCCTGTCTAACGACAGGGCTGTATAATGCTTTTTACTTTTTCACTTGCCTCGGCGCGTACGCCACGACTGTCGGTAGGTTTCCATCTCCGAAGAGTTCGGAATGTACAGCGTCAACGTGTCGCGACGGTAATCGTGCGGAGATACGTAGCCGTTGATCCGCATGGTCAGCCAGTGCAAATGCGTTGGCACGCGCAAATCTTGCAGTAAGCCGTAAAGGTCGCCTTCGTTGACAACGCCTTGAATTGGCGTGACGCTGGCGAGTACGAGTTTGTTTGATGCCCGAATGATGGGCATCAAGTCTTCGAGGGTGTTTCGAAACGACTGGTCGTAGAAGTCCGAAGGACCGTCGTCGATGAGTTGGGTTTTCAGGCTCATTTTGACGAGTTGCTACAGTTAATAATGGTCACATATTACTAGATTGAAACGCAAAGTTCGCTTCAACTGAAAAAGGAAGAACGCATGATGAAAAAGGAAAGGTTCGACGTTGGGCCGGTCAACGAACTGTTCCCCGACCTGCTGGGTCCGAACTCTTTGAATCCTTACCACGAGCACACCAGCTCGTCGCGCGGTCAGATGTTCACCACGCATTTGGGTCAGCGCCTGGTTGTGGAGGGAGCTACCCCACGCTCCATCCAAACCGGTACCGAACGAGAGTTCGGGAAATACACCTTCCGCGTCGAGATGCCGTGCGACGGGCTGGTCTTGGACATCATCCCGCTGTACCAGCAAAGCGTTGGTGCAAACAACATCAATGGCAATCCCGAGACGACTGTCATCTTCGAAAACATCGAGACCAAAGAGCTCGACGTGTTGTTCCTGCCTGAATTCTTCAGCATGCACACGCACTTCGGTTTCGAATACCGAAAGACCAGCAACCTCAGCAAGATCCGCATCGGCGAGACGATCCCCAAAGGGGTCGTGTTTCTGGATTCACCGGCCGTGCGCGAAGACGGCGACTATGCTTTCGGCATCCAGACCAATGTCGCCTACATCACCATGCCGGGGGTGGCGGAGGACGGCATCGTCATCTCCAGGGGCTTTCTCAAGAAGCTGCGATTCAAGGTCTACGAGCGTCGCAACATTCAATGGGGGCGCGACAAAGTGGCCCTCAACACATACGGCACGGCGCAGAACCCTCGGGTCTTTCCAGATCTTGGGGAGCCTGTGCGGGACGACGGCATTGTGGCTGCCTTGAGAGCAAAGGACCGGCCCGAGCTGGCGATTGTCGAGCGGTCACTCGAAGACATGATGGAAGTCAACACCACGTTTGACGAGACCATCTACGCACCTCCGGGTGGGCGCGTTGTCGACGTTCGCGTCAATCACCACCTGCAAGACTCGAACATTGCAGAAAACCACTCGGACCACCAGGTGCAGCGATACGACGAGTCCCGTCGACGCTACTTCAAGAAGGTGCTTGACGTCTACATGGGCTACCGCCGACTGCGTGGCGAAGGTCTGCAAGTGTCTGGACCGCTGAGCGATCTCATTGAGAAAGCCAAACTGGTCTGTGCGCAGGCAGAGAAAGACCGCGTCTGGCTCACTCACCGCAAAAAGCCGCTCGACCACTACAGTGTCGACATCACCATCGAGTACGTCATCGAGCCGACCATCGGCTTCAAGCTGACTGATTGCCACGGCGGTTGAAATGGTACGTGTTGCCTGAAATGGTACACGGTATCATCACAGCCTTCTTGAGCAGCAATGCTCAAGAATACCCTCTTTAATTGCTGGAAACCCCTTAGAGCCGAATGAACCACTGCGAGCAGCAATGCAAAGCGACGGTTTGAAAATCATTCGGATTGGGCAATCAGCAGCCAAGCCTCTCACGCAGAGGAAGGTTCAACGACTATCCCGTTTTGCCAGGGTTAGAGCCAAGCGGCTCGAAACAGGAGGCTGCCCTCTGGGTAGAAGATATAGTCTCGTCATGCATGGAAACATGCAGCTGCGCGTAATGGCGCGGGTGTGGCTGCGAACCACATCGAAGATCACGAAAGGCGTTGTCTGCCAGGTCATGGAAGACGATCACATGCCCACCGATGTGCACGGCGTGCGCGCCGACATCATCATGGACCCGAACTCAACCATCAACCGCGCAATCGTCGGTCGGTTGTTCGAGCAGCACACCAACTGCGCTGCGGCTGAAACATACCGCGGACTTCTGAAGATCCTGCCCATCGAGGACAAGATCCTCTCCGACGAGCCCATCGAACACGTGGTCGATCGCATCGAGTCTTTTGGGCGTGACCGTGGATTGATGGCATTCGATTACCTGATGGGCTACTATCGGATCGCATCGCCCGTGCTGGCCGATGGGTACGAGGACGGACTGCTTGCCACGACCGACGAGGCCAAGATTCGTTTCGTCGCTGAAGCCATTCAAAAGGGGTACGAGTGCAAGATCGTCGGCACCTATCGCCCCACCAATCAGCAAAAGCTCTCAACATCAGTTGCGATGGAGTTGGAGAACAGCATCTATCGCCCGACGCTGCAGCCGCTGACTTACGTCGGCAACTCGGGGCAGCGAGTCACCACAACCAAGCCGGCCCGAATTGGACAGCTGTACTTCATGCTGCTGGAAAAGATCGGCGACGACGGCTCTGCGGTCAGCTCAGCGCGCACGCAACACTTCGGTGTCATTGCGCAGCTGGGTCGAGCAGACAAGTACTCCAAGCCTGCACGCCTGCAAGCCCCACGCGGTGGTGGTGAGGCCGAGTTCAGAAACTTCCTGTCGTTCTGCGGACCCGAATGGTCTGTTGAAATGATGGATCGCAACAACAATCCCGAGACGCATCGGATCATCGTCCGCAATTTGCTGACAGCAGACAATCCGTCGAACGTTGATAACTTGGTTGATCGAAGCAAACATAAATTGGGCGGCTCTCGCCCCATGCTGCTGATCAATCACCTGCTCAACGTCAGCGGCATCAAGTTCTGCTACCGGTCCTACGATCCGAGACAAGCCACCTCATCCTGATCTGACAAAGGAAGAAAATTGATCAAGATTGAAGCTCGCAACTTGTTGAACTTCTCGACACAGCAGCTCTGGGATGGACTCGATGGTGAGTTCATCCTGGTGTTTGAGGATGGAGAGTTGGTCACCAACGAGCGTGAAACCATTTACTCCGCTTACTTCTGGGAATATCACCGCAGGTATCCCAACGTCAAGCTCTCCGTTCGACACCACGTCCGATCGGTGATGAAGCGCGGCGAACCCACCGCCAACATGGCCAAGTCGCTGACCGAGAACATCTACTGGGACGTCTATCGTGAAAACGAGAAGCTCTTCCCAGACCCATCGAACCTGATCGATCGTCTCTCGAAGATGGCGTACGAAATCCCCAACACCGTCTACAACGAGTTCTCGTTGAAGATGGAGCCGTACGTCACCAGCTTGGACATCCTCGATTTCTTGGCATTCACCGAAGCGCCAGACATCTCATCTGCGCTGTCTGAGCTGGAGTCGTCAGAGGCCGGCATGGAGACGGCTCAACGAATCCTGCTCAACGCTGTGGAGAACGACACCCGCTTCAAGCGCAATCCACTGGCTGTGGCCGTTCGTACCGGGATCTCTCGCGTCGGGCAGGCCATGCAGATGCTGGGGGCTCGCGGCTACCTGACGGACATCGACTCTCACATCTTCCCGTATCCGATCCGAACCAGCTACACGCGCGGTATTCGCACGTTGTACGACAACATGATCGAGTCTCGATCTGCTGCCAAAAGCTTGTTCAGCGCGGAAGCCCCTCTGAAGAACTCGGAGTACTTCTCGCGTCGACAGCAGCTGATCGGCCAAAACGTGCGACACCTGCACTTCTGCGATTGCGGAAGCACCAATTACCTGCATTGGCGCGTACGCGATGCGCGCAAGGACGGCTTGGTGAATTACCGCAGTGACCTGGAGACGCTGCAGGGCAAGTACTACATGGACGATGATGAAACCCTGAAGGTCATCGGCAAGAACGACAAGCATCTGATCGGGCGCGTTCTGCGACTGAGGTCGCCCATCGCGGGATGCGCCCATTCCGATCCTTACGGCATTTGCATGGTGTGCTATGGTCAGGCAGGGCTGGGTATCCCAGCTCACTCGAACCTGGGTCAGGTCTGCTCAACCAGCCTGATGGCCATCATCTCACAGCTGATCCTGTCGACAAAACACTTCGACGGCTCATCCACCGTCGAGGGGATCATCCTCAACAACCACGACAAGGCGTACCTGCATGCCGAAACCAACGGCAGTGAGTACTACTTGAACCCGCGCTTGAAGACCAAAGCAAAGGTGACCTTGCGAATCCCAAGCAAGTTCCTGCCGGGTCTGTCCGACGTCACCCTCGTGGATGACGTTCGCAAGCTCAACCTCACGCGCACCTCGGAGTTCCAACATGTGGGATTCGTCATCGAGGAAAACGACGAGGTGATCTGCCCGTCGGTGCCTGTCTTCGTCAACAACCGCAATTCCAGTTTGTCGCACGACTTCTTGGAGTACGTTCGAAAGAACGGCTTCACGCTGGGGCCCAACAACACGTACGAATTCGACATGGGCGAGTGGGATTGCTCCAAGCCGATGTTCGTGTTGCCGATGAGTCACTTCAACATGAGTGACTTCCAGCGGGCTGTCGAGAACCTTCTCGAGATGCCGGAAGACGAGGCGTTCAGAACGCAGGTGCGGACACCGGAAGATCTGATCTTGCAGCTGCACGACCTGATCAACCGGCGACTGGAAGTCAATCTGTCGGTGCTCGAAGTCGTGGCGTACGCCACGATGATCATCGATGAGGACGAAGGTCTGTACTCTCTGCCCAAGTCGTACACCAAACGAAACGTGGGCGCGATGAAGGCAATCATGAACAATCGCTCGTTGAGCGTGCAAATGGCTTTCGAAGGCCACCGCCGGGCCTTGCTTAACCCGGCCAACTTCGTGCAGACAAACCGGATGGATCACCTGTATGATGGTTTGATGATGCACGAGCTGTTCAACCGATAAGTTCGGTTATGGTGTGAATGCCATCGGGCGTTGCGGTGCGTTGAGTTCGATTCGTTGGACTCAGCACATTGCGGCTCTCGATGGTGTTCGCTTTTATGCCGCCTTGGTTTTTTGACGTGGGCTGGTAATGTAATGGACTGCGTTGGACGTAGTTGGCTTGTATTGGACGAGCCTTGGAGCAATAAACCCTATGCTGCAAAAGCACATGACCATTACTGTCTCGTCCCACAACTTCGAGGTGAGCAAGCTCTCTCCTCGCGGACGGCAGATTTGCATGGAATTCGTCAGGCCTCTTCTCGCCTGGGGTTTCAGACCCGTAAGAGGAAGGCAGGTGCGTGAGATCACCAAGGTCTACGCCGCTGCAAACGAAGCAAGAAGCTACTATCGCTTCCACATCAACAAGCTTGGGGAATTCCTCAAGATCGTCAAAGACACCTTTCAGACCGACACAGTCTACGAGATCATTTACCTTCCGATGTATGAGCCTGCGCCCGCACAGCTCAAGCTCAAAGAAGGCTGGACCGTTCGAGAGGAGCAGGCTTACTACGTCGACTACGCGGCGTCCGACAAGCCAGTTAGCAAACTGGTGCCGCTGCAAACAGGTAAAGGCAAAGCCCTGCATGTCGATACCCCCATTCGAACGCCGAATGGGTGGAAGCCCTTGAAGGACATCAACATCGGTGACAAAGTCATTGCCGTGGACGGCACCGCAACCGAGGTGCTCAATGTTTCACCGCAAGGCGAGACTGAAGTCTTTCGCGTCCACACCGGTGACGGTCGCAGCCTGGTCACGTGCGGAGAGCACCTGTGGCAGGCCGAGATTTTTGACGGCGAGAAAACCACACGAAAGGTCATCAACACCAGCGAGATGCTGGAGCTGTTGGTGGCAGATCGCCTGATCAGCATTCCACTGTGCCAGGCGCAGCGGGATGGAACCGACGACATGAAGCTGCCGCCTTCCGGCTACGGTGAAGGTAAGGCGATTCGCTCGGTCGAATACGGCGTCATTCCAGACGACATCCTTCTCCTGGCGAGCCGCCAGTACAAGATCGACCTGCTCATCGGACTGGTTGGATTGGAAGGGCATGACCTGAGCCAGCCTTTCGAGTACCGGGTCAAGTGTAAGGCACTCGCAGATTCGCTCATCCAGCTGATCTGGTCACTCGGTGGGATCGGCTGCCACATGGAGGTGTATTCTTCCAGCGGCCAAGTAGAGTATCGCTGCACAGGCCACCTCAGTGGTTTCGGGGAATTGGCGCCTCCAAAACTCTACATCTCGGGTGTCGAGTACGAGGGCATTGCTGAGACGCAATGTTTGACCATCGAGCATCCGAGTCATCTGTTCGTCACCAAAGACTACGTCGTCACGCACAACACAGCCGTGACCATGTTTGCTGCGGAAAAGCGCAAACAGCGAATCGCCGCGGTGCTCAAGGCCGCTTACATGGACAAGTGGGAATCTGACTGCAAGAAGATGTTCGACGTTGATCCAGACCGAGTCATGACGGTCAATGGTGAAGGCGAGCTGATGGCGGTTTTGGAGGCGGCGTCGCGCGATCAGTTGGAAGCAGACATCATTCTGATTAGTGTGACCACGTGGTCACGCTGGGTCAAGAAGTACGAGCAACTGGGCGATTACACGCTGGAGCTCGGGTACGTTTGCCGGCCAGGTGAGATGTTCCAAACTCTAGGCGTTGGTCTTCGGATCATCGACGAGGTGCACCAGCACTTTCACGCGATGTTCAAGCTCGACTTGTACACGCACGTGCCGTCCAGCATCTCGCTATCGGCCACGCTGCTGTCAAAGGACCCGTTCCTCTCGAAGATGTACGAGCTGATGTTCCCGGCCGCAGACCGGCCGAAGAACTTGGCGTTGAACAAGTACGCGCATTCGTGCGCTGTTCACTACAACTTCAAGAAGCCCGAGCACATTCGCACCACCGAGTTCGGCAACAACAACTACAGCCACACTGCTTTGGAGAAGTGCATCATGAAGCACCCTCCCACTCTAGCGGCGTACACTCGCATGATCTTGGACGTCCTAGCCATGAGCTACGACGAGAATCCAAAGAACATCAAGAAGGCTGCAGTATATGCAGCCAGTATCGAGATGTGCACGCATTTGACGGAAAAGATAGCAGCCAAGTATCCCAACTTGGACGTGCGCAGGTACGTTGCTGACGATCCGTACGAGAACGTCATCGAAGCCGACATTCGCGTGTCGACAATCGGCTCGTCAGGCACAGCCATCGACATCCCTAATTTGGTCACAGTCTTGCTGACGGTGGCTCTGAGTAGCTTGCAAGCCAACATCCAGGTGTTGGGGCGTTTGCGAGAGATCATTGGGGAGAAGGTTGAGTTCGTGTTCCTGACAGCCGACAACATTCCGAAACACGCCGCTTATCATAACGAGAAGCGCGAAATGCTCAAAGAGCGGGCAGCTACGTTTCGCGAGATCATCTACGGTAATCAAATCTGACGGCAGAAAAAAGGGATGTCATCATCCCTTTTTATGCTGACACAATCGGAGAGTTAAAATGAAGACCTATACCGAAGGTTCGCTGCGCCAAGAGCTGCTGATGTACAACGTCGAAGCGTTCTTGGCGGCCATCGTGGCTAACAGCCTGTTTCAGCGCCCAGTCAAGGAGCACTCCATCGCTGTGATTGACAATCGCAATTTCTCTGGCAGCGTCGATGTGCGTGTCGTGGCCGATCCGAATGACCTGTATGTGGTCGAGGAAAAGCTTCGGCCAATAGACAGGCGTCTGGTGACGTTTCACCAAATGGGCGCGGATGGTTTAGTCACTGTCTGTGCTCGGAAAATGACCGCTGATGAAACGCAACACATCGTGTCCATTCTGGCGAGCCAGTGGAATGTCGTAATCTGAGGACGCACCATGCCACACAACACAGACGATCGGGTCGACGAGACGCGACCTCAACTGGTGCAAGAATCCGACGGGCGGCGTAAATTCTACTGCCGAACCGCCGCGCAGGCAAAGGCCGTCCCATGGGAAACACTCGTCCCAGGAGAC
>JACCDM010728359.1_pt1 | contig 45826 bp, 42 predicted proteins | sample 7445851 | NCBI WGS metagenome assembly JACCDM01 (sample SAMN15323438, study PRJNA562643) | freshwater metagenome | isolation source: river surface water | place: USA:Blue River Watershed | collected 2017-08-16
TACTCGTAAGAAGTAAAGACAGCCTTCGGCAAGTTTTTTACTCGTAAGAAGTAAAGACAGCCTTCGGCAAGTTTTTTACTCGTAAGAAGTAAAGACAGCCTGTGGTATGTCTGTTTACCTAATAAACAGCGAAAGGTTTTTTCAAAAGAAAAAATAGCCTCATCTGTAAATCAGAAATATTCTAAATTATATTCTTCTAGAAATATAGTAGTAACACTAGATGAAAAGGATGTTTGGAAGTAAAAAAGAGAAGCCCGATGAGGGTTCTAATAGTAGAAAATCAATAGATACCCAGATAAGACCCATTACTTTGGAAGATGTAAAAGCACAACAGGATAAAATACTAGAAATGGTGTCGGCCGAAAGTTTCCAAGAAAGACTTTGTGCTATGATTCAAGAGGAAATACATACAGCTGTAGTAAAACACTCGGAACTAGCACAACGTAGAATATTGGGTAAAATGGAGGCGAATATAGCCAATTTACAATTTGTAATAGTAAATAAAGTAGTAGAAGAGGTAACTAGTCATATAGATCGTAGAATAGAAAAGCGGATTAAGGATTTGGAGCGGCAAATTGAGGAGTTAGAAAAAAGCGATAAAATCAAATCTATTTTCTAAATACTAAATAATGCCTGGGAGAAAACGTCAAGGCCACAAATCTAAATACAATTATGAATACGTAGAACCTGTGCCTAGCTATTATAATAATTCCAAATACAAGCTTGAAATAGGTCAAAGTTGTATTATCGAAGCTGGTTTAGGTGTATTTACAACAGAATTTATACCAGCGAATAGTTTTATAGATAGTTATACGGGTGAATATAGATCTAGATGCTTTAGCCGATACTATTTTAAGATCCGAGAAGGGGTTGGAATAGACGCTTTCGACTACCCTAGGTGCTATATGGGGATGCTAAATGATAGTCACGGTACTCTATATAGTAATAACTGTAAGTTTTTAGTAGATTTAGAAAACGATACAGTATCCGTATGGTCTATCAAGGATATTAGGGAAGGTGATGAATTATTTATTAGTTACGGGAGCGACTACTGGTTACAGTAGGAGCGAGCCTTGCGTTAGCAATGGCGAAGAATATTGGTCGTAAGACCAATATGACGAGACCTTACGAAGTAACGGGAGCGACTACTGGTTACAGTAGGAGCCAGCCTGCCCTAATTTAGAAACCCTTACCTAGCCTAGACTAGATAAAAATTGATAGATATGTATTTTTAGTCTAGACAAATAATGACAAGCACTATCATGTTTCAAGCCGATTTCGAGTACGAGAAGAAGAGTGAAGTCGGGGTACCCGAGATTGACCCAGTTGCCTGGGCCGCAATGATCGACATGGTCTCGGCCTTCAACTGCGAGGACTTCAGCTCCAGCCGCCCTCCTATGCCACTGCCGATCAAGAGAAGCGCGCCGACGACCCTCGAAGAACTTGCCAACAAGAGCCTCGAGGCTATTACTGCCGCCGTTAACGGCGCCGCTACGAAGGAGGATCAGTTAGTGTTGAGCTGCGGGCTGCCTCTCACTTTCGACAAAACCACGCAGCGCTACAGTTTGGCCCCGACCGCCGCCGTCGTCATGAAGTTTCAACAAGAAAATTCCAAGCAACGCGTACCGCCCAAGTTGAACCTCGGAGCCTCGACCCTGTTTGCGAAGCGCACCGCCGCTGCTGCACAAGCGGCAGCACAAGCGGCACTTCACAAGCTAAACATCGGTGCTTCAATGACTCGTCTGTTGTAAATGGTGAAGCATTGGAGAATAATGCACTGCTCCATCCGAGAAAAGGTATGCAAGTGTTATTATATTTCTCGAGATTTCTAACCAACTCGTTTTATTTAGTTACTTTGTAACCTATTAGTAAAAGACTTAGCATTTATTTGTATAATATAATTAGTATTAAAATGTATCGTAGAGATCCCAAAGCCATGGCGGCACTAAAAGAGTTTTTAAAAGAAAAGGAGAGAAAACGGAAAGAAGAAGAAAAACAAAAAGAAGACGAGTTAAGCAGTGAGAGCCTGGACTTTGAATCGGGTGATAGTAGCATAAGCAGTAGCATAAGCAGCGATAGTTCTCTGGATAGTGATGAGGAAGAAGAAGCTATTCAAGCCAATTTTTACAATGATGGACCGTTTAACCTATACATAACTCATAGTCAATTACCAGACTCTGGGCTGGGTGTATATACTGAAGATTTTATACCCGAAGATACTATTATTGGTGAGTATAAGGGTGACTTAGTAAAGTCCTATAACTTAGAGACGAATGATTACTTTTATGAACTTGTGGAAGCCGATGAAGCAAATGGAATAATGGGTGTTGGCATAGACTCCTCTAAATTACCTAGATGCTATATGGCTATGATTAACGACGCACAATTCAGTAAATCTTATAGTAACAATTGTATTTTTGAGGGTGATATAGACGAAGGAAAGGTTTATGTAGTATCTACTAGGGACATAGAACCCGAAGAAGAGTTGTTTGTATCATACGGTGAAGGATACTGGGTAGAGCCCAGTATCACAAGCCCTTTGCAAGAGGCCAATGGTGAAGAATCCATGAAAGTTAAAATTAAGGCTAAATTAGAAATAGCCGATCATGATGGTTATTGTTCCGGTGGTGAATGTGAATATAGTTGTTCAATTAAAGAATATATTATAGATGCTCCATATTATACACCTAATGATACTAGCAAATTAAACTTACAGTATTTAATTAATCTTTTACCTACTCCTAAAATAGATACATGGGGATCAGGTTATTGCGATTTAAGTGATGAATGTAAACTAAACGATTTAGATAAACATTCACATAAATACACCATATTGGAGGTTAATGTTTTGGGTTAAATTGATATAAAACAATTTTATCTTTAATACATTAATCTAAGTTTTGACTCACACTTTTGTTAAAAGTGTAATGCCACCCCAAAAGGTAAAAACTGTTGGCAAAGAAGAACCTACCTGTAACATTTGTTGCTCCCCGTACAATAAAAGTACTCGAAAAGAAATTAGTTGTAAATATTGTCCCGACAAGGCCTGTATGGAATGTATTAAAAGATATCTATTAGATACAACAAGTGAATACCATTGTATGTTTTGTAGAAATAAATGGTCTCGTGATATTTTAGCAGAAAAGTTACCACAAAAGTTTCTTAATGAAGATCTTAGAGCTAGTTTAGAGAACCGTATTGTTGATATGGAAAGAGCGCGGCTACCTATGGCGCAAGAGATTGCCGAAGAACGTATTCGTAAATCAAATTATCATACATTTATGGAAGCCTCTAATACTATTAAAAACCAATATGGTGACAGTGATGCTCAAAAAGAATTAATAGCACTCCTAGCAAAAAACTATGGAGTCTATGATATTAAAGATATAGATGGTATTGATGACGTCGAAAATAAGAAGATAGAAAAACCTAATTATATCCGCCAGTGCCCTAATAGTGAATGTAGAGGTTTTATAAATTCCGAGTGGAATTGTGGGCTATGTAGTACTAAAATGTGTAAGCGTTGTTATGAGCGGATTGATGAGGATGAGCGACACGTTTGTAACCAGGATATATTAGAAACAAATAAATTGCTTAACAAGGATAGTAAACCTTGTCCTAAATGCCAGGCACTTATTTTTCGTATTAGTGGTTGTTCGCAAATGTTTTGTGTATTATGCCATACGGCATTTAGCTGGGATAAGGGAACTATTGAAAAAGGACCTATTCATAATCCTCATTACTTTCAGTGGTTACAAACACAAAATAAGGATGGTGACCTTGAGCAAAATCACGGTTGTAACGAAAACATCTTTCCAACAATTCATAGTGTACTAGGTGTTAAAAATGCCAAGAATGATAAATATTGTGAAATGTGGGTAACAAGATTGTATCAGTATTTTGTACATATTTATCATGTTAATCGACCACCTCATCACCAACTCCTACAAAATGATGATAAAATGGAGGCAGATGTTAACTATTTATTAACCAAAATAGGAAAAACAGAATGGAAAAAGCAACTGTACCAAATCGATAGAAATCAACAAATATCTCGCGATGCCCTAGAACTTATAGATATGGCCCATGGTATTGCCGGAGAACGTTTTAGAGCTTTTATCTCGGATGGTAATGTTCAACATATTAAGGATTTAGAGATGCTTTCAAAATATGTAGTAGAACAAACAGAACTAATCAGAAAACGTTATAGTACAAAGAATGTACTAATTTCTAATCCTGAATGGTACATATAACTCCAGGAGGCCTGAATGGTACATATAACTCCAAATGTAAATTGAACTAATACACTATTCAATATACACAAACTAAGCTAAATGCTAGAACAACTTGACTACTTCACGACGATTAATGTATTAGAATATCTAGACTGCCAGTCTTTAAGGACCCTAGCTAAATATTCTAAATCCATTTTTGAAAATTATAAAGACTATATCTATTATCGACACGCAACAGAGAAAGAACTTGTTGATAGTCTCGACTACTTCGTAAAGGGCAAATTCGGACTACCTATTTTTAATTCACCACCACTAAATGACCTATTTTACTACATTTCAAATCAAGATACCTTATTCATTGCCGGTGGTCTACCTACACAACTCTATATGGCTCGCTCTCTAAAGTCGACAAGCGACATTGATATCTATGTACTGGGTGGTGTTAGGCACACATATACTAATTCCGACAAAAAATTTATTCGGGAAAATTTAGTCGACGTCTATAATCTGCTAGAATTCATATATACAAACTATAGTGATATTAGGGTAAAACAAATAGGAAGTAACGTTTTCACTATTACTGTACGCGAATTTACTCATCCTATTCAAATCATTCTTACTATCCATTCCTCTCCGGCAGAGGTATTATCTAGTTTTGATAATAGTCATAATAGGTGTGGTATATATAAGAACCATACATATGTTGGTATAGATACTATACTTAGTCATTCTACACGGATAACATATTTTTACACACTAGCTAAGGCATCTAGATACATTAAAGCAATGGATTTAGGTTTTAATGTATATGGATTAAATGAAATGGAGGTGGTTAATATTATGGAACTAGAGGCATTACAATCCAGTATTGAGCAATCTTTAGGTAGCCGCAAGACACCAAATCAAATTATGGATAAGTTAATAAAATATGCAAGGCCTATTAAGAATTGGAAAATTGGATATTCTGAACAGAGGGAAACTATAAAGACGTTTGACCGTTTAACTTTAGACATATCTAAACCCATGGAATGTGGGGTAAAGATGGCTATTTATAATGGTAAAGGTGTAAGGGATTTTCCAAAGCTTCGTACAGCTATTCAACCTAGTATACTCCTAAAGTCACCTAATAGTGCTTTCTTAAAGATTAAGAAGCCTCAATTACATACATACAAATATCAGGTCACGGGCAGACCAGTATTTACAACCCGTATATATTATCTTGAAGTAACAGACCCGTGGGAAATAGAACGGCTCAAATTAGTCAAGAGTAATATGCTAGAAATATTTCGGAAATACCATAAAGTAAAGGAGATACCAAATAGGATTAGTAACTGCCGTGCTCTAACAACCTGGAGTGAATTTGAAATATATCGTGAGGCGATTGGACAACCTATTGATACTACAAGTATTATCTCATCTCTCAAAATAGGATTTGAATATGATGATGGTCTGCGAGTCTATGATGATCGTATATTAATAAAAGGATTTTCGGAATTTCCGCAAACAATAACCCAAGGATTATATAAGTTTGAAATACAAACTACTCCATTTCTAAAAGAGTATTGTAGCGATGAATATCAATACTGTGACCATATGCCATTTTCTTGGGGCTTTTATGAAAATAAAATTATTAGTAGTACAGCGCTTTTCTAATAGTTCTAATAGAATTCTAAAGAATACTATAGATATTTTTAGGTCCATAGGCAAAAAGAGTTAATGATGTGTAACTATTACTGACCAATATACTGCTTTGACCGCATATCAAATCGCCTCCACTAGCCACTATCTGTATAGGCTTTATATTAGCCGCACCCGTGGCATCAACTACAAAAAACGTTTGATTATTCACACTAGATGCGAGGGGAAGGGTAATAGTAACATTTCCTGTAGCGGCATCGGTATCAACATAGATAAGGTATTCTGTAGTAGCAACACTGTGGTTACTAGTAACTATAGTAGGAGTCATTGAAAGTTGTGTTAAAAGTACATTGTTTTGGCAATCTACTGTTCCATAGATTTTTGAATTTAGGGTTATAGTTCTACTAGTCATTCTATTAGTATTCTAATATAGGACATTATTATATTATTTTGTAATTAATTTAAATATTATTAAATAATAGTTAACAATAGAATATGGGAAGCTTCATATCTACTACAGTACCAGAAAAACCAATTACTAATGAGCCTTTTAGCTTGACTATAATGGATGAATACAATCTAATAGATTCCTCTAGAACCTATATATTACTTATGAATGGCCGAGAATTTACAAATTATACTATAGATGAACCAAATATTATAACCTTTCATAATGTGGTTAGTTATATTTCTGGAATGGTATCATTCTCCATGTATGAAACACCAGATAATCCTTACATAGATACAATTCGGGTAAATCCTATTTGTTATGTTAAAGGCTCTCAAATACTTTGTAGGGACAACATTAGGGATTGCTATGTTAAGATAGAGAATATAAGACCTGGAATGTATGTTAAAACCTATCCTACGGGTTACAAAAGAGTTATGGTAATACAAAAGAATTTCATACAAAATACAGTAGACCGTGTAGAAAACAAGATATACCGATTACCTAAATATAAGAATAAAAAGCTATTTCAGGATTTATATGTTACTGGATTACATTCTATATTAGTACCTAGTTTAACTCGGGAACAAGAAGAGAAAACAATTGCCGCTTGGGGTGGTACAATTAAAATATGTAACTTGTATCGCTTAATGGCCCACTTATCTCCAGAATTTGAAGATGTCAAGGATGATGAAACTTATGAAATATATCATTTGGTCTTAGAAAATAGTAATGAAACCGCTAATGATGGAATATGGGCAAATGGTATATTATCAGAGAGTCTTTCTATGGAAACTTATAAAAGATCTAGATTACTTTATAACAATACTGTCAATATTCTTTAGAATGTAACCTGTGGTCAATATTCTTTAGAATGTAACCTTTTGGTAAACATTCTTTAGAAGAATAAAAAAATTATATATAAAATTAATTTATATACTCTAATTAGAACAAAAGTAAATATGACATTTACTCCATTTAGTTTACCGTCAGATCCCAACTCTCAGATATTATTAGATAGTACACTTTCTACACAGGTACAAGGTACTAGTACACCTACTGCAGTAGTAGACCCCCAAAATAGACCAGGTTGGTATTACGATAGTACCCTACAGACTGATAGTTTTGTTTGGACTATATTCAATGGCGCTGGTCAAATTTATACACTAGGTGATGTACAAAATTTAACCTTTACTGCAACACATGATAATTTACCAAGTAATAAATGTTATATAGCAATTAGTTCCGCCACTAGCAAGATTGTGTATGAAAATAATATTGATTTAATACCCGGAGAAAAGTGTTTGTTCTACACTAGCACAATACCCTCTAATCCAGAAAAACTTCGCCTTGTTCAATTAAATTTAGTTACAAATATTGGCCCTTGTTTACCAAGTGAATCATTATTAAGTATTACTTTAGAGGGCACAAATTCTGTGTTATTCCCCAATGTTCTACAGATATGTGTAGAAAATATTGGTTATTTATTTGATGGGACAACTGTACCAGTAGTTGTTAATTTATCTACATATGATCCAGACATACATACTCTTAATACCACATTAGGTATTACAAATACTGATTTAGTTACTCTTAATGCTACAATAGTTACAAATAATAATAATTTAACTACTAATAGTGCTGCCCTAGATACTAATAGTGCTGCCCTAGATACTAATAGTGCTGCCCTAGATACTAATAGTGCTGCTTTAGGTACTAATAGTGCTGCTTTAGGTACTAATAGTGGCGCTTTAGGAACACTTAATACTACATTACAGGGTGGGATTAATACAAGATATCCTGCAGTAAATTACGATGCTTTTGGTCGTTTTAGAGTATCAGAACCATTTACATTATTTGATTCAAACTTTCGTTATGGCGACAATGGATTGTGGGCAACCAGTACTGTAACTGGGGGAAGTACTAGTCCGGATACAAATCAAGGTTTAATGGTGTTAACCGTAAATGGAACAACAAATGCTCAAGTAATAAGAGAGACGTATAGAGTATTTTCATATCAACCAGGTAAATCCTTACTGGTTATGAATTCATTTGCAGGAACAATAGTTGCTGGTGTTCAACAAAGAATTGGTTATTTTGGAGAACAGAATGGTATTTATTTTCAAATAAATGGAGATGGTACGTGTAGTTTTGTAAAAAGAACTTATATCAGTGGAGTTACAGTAAATAATCCAGTATTACAGGCTGCTTGGAATGGGGATAATTTAAATGGTATGGGACTTTCGGGTTATACACTTGATTTAACAAAGCCACAATTATTATGGATGGACTTTGAATGGTTAGGTGTAGGTACAGTAAGATGTGGTTTTGTAATTAATGAACAGTTTATATTATGTCATTCCTTTAATTGGGCAAATGACCCGGCTAGTACATCTAGTACGTATATGACAACAGCTAGTTTACCTTGTAGGTATGAAATTATAAATAATGGTGGTGTTGGTGGAACGCTAAAACAAATATGTTCAACTGTAATTAGTGAGGGTGGTTATGAATTAAGTGGTACTCAATTATCCGTAGCTACAGCACTTACAACACCCGTTGCTACTGGAACAACACCTGTACCAATAATATCACTTAGATTAACATCTGGAAAATTAGATGCAGTTGTAATAATGACGGCTATGAATATAGTACCAGCTGGTTCGGCGACTACCACCTATTTTTGGCAAATCATTCGTGGTGCTACAACTACAGGTGGTAATTGGATCATACCAGCATTTACGGGTTCGTCAATTGATTATAATTTATTTCCTACTGCAGGAACTATAACAGGTGGTATATGTATAGCTTCGGGCTTTTTTAGTGCCTCTAATCAATCAAAAGGTGGTATTGATTTACTGAAAGAAGCTGTTTTTAAATTTCAATTATTAAGAAATGGTTTAACTACTACACCGATTGAATTAACTATAGTGTGTTCTAGTATCACAGGAACAAATGCCAGTGTATTTGCCTCAATTGATTGGGAAGAAGTGACTAGATAATCTTTTCTCCTATAAAAGTAATAAATAATACAATGAAACTTACCAAAAGCATCCTATACGGCTCTTTAATATACTTTCCTGTCTTTGCAGCCTACCTAGAACTTAATCCAACAATCACAAATATTTGGTACCGTATTGGTGTAGATGGAGCCAGACATATTAACCTTCCAAGTCTGTGGCATTTTATTACAAAGCCATTTACCATGATAGAATTATGGTATCCTAGTAATTGGGATATTAATTATTTCTTAGGTGCTATAGCAGTATCAGCATTTATTTATTATTTCCTATGAAATACACTATTTAGTAAATTCAAACACCCAATTGCCCTTTTGCCACCATATACGGCTTTCTAAAATATTAATATTGCTAGTATATTTCTCAAATCCCTCTTTATCATAGCAATAATAGTAACGTTCGCCACCCGCACGGCCTCGCCAGCCAATATATTGGTCACCCTTATGTAGTTCTTTATTAATATCACCATCTGCCTGTTCATAGGCCCAACAAACAATCATACCTCGGCCACCAACCTTTAAAACTCGATACATCTCCCTTAGAGCTGTAATACGCCGCTCCTCGCTAGCCAAGTGGTGAAACACGGCCACACTAATACAATTGTCAAACAATCCATCACCAAAAGGCAAATCTATAGCACTACCCTCCATAGCCGATAAGCCCTTGTTCCGGCAAATATTTACAAAATTTGGCACTAGGTCAATGCCAATGCCATTTAGGTCCGCCTGCCGATATAAAAGGTTTTTGCCATTACCACAGCCAATTTCGAGGAGGGATTGGCCCGAGTGGGCCTGGTCGAGAAAATCGCGAACACAGGGCCAAATGTGGTGCCGCGATTTATCAAACTCGCTACTAATGAGTTGATAGGTGTCGTATACGTGGTTCTTTTCAATGAGTAGTTCCATTTGTTGGTTATTTATATAATAAAAATATATACATCAATTTAACACATAAATTATGACGTCACTAAATTATGGATTAGCCGCTTTGGGGTCACAGCTAACTGGCTTCTTGTTCTTCGAAAATGTAAAAATGGAAAGACAGCGTACCAATTTGCCTTATAGGGAGATAGTACCTAAATTTTTAACACCCCGAACATTTATTAATGGATTTTTCCCCTATGGGGCTATTCAGGCTTTTAGTAAAGGTTTTATATTTGGACTAAATCAACAATATATAAGGCCACACTTAAAATATTCACAAACTACAAATAATTTAATAGTTGGTATAACTACGGGATTAACTGAAGCAGCTATTATATCACCTATACTGTATGTTAGAACACACCTAAATACAAATGTAACTAAAGGTGTTAAGAGTAAACTAGATTTCAGCTTTAGTCATATATTTAGTGGCAGTGGTGTTCTAGTCATAAAGCGCTCAGTGGATTGGTCTACACGTTTCGTGATCATAGATGGTATGAAGAGATACTCACCGGTTGATAATATAGTATTCAATACATTTATTGGGGCAGGTATATCAGCAATATTTAGCAGTCCAATAGATAGATTGTTGCCAATTATATATTCGAAACAATCTATTGTAGATGTCATGAAAGAACAACGACTTTCATTTTTCTATAAAGGGTTCACTTTTAGATTCCTAAGTACTGGTTATTACACCACATGTCTTCTCCTATTTCCAGAAATAATTGATAAATTCATTAGAGTTTAGCTCTTATGTCATAGTCCCTAAAGAAGGTGTAGTATAGTGAGTTGACATTATAGTAGAATGGCATAATACCTACATATTTTTCTACAAACTCATTGAATTTATCCCTATCAAGTAATTCAATTAGTTCTCCACTAGTTCTATTAGCTAAAAAGATATTTAATCTATTCATAACTATTCTATCAGATTCCATCTGTATCTATTATTCGTATTAATATTTAAGTTTCTCAAAAATCACGAGGAATAAGAAACCATTTTATTTTCTAAATAAACTATAGAAATCATGAATACAACAGAAAGATTTAATAATTCTTTAGATTCTAAAAATCTAAAGGAGTTTACAGAACTAGTTAATACATCTTCACAGTACATTAATGACATATTTGCCAATGGTTTATTACATCATATGCTTAGCAAATATCCGGAACTACCCTTAGAATTCTATAAATTTGTCATAAATAATCCTAATACCGACCTTAACAATAATGATCCTAATATACTTCCTCCTGTTTTACGTACCAGTAGAGATGATATTATTGACTTACTATTATCTAAACCGGCATTAAATGTTAATTTAGAGTTACTTGGCAATAAAAGTATATCTAAACACGCTATAGATGAAAATAACTTATCTCTACTAGATAAGCTAACTAAAACCGGTAAATTAGATATAACACAAGCAGAACTTCTAAACTATGCCATATCTAAAAATATGGAAGCCTTTAGAATACTATTAGGTCTATTAGAGCCCTACATGTGTGATGCCTTACAACCTGTTGACCACGCAATTCGTAGTAATAATGCAGAGGCATTAGATTTACTATTGGGGGCAGGTTGTAGTATTAATATTCAGTCTATAGGTATGTTAGTAAATACTAATAGTACTAGTATGACTAGTATATTAATTAAATATCTAACAAAAGTATCTAACAAAAAGGCTGTTCTGGCTATAGCAGTAAAGAATAACAATATAGAACTATTTAGAGCTGTGGGTAAATTTGTGCGTGATATTGATTATGATGATATGTATAAAAGTTTAGACAAAACTGAATTAATGGATGAAATTATACACCTAGCAAATGATACAAATGATCCAGAACTTATACGTACTATATTTATGGCGGTTATTAAATCTAGAAACAGTAAGCACTATTTACTACTAGATAAATTAACTGTAAATAAAAAGGTAGTTTTTGGTGTCGTTGATCTGTTGGTACCTTTCAATAAACTTGATGAACTAGGTGAACTAATTGAAAATACTGATGTACTAAAGGGTGTCATTGGTGATGTAGTAAATAACGACCCAGATTTCTTATCGACACTTATTAAAGCAGGTAAGTTTAGTGCTGTTAAAAAGATTGTTGCCGAATATGATTTGGGTCTAGAAGGAAAGAGATTAAATATTGAGGGGTTTATAGCCAAGGGTCAATATGATATATTACTAGAACTATTAACCAAATACAAAATATCTTTAGGAGAACTTGGATTAATCGATACACTAGTATTAAATGATAAATATGAACTAGCACTATTGTTAGTAGAAAAATATGAAATGGTTCCAACCAACCCTAGACTAATTGAAAAAATGTTAGATAAACCAGAAATTATTAAGGCTATTATTAGAAAGAGACCGGAATTTTTATCATCAGGAATGAGTGTAGACAGTATTATTAGAATAATGGATATAATAGGAGATGATAGTACTTTATTAGAAACATTTACAGAATCTCTAAATGCTGATAGATTTCGCAGATTAATTACAGTTAAAAGTAATCTAGATAGAATACTCCAAAATCCCGATCATCTACTAAAATTATCAAAATCAGAATCTATTATAGATATTTTATTTGAAGAATATTCTGACAAGGCACCAAAGAGCCCTTGGATTGAAGATGACGATGATGAAGATGACGATGAAGATGATGAGGAAGATGAAGAAGAAAATAGTAAATATGTGTTATTTGAATTATTAAATGTTCTAGATAAGGATAAAAGAGATGTTTTAATGGATATGGTAAGAAATTCGGGGTCTTTTGGTGATTTATTGGCAATAAAACCATTGGAATGTGTTATCACTATGGATGATAGTGAACTTTTCCAATACATTGCTAGATATCTAAAAGATGATTTAGAAAAAGTATCTCTACTAAAATTGCTGGTTCTAAATCCTACAATTACTTTGGAGAATATTGATGATATATTAGCATTGTCTGTAACAAAGGTGACAGATGCTTTCTGTAATCTGATTTTATTATTAGATGATGAAGAGTTTAATGAACTATTTCGTAGTTCTAATGTCATAGATAAACTACTGGAACACCCTAATATGAAAGTAAATAGTCTAGTTCCTAAAGATTGGAATTATCCCAAAGGGGAAAAAATATCTTTACTAGACTTTGTTGCAGGTGATATAGGGGGGGATGATTATGATGTTAAAAATTGGAAAAATATGGAGCATTTACGGATACTAAAAAAATTATTAGAAGACACAAAGTTAGATGTAAATATTGAAAATACAGAAAAGGAAACAATAGCGCACTACATAATTCGTAACATTTTCACATTTGCTAATATCGATTATGAAAGTGATGAACATTTTAGTTATCCACATGCTGTTTTAAAACTGATTATATCTCACCCCAGATTTGATATAAATGCCAATAGAAAGGTCTTTCCTACTATTTTTAGTGATAATCAAGGAGATTATAGCTATTTATTAACACTATTAGTAAGTAGACCGGAATGCGACGTTAATTATTGTAGATTGTTACATAGTGCTTGTAGTGGTAAAAAATTAGATATGTTAAGAGTATTGTTAAGTTTAGCCAATGTAGATGTTAACTTAGTGGCAGTTGATGATAAAGAAGGTACACGTGTAACACCTATGCACTTAGCAATTGAAGGTCGTTTTGTGGATGGTGTTAAATTACTCTTAGAAGACCCTAGATTTGATATTAATGTCTTAGACAGTAAGGGCAATAATTATTCTAGATTAGCAGCTGCATCTGGTTTAAGAGAAATAGTGGCACTATTTGCCGCCCGTGGAGTTGTAGATGATAAACAGGAACGTATAGATCGCGAAATAGCCGAATATGAAGCTAAGATGGCCGCTCAAGGCCGTGTGAAGCAAGCTAGAATCCGCGAAACATTAAATAGTTTTGATCTTATATTAAAGGAAAGAGAAGCAGTTGATGAGTCGTTTAAACAAGGATTCTCTGGTAACATAACTGCCTTTAGCCGTAGTCTATGTCCATTTTGCCTAACCTACTTAGAGAAAGATCAACCATATGAATGTTTATATCTAGCTGCTCATAGATGTCCCGAAGAACTAGAGAATGAACCACTCAAGCGTCTCTATTTTGGCGATGAATGGCAAACCAAAAATTTTGAAATCTGTTGTACTTGTGGTAGACCTTGTGAACATCATGGCCATTTTACACCTGTAGAAAATAGTGGACCATCAGAACTAGCTAGAAATGATGATATGGCTAATCATTGGGTTTGTAACGAACATAATGGTGGTGGTGGCAAGTTAGAAATGGTAACACGTCTTATAGGTATGCTTAGTGAACTAAAGCGCCGAGTAGATTCGGATGAACGCCTAGTATATGGACCTGAACTTATAAAAGAATTGGCTATGATAGCTAATGCTTCGCTATTTAATGGTGCTATTCGTGATAGAGCTATCGGTGTATTAGAACGTAAGAAGTGGAATGTAAACTCTAAAATACCTAAATATGCCAAATTTAATGCCCCTAATGAAGTAAAGAGAAACAATGGTAATAATGCCAATAAGAGCAAGAGAAACGCTAGAGAACCTATAGTACACTATGATAATCCTGATGAGGAACTACAATGTATGATTTGCCTCGATGAAGCCGAACACTTATTTAAGCCACATGAAGGCGACGAAGGCTATATTTGTGATCAGTGTATCAAGAGACAAGTATGTGCCTCTAGATATGCTAGTGTAACGTGTGAATTGGGTTGTAGACCTAAAAAGCAGATATACAAAGATGATGTAAATGCCCTAATGGGTGGAAACTTTTGCGAAGATGTAGAGATGGCTGAACCAGAACAGTGGGCCGAAGAAGAATAGATAAAATTGATAAAAAATAGGATATTATTATACAAATAATAATATACTATGGACTCTCCCAAGGTAACGATGCAGCCAACAAATGTGTATTCCTATACAGAAACAGAAAAGACAAAAAAATCTAGTCACAAGTGTGGGTGTGAGAGATGTCTATTTGGAGATGATGATAAAAAAGAATGTCCGAAAGGTATTGTTGAATGGTGTGATTTTAGAATTTATGTAAGTGGTAGTTCTGATGATGGCTGTGGAACCTGTACAGTACTGTGTTTTCCGATTAATTTTACAATGAAGCTATTATGTTGTTTCCCCTGTGCTACTTATAATAGTCTTCGTAACTTATGTAAAGGCACAAAGGACAAAAACTATATTTGTTAGTCTAAAATAAGGTATACTACTTTGTTATTTAAAAACAACCTAATAATTATCTATAACAATATGGATAATTGTACATCTATTATTCCTACAAACAAAACAGATGCTGATGTCGTCTTTTCAGTACTAGTGAATATAGCTAATGTAGTAGGAGTATTATATAACTTACCGCAAATGTACCATACCTATAAAAGAAAGACAACCAATGATATTTCTCCTATATTTCTACATGCTAGATTTTGGTGTAGTATTATGTGGATAATATATTGTCTATATTATAAGTTTTGGTATGTATTTGTTTCGTGGGTAATTACGGGTAGTTCATCTACATTCATGTTGTACTATATGCATATTTATCCTCGTATCCATAAACAACCCCAATTTTTACCAGTAAGTACCAGTGATTTAGATTGTGAAAAGGAAAGGGATGATGAGGGGCTTATTACTGAAAAACTGTAGCCAAAAGTAAATCAAAGTTAGTTTATTTTTATAAAAGCCTAAAAATAATCTAATTCACTATAGTCGGGCAATACGAAGTTCGACAAGACACATGTAGTGGTCTAGGAGCTCTTTTTGTCGCTGCTCTTCGTCGCGGCTCGAGTTTTGTGGGCGAGTTAAAATGCTGGCAGGAAACTGGGACATAGGAGCTAGACCTTTGTCATCACTAAGGGCACGCTCTTGGAAATAGCGAATACCTAAATGTAGCACACCGTGGTACCATTTGGCCTTTTCGGCATGCCGAATAGTCAGCCGCATAGGTACTCGGCGTCCAGGGAATTTTTCACGAAAACTATCCTCGTCGCTAAATACAGCACTCTTCGAGGTTAGCCACAGTTCACCATTGGTCTTGTAGATACTCGAGTTCCAGGGAGCAATAGGTTCATCTGTAGTAGGATTTAGCTGACGCGCGAAGTTGTAGAGCTTCTCGATCTTTTCGGGTTTGTCTGACTCGACAATGATATCGTAGAGGTTATCTTGGAGAATGATAGCGACGGGCATTTTGGTATACTAGTTACTATTAATAGAATCAATTCTATGGATTCTAGTAATTTATTAAAAATATATTTAAAATATAAATTCTAACAATAATATATATTAGATATGAGTTTTAGTGAAGAGCTTAAGAAATCTATACTAGACCATGATTTAGCTAAATTTACCGAATTGGCTAATCATCCGGCTCTACTAGTAAATGAAATCTATGGAGATGGTTTATTACATTATTTATTAACTGTACCAAGTCTACCTCTAGAATTCTACAAAGTTGTACTAGTTAATCTAGATGTTGATGTAAACAAAATCGGAGCCAACAAGCTACCTCCTATCCTATCTACGGAAAACCCCGAAATACAAGATTTACTATTGGCCGTAGATAGTATTAATGTTAATATAGAAGTTTTACCTAGAACTAACATGCGGCTTATAAATATTGTATTAAAGGCTGGTGACCTAAAATTATTTCAAAAGCTTTTAGACCATCCTAGAACAGACTACTCACAGAGAAAGACATTTCTAAATGAAGACCAGACACTATTAAACTACGCAATGACCAACAATATGGAGGCCTTTAAAATGCTATTAGATAAAGGCGTAGATCCTAATAGAAGTGGACCATATAATCCGGTAGAGTTTGCAGTTAGAAATAGTAATTTTGAGGCCTTTAGAATGTTATTAGAAAAGGGTGCCGAATTTAATTTATTTTTCAGAGCTCGTGGAATATCCCTAATGAACTATTTACTAGAATTTGGATTTTTAAAAGGTAGTGATATCAAAATGCTAGATTTAATATTTGATACCTATTTTGACAAAATTCGCGACAAGAAGGAACTTTTAGAAAAAAGCATGAATTTAGAAAATGTACAGATATTTCAACGTCTACTAGATAAAGGATTAAGGATAACTGATGATTTACTACCCTTACTAATGAGTAAACATGATCAACTAAAGATTGTTTTAGCTAGACCCGATATGGCTGGTGTATCAAAGGAAATAATAGCAGCTCTTATTTTTAAATCAGAAGATATAGAATTAGTAGAAATATTAAGCAAGACATCTTTTACCGAAGACATAGAGAGTATTATAGTAGAAACCCTATTAGAATGTGAAAATGCTGATGTACTTCGTACAATTATTAATTCTAACATTGATTATTTACAAACAAAAAATATATTACCACATATACTTGTCGGAAATAAGGGACACATGTTTGATATGTTAGTACAAGGAGGAGAGGCAGATTTGGTTGATATACTTTTAGAATTAGCACCCGAAACTAAAATACCCCCAAACTTTCCTCCTATAAGCACTCTAATTGCTAGAGAGAAATATGAATTATTAGATTTATTGATGAAAAAATATGGTGTATACCTAGATAAACAAGAACAATTTGAACTATTATTAAAGAAAGGGAAACTAGATGTTTTAAAAACGGCATTTGAATCATGTTCTCATAACAATCTAAAATTATTATTCAGTACCACATTTTTCGATGTTTACCAAAAATTACCACTAGATTTTGCTATTGAATTACTATTTGATGAAAAGGTAAAAATTTACCTATGGACAAATGCAGTAATGGCTGAATTATATAAAATTCCAGGTTTTATAAGAGCAATTGAAGATAATATTGATAGATATACAGTGTTGTCCGAAAAGCACGGACGTCTAAATATGAAGTGGCTAACAATATGCAGTGATGGGTTTAGTTTTGATAGTATTGACCATAGAATTAAATTGGATTCCAGGCCGGATACTCCTATAGTGAGAATATTACAAAAGGGTGATACCGGAGTCAGCCAAGTAAACAGAATGATAACAATACTACCTATAGAGGAAAAATATGAAATATGCGAAATAATTACCAGAGGTCTTATTATCATTGGAAATGTAGAATTATTGGAAAGATTTACAGACATCATGAATAGAAATAATATACAAATAAATGACCTCCTTATAGATTATTTATTAGCGATAAATCCACTCTCCATAATGTCTAATATAGATGCTTTAAAACGATTAATACCTTCATTACGCATTCAATATATTCCGGTATTTCGATCATGTATAGATGCTAACCCAGATCTATTTGTAAGTTCTGGTGTAGCTAGAAAACTAATGACGGGTGATTATAGCCACAGTGAAATGGTTATAATATCTTCACGTTTTCGCCACGATGATGATAGTTATCACACCCAGTTGTATGAACTCTGTCGTAATATAGACGTTAGTGGTGGTAAAAGCACCAAACTTGATGCCTATCTAGATTTAATTAGAACCTATTTAGAAAATCCCGAATCAGATGTAAATCAAAGAAATGATATTTATACCGATGTGGCAGATGAGTATCACGAAGATAATGTAACAATACTAGAATATTGTGCTATTCAGATTAAGAGTTTTGATAACAGTGTTGATTATAACTCTGCAGAATCCTATGGATTTTATCAACAAGTTATCAAAATGTTATTAGCTAATTCACGCCTTGACATTGATTCTAATAATAATTTATTTCCGATTATTTTAAGAGAAGAAGAAGGTGTAAACCTCGAAGGGTTACTAACTACTATACTCAGCCATCCAACAATAGATATTAATTCCACAAATGTTATATTTAATGCTTGCTACAATAGAAATATTCTTGTACTAAGTGTATTATTAACAATCGGTAGTCTCAATGTAAACCGTACAGATGAAGATGGTAATACTCCATTACATATTTGTATAGAGAAAACTTTTGATGAGGGAGCCTTGGCCCTATTAGCTGATCCTAGAATCGATATTACTATTCAGGATGCTAAGGGTCGTAATTACGCTAGATTGGCCGGTAAGGCTGGAATGAGAAGAATAGTAGAACGTTTATCTGAATTAGGACAAACTGATGATAAACAAGCTCGAGTGGAACGTGAAATAGCCGAATATGATGCCAGGATGGCTGCCCAGGGTCGTGTGAAGCAAACTAGAATCCGAGAAACGTTAAATAGTTTCGACCTTATCCTAAAAGAAAAGCGTGCGGATAGAGAAGATATGGAGGATGATGAAGGAGGCTTTAGGGGGTCTACAACACCCTATAGTAGAAGTATGTGCCCTTTCTGTCTTACCTACATAGAAAAGGAGAATCCTTATGAGTGTGTATATTTAGCCGGACATCGTTGTCCAGCTGAACTAGAAAATGAGCCACTCAAGCGTCTCTATTTTGGCGATCAATGGCAGACAAAAGAATTTGAAGTATGTTGTGTCTGTGGTAGACCGTGTGAACATCACGGTCATTTTAGACCTACTATAGAAGGTGAACCTGTGTCGGAACTGTTACCGAATAGAAGTTATGCTAATCACTGGGATTGTAATGAAGGTAATGGTGGTGGTGGTAAATTAGAAATGACCTGTCGTCTATTAGGTATGCTTAGTGAAATAAAACGTCGTGTAGATAGTGAAGAACGATTAGTTTATGGTCCGGAACTAATTAGAGAACTATCTATGATTGGCAACAGTTCTATTAGAGACGAGGCCATTAAAGCTAGAGCCGTAGGTGTATTAGAAAGACAGGGTTGGAACTCCAATTCGAAGATAGAGAAATACAAGAAGTTTAATGCCCCTGCAGCTAATGCTGCTAATAACAACAGTAGACCTAGAAATGTCCGTGAACCTATAGTACACTATGATAACCCCGAAGAGCAATTACACTGTATGATCTGTCTTGATGAGGCCGAGCACCTATTCAAGCCCCATGAGAGCGATGAAGGCTATATTTGTGACGAATGCCTTAAACGCCAAGTATGTGCCTCTAGATATGCTAGTGTAACGTGTGAATTGGGTTGTAGACCTAAAAAGCAAATATATAAAGAGGATGTAAATGCTCTGATGGGTGGAAATTTTTGCGAAGGTGTAGAAATAGCAGAGGCTCATGCCAATGCTGATGAAGAATAAAAATAAATTGTACCAGAAGTGCCATGTGTATCTTATAATATATGTCGCAATTTATGCCGTGGTACAAAGGGTTTAGATTACATTCCATAGGGCAAGGTTAACCATTATTCGTATAATGGTAACAGATTTGTTACTTACTTGCTCCAAAAACACCTGCCGCCTGAAGGCGGGTGTTTATGCCGAGTCTGCTCGAAGAGAAGACCGAGGCTGTAATCAGGGCTCTGCCCTGATTACTTGTGAACAAAGGTTAAACAAAAAATAGAGAGTATAGTCGAGTGATAAAATCCGGATATATACCGTCTGGTACATATCTATGGCCTTCTATTAATACTTTGTTTTCTCCAATATTTAATGCTAATCCATTACACTTATATTCAAAGGGTTGTTCTATAGGTATTTCACCATTTAAACGTCTGGCTACATAGGCGCCTTGTTGATAGGCCATTTGGCCAGTTTTAATAAAATCTCCAGGAGCACAATCACCGCCAATATATATGTTTGAGGAGTATTGTAGAAAGTTATTAACATTTTTAAATTTACTAGTTAAAACATTAGGTCTGGTACCTACACAATAAAAGACTTTATCGTTATGATGGTTTTTAGGGTTATACATCTGCCCATATGTAGTATTAATCTTGAATTTATCTAGACGCTCTAGAAGTTCCACTCTTCTGCTAGAAGAAACACAATTTAGTACAGTATCCTTCTGTAACATATCAAATAGGTCTATTTTATGATTTTTAGAAAGGATGGTAGAAATTTCAAATCCGGTGGGTCCTATTCCGACAACTCCTATAGATAATTTGGGCTTATCTACAATTGTATTAAATTCGTTAGACCAATCGCGTATTGATTTATTTGCTCCTAAGCCAATAACTAAGTAATTATAACTATAGTCTACATTATTGATGACAATAGTATTATAATTCTTTAGTTCTAACTCGGTAATATTAGTTTTTATAGATTTGATAGGACCGCGGAAGAGGTCTCTAAAATGAAAACCATTAGTATATTTGATGTTTCTTTGTAGACAATACATTAGGTCTTGGGGGTTAATAAAATTATCCTTATAAATTTGTGTTACACTAAATTTGTTAAAATTAATGTAGTGTAAAAAGCCTCTGGCGAAAAATCCATCACCTAGCAGTAAAATATCTTGTTTATCTAACACCATTCTATTAACATTTAAACATTGAAAATGATTAAATAGCTTTGGAGTAAATTGAATCGGGACTAGCTAACCCTAAACAAAAATGCCCTACACAGTCATTACTCGCCAGCCGCACACTATAGTGATCGAGTCGCCTAGTTTTGAGAAGCTATACAAGTACATAGTAGATATGACCGGTACCCATTTAGTTATCAGTAAATTAGACCTAGACATTATTAAGCAAATTGGATATCAGTCTATAACAAATGAGGCTATTATTGTAAAAGATAGTGAAGAGTTGCTTAGTTTTGAGATAGGTCCGCTAGCGGTTTGTGTTAATGCCGAATCAGCTGAAAAAGTAAATTGGTCAAGTGACCTATCGGAATTCTATCTAACCTACTTCCGGAAGCGAGCCTTTAATTCGGCACCAGACCTGAGTGAGTTGAAACAGGTTGTTATAGATAGTCTATCACTAAAGGCAGAGTTTCTAAATGATTATGAACAACTAAAACTATACAAGGATATAATTCAGCGTCGGTTTAGTATCAAGGCTCACGAGGAGGCGTTTGAAAATATGGCCACACTCCCCAATTATTAGTATTCATAAAATTAGAACATTAGCCATTATTCACATAATGGTAACAGATTTGTCACTTAAACACCCTACATTTAGGGTGTTTATGTGAACAAAGGTTAGAATCAGTAGTTTATATTAGTTACTTTGAACCACCAGAATTGATAAATTATCCAAACATATCTAAATATAATACAAAATGCCCTACGCAATCATTCAACGCGAAAAACCATATCCAGATATTGTTATAAAGGCGGAACTTCCTGAAAATGCCTACCGATTGGCACTAGATGTAATTGAGTTGGGCGAGAGGAACGCCATGGAATGGCAACACACCCTTTATGAAAAACAAAGTGGTAGTTTTAAGGTATGTGAGGGCGTTTATATAAAAGGTGATGGTACTAATCTTAGTGCCTATAATAAACGTGGAGTAGCAATATGGCTTACCGAGAAAACTGCAAAAGAACGGATTACGCCTAAATTTGAGATAAAATACCTTACTCAACAGGCAATGTCTACAAACTATTTATTGGGATATAATCTGTATAAATCGGTACAGAAACAACTGTTGGAGCAATTAGAGGAATTGGAGGAACATGGGGATAAAATAGAATGGCTGATTGGAGTTATCAATGAGCGATACTATAATAAAAATGGTAGTGATGAATACGGGCGATATATTAGATCTAAAGATGATGTTAAACCACCCTATAACTTTTTTGAACATTTCTAGAATCTATTATCTTCCTCTCAAACTATCTACCTCTTAGTTATGTGTATAGGGTTCTAGGTGTGTAGTTGCTTTGTAGGTATGATTTTTACTAAAATCAAAGGTGTGTAATTCACCAATACCATTTACATGTGAACAGGCAAATTCTAAAATCTCCATATATTATTGATAGGATTACCGTGGAATGCCAATCCCTTCGGGTTGGTAGCAAACGCGAGTTTCATAGTGTCAACAGTTTGAGGCCACACCCCTTTTAGGGAGTGGCACTATAAGGTACAAAGTAGGTCTATTTATTTAACCTTTATTCACATAAAGTAACGTCACTTGCTCACTAAACACCCGCCGCCTGACGGCGGCTAAGGGTCGCTCGCTAGAGCGAGACTTACCCTACATGTAGGGTGTTTATGTGAAGCAAGGTTAACTAGACCAATATTCTAAATTATATAAGGTATCCTAATTGTTGTTCTTATCGTTCTTATCATTGTACTCCTCGAGGCGCGTGATGTTGTCGGAAATCTTGGGGTCGTTAAAGTTAAAAATGTATTGAGCACCCTCTTCGTTGATGTAGGTTGCCACGTAGTCTGATGGCCCAGGAAAGCTAACAAACTTCCAGATATGGTTTTCTAGTCCAGGAATGTTTTTGACGGAAATGATCGAGTGGCTACCGAAAAAGTTTAAGCCGAAGAGTCCGTAGTTGCCCATAGAGTGCGGGCGAAACTTGTGCGTATTGAGGTATGTAGTGGCGTCCATAGCGTATATTCTAGGAGTTTAGGTGTGTTAGAATATTAGGTTAAGTGTTTTCAATTTTTCTGCTTGTATCCCTCTAACTCTAGCCATTGCTTAGGGATGACTGGTGTAATACTGTCTCGAAACTCTTCATCTTCAAAATTAAAAGTCTCGATTTTCCATTCGCCATTAATATACCTAGCATTGTATCCATCCTCAATTCCTTCAAAATACTTCCACACCTTATCTCCTAGCCGAAAGAATGGTACAACACCATAGCACTTTTTGTTTGTAGGGTCACATACGAATTCGTTGTTCTTGACAAACTCTACATCCTCAATTGTCTTAGGTTTTGGTACTAGTTCAGCTACTAATGGCTCTAGTCTAGGCTGGCTAGTACATAGAGACTCTAGTTTTAATAGTGGTACACCGTGTTTGCTATTAACTCGAGAAATATAATCTGATTTAAATCGCTCTTCATCCGAAATGTTAAACTTTTCCTCGTATTCAGTAATAGTCTTTACACAGGGTTCCAGCTGATCCAATACAATACAAGGTGCCTTTAGAATCGCCTTAGCCTGACTGTATTTCAGGGTGTCCTCTAGAGTGGGTTTGATAGCGTTGTCCATTTGTTATGTCTGGTTTTTAAGGGACACTATCAATTTACAAATTGAATCTCTAAATACTAGGAAATTCACAAATACAACTAGAATGAGTACCGACAACAATTTTAACGCGTTTAAGTACAGTTGCTGGGCATGCGACCAGACAGTCTCCGAATGTGATGCCTCTGTTGCTGAAGACCGAGAGGATTGCGAGTGTTGTAATACTCGCGGTCAAGTCTGCTGTAGTGCCATGTGCTGGGCTATTACACCACTCACCTTTCTATTCGACCTATTTGCATGTGGTCCACGATACATTCACCACAAGTGTTGTGGCAAGAAGAAGCCAGTCACCATTATTCAGCCACACTAGAACAAATAGCTTAAAAATATATAGATCACAATAGTATAGTGAAATGGCGACAGAAAAAGAAAATATAGGTCTTTACCTAACACTATACTCTAAGCCCTATTATACAAAGGTACTAAAAATCGTGAGAGAACTAGAAGCACTACATGATTCTAAGATATATATCTATGGTAGCTTTGTATATAGTTTTATTAAACAGTCATACAGTTCGGAATATGTAGATCCGGACTGTGTAGATTTATGGCTAGACACAGATAAGAGTGTGGGTCATTTGAAACGTGTGAAAATTAACGATGTTTATTTTACTATTGTAAACAATGAAAACAAGCCACAATATGAGCTATATATAAATACTAATGGTGTACTAAATACAACTAGTCATGAATCGGTACAAACAGTTATAGATGACATTATCCATTCTTAGATAGACCATCTAGTATATCTCTAATACTTTGTTCATTAAAATATGTTTTTATAATACTGTCTTCAAAAACATTATTTATAGGCTTTATATAATTAATACTTACATATACATATTTTTTACCTAGTATATCTCGTTTAAAATGAAATAACAGGCTAACAAAATTAAATTTAGCTATTGAATATGTTGCCAATTTTGTGTCACAATCAGCATGTTCGTGTATAGAAATTTCATTATCGTGGATTAAAACATAATAGTCGCGAACATGGTATTTTCTAATATAGCAACAATCTAGACAATGCCAATATGGGTTTTCCGTATCAGATTCGGAACACCAATGGCTAAACTGTGTAAGCGGTTCACTAAATTCTATATATTTTATACCATCGGAACATTCTAAAAAGTCATCAAAGTCATTTATAAATGAATAAAATTGTAAATTATTCATTTATACATAAGCATAGATTTTTTTAATAGACATTATTTTTAATTTTAATTTTTGTTTGAAAAATTATATTTAGTCACCCCTTCTTCTAATGCGTTATATTGCTCTACGAATTCATTTGTATATACATTAGTCAAGAGGGGTGTTTTAATAGTTCCACGAGTAGGAATATATTTGTAATTATTCATCGTTATTTGTGATTTTGGTTCCTTTTGTAAATCATCCAGAAGCTCTACGGAGTAGTCTAGACTAATATCGAAATCAGTATGGTTCTTTATTGTTACACCTACCTGTTCTCGAATAAATAGTTGTTCTCGTTCGCGTTGAATAATAGAGGTGATTCCGAAACTGTTAACGAATGCTTGGCCTTCCCAAGTATACTTATTTTTACGGCGCAAATATGCTACATAGTTGTCAATGTTTAGTACTTCTCCACAAGAATTTTTGTTGGTTTTTAGTTCCTTGAGGAGAAATTGGGTATGGGGCAACAATAGGCCGGTAAAGGAATAGCGCGGGAAATAGTGGATTAGTGAAAACATGTTTTTGTATTGTATAGTTTGTTGTTTTTATAATTAGTATTTGTTCAATTTTATTTGAATTGACGTATGTATAATGATTTTTATCAACTAAAATGTTGAAAATATATAATGAATATCAAAAATATGGAGTAGATGGTTATTATAAGGTTCATAATAAACAATATTTTAACCCACATAACAAAAAAATAGAGGGTTTGTATATAAAACATCTAAAGGAACTAATAGATTCTACAACATCAGTTATAGATATAGCATGTGGTGATGGACTAATAGCTCAACTAGTAAATAAATATAACAATAATATATTAATTGATGGTACAGACCCATATTTTAATAATAAATATACTACATATAACTATTCATTTGAAGATATAGCTATGGGAAAGCTACAAAAGAAGTATGATATGGCTATATGTTGTTATGCTTTTCACTTGATTAACCCTAAATGGACATTCAACTTTTTAAATGAATTAGCTAATATTACTAACACATTTATACTTATTACTCCTAGCAAAAAGATAACTATCAACCATCCATCGTGGAGAACATTCAAAGAATTGAGAGCTGATAAAGTTACGTTAATCATCTTAAAAAATGAGTGATGTTGTGATTCATCTCTATAGCGAGACACCTAAACGTAGGTGTAAAATTTATGGCTGTCTCGAAGAGACCCATAACATGAGTGGTATTTGCGACAGTTCTCATTTCTGGACCCGTGACTGTAAGGTATGTCAAAGTAGATACACTTTCCGTTTTACACCCGGAGTAGACTATACCTATTGTGACGATTGCCGACCAAAGCCGAATATTATAAGACGTATAATTAACCTTGCTTCACAAAAATACTCTACATTTAGGGTATTTTTGGAGCAAGTAAGTGCTCCGCACTTACAGCCTCGGAATTCTCTGAAAGAGAATTCTCGGCAAGTAACGTCACTTTATGTGAATAAAGGTTAACTATATATTTTATTAGATTTGTTTTGAAACAAAGTAGTTTAGAGGTATATTTGTCCAAACAATTATCTAAACACGAATAACGCGATAACCACGACGACGAAGGGCGATGCGGATATGAAGCTTCATATCATTCTTAAACTGCTTTTTCTTGAACTCGCGGCGGCGCTGGCGCTCGGCGGCTTCTCCGGCTAGCTCGATGGGTGCGCGGCACATGGGGCAGGTGGGCTGGTGTAACTTGCTGAGGCAGTCTTGGCAAACGGTATGGTCGCACTCGGTCGTCTCGGCATCTTCAGGCAGCTCCTCGAAGCAAACGCAGCACTCGATGGTGGACATGTCTAGTCTAGGTATGTCTAGAAATAAGTGTGTAGACACTAGATCATCTAGTCAATTTTGTATTAGTCTAGGATCTAACTTGGAAATTGATAATATTTAAAAATTAAAACAATAAAATAAACGACAATCAATGCTCTACCTAGCTCTATTCTGTATCGTCACATTTATCTTTTTCGAATACTTCGAGAATGTGTACAAACAAAGTAAGTACTATAAAAATGATGTAGTTAGTATTTCCTATCTAGGTAATTCTTTTGACACTAAGGACGATCTAAAAATTAAGGAGGTGTAAAATAATTTTCACATAACTAGTCATAATAACAAATCCTACTACAAGTACACAAATAGTTTCGAAAAGGTCTAGACGTTCAGGTTGCTTTGTATCCTCGGTCTCGACAACTTTAAATGAAAAGCCTTGTGCCTCGCCATTTTGGATTTGATTGTAGGTATGTTTTTCAACCTGTGTATCCTGATACCCATTTGTGTTATTAAAAACCTTTGTGGGAATGTAGGTCTTGCTAATATTACTATTAGTAACTACATTCTCAATACACTCGTAGTTATAGTTATTTCCGAAGAGTGTCATAGGTGATTTGCTATTAATATCCAAATTCTTAACCATAAACTGATCTTCTCGGCTATCTAGAGTATAGCCAAGATGTTCATAGTAGTCTCGGACACCTACACCGCTGATGATAGTCGAGAGGTTACAGTCATACATTCGAGAGATATTTTCTGCAACACTAATAAGGAATTTGCCAATACCACGATGTTGAGAGTTGGCATCTTTAGACTTGGAGGCGATATTACCATAAACATGTAGCTCTCGAATACGAGAGATGCGATCGTTACGATTACGATAGATTGGAAGGTAGTGGTAAGGAATATGGCTCTTGACGGAAAACTCGAAATCTGGAATACGCAAACGGCATAGACCGAGAAGATTGGTATTGTCGAAATGATTATTTTTACTAGTCTTGGGAATTTCTACCGAGATAAAGAACTCGGTTCCCTCGTTAGCACGATACATACGAATGTAGAGCTTAGAATCACAGAGTTGAGAATCAACAATACTAGTTCCAACTTCACGAGAGCGGATATCATAACAATAGAGGCCACGCTTAGTCATTTCATTTGTGACAATTTGTTGGAGATTGGTTTTGATGGTATCACTAACATAGCCGAGGTAGTTATTTCGAGCGGTAGCCTCGGGGAAGTCGCGCTGTACGCGATTCACGCGTGTCCACGGAGGAATAATCGAGAGCGTGTAACACATAAAATCGATAAATTCCGGAAACCGCGTCTCCGCGATAGCCTGCCATTCTCCCGATTCCTTCCACTTACGAATCTGGGTATAGGGCAAATCGAGGCATGGATAAACCTTGGTATAGTCTAGTTGGAGTTCTGATCCCTGAAATACACTACGAACCATTTCATAGTCAATCTCTAGTGTAGTACCAGGCAAATCAGGCATAATATGACCATCTACCTTGAAACAACAGTCTCGAAGCATACCATTCGCCGCGATACTAGTCTCTACTGTATGTCCGCGGTTGATATAGTCCAATACAGCATTATCGGTAGTCTGGATGCCTAGCTGGACACGAGTACAACCTTCGGCCCGCATCTCGAGCATCGTGAAACGGTTGATACGGTCGGGACGAGTCTCGAGGACAATACCAATGACACGGCAACACTGTCCTTTAGTATTAATAGCCTGCTCTTCGCGAAGAATCTGATATACTTCGGCCTTACTCTTATCCTCTAGGCTAGGCATAGGGCGGATATTGTATAGAAATCCGGTAAGATCTTTACTAAGGCCGGTGTTGTTCATAAAGGGGTTAGTGCTAATCCAGGTCTGTAGGTGTTGGCGGTGCTCGCCATTGAAGAGTAGCGAGATGTAGCGATACATGTTACATGCGTAGAATACACTGAGTGAAAAGTGCCAGCGATACTCTTGCGGATAGCAGTCAAAAGTGCCACCAAGGGCAATCATCTCGCACTTGTCGGGAGTGTGTCCCATAACTTCAAGCTCTGCTAGGCGGCGCCAAATCTGCTCTACAATATTGAAATCCTGAATGGCGCCACGAACAAATGTACCCTCGCTGCTAAGATAGCTACGAGCCATATCTTGTTTAGCACCATTTTCGCGAGACTCATTGGGACAATAGGCACAATTGTAGGCGCAACTAAAGTTGCGGCCATCTAGGGCGATACTAATAGGTAACACACCGCTGCTACTGCGTACCACCTTAGAGGTAAGTACGGTTTCAACGATGTAGTTACTGGGAATTTTACCAGCCTTCACTAGGCCTTGGTACAATTTTAGGAGGTCTTTCTTATGCGGAACCGTACGAAAGACATTCTTTGTCTTAGTCTTGTTTTTAGAAATGTTTTGACGAACTGTATTTTGGAGAATAGCATTTAGTTGTTCGTAATCAGTAACTTGTTTTTTAGAGATAGTTTCGGTAAATGAAGTATATACATCCATAAAGAAGTCCTCTAGGACCTGTTCACCTGTCTTCTCACTGTCGTAGGAAATGGCGATGGGCTTGCGAGACATTGTCTTCGTAGAGTTTATGTTTGGTGTGTAATTTAAAAATTTTATAATTGTTCAATTTACCAATAAGAACCACAACCAGCTACTTTAATATTCATATAGTAACCATGATCTGTAAAATTAAGATGATCCCTAGCTACACTATTAGAACATCTAGGATTTTCACCCTCGGTACATTCTATATATTCTAATGTGTTATCAGGATAATAAATCTCATGACCGATATGTGTAAATCCCATTAGGCGATAGGGAAGATGTACTATAGGATCTCTAGCATGTGTGAGGCGATAATATTCATCTACGCGATTGTCATAGAGTTTAGCATATTCCGTATTACCTACACGTGGAGCACCTAAACTAACCATACTAATACCAGCTACCGCCAATTCCTCTACTAAATCTAGACTTGCTATTGTAGCTAATGCCCCTCCTAGAGAATGTCCTACAACATTTAGACTTTCTAGACATTCACTTTCCTTTACAAGACTATAGATTTCATCGCGAATAGATGTGTAGGCAGTCCAGAAACCACCATGTACTTTGGCCGTAGGATGCTGCTTATAGGGTACTAGTTTGCTATAATTAAAATCTATTTTGGCATCTTGTGTATCTTGACTGCCTTCAAATGCTAATACATAATTACAACTATCTAGACTACCAAAGTAGCAAAACGTAGAAGTAAAGTCGTCCCAAAAGGTCTCAATAATATTAAAATTAGGTATCTCTTTACACCAGTAACAGCTCCAACCCTTAACATTATCTTCTGGACAATAAGTAATGGCGCTTAAATAGGTACTCTTGAAACCAAGGTCATTATTATAATTAAGAGAATGCCCACCTGTAAATCCTAAGAGGGCTATTAGAATTGTTATAATGTTCATTTAGTATACTATTAGAACTAATAGTAACTATACGTTTAAATAAGAATTAGTTTAAACTCAATTATTCTAATATATATTATCTATAATAGTGATAGTATGGCTAGAGCAAAGATTTACGAAATGTTTCTAAGGGATGGTTTACAATCCATTAGAACTATCTATACAGTTCAGGAAAAGATGGCAATGTTTGATATATTAAACAGGTGTAACTATAATGGCATTGAATTTGGTTCTACTACAAGTCCTAAACTAATTCCACAGGTAGGAGGTAGTATGGAATTATGGAATCATGTAATGGAAAATCGCAAACAAAACACCAAATATACTATGCTTGTACCATCTATTAAACATATGCCAACTGTATTAGATAAAGACATTCATAGTTATGGATTTGTACTATCTATTTCGGACACATTTTCAAAACGTAATATGAAAATGTCTAGTGAAGAATCTATCACACATGTAAAAGAACAAATAAAGGCTGTTATGTATTCAGATAACTATCTAGATAATCATATTAGAGTATATTTATCGTGTAGCTTTGGGTGTCCTTGGGAGGGATTTTCAATTAACAATTTAGAAAAGACTAAAAGATTTGTTAAAGAGTTGACCGATATGGGGCATCTACACAACCTATCGGAGGATAATTTTGATATTGTATTAGCAGATACTGTCGGTATGTGTGACAAATATACTATGAATACAGTATTAAAAAATATTTATGATATATCTTATTTAGGATTACATTTACACCTGCCAGGAAAGAAGAATAAATTAGAAATAGAACAAGACTTTAAAGATGTAGTAGATGTAGCATTATACCATGGCGTATATAAGTATGATACGGCCCTATTTGGAATAGGTGGTTGTCCCTATGCTAAAAAATCCACTCATAACACAGTAGTTGGTAATTTATCTACTATACCACTATTAAAGTATTTTAACGATAGAGGAATGGATACTAGTGTTGATCTAGAACTACTAGAAAAGTCAATGTATGAAATCGATAATATTATGGAGTTAGTTGACTAATCTTGCTTAAAAATAGTCCACCTATACACTACTTGTTCCTCTTTAGAGGCGGGATTGTCACCAATTAATACAAAGCCGGCTCTTTCATATAGTGAGCGAGCCTTTTCATTGTCCTTATCTACATATAGTACTATAAACTTATATTTATCTGATAAGTTTTCACATATGTAGCTAAGAACAATATCCAGTAACTTTCGGCCGTATCCTTGACCTCTAAACCCCGCCTCTATTACATAATTATAGAATACGAGCGAATCCTTGTAGATTTCATTAGAGAAAGGAGAAAACCTATCGGTTCTATCGAATTCATCTAGTAGCAGTAGAGAACAAAAGCCAATAGGTACATCACACATAATCATTTGAAGGCACATAGTATTATCCTTTAGACCCATATTGTGTCTTGCTAGATCACTATTAGACCATGTAGAATAAGGATTAAACACATCTTTTTCTTTTTCTTTTTCCTTTAATTTGTCACTAATAAATTGTTGGCGCCAAAAAGGGTAGATATAGTTGCTCAGGTAACTAAGCTTACTAATATCATATTTATAGTATTCTATAACAAACTCATCAAAGTCTATAGTATTTACAGTACCCAAGAGGTTATTAGGATGTGCCGGGGGTTCTTCAATATACGAAAAGTTTTCGTAGTCAAAGCTATTGTATTCTTGTAGATTATCCATTTCTATATATCTCTATAAATTAGCGATTAAGTCTTTTTAGGAACTAATCGGCGCCGTTGTGGTACAAATTGTGGATACTTTCGATACAAATCCATGACAGCCAACTCTTTATGTTTCGCCTCTATCATTAGGTCAAATGGTTTTATAGTACACCACTCTAGCAAATAATCAGGCAATCTATCTATGTAGTCACTATGATGTCCAATACGACCACCTCCTTGTTGACTTATGTGTAGTTTAGGCCTCTTAGTACCCCAAGTCTTACAGATATCTATGAATAGCTTTTTGCTAATAGGCTGTTGAAGGTTATCCGGGTGTAGGATATTGTAGCACTCATAGTGGTGAGTATCAAACACAAGTGGTATGCTGTTGTCTAGACAAATTGGCAATAGGTCATCTACTGAGTAGCATTTCTCGCAATTCTCTAGGACCACTCGCTTCCTTACAAACTCGGGGAGCCCCTTGTAGTTATCGACCCAGCGCCGCAAGGCGCGTTCTTTAGCTATTTTAGGGTCTTCTCCACGCTTACAGTACATACCACCACCATGTAGAATCATAATAGAGTCTTGTGGGGCATCCATCATATCTAGTATAGTGGCGTGTGCCGTGAGGTCATCAATCGTCTTCTTAAGTGTCTCGGCACTTTCGGTACCCAGTTGGTTGAATTGGCCAGGATGAAAAGTAATGCGATGGCCATACTTGCGAGTAAGAGCGCCTATTTCCTGTAAGAGGGGTCTGGCAAATTCGATGTTATAGGGGATTTCGATACCTAATAGTTCACCTAGAATAGGATTAGAAAAGTGGGGGAATATATCGCTAGAGAAACGGAATACTTTAATCTTATGACTCTCATTCCACTCTATCATTTGTATTAGGTCTTTTAGATTTTTTGTTGCCCTGGATTGGATTTCTTCCATACCTAATTCCATGGCTTTCTTTAGTACTATACCACGAGAGGCAAAAATAGTAGGCTTCTGTTCTCTAAGTGTCATATTTAGACAACACAGGCCTAAGCGAATGCGCGGATTGGTAGTGGGCTCTAAGTAGCGTGCGTGTGTAGAAGACATTCCTCTAGTGGTTGTGTATTTTTGAGGACATTAAAGGTATCAATTTCATACAAAGTAGGTTAGTTATAAATACACCCTTTTCTTTTGTTTTATATTTTCTGTTTTTATTTTGTTTTGATTGTATCGGAAAACTTACACACGCTTGATCCACTTATTGGTCTTGAAGTTGTACTTACCGACCTCCTCCTCCGAGTCCATGTCGTAGATGGTACCCTCATTGTCGCGGAGATAGGTCTTGCCGTCGATCTCGCATTCCTCTACCTCGGCGACCTCCTCGTCCTCGGCAGGCTCTGGCTCGGGAGCTACGGGCTTGGCCTTGGGCTCAACCTTGTTCTCGGCCTTCGGCTTGTCAGCGTTAGCAGCGGCCTTAGGCTTGTCGGCGTTAGCAGCGGCCTTCGGCTTGTCGGCGTTAGCAGCGGCCTTAGGCTTTTCCTCGACCGGTGTCGGCTGGGTCTCTGGCTCTTCCTCGGTAAACTCGCAGACCTCATCGGCGACCTTGGACTTCTTGGCGGCCTTGGGTTTGGGCTCTTTTACTGCCTTGGGTTTGGGCTCCTCGACGGGCGCGTTGAGCTTCTCTACAAGTGTGTGGAACTTGCCAGCGTATTCGCCGCCCCAGACACCGAGAGGCTGCTTCTCAGCGTGGTGCTTACAGAACTCGGTCTCGCCGACCTTCTTGAACTTGCAGCGGTCGCCAAACTGGTTAGCCTCGTCGTCGCGCATCACCTTGAGCTTGCCACCCTCGAGGTGGTCCTTCTCGTACAGGGACCGAGCACAGCAGCGCACGTCATCCTCGGGGATGCCGCGAGGCTTGGCCGGAGCGGCACGGACGCGCTCAATCTTCTCCTTGGGCTCCTTGGTCTCGCGAACGCGGGTGGTCTTGGTCTTGACAGGGGTGATCTCGATCTGCTGGATGTTGACGTTTGCCATAACTTGCTCCATTACCTGGTCGACAGTCACTTCCTCGCTCTGGCGAGCGAGAGAGATGGCCGTCTCAATGGACGAGGTGAGGATGGCGCGGAGGTCGAAGACGGTGGTGGCCATTGTAGAATCGGGGAAGGGTTTCGGGTTTCGAAAGGTTTTGGGTGTGCCTAGATTCTATCCCTAGGCTCGTCAATTTTTGGTTAGTCTAGGCCTAGACAAAGAAAATAGTCCTACCCTATCTAGGTCTAGTAGTAAAATAATATTATTAATATATCCCAAGTATATTAATAACACTAAAGTGTTTGGCCGAATACAATAACTACAGTTAAGTAGTTTTCCCTAGACTAGTCTAGAATTATCTATCTTGTTAGTCTCAAAAATAGACTAGGTAGATTAAAGGTATATTAATTTTTGTATTGGCGTTTATTATTCCCTCTGGCCCAACAGTTTCATTGAAGTAAATTTATATTGCTGTAAGTAGCTTCTTAAAACAAGCTACGTAATATATCTTGTACTACCGTGGAGTGCCCATAGTGTCCTAAAGTTTTAAGCCACACCCCTTAGGGTGGCTTAACTTTGACACTATACGGTACACCAGTTCCATTTAGGAACTTTAGTAGCAGTCTAGGCACAAATTATTCCACATGGGATTACTTGCCACCTAGTACATCTTATACCAAGATTTAATATAAGACGGGTCCGGACAACTTTTTTGAATATATTTTACAATTGCTGTATGTTGTCCTGAGTTGTGGATAAATCCACAAATAACCACATAAAATATTATTATAATATTGCTGTATGTAGCCTTTTACAGGCTACTAAAATAATTTTTAAAATAGACTATAACCGCTATAATGGTCCATGTGGGGCTCGAACCCACGACCTTGTGTGTATAAGACACATGCTACCACCAACTGAGCTAATGGACCTAATTTATAATATATAGTCTTTTTAAAAATTATTTATTTTTTTATTTTTCACTGTTCAGCTTTATGACCAAACAGTTATAAGCCCGACGGGGGGCTCGAACCCCCGACCCCAAGATTAAGAGTCTTGTGCTCTGCCGACTGAGCTAGTCGGGCTATTTTACAGACAACGTGTTGTGATTCAAAATATCGGTTTAAATTTTTTTTGCTGTTTGTTGTCTTCCACTTCTCATTCTATATATGGGGTATTGTGTTTAAATCCTTTTTGCTTAACATTGAAACTCTAGGTAAACTCTCTAGTAATATTAGGACCCCACAAAGTAATCTTAGATAAAAAATTTGTAAATAAATCCAAAGTAATATAATTAAGTCATTTATCATTTAATTATATTAATTATTATTTTATTTATATCTTTCTAGTAAACGCTCTTTACCGCCTGTCGAACTGGATCATAGCGAGGATCGTCTAGGACTTGACGCATCATCTTGTAGGGCGTCATCGTCTTCATCTTCTCCACAATGTCTTCGCCGTTCATGATATACTTAAGGATTGCTGGAGACCAACCCGAAATTACACAGACTCCTTCGGTGTCCGACTTGTGGTGATACTCTTGAAACTTACCACTAACATTCCAGATTACAATCGTAGGTACCTTCCAGCCGCCAGCTGTCTTAAAATCACACTTAATACGGTCAATGTGCGTTTCAAAACCTGTTTGTGTTGATGATTGATGACCCCAACTGTTGTTGCGGTTATTAGCTTGATCCCAGCCCATATCCGTGATGACAAGAATGATATCCGGTTCTTCACCAACTGGAACCCGGGCTTCGAGTAGCCGACGGAGCACTAAATCCATAGCCGCTTGAAAGTTCGTGCTCATGCCTTGCGAGACATTTCTAAAGCTATAGATACGATCCTTTAAAGTGGTGTACCGAGAAACATTATGCCAGGTGGGTGTGCTATCAAATGTCAAGATGCGGTCGCGAAAGGCCGGACTAGTACACTCAGCACAGAGTAGGCCAAGACCCTTGCTTACATGAATCGGCTGAACACTACCGTGGCCTCCTCCAGTCATAGAGCCAGAGAAGTCACACATAACAACTGTTTTTCCTAGTGTTCCCTTGGCTAGTACACTATCGCGAAGGTCATTCCACTGAGCCTGGAGTGTCATATGACTGTCCTCACTCATATGAATAGCCCGCTCTAGTTCAACAATAAACTCGTGAGGCATAAGGGTCTTGCCATTGACCTTTGCTTCACCCTTTACAGCCCTGGTCATATGTGCTTGAAAGTTTTCGCGGCACTTGACACGATCCTGATCCTCGGGATGGCGAATAGCACCCTTTTTGTCTTCGTCAAAAAAAGCCTTGCGTTTGGTCTTTAGGCAACGACTGGGTACCTTACCCGGACTGATATCGGCAAAATGGTGTTCACCCTTAGAGTCATGACACATTTTGCGCTCTACGGTATCTAGTGTGGTATTAAGGTTTGAAATAAGTTGGCGGTACTTCTTATAGCACTCTGTGTTTGAGGGGAAGGTCTTTCCAAACATCTTACGGGCAAGTAGCTTAGCTAGCCAGCTGTCACTCTTGCCTTCACGAGGTGCCCACTTAGCGACAAGTGACTGTTTACAAGTACCACGGCATTCAGCATTGATTTGCTCACTATAAACAGTTAGTACCCTTTCAATTAGATCCTTGTCAGCTGTGGCATCCGGACCATCTTTTACTAGTCGTTGTAAATCAAACCAAGCTCCATAGTCTGGAATAAGTTCAACTAGTCCAAGTTCTACCTGCTTATCTTTACTAAAGTGTAGCATGTGTAGAAACATCTTGTAGAATAGCTCACGCTCTCCCTTTCCTTCAAGAATGTCACGTACATGAAAGGCCAGCACAAGTAGATCTTCAACAGTTGCTGTACCCATGGCATTATCGAGGAGTGTATATAGCTTTTCTTCAGAGAGATCGCGATTAAGGGCGCCGAATAGAGCGAGTAGTTCTTGACTCTCACCTACGGGTTCCTTGTAAACATCAGAGCCGTTTACACCAACGGTGCGCGAAGCGTGTTCATCCATAGCACTGATAAATGATGACATTGTTTGGTATAATTGTGTTTTAATTGTTACTTATGTTTAAATCAATTTATATTTATTTTAAAATAAAATACAAAGCAGTGTTAGTGTACCACACAATTGGCAGCCCAAGGTAACTCTATATTTTTATTAGTTTTCCAGATATAATCTTCCAACCCGGGGGTAAAGATTTGGGCACGCCAGTTAATTTACTTGAAACTACACCAGTTAATATAGCACCTGTAAGTATTGTTTTTTGTACTTTAGTACCATTTAACTTTGCGGTATTTAATTTAACTTTTGTTAGATTAGCATCAGTTAGATTAGCATTTGTTAGATTAGCGCTTGTTAGATTAGCGCTTGTTAGATTAGCACCTGTTAGATTAGCACCTGTTAGATTAGCACCTGTTAAATTTACACTAGTCAAATTTGCTTTTGATAAATTAGCACCGGTTAGATTAGCACGGGTTAAAACAGCCCCTGTTGAATTTACACTGGTTAAATTTGCTTTCGATAAATTAGCACCAGTTAGAACAGCACCTATTAAATTAGCACCGGTTAGAACAGCACCTGTTAAATTTACACTAGTTAAATTTGCTTTTGATAAATTAGCACCAGTTAGATTAGCACCAGGTCCAATTAAATATCCATTTATTAACTTCCACATACTGGGTAGGTTAGGTTTTCCGGTTATTTTACCAGAAATTACACCAGTTAAAACAGCACCACTAAATGAAGTATTAGATAGATTAGTATTTGTTAGTCTACATTTAGTTAGGTTAGATCTAGTGAAGTTAGTATAAGATAGATTACAGTTTGATAGGTTAACATTTGTTAAATTACTCATTATTATACTAGAAAATGATAGATTGGTACTGTTAAGATTAAAATTACTTAAATTATAGGAATTTAATAAAACATATGGGCCAAATAAATATCCCCTTAATAATTTCCAATTGGTTGGTAGATGAGACGGTGTACCAATAATACCAGAAGAAATAATATTTTTAAGGTTGGCGCCAGTAAAATTAACACCATTTAATTTAGAATTTGTCAGAATACCATATGACAAATTGGCATTTGTAAAATTAATATTTATTAAATTAGCACCAGTTAAATTAATACCGGATAAATTAGCACCAGTTAAATTAGCACCAGGATATATAGTATAACCATTATAGTATCTTATATCTGGGTTAGCAGTTGTTGTCGTTGTAGTTGTTGTAGTTGTTGTGGTTAAATAAATTTGATAAGCATTTAATAAAGCAGTACCATCTAGAACACCACAGCCTGTACAAGGGTCCCAGCCCACATCTGCTGTATAACCAGCAATAGTTCCAGATGTATTATTACCAGATGTTATATCTCTACAAACAGTTGTAGAATTTTCATATATACAATCTAATATATTTAGCCCGGCATTAAATCCTGATATTTGATTAATTCTTGCCATTAACCCAGAATATAACGGTGCTACTATACTTGTACCGGTAGCACCAGTTAAAGTATCGTTTAAGAGTACTTTCATGTAACAATGTTTTGAACAGTTTGCCGCTACATCTGGAACGCCTCTATAACCATTTGAATTAAATGTACCAGTGTTTTGAAATACCTGTTTAGGTAATAAACTACTTACTCCACCACCAGTCGCCCATACAATATTATTATTATCGGGTCCATCATTCCATACAACTTCACTATTTATACTATATGTAGATATGTCTCCATTTGCGTCACGTGTTACATCTACTTGGATAGAAGTACCACCACACGCAACAACGTGTGGTGATGATGCTGGAAACGATACTGTATTTGTAGTTAACCCGGGATAATTATCGGTACTGCCATGATCCCCAGAAGCAACAAACACAGTAATATTTTTGGCTAAGGCAGTTGCTAATAAATCATTAAAATTTTGTAATATGTATTCAAATCCTTCAAAATATTTTTCGGAAACCCCCCAACTTATTGATATAATATTACAATTATCATAAATTGCTTTATTTATGGCATCAAAGAAATTTTTAATTGGATTTAATGGCTCATATGTACTAAAATATATATTAATTGTTGCCTCCGGAGCAATGCTACCAATTACCTGCATATCCAAAGCAACCTCTAAATTGGCAGAATCTGAAACACTAAATGTTGGAATCTCATTTACCCAGGTTGTACCATTGTAATTATAAGGTACGAAATTAGGTACATGTGTAAGACCCGAATATAAATTAGAAAAATACATATCTATATCAGATTGTAAATATGAACCACCTAATTGAATTATACCAATTTTTTGTCCAAGACCGGTCCCCGTTGGAAAATTATATATTTTTCCAAATTCATGTGGATATAAATGAGCTGGTATTACCTTAATACCTTTTTGAATTATATTATTATCAATCGGATTACCTTTTACAAAACTTCGAAATGTAATGTTATTCGCCTCCATATATTATTATGTAAGATTTTTATAATTATTTAAGTTAACCATTATTCACATAATGGTAACAGATTTGTCACTATAAGGTACTTTATGGTACAGTAATATTTTTTGATTTTTTCATATAAGACTTAATACCCATTAAAATATCTTGTGTTTCTTCATCCATAGCCTCTAATAAATCCGTAATAGTTTCTCGCTCGCTTTCTACGAGCTTCTTCTTATTACCAGTGTTTAATTTACTAGTATCACCAGTGTAGAGACGTGTCTTACCAGTAACATTTTTACCATGATTTACTGCCACTAAACTAAATAGGTATGGGATATCTAAACACTGTTCGCGTCTACCCATTGTGAAAGGATACCCTTCGCCCTCTAAATGTTCCTTAAAACCTTTTTCCTCCCAAAAACTCTTTTTGTAAACCATAGAGGCTTCTGGTAACTGATTTGTTTCATAGATGATACTAGTACTATCTACTAAGTTATACACTGGAATACGTGTAGAACCTATACACCTCTTACCCTCCATATTTTCTAGGAAGGCTATTTTGGTCTTTAAGGAGTTGTGAAAATAGTAATCGTCATCATCAATGTGGCAAATATAGGCACCACTCGCCTTTTCGGCTCCCATATTACGCTTTTCACTAATAGTATGTTTGCCTTCTAGGTGTATACAGGTCACCTTGAGTTTTCTGCCCAATACGCTTTCTACACATTCCTTGATATATTCAAAATCCTCTAATATATCACTATCATCAATAATAATCCACTCTAGTTTTTCTCTAGGGTAATCTAGTTTCTCTACTTGGTGTATCATCATTGCTGTAAAAAGCTTTCGGTTCTTGGTGGGTGTTACAATAGTTACCTTAGGAAACTCCTTGAGCTCAGGTACTTGTACAGTATGATAACCATCACTATCCATTCTAAGAGGAATTTCTTGAATCTTGTCGCCACTAGCTACAGGAGCTATAACTTCACCTTTGTTTCCACCAATAGAACCATTAGAAAATTCATTTACAAGTTTATAAAAATTGTTTGGTATTTGATATGCCTTTTCTCTAAAGATTCTATAACCCTCTCGTGATATACTAGTTCTCTTAGCAATCATATCAACCCGTAAGTACTTTTTACAGAGAGTTACGAGTTCATCGTACTTTCCAAATACAACACCTTTATCTAGACGCTTATCCATACTAGCATCACCACCACTTTCGCTAATAATAAAACTATGATTTGCTAAAAGAACTGATAAGCGGGCCATTTCTAGTAACGAATCTGGACCATAGTAGTGAATGTTAATAACAATTTTGGAACGTTTAATTAGCCCCAAACGTTCTTCTCCCCAAAGACCACCATCAGCAATCATAATTTTGGCACCGTCTATAGTCTTTAGACGTTCTAGTAATTCCTTTCTCCTCGGACTAATAGAACCCATAAAGAGAATATCAATGTCCTTTTCACTATCAGGTATCTTGGTACAATCTACAGCCTCTAGATTATCACTATAACTAATAGGTACATTTAGTACATTTTTAACGCCACCCAGACTCAGTTTGTTTACATTCTTTATAGAGTAGTCCCATACTTGTTTAGCACCTTTCATGATTTCTACATATTTCTCGGTTAACCACTTGTTACCCTCGACACTAATCTGTTCTAATTGATAAACAATGTAGTTTTGGGGGAGAAGAGTAGAAGGTGGTAGTTCATTTACACCAAAGAGTATCCATAAGTTACTGTCATCCTTATCAATACTATGGGTGATATTTACAGACAGGTTGCGCTTTTTAAACACACATTCTAGAGACTCTGCTATATCTCTAAAAACCGAATTAGAGTAGTAGATGTTTACAACCTTTAATAAACTCATTATACCTATATTAACTATAATGGGTTTAAATTAATTAGTTAAATTACGCAATTTTTCAGAACAATTTTTGTAAAAATAGGTTCAAAAATGGTATTCCAGTTACTAAGAAGCACCAAATTTCACTCTTTATAGATATACTATAGAGTATATAGGCTGCTATATAGAATACTAGTAATCCATTATATTTATAGAAATTTATAATACCCAACAGGAATAATAAGTGATAACCCCAATAGTTATAGTTATTACCCCATTGCCATACTAGATGCCCTAGTGGATCTGTGTGGATACATAATTCACCACTATTTAAATATTGTATATACTTATAAATCATATATCCACCATAAATAATTCCTAGAGCCACTAGTACTTTATCACTGATTATACTAGAGGATTGTAGATAGTAATAGGCTAATCCTAGAAATAATAGGGGTTGTATGTGGTTTAATAATGGCCCTAGGACACTAGATAATCTATTAAATCCTTTAGTACATTTTAAGTCAATCCATGCGCCATAGTCAACTAACTGCATCAGTCCTACAAATATCATATAATAGGATATGACCCTGTTTTCCGGAGCATTTCCAAATTGTAATAGTGCTATACTAGATACTATAGAGACAGTGAATGATACGAGTGATAAATTTTTTGAAATACACATTTAATATATTCAAAGTAAATTATTTAGTTTACTCTTATTTTATATGAGATTATGCCTTGGCCAGCCATTTTTTTTCCTTACGGTCATAGACACCAACTAGTTCACCGTCATCTGTCCAGACATTATTGCTTTCATCAATATTGAATTCAATGCCATCAATAATAATTGGATAGGCATCTACAGTATCATCGTCATCTCCACGGTCCTCCTCACTATCTGCCACCATTTCTTCAAATTTAGGTGCGGGTTTAACCATCTTTTCTTTTTTAGGAGCATCCGGCTTTACCACTGGCGCCTTCTTCTCCTTTACAACCGGCTTTGGTGGCTCCTCACCATCCTCTAATATTTGACAAACCGAGTGATTAATTGTCTTTTCTACATATCCATGTAGCTTACCTGAATACTCGCCATTCCAAACTCCTAATATTTGGAAACCAGTATGGCGAGTACAGAATAGGCTACCGTCCTTCTTACGGCATTTACAACGGTCACCATATTTATTTTTACTATCTTCTCGCATCACCTTTAGGAAACCACTGCTATCCAAGTGTTCCTTCTCATAAACAGTACGGGCCATACAGCGCTCATCATTAGTTATCTCCTGCCGCTTGCGTTCTTTATCTTGCTCGTCGGGGTCAATAGTCTTTTTACGAATGTTCATAGGAACCGTAGACTCAATCTTAATATTAACCGTTGGTAGAATCTCTTTTACTAGTTCATCTATAGTTAAATCGGGATTCTCGTCACGGAGTATAAAAGCCCGCTCAATAATTTGATTAAATGGAATCATAAAGGCGGTTGTCATTTTCTAGTGGTTCTAGTAGTTTTTGTGTACTTTCTAATGGTTTATTATTTGTCAATTTTGATAAATAAGGTATTCCTAATTAGGAAAACTATTTACAAACTCGCGAACACTAGTATCCCACTTGTATTTACCCTCAGCAATATCATCCAGACGTTGCTCCATACCCTGTGTATATTCTAGATTCATAAAGTGCTCTTTGTAGCGACCTTCGAGGAAATCTACTAGTTCCATACCAACAGCTGCTGGATGTAGTTTACTGTCCTTTTCATAAATGTACCTATTATCAAAAAGTTTGGATACAATTCCGGCATAGGTACTAGGTCGGCCAATTCCTAGACTTTCTAGTTCTTTAATTAATGTACTACTGGTGAATAGTGGCGGAGGAATAGTATGATGGGTCTCTAGTCCAAACTCTTCGAGGTTACATGTCATACTACCTTTGACTTTTTGTAAATCTGTAATCCATTTAGGTACTTCTTCGGGACCCTCAATTGTCTTAGTATAGAACAAGTTGATGTTTTTATCACTATATAGTGACTTCCAACCTAAATCTTTCAAATAACTAAATGTCTTTACGAAGTCAATATCTGTAGACTCATTGCCACTATAGGTAAAGGTAATGTTTGTATTTACTAATGAGCGGCATTGAGTAGCTATAGTGCGAAAATAAATCATACTATACATCTTAATGATACGTGGGTCCAGTTTAGCTTTATCGGCATCATCTAGTAGCCTATCTAGATTGACTATATCAAAATGTGTAGGCCTAATAGGTTCGTGTGCCTCCTGGGCATTGAGGGTCTTATTAGTATAGTTTCGAGGCTTTTCAGATATTAGTTTAGGATGTTGTGCTTCTAGTGCTTCTCGGGCTCCAAATAATCCTTCTGTTGATAGTACGACACTATCAGTACGATGATAGGTAATCCAACCAGATTCGTACATCTTTTGTAATGCCGCCATGGCGTGCTCAGGATTCATTTTAAGATAGGTATGACAATCTTGTAGCATAGTAAGTGTAGTATAGGGTGGAGGAGGATTGCTATTAGAAAGGTCTTCACTAATAGTTAGCCGCCAAGTTTTACATAACTCCTCAATCTTACTAATAGCTATCATAGCCCCATCTTCATTATTGAAGTATAGTGGTTTCTTCATATCTAGATAGTTGTGTAGTGGTACATCAGGCATCTCACAACCCTTTGAGAAGTTATATTTAGCAGTAATAGTGTAGTAGTCGGTGCTCTTAAAGTGGATAACTTCTCTTTCGCGATCTACTAGTAGCTTTAGAGCAGGGCTCTGGACACGCCCGGCAGATTTAGCTAATTTAGAGATATTGGCCCAACATAAGGGGCTAACTTTAAAACCAATCCATTTATCGATAATTTTACGGGTCTGCTGAGCCAAGACAAGGTTCATATCGATACGTGTAGGACTATCTAGGGCCTTTAGTACTTCATTGCGAGTGATACTATTAAATTTAATACGATAATAATCACGATTCTTTCCTAATAGTTCAGTAATATGCCAGGCAATTGCCTCCCCTTCGCGATCAGGGTCGGTAGCTAGATATACTACTTTACACCCCTTACAACTGCTTTTGAGATTGCTAATAACCTGTTTCTTTTTAGGATCTTCTAGATACTCTAGTTGTACACCATTGTCATCTATAGAAAACCCCATACCGTTATAGGCACTAGATAGTTCTCTAAAGTGCCCACAACTAGCTAGTACAATATATTTGCCCCTAGGGAGGAAACTAATAATCTTTTTAATTTTATTCGGTGACTCTAGGATAATAGGTATAACAGTATCACTTTTAGGCTGTGTTGTAGAATCCTGGTTCTTTTTAGTACGTTTTGTTTTTTCAGTAGTAGTCTTAGCGGATTTATTGACCTTTTTGGGTGGCATTCTTAGTTATTTAATAGGTGTGATAATTATTACCGTATACTATCAATTCTAATACCCACCCCTGAAGGGGTGGTTTATGAATTGTTAGTGGCAAATTGAAAACTATTAGTGTATCTAGATAAACACCTACTCTACGATGGAGCAAACCCCGAAACGCCGACTGATTATCCGCAAAAAGCCAGTGGCTAAAGAAGAACTCGATGAATCTCTACTACCACCCACCACAGTTCCACTATCTATAACAAAACTCCACAGCAGCAATTGTACTTTTTATCCTGTGACCGAGTCTACAAAAAAGAAGTGTCCTTGTGGTGGCGAGTATACTTCAGATTCAGAATATACACCACGTGAGTGTTGTAGTGGTTTATACACAAGCGACAGACGCTATATTTGGATTGAAGGCCGATATACACCCGACTACATACCGGTTGATGACGAGAGAAAAATGGCAAAGGAAAAATTCTACAGTGGATTTTGTAAACCCCTAGTGTATGATTTCAATAACGACACGGATATTGTTACTACTAAAGAAGAAACTAAGACAAAGCGCGGATTTACTATCATGTCAGCAAGTCAACTTCGCGAGAATCAGCGTGACAGTCGCGACACATCGCGTGACTATCGCGAGGATAAGCGTGACAGCCGCGAAGACTGGCGAAACACATCGCGTGACTATCGCGAGGATAAGCGTGGCAGCCGCGAAGACTGGCGAAACACATCGCGTGACTATCGCGAGGATAAGCGTGA
>JACCDM010029590.1_pt1 | contig 45681 bp, 42 predicted proteins | sample 7445851 | NCBI WGS metagenome assembly JACCDM01 (sample SAMN15323438, study PRJNA562643) | freshwater metagenome | isolation source: river surface water | place: USA:Blue River Watershed | collected 2017-08-16
CATCGTCGCGCTGCGCTTCTGCGGGTACTGCGCGACGATCGCGGGCGCCCGGGCGAGCGTCTCCGGCTTGAGCGCGCGGGCGGGGGCGGAGGAAGGGGATTCGTGCATGATTTTAGCGGTCGCATTCGCCCATGACGAAGTCGAGCGAGCCGAGGATGGAGGCGATGTCGGTGAGGAAGTTCCCGCGCACGATGGCGGGCAGGATGGAGAGCGAGACGAAGCTCGGGCCGCGGATGCGCAGGCGGTAGGGGACGCCGCCGCCCTGGGAGACGACGTAGAAGCCGAGCGCGCCCTTCGGGTTCTCGGCCTCGAAGTAGACTTCGCCGGCCGGGATCTGCGGGCCCTCGGTCACCAGCATGAAGTTCTGGATGAGCTCCTCCATCTTGGTCATCACCTTCGCCTTGGGCGGGAGGAAGATCTTCTTCGCGTCCTCGGCGTACCAGGCGCCGCCGGGCATGGTCTTCACGATCTGGCGGAGGATGCGCACGGACTGGCGGAGCTCCTCCATGCGGACGAGGTAGCGGTCGAAGCAGTCGCCCTTGGTGCCGACGGGCACGTCGAACTCATACTGCTCGTAGCCGGAGTAAGGCTTGTCCTTGCGGAGGTCGAAGGTGGCGCCGGAGGCGCGCAGGTTCGGACCGGTGAGGCCGTACGCGAGGGCCATCTCCTTGGAGATCGGCGCGATGCCTTCGGTGCGCTCGAGGAAGATGCCGTTGCGGGTGAGCAGCCTGTCCACCTCGTCGATGGTCCGCAGCACGCCGTCGCAGAAGGCGTCGACCTTTTTGAGCCAGCCTTCGGGGAGGTCGCGCGTCACGCCGCCGATGCGGGTGTAGCTGGTGGTGAAGCGGGCGCCGGTCAGTTCCTCGAAGAGCGAGTAGAGCTTCTCGCGCTCGTTGAAGGTGTACATGAACACCGTCCAGGCGCCGGTGTCCATGGCGTAGACGCCGAGTCCGAGCAGGTGCGAGGAGATGCGGGCCATCTCGCAGCAGACGACGCGGATGGCCTCGCAGCGTTCGGGCACCTTGACGCCGGCGAGCCGTTCGACCGCGATGGCGTAGGCCACGTTGTTGGCGAGGGGCGCGAGGTAGTCCAGCCGGTCCGTGTAGGGCACGAACTGGTTGTAGGTCATGTTCTCCGCGATCTTCTCATCGCCGCGGTGCAGGTAGCCGATGACCGGGTCGCACTTGACGACCTTGTCGCCGTCGAGCTCGAGGGAGAGGCGCAGCACGCCGTGCGTGGCCGGGTGGGACGGACCCATGTTGAGGGTCATGTTCTCGCCGCGCAGCTCCTCGGCGCGGGCGGCGACGTCGCCGATGGAGATTTCCTTGGTGATCTTCACGGCGGGTTCAGGACTTGGGACGCTCTTCCGTCCAGGACTGGTCGAGGGCGGCGGGCTCGCCTTCGGACATGTGACCGCCGTGCGAGACGAAGGGCCCGCCCATCATGGGCGCGGGCTCGACGGCCTGGCCGGTGACCGCGGCCACGTCGGCCGCGGGCAGCGGCACCTCGATGCCGGCGAGGGGGAAGTCCTTGCGCAGGGGGTGATAGGGATAGCCGTCCCACATCAGGATGCGGCGCAGGTCGGGGTGGCCGTCGAAGCGGATGCCGAACATGTCGTAGGCCTCGCGCTCGTGCCAGTTGGCCCCGGGATGCAGCGAGGAGACGCTGGGCACGCGGTCGTCGACGGCGGGCACGTGCAGCCGGACGTATTCCTTGGAGGCGGTCGAGAGGAGGTGGAGGACCACGCCGAAGCGCGGCGTGCGGTCCTTCCATTCGACGCCGCAGAGGTCGGCGAGCAGGTCGAACGACTGCTCGTCCCGGAGGTGCTTGACGACCGCGAGGAGGTCGGAGCCCGCGACTTCGTAGGCCGGCATGTCCTTGCCCGCGAGGTCACGGACGGACGGGAAGCGGGCGGTGAGGGCGGCGGCGTCCATCGGATCAGCTGACGACCTTGGTCTCGACCACGCGACCCTTGAAGGTGCGGCGGAGCGAGCCGCCTTCCTTGCGGATCTTTTCCTGCAGGAGCATCATGCCGTCGAGGAGCGCCTCGGGGCGGGGCGGGCAGCCGGAGATGTAGACGTCGACCGGGACGATGTTGTCCACGCCCTGCAAGGTCGCGTAGGAGCGGTACATGCCGCCGGAGGAAGCGCAGGCTCCCATCGCCACGACCCACTTGGGCTCGGCCATCTGGTCGTAAATGCGGCGGACGACCTCGGCCATCTTATAGGTCACGGTGCCGGCCACGATCATGCAGTCGGCCTGGCGGGGGGAGAAGCGCATCACCTCCATGCCGAAGCGCGAGATGTCGAACCGGGAGCCGCCGGCCGCCATGAGCTCGATGGCGCAGCAGGCCAGACCCATCGGCATGGGCCAGACGGAGTGGCTGCGGACCCAGTTCACGACCGCATCCGCCCGGGTCACGATGACCTCGCCCTCCACCTTGCTGTTGTAGCCGAAGTCGGTTTTGACCATGGTTAAGGCGGAACGTAGGAGCGACCCCCCAAGGGGCAAGTGAGAAGGGCGAAAAAGGCGTCTTTAGGGGCTCTAATCGGGGCGTTGAGCTCGGCGAAGGGGTTGGCAAGCGTGGCGATGATGGGCACGCTTCCGTCACCCTGATGACCCTTGTCCGCTTCATCCTGCTGGTTCTGGCCGCGGCCTGCGCCGCCGAGCCGGTCCGGCCCAACGTGCTGCTGATCCTGGCCGACGACCTGGGCTATTCCGACCTGGGGTGCTACGGCGGTGAGATTCCGACGCCGAACCTCGACCGCATCGCGGCCCGCGGCGCCCGGTTTGAGAAATGTTACACCTCCGCCCGTTGCTGTCCGACCCGGGCTTCGCTGCTCACCGGCCGTCACCCCCATGAGGCGGGGGTGGGGGACTTTGTCACGGCCAAGCCCGCCGCCAGACTGGGGCCGGCCTACACCGGTCACCTGCTGGAGGACAACGCCACCCTTGCGGAAACCTTGGGCGCCGCCGGCTACTCCACCTACATGGTCGGCAAGTGGCATCTGGGCCGGCCCGGTCCGATTGAGCGCGGCTTCGCCCATTATTTCGGTTTCCGGAAGATGGATTCGCATTCCGAGGACCAGTGGGACCCGTCCCTCTACGCCCGGCTGCCTGAAGGCGTTAAGCCCGAGCTGCCCGCCGAGGCCGGCCGGTTCTACGCCACCGACGTCTTCACCGACTATGCGCTGGAGTTCATGCGACAGGCCCGGACGAAGGGCGCGCCGTGGTTCGTGTACCTCGCGCATTCCTCGCCGCATTTCCCGATCCAGGCGCCCAAGGAGTCGGTCGAGCGCCATCTGGCGACCTATCGTCGCGGCTGGGACGTCCTCCGCGAGGAAAGGTTCGCCCGGATGAAGCGTCTCGGCCTGCTGCCGCCGGACATGGCTTTGCCGCCCCGCTCCGAGGTGCCTGTCGACCGCGATGACATCGCGAACGGATTTTCCGGCCGGGCCAACCCCGCCTGGGAGTCGTTGCCGGCGGAGCGGAGGGAGGACCTCGCCCGCCGCATGGCCGTCTTCGCCGCCATGGTCGAGCACGTCGACCGCGGCGTCGGCCGGATCCTGTCCGACCTGGAGCGCGCCGGCGAACTTGAGCGCACGATCATCGTCTTCACCAGCGACAACGGCGCCTGCTACGAGTGGGGTCCTTTCGGATTCGACGGCGTCTCGCGCCGCGGACGCAACGACCTGCACCGGGGTGAGGAGCTCGCGCGCATGGGGCAGGCGGGCACGCACAGTTCCTACGGCTCGGGCTGGGCGATGCTCGGCAACACGCCCCTCGCGATGTACAAGCACTTCTGCCACGAGGGCGGCGTGAGCGTCCCGCTCGTCGTCAGCTGGCCCGCGGGCTTCGCCGCCCGTGAAGGATGGGTGCGCTCTCCCGCGCACGTGATGGACCTGCTCCCCACGTTGGCGGAGGCCTGCGGCGCGCCGCTGCTCCGAGAGCGCGCCGGCGTCAAAGTGCCGCCGCCTTCGGGCGTCTCGCTCCTGCCGGCGATGAAGGGACGGGAGCTGCCGCCGCGTCCCATCCCGACCGCCCACCAGGGCGCCCGCGGCCTGCGGCTCGGAGACTGGAAGGCCGTCTGGGGCAAGCGGCAGAACGACCCCGTGCGCTGGGAGCTCTACGACCTCTCCAAGGATCCCGGCGAGACCGTCGACCTCGCCGACCGGCATCCGGCGAAGCTCAGGGAGCTGACGGACGCCTGGGACGACTGGGCCGGCCGCGTGGGCGTCGACGTCAAAGCCCGTTAAGTCCCCGGCACCAGCCCCAGCCCTGGCCCCGATCTACTTGGCCCAGCCGGCGAGCACCGCGCCGCGGTAGAAGAGGTAGCCGAGCGTCAGAGTGATCGGAATCGTCAGCACCCAGGCCCAGACGATCCTTCCGACCAGGCCCCATTTCACCGCGTCGAAACGCTTGGTCGCGCCTACGCCGAGGATCGAGGTGGAGATGACGTGGGTCGTGGAGAGCGGGATGCCCATCTCCGAGGCGCCATGGATGGTGATGGCCGCGGCCGTCTCCGCCGCGAAGCCGTGCACCGGCTGCAGCTTCACCATCTTGTGGCCCATCGTGCGGATGATCTTCCAGCCGCCGGCGGCCGTGCCCAGCGCCATCGTGATCGCGCACATGACGATCACCCAGTAGGGCGCGTGGTCGACCACGCCCTTGGCGTTGAGTTCGGGCTTCATGAAGCCCGCCCATTCGGGGTGGCCCTCGAAGGCGCCCGACGTCGTCCCGACGATCAGCGCGAAGGTGATGATGCCCACCGTCTTCTGCGCGTCATTGGAGCCGTGGGAGAAGCCCATCATGCCGGCGGAGACCAGCTGCAGCCGTCCGAAGCGGCGCTGGACCACGCTCGGCCGGGCCATCAGACGCACGATGAGGGCCGTCAGCAGCGCCATGAAGACCACCCCCAGCGCGAAGCCGACGAACGGCGAGATGAACATCGGCTTGATGAGCTTGGGCCAGAGTCCGGCCGTCTTGCCGCCTTCCGAGGCGGACCAGAGCAGCCTGCCCCATTCGAGGTGCGTCTGCCCGAGCACGCCGCCGCAGAGTCCGCCGATCAGCGCGTGCGAGGAGCTGGACGGGATGCCGAACCACCAGGTGACGAGGTTCCAGACGATCCCGCCGAGGAGTCCGCAGGCGATGGCCAGCTGCTGGACCTGGAAGCCGCCCGAGACGTCGATGTAGCCGGAGTAGATGGTCTTGGCGACCGCGGTGCCCCAGAAGGCCCCGACGAGGTTGGTCAGCGCCGCGAGGAGGATCGCCTGCCGCGGGGTGAGCACCCGCGTGGAGACCACCGTGGCGATGGCGTTGGCGGCGTCGTGGAAGCCGTTGATGTATTCGAACACCAGGGCGACCACGATGACCGCCAGCATCAGGACGAAGGGGTCCATGGGTCCGCGGCGTCCGGATCAGGCGTACTTGAGGGCGATCTGGAACACGACCTTGCCCGCGTCGCGGCAGTGGTCGATGGCGCGCTCCAGCAGCTCGTAGATGTCCTTGAGCACCACGACCTCCTTGGCGTCCACGTTGCCTTGGTAGAGGTCGCGCAGCAGCCCGACCATCAGCCGGTCCGCGTCGCCCTCGATGGTCTGGAGCGTCTCGTAATGGTCCTGGATCTCCTCGACGTTGGAGAGCTTGCGGAGCTTGCGGACGAGGGCGGCCGTGACTTCGGTGGCCTGCTCGAGCATGCGCACCTGCTTGTCCACGATGTCGGTGGAGAACTGCGAGGGGCAGATCGCCAGGCGTTCACCGACCTTCTCGCAGGTCTTGGGGATCTTGTAGAGCGCGTTGGCGAGGGCCTCGATGTCCTCGCGTTCCAGCGGGGTCACGAAGGTCCGGCAGAGTTCCTGGGTGATGCTGAGGCCGATGCGCTTGTCGTTGCGTCGCGCGACGACCAGTTCGGTGAAGCTGCGGTCGAAGTCCGGCTTGCCGAGCTGCGAGCAGAGGCGCGAAACCGCCTTGGCGCTCTTGGCCGCCTCGTCGGCGCTGGCCTCCAGCAGCTCGTAGAACTTCTCATCTTTGCCCAGGGCTTTTTTCAGGAAGTCTTTCATGGTATGGGGTGCGATTGGCGGATGTTTTGAACGGCGTGTCGGAAGGGGGGCGCAATACCGCATCGTAACACCCCCGTAACAAACGACACATCATAAGGTTACGATTGTTACAATCGTGTTACCCGACCGGGCTTCGTTTAACCCTACTGCTCCCGTCCTGACACGGAAAGGAAGCGGGTGGCGGGGATAATCTTTCTCCATGGTGAACACTGAACGGCCGGTCCCTCCTCACAAGGTCCTGTTCCGCACCCTGGTGCTGTCGGACCTCCACCTCGGCACGAAAGACTCGCAGGCGCGTGAGCTCCTCGAGGTGCTCCGCGGCGTGCGCTGCGAGAAGCTGATCCTCAACGGCGACATCATCGACCTCTGGTCGTTGCGCCGGAAGAACCATTGGAACCCGGCCCATACGGCCGTCGTCCGCCGCATCATGAAGATGGCGGAGAAGGACGGCACCAAGGTGGTGTACCTCCGCGGCAATCACGACGACTTCCTCCGGCGTCTCATCCCCATCGCCCTCGACCGCATCGAGCTGGCCGAAGAGCACGTGCACGTGGGCGCGGACGGCCGCCGCTACCTGTGCATCCACGGGGACGCGTTCGACGCGGTGACCGCCAAGATGCGCTGGCTGGCGGTCCTCGGCGACGTCAGCTACCAGCTCCTGCTGGACATCAACCGCTTCTACAACCGCTGGCGCGCCTGGCGGGGCAAGGAGTACTTCTCGCTGTCCCAGGCCATCAAGGGGCGGGTCAAGGAGGCCGTCAGCTTCATCTCCCGCTTCGAGGAGCACATCCAGACCCTGGCCGCGCGGCGCGGCTGCGAGGGCGTGATGTGCGGCCACATCCACAAGGCGGAGGACCGCATGATCGGCGGAGTCCGCTACCTGAACTCCGGCGACTGGGTGGAGTCCCTCACCGCGGTGGTGGAGGAGACGGACGGCCGCCTCCGCGTCGTCGGACGTGACGAGCTGCGCGCGCGCATCGCCGAGCGGCGGGCGCTGGCCGCGGCCGCCGAAGCCGCCCCGGTCCGCGCCGCGGAGACGGCGCCGGCCCGATGAGCCGGGTCCCGGTGCTCTCCGCCGGCTTCGGCGAAGGGCACAACGCCGCCGCGCGCGCCGTGGCCGAAGCCCTGGGCGCGCATCCCGCGGGGTCGGTCGTCGCCGAAGTGCACGACCTGTTCATCGAGGCCTACGGACCCGACCGCGCGCGGCGGCAGCGCGACGGCTACATCCGGGTCGCCAACCGTTTCCCCCGGCTGTGGGGCTGCCTCTACGCCGGCCTCGACCGCATGCCGCTCGTGCGCGCCTCGCTGCCCTTCGTCCGGCCGGTGGAGCGCCGGCTCAACGCGCTGCTGGACGAGGCCGCGCCCCGGGTCGTGGTCTCGGCCTATCCGCTTTACAATTACATGATGGCCCGCCGGTGGCGCGTCGACGACCCCGCCCGGCCGAGGCTGATCACGGTCGTGACGGACTCGATCTCGGTGAACCGTGCCTGGCATCGCGCCCATTCGGACTGGTACGTCACCCCGAACCGCGCCACCGCCGACGTGATGGTGCGCCAAGGCGTGCCCGCGGAAAAAGTGCTTCCGTACGGTTTCCCGGTGCTCGCGCGTCTCGCCGGGCGTTCGACCGCCACGCCGGGCGGCCGCCCGCGAGTCCTCCTCATGCTCAACCCCGGACGGCGTGACGCCGTCGCGATGGCCGCCGCCCTCGCCTCGCTCGACCTCGCCCTCACGGTCACGGTCGGCCGTGACGCCGGCTTCAAGGAGGCGGTGGAGCGCGCGGTCGCCGGCCGTGCCGAGGTGCTCGGCTGGACCGACCGCATTCCGGAACTGATGCTCTCGAGCCACCTGGTGGTGAGCAAGGCCGGCGGGGCGACGACGCACGAATGCGTGGCGGCCGGCGTGCCGATGGTCATCACGCAGGTCATCCCCGGCCAGGAGGCGGGCAACGCGCGGCTGATCACCGCCCACGGTGCCGGCGCGCTAGGCCTCGACCCCGTCCGGGCGCGTGACGCCGTGGCGGCGGCCTTCGCGGACGACTGGCGCGTCTGGCGCGGCTGGAAGTCGGCGGTGGAGCGGCTGGGCGACGCGGGCGGGGCGGCCCGGGTGGCCGACCTGGTCGTCAGGGAGCTGGTCGCGGCGGGCGTCGGCGCCTAAGGCGCGTCCGCCGGTTCCTCGCCGGCGCCGCGCGTGCGCGAATCGAGGAAACGCCGGAGCCTGCCCGCCGTCGCGGTCCCGAATCCGGGCACCGCGGCGATCTCCGCCTCGCCCGCCTTGCGCAGCGCCTGGATGCTGCCGAAGGCCGCGAGCAGCGCCTTCCGACGGGCGGGCCCCAGGCCCGGCATCTCGTCGAGCACCGACTCGCGCAGCCTGCGGCTGCGCAGTTCGGCGTTGAAGTCGTTGGCGAAGCGGTGCGCCTCGTCACGCAGGCGCATGAGCAGCGCGAGGCCGGCGTCGTGCCGCGGCAGCCTGAGTTCCCGTCCGTCGGGGAAGACGACCGTCTCCTCGCGCTTGGCGAGGCCGATGAGCGGAGGCGGCGACAGCCCCTGGTCCTTGAACGCGTCGAGCGCGGCGCCCACCTGTCCGAGGCCTCCGTCGATCACCACCAGGTCCGGGAACGCGCGCCCCTCGCGGCTGAGGCGCAGGTAGCGGCGTCCCACCACCTCGCGCATCGCCCGGAAGTCGTCGTTGCCCTCGAAGGATTTCACGCGGAAGCGGCGGTAGCCCGACTTGTCGGGCCGGCCTCCGGCGACGCGCACCATCGAGGCGACCGCCAGCGTGCCCGAGATGTGCGAGATGTCGAAGCACTCCATCGTTTCCGGCGGCCGGGCGAGGCTCAGCGCCTCCGCGAGCCGCGCGGATCCCGCCGACTCATCGCGACGGGGCAGGGGGTTCTCCCGCAGGAAGCGGCGCGACTTCTCCGTCGTCCGTCGCAGCGCCTCGAGCAGGTCGCGCATGTCCGCGGCCTTCTCGTAGTCCTTCGCCGCGGCCGCCGCGCGCATCTCCCTTTCGACCTCCTCCGCCCATTCGGCCGCCTTGCCGTCGAGGAAGGCGCAGGCCTCCTCCACGCGGCGGCGGTAATCCTGCTCCGTCACCTCGTTCTCGTGACGTTGGATCTGGGCCCTTGCGCCGGAATAGAGGCGCCAACGTCCGTCCGGCATCCGTTCCGGCGCCGCGTCACCCAGGAGGATGCCGAACTTGGAGCGCATCTCGTTGAGCGCCCGCCGGACGGCCCGCTGGTGGGGGAAGGGGCCGTAGTGACGCGCCGTCTCCGAGGTGCGTTGCCGGACGATGCGGAACCGGGGGATGGGGTCCTGCAGGTCCACCCTGATCTGCGGGAACTGCTTGTCGTCCCGGAAGAGGATGTTCCAGCGGGGCCGCCAGCGCTTGATCAGCCGTCCCTCGAGGAGCAGGGATTCGGTCTCCGAGCGCACTTCGTGCCACTCCAGGTCCCGGACGGTGTCCATCATGGCCGCCACCTTGGGGGTGAGCCTCGTCCGGGGGGCGAAATAGCTGGCCAGCCTCCGTTTCAGGTCCTTCGCCTTGCCCACGTAGACCACCAGTCCGGCCGCGTCCCGCATCAGGTAGACCCCGGGAGCCCGGGGCGCCCTCCGCGCCCTCGCCTTGGGCGAAAGTTCTTCCCGGCCGGTTTGCATTTTGGAGGTCTTCCCCAAACGTGCGGGGGTCCGCCAGTCCCGCAAATGGATTCCTGCCGTTCCGACCGCCCCCGCGAAGTCCTCGTCATCAACGTGGGGGACGAGCTGCTGGACGGCCTGCGCGGCAACACCCATCTGGTCTGGCTCGGCGAGCAGCTCGCCCGGCGCGGCCTGCCCGTGACCCGCGCGGTGACGGTGCGAGACGATTCGGACGCCATCGCCCGGGAGGTCGGTTCCGCCTGGGGCGCTTACGACGTCATCGTCACCACCGGCGGCATCGGTCCGACTTCCGACGACCGCACCCGCGAGGCCGTGTCCGCCGCCCTGGGAGTGGGGCTCGCCCACGCTCCGGCCGCCGAGGCGGCCTTGCGCGACCGTTTCACCCGCATCGGCCGCAAGGTCTCCGACGCCGATCTCCGTCAGTGCCGCGTGCCCGAGGGCGGCTGCGAGCTGCCCAATCCCCGGGGCACCGCTCCCGGCGTCTGGTTCAGCCGTGAGGGACGCGCGCTCGTCATGCTGCCCGGCCCCGGTCTTGAGCTCCGTCCGATGTTCGACGAGGAGGTGGTGCCGCGCCTGCGCGACCTCGGCTGCGCCTGCCGGGGCGAGGCCTACGTGCAGGTTCGCACCTATGGCATCGGCGCCGCTCCGCTCGAACGGCTCATCCGTCCGCTCGTCCCCGCCAGCCTGACCCTGACCTTCGGCACCCACACCGGCATCGTGGACGCGCGCATCTCCTCGGGCCGCAGCGGCGCCTCCGCCGACGACCTCTGCGATGTCGCCCGTCGCGTGCGGGACGCCGTCGGCGAGGACTTCATCTGCACCGGCCACGCCTGCCTCGCCTCCATCGTCATCGAGCAGCTGCGTTCGCTCGAGAAGAGCGTCGCCCTGGCGGAGTCGTGCACCGGCGGCCTGCTGGCCGACGCCTTCGCCAGCGTACCCGGCGCCTCGCGTGTCTTCGCCGGCTCCGCCGTCTGCTATTCCAACGACGCCAAGATGAACCTGCTCGGCGTGCCCGAGGCGCTCATCGCCCAGCATGGAGCCGTGTCCGCGGAGGCCGCCGCCGCGATGGCTTCCGGCGCCGCGGACAAGTTCGGCTCGGATTACGCGCTTTCCGTGACCGGATTCGCGGGTCCCGAGGGCGGCACTGACGCCGATCCGGTCGGGACCGTCTACCTCGGCTACTCTTCGCCCACGGGCGTCTGGTCCATGCGGCTCTCGGTCGTCGGCGACCGGGCCCAGGTGCGACGCCGGGCGGTGAACACCGCGCTCGACTGGATGCGGCGCAAGCTCAACCGTTACCGGGTCGAGGATCTCATCCACGGAGCCTGAAGCCGGCCGGAGTCCGCCGGGGGGCGCCCCGTCCCTTCCGCCGCATGCGGCTCGGCTCGTTCGCACTAAGGATTGCCACCGGGGGTCCGCGGGGAAGATTAGCCCTGTGCCGGCCTATCTAGCCATCGTCGCGGGGAAGGACGAGTTTCTCGTCGACCGGGACGCCCGCGCGTTCTTCGAAGCCGCCAAGAAGAAGGCGGGGCAGGGGGCCGACGCCGAGATCGTCGACGGCGCGCTGATCCGCGTGGAGGACGCCCGCGGGATCGAGACGCGCTTCATCGAGTCCCTCCGCACGATGTCGATGTTCGGCGGGGCGCGCGTGCTCTGGCTGCGGAACCTCAACTGGGTGACCGACTCCCAGCAGGGGAAGTCCGAGGAGGTGAAGGAGCGTCTCACGGCGATGATTGCGGCCGTGCCGTCCGCGCCGGACGACGTCCATCTGGTCATCTCCGCGACCCCTTACGACGGACGACGCAAGGACCTCGTCGCGCTCAAGGACGCCGCCGATGAGTTCGTCGTGCATTCGGCGGGGAAGGGCGCGCCGTTCGGGCCCGACCCCGCGGCGGAGCAGCAGGCCGAGATGGCGGCGGCCCATCTGAAGTCGCACGGCGTGAAGTTCGAACGCGGCGTCCCCGAGGCCATCGTCGGCCGCGTCGGGCAGTCCACGCGGCTCGTCCTCGGCGAATGCGACAAGCTGGTCACCTACGCCGGCAAGGGCGGTTCCCTCAGGGAATCCGACGTGCACCTCCTGGTGCCCGTCTTCGGCGACGGCGATTTCTTCGAGCCCATCGAGGCCTTCGCCGCGCGTGACCTGCCTTGGGCGCTCGCGGCGCTCGACCGTTACTTCTTCAACGAATCTTCCGCGCGTCCGCTGCTCACGGCCCTCCAGAACCGGATCCGCCTGCTCATCCAGATCCGCGCCCTCGCCGATTCGGGCGACGTCCGCCTGACCGAGTCCGGCCTCCCCAAGGGCGCCTTCGAGACCGCCTCCGCCCGTCACGGCCCGACCTTCGGTTCGGCGGCCAAGTCCAGCGCCAACGTCTTCTCCCAGAATCCCTGGTATGTCTCGACCAAGGTCGCGCCCGCCGCGGCCCGGTACACCCTCGCTGAACTCGTCGACGTCCAGCTGGCCTGCGGAGAATGCTTCGACGCCTCCAACCGGGGGGGCGATGACGAGCAGGCCCTGCGCGCCCTCTTCCTGCGTGCGCTTGCCGTGCGTCGCCAACCCTGATAGAAACATCCCCTCAGTTCCAAGATGTCCCAAGACCACGTCCCCAACGTCCTCGCCGACCGTTACGCCTCTCCGGCGATGAAGGCGGTGTGGTCCACCCGCGGGCGCGTGGTGCTCGAGCGGGAGTACTGGATCGCCGTGATGAAGGCCCAGCGGGACCTCGGCCTGGACGTGCCCGCCGAGGCCCTGGCCTCCTATGAGCGCGTCAAGGACCAGGTCGACTTCGAGTCCATCCGTCGTCGCGAGGAAGAGACCCGCCACGACGTCAAGGCGCGCATCGACGAGTTCTGCGCCCTCGCCGGCCATCAGCACGTGCACAAGGGGCTGACCAGCCGCGACCTCACCGAGTCCGTCGAGCAGCTGCAGGTCTTCCGCTCCCTCCGGATCGTCCGCGCCAAGTCCGTCGCCGCGCTCGCCGCCCTCGCCCGCCGGGCCCGGACCGACCGCGACGTCCTCATCGCCGCGCGCACGCACAATGTCGCGGCCCAGCCGACCACCGTCGGCAAGCGCTGGGCCATGTTCGGCGAGGAATGCCTGCGCGGGGCGGCCCAGCTGGACGCCGCCCTCTCCGCCTTCGCCGCCCGCGGACTCAAGGGCGCCGTCGGCACCCAGCTCGACCAGCTGACGCTCTTCGGCGGTGACGCCGCCAAGGTCGCGCGTCTCGAGGAGCGCGTGCTCGCGCACCTCGGCATCCCGCGTTCCCTCGGGGCCGTCGGCCAGGTCTACCCGCGCTCGATGGATCTCGAGGTCGTGTCCGCCCTGCTTTCCGCCGCCTCCGGGCCCTCGTCCTTCGCCCGCACCCTGCGGCTCATGGCGGGCCATGAGCTGGCCAGCGAGGGCTTCCTGCCGGGCCAGGTCGGATCTTCCGCGATGCCGCACAAGATGAACGCCCGCACCTGCGAGCGCATCAACGGCTTCCACGTCATCCTGCGCGGCCATCTCGCCATGGCGGCCTCCCTCGCCGGCGACCAGTGGAACGAGGGCGACGTCTCCTGTTCGGTCGTCCGACGCGTGCTGCTTCCGGACGCCTTCATGGCCCTGGACGGACTCTTCGAGGCGTTCCTCACCGTGCTCGCGCAGATGGAGGTCAACCGTCCCGTCGTGGACCGCGAGTCGGCGCATTACCTGCCGTTCCTGCTGACGACCACCTTCCTGATGGAGGCCGTCAAGGCCGGAGCCGGCCGTGAGGCCGCGCACGAGGCGATCAAGGAGCACGCCGTGGCCGTGGCCCGCGACCTGCGCTCCGGCCGCAGCGAGCGCAACGACCTGGTCGAGCGTCTGGCCGCCGACCGCCGCGTGGGCCTCACGCTGGAGACGTTGCGTTCCGCCGTCGCCCGCGCCGGCGAGCTCACCGGCGCGGCGGGCGACCAGGTGGACGCTTTCGCACGGCAGGCCGCCGAGTGGACCGCCCGGGTTCCGGAATCGTCGGAAGTGCGTCCCGGCCGCATTTTGTAAGGGTTCGCGCGACCTCGCGGGGGGGCGGGGTTTTCCGTGTTGCCAAGGGGCAGGGGCGTTCCCACAACCCACCTTTCAAACGTTCCCTCCCATGTCCTCACTCATCGGCAACCTTCTCGTCGCGCAGAGCGGCGGCCCCACCCCGGTCATCAACGCCAGCCTTGCCGGAGTCATCTCCGAGGCCCTGAAGCATGAGGACGAGATTCCCGAGATCTACGGCGGACTCAACGGCATCCAGGGCGTGCTCAACGAGGAGATCGTCGACCTCGCGGCCCAGTCCCAGCAGACCCTCCGCGCCCTCCGTCACACCCCCGGCGCCGCCCTCGGCACCTGCCGCTACAAGGTCAAGAAGCAGGAGGACTTCGACCGCATCCTGGAGGTCTTCGCGGCCCACAACATCCGCTACTTCCACTACATCGGAGGCAACGACTCCCAGGACACCGCCGCCAAGATCGACGCGCTCGCCAAGGAGCGCGGCTATGAGCTCCGCGTCATCGGCGTGCCCAAGACCATCGACAACGACCTTCCCCTGACCGACCACTGCCCCGGCTTCGGCTCCGTCGCCAAGCACATCGGAGTGACCATCCGCGAGACGGCCCTCGACAACGCCGCCATGGGCCAGAACGACTTCGTCTCGATCCTCGAGGTGATGGGACGCAACGCAGGATGGCTGGCCGCCTCCTCGGTGCTGGCCCACCGCCGCGACAAGACCGACGACCGCGTGAAGTCCAACACGCACTACAACTGCACGGCGCCGCACATCGTCCTGCTCCCCGAGGTCCCCTTCAATCCCGACGCCTTCATCACCCGCGTCCAGGAAGTGCTCAAGGCCGAGAAGCACTGCTTCGTCGTGGTTTCCGAAGGCGTCCAGGACGCCGCCGGCAACTATCTCGGCGCCGACACCTCCAGCACCGACGCCTTCGGTCACGCCGTGCTCGGCGGAGCCGGCGAATACCTCCGCAACCTGGTCGAGGACCGTTTCAGCGGCGTGAAGGCCCGCGCCTCCAAGCTCGGCATCACCCAGCGCGCCGCTTCCCATAACGCCTCCAAGACCGACGTCGAAGAGGCCGAACTCTGCGGCGCCGCCGCCGTCCGTGCCGCGTTGGCGGGCGAGTCAGGCCAGATGGTCACCATGGTGCGCTCCGGCAAGGAGGCCTATGCCGTCGAGACCCGCCTGGCCCCGCTCACCGAAATCGCCAACGGGGTTAAGGCCTTCCCGCCCGAGTGGATCGGCGAGGACCGCATGTCGGTCAGCCCTGATTTCGTGAAATACGCCCTGCCTCTCATCCAGGGTGAGATGCAACTGCCTTTCGAACAGGGACTTCCGCGCTACGCCCAGATTTCCCTCTTCAAGGTCCAGCGGCGTCTGGAGCCGCATAACCGCGGCTGAAAAAGCGGCTGACTGAGGAAGGCCTCCGGTCCAGGGACTGGAGGCCTTTTTCGTATTGTGAGGGTGCTTTAAGGGGTTGCCTCCGCCCCCTTGGCACTTAAGTTCAAGTGACCCCAATCTGCACATGAGCAGCCTACGCCACCGCGTCTCCCTTATTCTCGGACTTCTGCTCCTGCCGGTCCTGTCCTCTGCCGCCCTTCAGGACGGCAAGGTCCTCGTGGGCAACCTCACCGGCAAGGCCTCCTCCATCGACGCCAAGAAGGTGCGCAAGCCGCTCGTCTCGGGATTCCTCTTCTCCCCTGCCGAGGGCTACCACATCGAGACCGCCGCCGCTTCCACCGCCGAGCTCATCCTCTCCAACGGATCCACTCTGATCGTCAGCCCCGACTCCCTCATCGAGGTGAAGACCTTCCGCCAGGTCGCCTCGCCCGCCATCGCCGAGGGCTCTTACCAGAAGTTCGAGAAGGAGCCTTCTCCTTCCGTCACGGAAATCGAGGTCAAGCGCGGCAAGGTCGTCGGCGAAGTCCGCAAGCTCAGCCCTCTTTCGTCTTACGTCATCAAGACGCCCGTCGGCATGGCCCGCATCCGCGGCACCGTGTTCACCGTGGGCTTCACGCGCAATGCCAACGGCACCGTCTCGATGAGCATCGCCTGCGCCCGCGGCTCCGTCGAGGGGCTCGTCTATGACGCCAACACCGGACCCATCACCGTCGCTCCGGGCAAGCAGCTCGACGTGACCACCAAGGACCCCGGTGACTCCGCGGCCGCCAACACCGCCGTGGTCGGCTCCACCGGCGGCGGCGGAACCGCTGCCGGCGGCAGCGGATCCTCAGGATCCACCGCGCCCGCGCCTTCCCCGGTCGCCGTCATCGAGCTCGGTGACATGAACTCCGCCCAGCTCTTGGAGCTCGCCTCCGTGCTCCAGGCCTCCGGCGTCCCGGCCAACATCGTCGAGGCCATCCGTGATCAGGCCTCACTGGCTCCCCCTCCGCCTCCTCCCGGCGAGAAGGCTCCCGTGACCGTCATCGAGGACACGCCGCCCAAGCCCTCGCTCGCCTCTAACGTCCTTCCTCCCACTCCCGCCATGAGCACCTCTTCGGGCGGAGGCGGCGGAACTGCCGCCATCGCGGACCGCATCGCCCAGACCCTGCAGCGTCTGGTCGAGCAGGAGGTGGTCGATCCGCCCGTGAATCCGACGCCCACGATGTGACGGCGGCCCAGCCTGCCAGAAGAAGCCCGGAACCCCGGGCTTCTTTTTTGAACGCGTCTTTCTCCTCTCGCCAACCGACCTCGCGCCGACATCTTGGCCGTCGCATGCCGATCGTCGGAAAGTTCATCACCTTCGAGGGCGGAGAGGGCGCCGGCAAGTCCACCCAGATCGGCCTGTTGGCGGACAGACTTTCCGCTTCCGGGAGTTCTGTCCTGAAGCTGCGTGAACCCGGAGGCACCCCTCTGGGTGAGCGCCTGCGCGAGGCTCTGAAGCGGCCCGGCGAGTCCATCGCTCCCGCCGCCGAGGCGCTCCTTTTCGCCGCCTGTCGTGCCCAGCTCGTCGCGGAGGCGGTCGGACCCGCCCTCGCCCGCGGCCAGGTGGTCCTCTGCGACCGCTTCGCCGATTCGACCGTCGCCTACCAGTCGGGCGGCCGCGGCCTTGACCGCACGTTGGTCGACTCGGTCAATCGTCTCGCCTGCGGCGAGCTGCGTCCCCATCTCACCGTGCTCCTGGATCTCGATCCTTCGCGCGGGCTCGGCCGCGCCGCGGAGAGGGACCAGGGCCGTTCCGACCGTTTTGAAGCCCTCGACGCCGAGTTCCACCGTCGGGTCCGCTCCGCCTACCTCTCACTCGCCCGGGCCGAGCCCGCCCGCTTCCTCGTGCTCGACGCGTCGAGGTCCCCCGCATCCCTCTCCGAGGAAATCTGGAATGAAGTCTCGCGCCGCTGCAGCTGACCCCGCGGAACTTCCCGCGCTGAAGGTGCTCCTGCGCGCCCGTGCCGAGGGACGCATGCCTCACGCCGTGCTGCTCACCGGGCCCGACCCCGAGACCCTTGAGCGGGCGGCCTTGCGCCTGGCCTCCGTCCATCTGGCCTGCGAGGATCCGGTGGCGCATCCCGACTGCGCCGTGCTCCGTCCCACCAAGAAGTCCCGGCGCATCTCGATGGAGGCCGTCCAGGACGTCGTGGCCTCGCTGCGTCTGACCGCCGCCGGACCGTCCCGCGCCGTGATCGTCAACGAGCCGGACCGTTTCCAGGCCGAGGCCGCCAACGCCTTCCTCAAGTCGCTCGAGGAGCCGCCGCCCGGAACCCTGATCGTCCTGCAGACCGCGAACTATTACCGCGTCCTCCCCACGGTGCTGAGCCGATGCCTCAGGTTCCACATCGCCGGCGAGGCCCCGCAGGAGAACGATCCGGCCTGGGGCGACTGGCTGAGGGACTTCGACCGCCTCCTCGCCAAGGCCGCCTCTTCCGGTCCGGTCCGCCTGACGGAGACCTTCATTCCGGCTTACGCGCTTTGCGCCCGCTTCGAGTCCTTGCTGGAAAAGCTCACCGAAGACGCCCTCGAGCGGTTTCCGGTCCCGCCCGGGGATGACGACCCGGAGGAGGCCGCTGATGCCCATGAGGAGTCGTTGCGACGCGCCGTACGGGCCCGCCTCCTCTCCGCGGTCGAGGAGAGACTGCGCGTCTTCGGCCGCGCCCGCCCGGATTGCGCCGTGCAGACCGCGGCCTCCGTCGTGATGCTGGAGGGGGCGCGCGTGCGGCTTGAGCTCAACTACCAGGTTCTCGCCGCGCTTGAGCAGTTCATGCTGCAGATGCTGCGGACCTTCGCCCGTCGCCATCTGGCAACTTCCGGCCCCGTCCGGGGTTGAACTTCAGGATGTCCGAGGAGAGCACACCCTTGGCGGACGAGGAGGAGGACCGTCGGCTGATGGCGCTGGTCGCGGACGGCGACGACGACGCCCTGCGCCTGCTCGTGCACCGCCACCATGGCAGGCTGGTCGGCTATCTGCGGTCCGAAGTCGGCTCGCAGGCGACCGCCGAGGAGCTGGCGATGGAGGTCTTCATCCGGCTGCATCGGGCCGCCGGCCGTTGGCGGCCGGACGCCAAGCTAAGCACCTATCTGATCCACATCGCCCGCAATCTGGTGCTGAACGAATGGCGACGCCGGAGCCGCAAGCCGACCTCCGCCCTGGAGTCCGCGCCTGAACCCGGCGACTCCGCCCCGGAGTCGGGTCGGAGGGTGCTCGAACTGGAGGAGGCCTTCGCCCGGGCCGTGGCCCAGCTGCCCGACGAGCAGCGCACGGCCATCCTGCTGCTCGTGCAGCAGGAGATGCCCTATGAGGAGATCGCCGCCGCCATGGGCTGCCCGGTCTCCTCCGTGAAGACATGGATCCACCGGGCGCGCAGCCGCCTCAAGGAGCTGATGAGCGACTTTTATGGCCCAGAAACATAACCGAAACTTGCCGCCTCCGGCGGTGTTACATTCCTTGAACTGACATGGAACGCCGACCCGCAGAGCACTTCGACCGCGACCTTTCGGCCGCGCTCGTCCGCGGACGCAGCGTGTCCGTGCCCGGCTTCGCCGACCGGACCGTGTCGGCCGTTCGCGCCGACCGGCTGCGCCGGACCGTCATCCGCTGGGGTTCCGGCCTCTCGGCCGCCGCGGCCTGCCTCGTGGCGGTCCTGGTCCTCGGTGACCCTTCGGAGGAATCCCTGATCGTCGAGGCCCGCTCGGTCGTCGCGGCCGAGGAGTCCGCCCAGTTCCAGGAGCTGCTCTCCCTGGCCGATGACCTGGCGCTCCTGAAGCCCGTGATCGAACGCCCCGCCCTTGTCGACGACCTCGCGGGAGGAGGCTCCTGACCATGAGCCGCCTCTTCTCCCTTCTGTTCGTCGCCGTGGGCGTCCTGTCCGCCGCCGACGAGAAGTCCGCACCGCCGCCTTCCGCCGAGCCCTCCCTGGAGGAGATCCAGATGCTGCGCCGCATCCTCGAGCTCCCTCCCGAGCGGCTGTCCCGCATCCGCGGGGCGATCGAGAAGATGGAACGCATGCCCCGCGAAGCCCGTCGCGATTTTGCGGAACGCCTCGCCAAGTTTGAGAAAGCCACTCCCGACGAGCGCCGCGCCCTGTCCCGTGACATGCGGGAGAAGGGCGGATTCGGCGGCCGCGTCCTGGAGCACCACCTCCGGTCGCTCGGCGCCGATCAGGCCAAGTCCGAGAGGGAGCGCGTCATGGCCATGAGTCCCGAGGCGCGCATGGAGTACATCCGGACCCTCGCCGCACGCTATCCGGAGTTCGCGCAGGATCGCGGGCCCGACGGCAAGGACGGAGCGAAGGACGGCAAGCCCCCCAAGCGCCGCCCTCCCGGGCCTCCTGCGCCGCCCGTCCCGCCCCAGTGACCGGGCTCAGGCGCGGCCTTCCGCCTTGAGCGCCTGAGCGATGTCGGGGACGACGATCCTTCTTCGCCCGAGTTCGTCGCGCGCAAAATATTTGTCGGGCTGACGCACCAGGTCGAAGGGCTCGTCCGGCAGGTTGTCCTCGTCGAATTCCATCTCGTCGACCGGGTCGATGTCGTCGAAGATGTGGCTCATCCGGAGCGGGTCGCCTTCCAGCGCCTGCGCCGGATTCGCCAGGCGTCCGACCTTCGTGAAGTTGAGGAACAGGCAGGGGAAGAACTCCTTCTCGTAGGGTTCGAGGAGGCGTGAGACCCATTGTCCGGGCACGTCCCATCGCCGGTTGAGGATCACGACGTCGGAGAAATGGACGCAGGGCGCGTACCATTCCGCGACCTCGGGGCGGCGGTGCGCCAGCGGACAGTCCACCACCGTGACGATGCGTTTGACGCGGCGGCTTCCTTCACGCGACAGCGCGGCGTGCAGCGCCTCCATCTGGTCGACCTGCGAGAGCGAGCCGCAGGTGATCAGCACCTCGGCCTCCGTGCCTTCCGGAGGGGGCAGGGCGGCGCGGCCTTCCTTGAAGGACCAGGCGTCCCCTCCGGCGGCCTCGCGCGACTCCCGCAGGATCCGCACGCGGGCGCCTTCGGGCCAGCCGGCTCCGACCAGCTCCTTGACGACCTCGGTCCTTCCCGAGCCGACGGCTCCGAGCACGATGACGACGTCCGTCATGCCTTCCTGCCGCAGCGTCCGAAGGGCGCGTTCTGTCCCCGGTCACGGATCCAATGGTCGGCCGCGACCAGCGCCGCCATCGCCTCGACGATGGGCACGGCCCTGGGCAGCACGCAGGGGTCGTGCCGCCCGCGGGCGGTGAGCTGCTTCGCCTTGCCGTCCGGCCCCACCGTGCGCTGGGCGCGGAGGACCGTGGCGGTAGGCTTGAAGGCGACGCGGAAGACGACCGTCTCGCCGTTGGTGATGCCGCCCTGCGTGCCGCCGGAACGGTTCGTCTCCGTGCGGATGCGTCCGCCGCGCCTGACGAACACGTCGTTGTGCGCCGAGCCGCGCATGAGCGTGCCGGCGAAGCCGCTGCCGATCTCGAACCCCTTGGTGGCCGGCAGTGAGAGCATCGCCTTGGCCAGGTCGGCCTCGAAACGGTCGAAGACGGGCGAGCCCAGTCCGACCGGCAGGTTCTCGATCGCGCAGCAGATCACGCCGCCGACCGAATCTCCGTCGGCGCGGGCGGACTTGATCAGCTCCTCGATGCGGCGGGCCGTGGCGGGATGGGGGCAGCGGGTCGGCGAGGCCTCGACCTGACGCAGCGTCGGCGTGCGGGTCGCGTCGGGCATGCGGACGTCCGACACCGACTCGACCCAGGCGGTGATGCGGGCTCCGCAGGCGTGGCGGAGGACCGTCTTCGCGACCGCGCCGGCGGCGACGCGGGCGGCCGTCTCACGCGCGGAGGACCTGCCGCCGCCTTCGACGGCCCGCACGCCGTATTTGGCGTCGTAGGTGTAGTCGGCGTGCGAAGGGCGGTAGGCCGTGCGCATCTCGGCGTAGGCGGAGGACCGCTGGTCGGCGTTCCTGATCACGATCGCGATCGGCGTGCCCAGCGTGAGGCCGTCGGAGGAGACGCCGGAGAGTATCTCGGGCTCGTCGCCCTCCTTCCGCTGCGTCGTGAGGGCGCTCTGCCCCGGCCGGCGGCGGGCGAGCTCGGAGCGCAGGAAGCCGGGGTCCAGCGGCACGCGGGGCGGACAGCCGTCGATCACCACGCCGATCGCGGGACCATGGCTCTCGCCGAAGGTCGCGATGCGGAAGCTGTGCCCGTGGATGTTGCCCATGCGTTTCGGTTTCGGTTCAAAAAGATGACGCCGCCTGGCCTGGGGCCGGGCGGCGTCCGTCTGGCGGTACCGCCCGGGCGCTCAGCGGCGCAGGTTGGAGGAGATGCGGGAGATGAGCTTCTGGCTCTCCGGCAGGTTGCCGAAAGCGCCGTACTTGATGGACACGGCGGTGTAGGTCTCGTTCTTCTCCTTGTCCTCGGTCTTGACGATTTCGACGGTGACAAGGAGGTCGCCGACCGAGCGCGCGAACACTTTGACGCCGACCTTGTCCTGGGCTCCGCCGGATCCGGTGATGTCGGATTCGCCCGTGCGCATCATGCCGGGGGTCTGGTCGAGGGAGCGGTTGACCGCGTTGAAGACATTTTCCACCGGCGCGTTGTAGCGGGTGGTGACCACTCCTGAGATCTGGCTGGCGGTGGCCTCACGGCTGTCCGGATTGTCGACGCCGACGTTGGTGTTGCAGCCGGTGAAGGCGACGGCGGAGGCAAGGAGTGCGGTGGCGAGGGCGTGCTTCATGGTGTCGGTGGAGGATGGCTTGGAGAAAGCACAGGCCGGGAGGATTGGCAAACGATTTCGCCCCCGTCCGCAGGCCCCGGGCGCGACCATATGTAGTTAAAAAACAACTACATATGGTCCGACTCTCAGGCCGCCCCGTCGCCGGATCCGCGCTTCTGTCGGCCTCCAGAAGAGGCTGCTTGCTGATTTTGGGTATAAATTAAGCCATAAATAACTGATGAAGAATGTTTTGTGAATTAAAATGACTGTTTACACTCATATAACTCGAAATGCCTGGATCTGTGAACAAGAAAATGGGCTAACTTGGGGCTAAAACCTTGACCAGTGGGGAAGTGTGGGGAAAAGTGGGCGAACTGGGGGCTTCCTCCCATTCCATGTCCATTGGCGCTAACAACCTTCTCTTCACCGGCATCCACAACGGAAAGCTGGATGAGAAGAACCGCGTCACCATCCCGGCCTCCTGGCGTTCGGACGGCGCCGGCGACCTCAATTTCCTGGCGATGTTCCACCCGGCGCTCGGCACCGTCGTCGTGTTCCCTCCTTCCATGGTGCAGCGGATCCGCGACGCGTCGTCGCAGGTCACGGTGAGCGATCCGGACAAGATGAACGCGCTCCGCACGCTCGGTGAGAACAGCCTGCAGGTCGTCTGCGACAAGGCCGGGCGCATCACGCTCAACGAGCACGTCGTCCGCCAGGCGAAGCTCGAGCGCGACGTCGTGTTCAGCGGCTCGTTCAGCACGTTCCAGATCGCCTCGCCGACGCCGCCGCGCGCCGACCGCGACTCGGAGTCCGCCCGCACCATCCTCCGCGCGCTGCGCGAACTGGGACTCTGACTTGTATCCATTTTTTATTTACACTGCTCACAGTTTGTTCACAGACCGCCGATGACCAGCCACGTGCCAGTCCTGCTGGAGGAGTGCATGACGCTCCTCGCCCCCGCGGAGGGGCGCGCCTACCTGGACTGCACCTACGGCGGCGGCGGCCACACGGAGGCGATGCTCGCGCGCGGCGCGAGGGTGGACGCCATGGACCGTGACCCTGAGGCGGCGGAGCGCGCGCGCGCGACCTCGGTCCGGCATCCGGACCGCTTCCGCTTCCATCCGGAGGATTTCCGGCACCTTGACCGCGTTCCGGGACGGTATGATGGCGTACTGATGGACATTGGGGTGTCCTCGTATCAGCTCGACGTCCCGGAACGCGGCTTCGCCTTCAGGCATGACGGCCCGCTCGACATGCGCATGGACACCGCCCGCGGTCGGACCGCCGCCGAATTCCTCGAGCGGGGCGGCCGTGATGAGATCGTCCGGGCCGTCCGTGATTACGGCGAGGAGCCGCGCTGGCGCCGCGTCGTCGACGCGATCCTGGCCGCGCGCGGCACGGGACGCCTCGCGCGCACCGCGTCCTTCGCCGAACTGGTGGCCGAGGCGGCCCCGCCGCCTCCGGGACCCCGCGGGGCCCATCCCGCCACGCGCACCTTCCAAGGGGTGCGCATCGCGGTGAACGACGAGCTGGGCGCGCTCGAGGAGGCGCTGCCCTCGGCCTTCGGCAAGCTCCTGGACGGCGGCGTGCTCGCCGTCATCTCCTTTCACTCCCTCGAGGACCGCATGGTGAAGCGTTACATGAACGGCCTGGCCGGACGGCCGGTCGACCGTGATGACGCGACCCCGCAGGACGAGCGGGTGCGGCGCGCCGAACTGCTCACGCGCCGAGCCGTCAAGCCGTCCGACGAGGAGCAGGTCCGCAACCCCCGCAGCCGGTCCGCCCGGCTCCGCGCCGTGAGGAGGCTCGCCGAACCGCGATGAGGCCCGTCCGCGCGCTCACCTGGATGGCCGGCGCCGCCAGCCTCATCGTCTTCTTCGCCGGCACCATCAGCATCATGAGCCTGCGGATCGCCGCCGACGAGGTGGGCAGCCGCATCGTGAGGCTCGAACGCAGCGCCGCCGAGGCCCAGAAGGAGCTCGAGCGGCTGAGGCGCGACCGCGACCAGACCCTCGACACCATCCAGCTGCAGGAGCGGGTGGGGGAGAATTTCCGTCCGCCGCCTCCTGAGCAGGTGGTCTGGATTCCTCGCATCCCCTACGCCCCGCCGCCCCCCGCGGCGGGCGCCATCAACGCGCCGGGCCCGCGCATGACGGCCCGCGAAGTCGCCTTCCGTCCGATGACGGGGCAGGGAGGAACGGCCCTGCGATGACCCTTCCCCACGCCAGGCGAATGCGTTTCCGTTCGCTGGCCTGGGTCGTGTCCGCCTGCTTCCTGGCCGTGCTGCTCCGGCTGGTGCAGCTGCACTGGGTGGACGCGCCCGAGCTGCGCGCCGAGGCCTACCAGGCCCGGCGCCACGTCGAGACGCGCCCCTGCCGTCGCGGGGAGATCCGGGACGTCCAGGACAACCTGCTGGCCGTCTCCGAGGACGTGTGGGACATCGGCGTCGATCCCGAGTCGCTGCGGCCCGGCGAGGAGGCGCGCGTCCCCGAGGTGGCCGCGGCCCTCGGCCTTTCCGCCGCCAAGGTCCGCGAGGCCTTCGCCGCGCGCACCCGCACCGACGCCGAGGGGGTCGAGCGCAAGGTGCGCTGGACCGTCCTCCTCAAGGAGGTCGGCGAGCCGGTCATGCGCAAGGTGCAGGCGCTGCGCATCAAGGCGGTCCGCGCGGAGCTCAAGTACCGCCGGAGCTACCCCAAGGGCAGCCTCGCCGCCCACGTCGTGGGCTACGTCAACAAGGAGGGCGTGCCGGCCGCGGGCATCGAGCGCGTGATGGACTCGCTCCTCGCCGGTCAGAACGGATGGATCGAGTCGGAGCGGGACGGCCGCCGCCGTGAGATCGCGAGCAACCGTCTCCGCGAGGTCGATCCGGTGCCCGGCAGCACGGTCGTGCTGACGGTCCACGGGCAGGTGCAGAAGGCCTGCGAGGACGCGCTGGAGGCCGCCGCCGCCCGCTACCGCCCGAAGGGCGGGGTCATCATCGTGAGCGAGCCGAAGACCGGCCGCATCCTCGGCCTCGCCAACTGGCCGACCTTCGACCTCAACCGCTTCTTCGACGAGAAGGAGGCGCCCATGGACAGCCAGCGCAACCGCGCGGTCTCCGACGTCTATGAGCCCGGCTCGGTCTTCAAGATCGTCTCGGTCGGCGGCGCGCTGCAGGAAGGGCTGGTCACGCCCAACTCCGTGTACGACTGCGGCGCGGCGCAGGTGCCCTACCGCGGCCGCATGGTCTCGATGCCCGCGGACTCCCACGCCATGGGCGTCGCGGACCTCAGGCGCATCGTCCGCGAATCCTCCAACCGTGGCACGGTCCAGGTGGGCATGCTCTACGCGGAACGTCTCGGTGAGGACCGTTTCTTCAGCCTCGTGAAGTCCTTCGGCTTCGGCGCGTCCAGCGGCCTCATCACGGGCGCCGAAGTCCCGGGACTGCTCATTCCGCCGAAGGCCTGGGACGGCCTCACGATCTCGCGCATGCCGATGGGCCACTCCGTCAGCGTGACCGCGATCCAGATGCACATGGCGATGTCGGTCGTGGCCGCCGACGGACTCCTCATGCATCCGCAGCTCGTGCTCCGGGTGGAGGATCCCGACACCCGAGAGCCCGTGCTCAGCTATCCGCCCCGCAGCCGCGGCCGCGCACTCTCCTCCGCCACCGCCCGTCAGCTCGCCGGCATGCTCCGCGAGGTCTGCGGCAAGGGAGGGACCGCGCCGGTCGCCGACATCGCGGGCTACGAGGTCGCGGGCAAGACCGGCACGACGCAGAAGATCGTCGGCGGACGTTACTCGAGCGCGCACCACGTGGCCTCCTTCAGCGGCTTCTTCCCCGCGCAGGACCCGCGACTCGCCGTCACGGTCATCATCGACGAGCCCCAGGGCGAGGGCGTCGGTTACGGCGGCAAGGTCTCGGCCCCGATCTTCCGCGAGGTCGCGGAGAAGTGCATCCGCTGGCTCGACATCCCGCCCGTCACCTCCGTCCGCGGCCCCCTGGCCGAAGCACGCCGATGAACGCCGCCGGAGCCTCATCCGCCCGCTCGACGGAAAAGCCGACCTTCCAGGAGCTCATGGAGGGCCTGCCGGTGCTCGGCCGTTGCGGGGACTGGACGGTCCGGGTCTCGGGCCTCTCGACGGACAGCCGCCGCGTGCTGCCGGGCTCCCTGTTCTTCGCGTTGCCGGGACTCCGGAGCGACGGGCACGCCTTCGTCGACGAGGCCGTCGGACGCGGCGCCGCCGCCGTCGTCTCCTGGTCTCCGGTCGCCGGCATCCCCGCCGTCGCCGCCGCCCAGGTCGCCGAGCCCCGCAAGGTGCTCGCCGAAGTGGCCCGCCGGTTCCACGGACATCCCGAGCGCGCCCTCCTGCTCGCGGGCGTGACGGGGACCAACGGCAAGACGACCGTCTCCACCCTGCTGCGGCACCTGCTGCAGTCCGACGGCTCCTCCTGGGGGCTGATCGGCACGGTGCGCTACCATCTCGGCCGGCGCTCGGTGCCCTCCTACAAGACCACCCCCGAGTCGGCCGACCTGGCGGGCTTCTTCCGCCAGATGGCCGACGCCGGCTGCGCCGGAGCCTGCCTCGAGGTGAGTTCGCACGCGCTGGACCAGGACCGCGTCCACGGCTTCCGCTTCGCCGTCGCCGGGTTCACGAACCTCACGCGCGACCACATCGACTACCACGGCGACCTGCAGGCCTACTTCGCCGCCAAGCGCAAGCTCTTCGACGGCGGCACGGGCGCTTCGCCCGGCGTCTGCGCGGTGAACGTCGATGACGAGCACGGGCGCGCCCTCGCCGCGGCCTGCCGCGAGCATGCCGCCGTCATCTCCTACGGCCGTGCGGCCGAGGCCGACCTGCGGGCCGAGGACGTCACGCTCGATCCCCTCGGGGCGGCTTTCAACGTCCGCTGGCGCGGCGCCACGGCGCGCTTCGTCAGTTCGCTGCCCGGCGCCTACAACGTGGAGAACGTGCTCTGCGCTCTGGCCATGGCCGCGGGGCTCGGGCGCGACCCGCTGGCGCTGGCGCCCGCCGTGGCGGACTTCCCCGGCGTGCCCGGCCGCATGGAGCGGGTGGCGAACGGCCAGGACTACCATGTCTACGTCGACTACGCGCACACCGACGACGCCCTCCGCAACGCGCTCGGCATGCTCCGCGCGATCACGCCCGGACGCGTGCTCTGCGTCTTCGGCTGCGGCGGCAACCGGGACCGTGGCAAGCGCCCCGCGATGACCGCGGCGGTCGCGCAGCTCGCGCACCGCGCCTGGGCCACCGCGGACAATCCCCGCCGCGAACGGATCGAGGACATCTTCGCCGACATGCGGACGGCGCCCGGCGGCGTCGCCAACGTCGAGTTCGTGCCCGACCGCCGCGAGGCCATCGCCCTCGCCGTGGCCGAAGCGCGCCCCGGAGACTGCCTGCTCGTCGCCGGCAAGGGGCATGAGACCACCCAGGAGTTCGCCGACACGGTCGTCCCCTTCGACGACCGTCAGGTCGCCCGCGAGCTCATCGCCCTGCGGAGGGGGCGCGCCTCCTGATGCCGACCTTCGCTCCGGGACGTCTCGCGGCCTGGTCCTGCGGCCGCTGGACCGCCGAACCTTCGTCGCCCATCACGGGCTTCGGCACCGACACGCGCACGCTCGCCAGCGGCGAGGCCTTCGTCGCGGTCCGCACGGGCCGGCGTGACGGCCATGACTACCTCGGTGACGCGCGCGCCCGCGGCGCCTCCTGCGCGGTCGTTTCGCGGCCCGTCGCGGACGCGCTGCCGCAGCTGGTCGTCGATGACACGCAGGCCGCGCTGCGCCGTCTCGCGGCCTCCTGGCGCGACCTCTTCCCCGGACCGGTGATCGGAGTCACGGGCAGCGTCGGCAAGACCTCCACCAAGGACCTGCTCGGCGCGCTGCTCGGTCCGGCCGCCTTCGTCACCGAGGCCAACCTCAACAACCTGCTCGGCGTCCCGTTGATGCTGCTCCGCGCCGATCCTTCCGCCCACCGGTGGGCCGTCATCGAGGCCGGCATGAGCGTGCCGGGCGAGCTGGGGGTCTCGGCCCGGGTGCTCCGTCCTGACGTGGCCGTCGTCACGGCCGTCGCCGCGGTGCACCTCGAGGGGGTGGGGGACCTTGCCGGCGTCGCCCGTGAGAAGTCCGAGCTGGTCGCCGCGCTGCGTGAAGGCGGCCGCGCGGTGCTGCCGGCCTCGCTCCTTTCGTGGCCGCCCTTCGCCGCCCTCGCCTCGCGCTGCACCGCGGTGCGTTTCGCCGGCGAGCCCGCTCCCGCCGTGCCGCCGGCGGCCCTCGTCGAGGCGGAACTCGGCGACGACGGCGCCGGTCGCCGCACCCTTCGCGTGGGCGGACGCACCCTGGTCCTCGGCCCCGTCTCCGACGGACTCGCCCGGAACGCCGCCCTGGCCGTGGTCGCCGCCGACCTGGTGGGCGCCGAACCCGGCGCGGTGGCCGCGGCGCTCGCAGCCTGGACGCCTCCCGCCGGGCGCGGCAGTCTCCACGCCGACGGCGGACGTTCCTGGTACGTCGACTGCTACAACAGCAGTCCGGCCTCCCTGGCCGATTCCGCCGCCTGCTTCGACCGTCTCAGCCGCGGCTCTCCGGAGCCGCGCCTCTGGATCGTCGGCGGCATGGCCGAGCTCGGACCCGAATCCCCGCGGCTCCACCGCGAAGCCCTCGCCAAGCTGCCCGTGCGTTCCGGCGACTCCGTCATCCTCTTCGGCGGCGATGCGCCGGCCGCGCTGGCGGCGCTGCCTGCCGCGGCGCAAGGAGCCGTCGCCGCCACGCACGCGGAGCTCGCCGCATTCGCCGCCGCCCGCCGCGGATTCGTCTTCCTCAAGGGCAGCCGGGCCCACGCCTTGGAGAAGGCCCTCCCCGCCTCCGTCCTTTCCACCCTTCCTTTCCACTAGGAGCATGCTTCACCGTCTCAGCGAATTCGAATCCCTCTGGGGACCTTTCCGGCTTTTCGACTACCAGACCGTCCGGGCCATCCTCGCCTTCTGCACCTCGCTCGCCCTCGGACTGGCGCTCGCGGGGCCCTTCATCCGCCGGCTTGCCGCCCTCCGGCAGCCGGAGCGATCCGCCGCGCTGATGGGCGACCTCGCCAAGGAGGGGGGCAAGGTCCCCACCATGGGCGGTCTGCTCATCGCGGCGGCGGTCATCCCTTCCGTGCTGCTTTGGACCAAGCCCAACGTCCTCGTCTGGTCCTGTCTCGTCTGCTTCATCGGCATGGGCGCGGTCGGATTCTATGACGACTGGCTGAAGGTGCGCAGCGGCAGTTCGGACGGCATCGCGCCGCGCACCAAGCTCGCCGGGCAGGCGTTCTTCGCCCTGCTCGCCCTCGGCGTGCTCCTGCTCGACCCCTCCCGTCGCGAGGCGGCGGCGCAGATCTGGCTTCCGGTCCTGAACGGGCCCGTCTGGTCGGCGTCGTCGTTCGGCCTGCCCTTGGCGGCCTGCCTCGCCGTGGCCGGCTCCTTCTTCGTGCTGGTCTGCGTGGGCTGCTCCAACGCCGTCAATCTGACCGACGGACTCGACGGGCTGGCCATCGGCTGCGTCATCATCGCGACCCTGGTCCTGGGGGGCGTGGCCTACCTGGCCGGGCACCGCGAGCTCGCCGAGTACCTCCGCATCTCGCACGTGCCCGGCGCCGGCGAGCTCGCCGTGCTCTGCGCCGCGCTCGTCGGCGGCGGCCTCGTGTTCCTCTGGCACAACGCGGCGCCGGCCGAGCTTTACATGGGCGACGTCGGCGCGCTCGGCATCGGCGGCGCGCTCGGCGCGGTCGCCTGCCTGATGCACCAGCCGTTCCTCCTGGCGATCGTGGGCGGCGTCTTCCTCGTCGAAGCCCTTTCGGTGATCGTCCAGGTCGCCTACTTCCGCCGCACCGGCGGCCGTCGCATCTTCCTCATGACCCCGATCCATCACCACTTCCAGAAGAAGGGGTGGCCCGCGACGAAGGTCGTCACGCGTTTCTGGATCCTCTCGTTCCTCTGCGGCCTGCTCGGCCTGCTCAGCCTGAAGCTGCGATGACCGACTTCCCCGAGTCCCTCCGCCGCCGCCTCGTCCGCCCCGCCGCCGTGCTCGGCGCCGGCATCAGCGGCGCCGCGGTCGTGGAGGCGCTCGCGGCCGGCGGCTTCGCTTCGGTGGTCTACGACGAGAAGGGGGAGAACCGTGACTTCGGGCCGGAGGAGGCCTCGCGCCATGACCTCCTCGTCTACAGTCCCGGCTTCCCGCAGTCCCATCCTTGGCTGCTCGCGGCCCGCCGCGCGGGCCTGCCCTGCCTGTGCGAGCTGGATTTCGGCTCCCTGCTCTGGACCGGGCCGGCCGTCGCCGTGACGGGCACCAACGGCAAGACGACGCTCACGGAATTCCTCTCCTTCGCTTTCAAGCGCGCCTCGCTCGACGCCGTGGCCTGCGGCAACGTCGGCCTCCCCCTCACCGCGCTCCATCGCACCGCCTCGAGCGGCTCCTTCCTCGCCGTCGTGGAAGTGAGCTCCTTCCAGTCCGAGGACCTGCGGCACTTCACTCCCGAGGCCGTGCTCTGGACCAACTTCGACGAGGACCATCTCGACCGGCACGGCGACCTCGAGACCTACTTCCGGGCCAAGTTCAAGCTCATCGAGCGCATGATGCCGGGCGGCATCCTGGTCGTCGGCGAGTCGGTCGCCGAGCACGCGCGGACCTTCGGGATCGAGCTGCCCGAGTCCGCGGTCGTGGCGAAGCGCGCGGACGCCGCCCCGACCGTGCCCGAGGGGTCGGCCTTCGACAGCTGGCCCCAGTTGGAGAACTGGGCGGTCGCGGCCGCCTACTGGCGCGCCCGCGGACTTCCCCTGCGCGTCCTCGAGGAATCCGCGCGCATCTTCCGTCTCGCCCCGCACCGTCTGCGCAAGGTGGCGGAGGCCGCGGGCGTCGAGTTCTGGAACGACTCCAAGGGCACCAATTTCCATGCGGTGCTCGCCGCGCTGGCCCAGTTCAGCGTGCCGGTGCGCTGGATCGGCGGCGGCAAGTGGAAGGGCGGGGACCTGGGCCGCTTCGCCGGCAAGGTCGCGCCGCTCATCGATTCCGCCTGGCTCATCGGCGAGACCGCCCCCGAACTGCACCGCCAGTTCGCCGCGCTCGGCCGTCAGAGCCGGTGCTTCCCTTCGTTGCAGGACGCCGTCGTGGCCGCCGCCAAGGACGCGCCCGCGCCCTCGGTCATCCTGCTCAGCCCCGGCTTCTCGAGCTTCGACATGTTCCGCGGCTACGCGGAACGCGGCGTCGTCTTCGAGCGGGCCGCCGCCGCGCTCGCCCGCCGCTGACTTTTCCAACCCACCCACCGAACCCAGCCAAAACCACCCAGCCATGAGACCCCTGATCACAGTATCCGCCGTCGTCATCCTGCACCTCTGCGTGCTCGCCGTCCTCGTCGGCGTAAACGGATGCCGCAGCACCTCCGGACACGAGGTCGAGTCACCGGCCGACCTCGCCGCCTTCTCCGGCGGCCTCCGTCGCGCGCCGCTCCCGACCAAGCCCGGCTCCGCGCCGACCGCCTCGGCGGTCGTCGTCCCGCCCGCGCCCGCCCCGGCCGTGCCGAACCTCCCGACGCCTCCGCCCGCCCCGGTCGTGAGCGACGTCAAGGTCGCCCCCGGCGAGACCATCACCGTCCTCAAGGGCGAAGGCATGTTCGCCGTCGCGCGCCGTCAGGGCATCCCCGTGCAGGAGCTAGCCGCCGCCAACGGACTGCCGATCAACGCCACGCTCCGCGAAGGCCAGCGCATCAAGATCCCGTCGGGCGTGAAGCCGGCTTCTGCACCCGCGCCGAAGTCCGCTCCCAAGTCGGCTCCGAAGGCCGCTCCCAAGGCCGCTCCCGCCGCGCCGACGCCGCAGTTCGAACCCCTCCAGCTGCGGCCCCTCGGCGCTCCGGCCGCGGCCAAGCCCGCCCCGGCGGCCGAACCTGCTCCCGCTCCGGCCCCGGCCCCGAAGGCCGCCAACTGATTCCTGAAGTCCCGCCGCCGCGATGGTGATCAAGGTGAGGAGTGACGCCCCGGAGTCCCTGGCTGGGTACTCCGTCGGCATCCTCCTCATCGCCCTCGCGCTCGCGGCGTTCGGGCTGATGGTGCAGTACAGCGCGGGCATCTCGCTGTCATCGAGCAACCGGCTGGTGGCGTTCGAGCGTCAGCTCATGTACCTGCCCGCCGCCCTGCTCGCGGGGTGGCTCATCTACCGGATCGACCTCGACGCCGTCCGCCGACACCGCGTCTGGATCTTCTCGGTCGCGATGGTCGCCCTCGTCGCCGCCCGCATCCCCGGCATCGGCGTCTCCGTCAACGGCTCCTGGCGCTGGATCGACCTCGGCTTCATCCGGCTGCAGGCCTCGGACCTGGGCAAGGTGGCGCTGGTGGTCATGCTCGCGCACTACCTGGCCGGCTCCCAGCGACGCACGCTGAGGCCCGACTTCCCGCTCCTCAGGTTCAGTTCGCGCAGTCCTTATCTGATGACCGCCGCCGGCTGGGATGACCTCCGCGAGGGATATCTCTGGCCGGCCGGAGTCATCGTCTTCATCTGCGGCGGAATCGCCCTGGGTCCCGACCTGGGCACGATCCTGCTGTGCTGCGCCGTCGGCGGCACGATGATGCTCATGTCGGGAGCCCGCTGGCGCTACGTCATCCCGACCTTCCTCGTCGGAGCCGCGGTCTTCGCGGCGGTCGTCCTGAACTGGGAGAACCGCATGCGCCGCTTCCTCTCCTTCACCGATCCGTGGGGAAGACGCGGTGACGAGGCCTACCAGCTGTTCGAGGGGATGGTCGCCTTCGGCGTCGGCGGGCTCACCGGACAGGGGGCGGCGCAAGGGCTGCAGGGGCGCGCCTTCCTGCCGGAGGCCCACACCGACTTCGTCTTCTCCGTGATCGGGGAGGAATACGGGCTGTTCGCCACCGCGTCCGTGGCCACGGCCTATCTGGTCATCTTCCTGCTCGCCCACCGGGCGATGCGGCGTTCCACCGACCTGTACCGTTTCAACCTCTGCCTGGGGGCCACGCTCTTCCTCGTCATGCAGGCGCTCGTCAACATGGGCGTCGTGACCGGTCTCCTGCCGACCAAGGGGATTTCCCTGCCGTTCCTCAGCTACGGCGGCACCAACCTCGTGGTCATGGCCTGCATGGTCGGCCTGACGCTCAACTGCCTGCGGGACGCGCAGGCGCCGGCGTTCGTGCCCGGGGAGGCCAGGGCATGAGGCGCATCCTGCTCGCCTGCGGCGGCACCGGCGGCCACCTGGCTCCGGGCATCGCGCTGGCGCAGAGGCTGACGGCGGAGGGCGACGCCTGCCTGCTCATCGTGAGCCGCAAGGCCGTCGACGCCAGGATGACCGCGAAGTACCCGTCGCTCCGTTTCGAGCCCGGCAGGGGCAGGGGCTTCGGCCCCGGTCTGCTCGGCAAGGCGCTGTTCTTCCCCTCTTTCCTGGGAGCGGTGTGGTCCTCCTGGCGCACCTTGCGTAGCTTCCGCGCGGACGCGGTGGTCTGCTTCGGCGGGTTCATGAGCCTCGGTCCGGCCGTGGCCGCCGCGCTCTCCGGCGTGCCCGTCATCGTGCACGAGGCCAATCGCAGGCCCGGCAAGGCCGTGCGGCTCATCGCACGCTTCGCCCGTGCGGTCCATCTCCCGCCCGGCGTGCGCATCCCGGGCGTGGCGGCGGAAAAGCAGTTCGATTCAGGTTTCCCGGTGCGGGAGGAGATCAGGGCGCTGCCTCGCGCGGAGTCACGTCGCGCGCTGGGCATGCCTGCGGAAGGACCGATGGTCCTGGTGCTCGGAGGCAGTCAGGGCGCCTCGGCGCTCACGCGCTGGGCCGGCTCCGCGATTCCCGAGCTCGCCGCCCGTGGCGCGCATCTGCTCTGCCTCACCGGACCCGCCGGGCGCGAAGGCGAGGAACGTCACGGAACGGTGACCGCGCGGTTCCTGCCTTTCTGCGACCGCATGGCCGAGGCCTATTCGGCGGCCGATCTCGCGGTGTCCCGTGCCGGAGCGGGTTCGCTCGCCGAGCTCGCGGCCTGCCGCACTCCCTCGGTCCTCGTCCCCTTGCCCGGTTCGGCTGACGACCATCAGACGGCCAATGCGGCGCATCTCGCCGCCGCGGGCGGAGGCTTGCTCGTGCCCGAGGCCGAGATCGCGCGCCTCACGGCCGAGGTCGTCGGGTTGCTCTCCGATGCGCCGGGGCTGGACCGCATGCGCCGCTCGCTGGAACCGGTGGCCGCCGCCAACCGCTGGGAGGAGCTCTCCCGTCATGTCACCGCCTTCGCCGGGGAGGGCGTCGCCGTCCCATGAGCGCCGGTTCCGTCTGGATGCTGGGTGCCTGCGGCATGGGCGTCGGGCCGCTGGCGATCTTCCTGCGCGGCGAGGGCTGGGAGGTTTCCGGCTGGGATGACTCCACCGGCAGCCCGATGGAGCTGCAGCTGGCCGACGCCGAGATCCCGCTGCTGCGCGACCCTTGGGCCGCCGGACGTTCGCCCGGACTCGTCGGCCGTTCGAGCGCCGTGAAGCCGGGTCATCCCGCCCTCGCCTTGGCCGAGAGCAGGGGGGCGCGCGTGCTGCGACGCGGGGAGCTGCTCGCCGAGCGGGTCGCGGCCCGGCGTTTCGTCGCGGTCTGCGGCAGCCATGGCAAGACCACGACCTGCGGCATGATCGTCGCGGCGCTGACCGGCGCCGGCGCGGACTTCGGCTACGTGCTCGGCGGACTTTTCCGTGACCCCGCGATGCCGCCCGCGCGCGCCTCCGCCTCCTCGCCCTGGGTGGTGGCCGAAGTTGACGAAAGCGACGGCACCATCGGCGCCTTCTCGCCTGACGTCACCGTGGCGGTGAACCTCGACTGGGACCATCCCGACTACTATCGCGACGAGGCGGACCTTGAGGCCGTCTTCCGGCGTCTCTTCGAGCGCACGCGCACCGCGGTGATCATCCCCGCGGGCAACGCGCGGCTCGAACGGCTCACGGCGGGACTCCGCGTGCCCGTGCTGCGCGTGGGCGCCGAGGGCGACTACCGCGTCCGGCCGGTCGCCGGCGACCATGCGACTTCCGTCCTGGAACTGGGCGGCGCCTTCCCCGCGACCCAGGTGACGGTGCCCGTCGCGGGCACCTTCAATCGTGCCAACGCCGCGATGGCCCTGGCCGCGGCGCACGTCGTCACGGGTTCCGTGGCGGCCGATCCGCTGGGGCGCTGGCGCGGCATCCGGCGCCGTCAGGACGTCCTTTTCGAACGGCCCGGCCTGCGCGTGCTCGCCGATTACGCGCATCATCCCACGGAGATCGCGGCGCTGCTGCGCTGGCTGCGCGAGACGCATTCCGGACGCGTCATCGTCGTGTTCCAGCCCCACCGTCACACCCGCACGCGCCAGTACGCCGCCGAGTTCCGTCAGGCGCTGTCGGCCGCCGATCACGCGCTGGTGATGCCCGTCTACTCCGCCGGGGAGGCCGCGGTCGAGGGCGGCGGGTCGGAGTCGGTGGTGGCCGGATCGGCGCACCGGCTCATCGAGGACCGTCGCGCCTTGCCCGAGGCCCTTGACGCGCTCGTCGCGGGCCAGGAGGCCGTGGTGGCCTTCGTGGGCGCGGGTGACATCGAGCGCGACGCCGAGGCTTACGCGAAGCGTCAGCGCCGCGTCGGCGCCGCCGTGACGCCCGACCTCCCGGACCTCGTCGCGGGCCGGCTCTCCCCCGAGTGCGCGCTGCGCGCCAATGAGCCGCTGGCCCGTCGCACCACCCTCGGCCTCGGCGGCAACGCGCGCTGGTACGCCGAGCCCGCCACGGTCGACGACGTCGTCACGCTGCTGCGCGCCTGCGCGGAGCTCGACCTGCGCTGGTTCGTCGTCGGCCGCGGCAGCAACCTGCTGGTGCCGGACGACGGTTACGACGGACTGGTGCTCCATCTGGATTCCTCCCGCTGGGGCGAAGTCACGCCGCTCGGCGAAGGCCGCCTGCGGGTCGGAGGCGGGGCGAGGCTCAAGGAGCTCTGCGGCGTCGCGGCCCGCGAGGGACTTGCCGGATTCGAATTCCTGGAGGGCATCCCCGGGACGCTCGGCGGCTCCCTGCGCATGAACGCCGGCGCCATGGGCGGCTGGATCTTCGACGTCGTCGAGTCGGTGGAGTGGCTTTCCCCGCAGGGCAGGGTGCGCGCCGCCCGTCGCGACTCCTTCGACGCGCTCTACCGCGACTGTCCGCAGCTCCACGGCTCCGTCGTGCTGTCGGCGGTCCTGCGCGCCGCGGGCCGCGACGAGCCGGCGGCCATCCGCGCCCGCATGGAGGACCTGGCGCGCCGTCTTCGCGAGACGCAGCCGCGCGAATCCAGCGCGGGCTGCGTTTTCCGCAATCCCGATTCCGCCAAGGCGGGGATGCTCGTCGACCAGGCCGGTCTCAAGGGGCTGGCGTGCGGCGACGCGGAGGTCTCCGCCCTGCACGCCAACTTCATCGTCAACCGCGGCACGGCCAGCGCCGCGCAGTTCGTCGAGGTGATGCGCCGCGTCCGGGCGGGGGTGAAGGAGAGCCGGGGCGTGGAGCTCCAGCCCGAGATCATCGCGCTCGGCCGCGAATGGAGGGACCTCCTGTGAGCGCCGTCCCCGAAATCGTGGTCCTCTCCGGCGGATCCTCCTCCGAGCGCGAAGTCTCGCTGAGGTCAGGGCGCTCCGTGGCGGCGGCGCTGCCGGAAGCGCGTCTCGTGGAGCTGCCGGGGGACGACCTTCCCGGATGGCTGGACGGCTCCCGTCACGTCGTGCTGCCGGTCACGCACGGAGGGTGGGGGGAGGACGGCCGCATGCAGGCCCGGCTCGAGTCCCGCGGGATCGAGTTCGCCGGCTGCGGCTCGGAGGCGAGCGCTCTCTGCATGGACAAGGTGCGCACCAAGGCGGTCATGCGTCAGGCCGGAGTGCCCGCGGCGCCCGAGACCGGTTTCGACGCGTCCGCGCCTCCCGCCGCGGAACGGCTGATCGCCCTCCTGGGGGAGTCCCTGGTCATCAAGCCCTCCGATCAGGGAAGCAGCGTCGGACTGCTGATGCCCCGGGGCAGGGCGGAGGTGGCGTCCGCCCTGGCCTCCCTCAAGTCCGGCCGATGGATGGCCGAGCCGCGGCTCGTCGGTCGGGAACTGTCGATCGGCGTGCTGGACGGCGAGCCGCTCGGGCTGGTGGAGATCGTGCCGCTTTCGGGCGTTTACGACTTCACGACCAAATACACCAAGGGAGCTTCGGAGTACCGTTATCCCGCCGAGGTCCCTCCCGCCGTGGGCGCCGCCGCCGCGGAGGCCGCCGCCCGGCTCTTCCGGGCCTGCGGCTGCAGGGATTTCGCCCGCGCCGACCTCATCCTTGAGTCCGACGGCCGTTTCCACTTCCTTGAGATCAACACCCTGCCCGGCATGACCGAGACCAGCCTCCTTCCCAAGAGCGCCTCGTGCAAGGGCGTCGACTATCCGGGGCTCGTCAGGCGCATGGTCGCGCCCGCGCTCAGCAGATTCCACCGGAGGGCCGCGCGCTGACATGGGCCTCTTCGACCGGATCTTCGGACGACGTCGTGATTCTTATCTCGGCCCCACGGACCGTGACTGGCGCAACCTCGTCCCGCAGGAGGTCAACCGCGTGCCGGCCGACGAGGTCGGCCGCCGTCGCGCCGTCCGGTCCCGGCTGCCCGCCGTTTTCGGCGCGGTGCTGTTCGCCCTGATGGGCTATCTTCTCTGGGTCGCGCTGGAGGACTCCACGCCCACCGGCAGGGTCGCGCTCCGTTACAAGACCGACGGATTCCTGCCCGAGTCCTTCCTCCGCCAGGTCGTCGGCTCCTCGCCCGACGGCGCGGCGCGCGACGTGCGCGCCATCAAGGCCGACCTCGAGTCGGACAACCAGGTCATGTCCGCCGACGTCCGTCGGCGCGCGGACGGCAGTCTCGACGTCTCCGTCCGGGAGCGCGTGGCCGTGGCCCGCGTCGCGCTCGCCGAGGGCGGCCCGATCGTCGTCCGGCTCGTCAGCCCCGACGGCCGCACTTTCGCCGGACTGGGCTACCCCGAGGCGACCGTCAGGGCGCTGCCGGAGATCCGCGACTTCCGCATGACCGGAGAAGGCGACCGTCTGTCCGTCGAAGGCCTCGAGGTCGTGGGACCGTTCCTGCTGACGGCGCGGCAGGACCACGAGCGCCATTACCGCCAGTGGGCCTCCGTCTCCCTGCGCGACTGCTTCGGGGCGCAGGACGACGCCCCGGGCTCCAACCTCAACGTCACCGTGCGCGCGGCCTCCCAGCCTTCGGACCGGCCGGCCCTGGTGGGCATCGTCTTCTCGACGGCCAACTGGAGGCAGGAGCTCGCGATGCTGCCCCGGATCGACGTCGACGCGCTGCTCCGCCGCCCCGGCGTCACCTCGCAGTCCTACGTCCTCAAGCTTTCCATCCGCAACCGCACTTACAATCCTCCCGTGCCCGAACCGCGCCTGGTGCCCGTCACCGCCTCCGTCATCCGATGACTCCCAAGCCGCTCCCCTCGCTCATCGCCGTCATCGACATCGGCACCTCGAAGACCGCGAGCCTCGTCGGACAGATGATCGGCGGCCAGGCGCGCATGCTCAGCTTCAGCGAGCGTCGCACCGAGGGCGTGGTGAAGGGCGTCGTCACCGACCTCGAGAAGCTCCACGCCTGCGTCCACGAGGTGGTGCATGACGTCGAGCGGGGCTCCGGCCGCGGCGTCTCCGAGGTCTACCTCTCGCTCGGCGGACCGGCCGCCGAAGGCGAGCGCGTGAAGGGCCTCGTCATGGTGCCCGCCCGCGACGGCCGGGTCACGCTGAAGGACCTCCAGGACGCCGTGGCCTCCGCCCGACGCCAGGAGCCGCCGGCGGGACGGACCACCATCCTCTACATGCGCCAGCCCACCATGCTGGACGGGAAGCCCGTCGCCAGCCCCGTGGGCATGACCGGCAAGCGCCTCGAGGTCAGCTTCTGGCGCGTCACGATGGAGGAGGCGCTCGTGCGCCTGCGCGTCGGCATGGTCAACGGCATGAGCATCCGCGTGCGGGACTTCATCCTCGCCTCCCATGCGGCGGCCTGCGCGGTCGCGCAGGACGCGGACAAGCACGGCGGGGTGCTGGTGGTCGACATGGGCGCCGGCACGACCGACTGGATCCTCTATTTCAAGGACCACATCCTCTGCGCCGGCTCGCTGCCCGTCGGCGGGGAGCATCTCACCAACGACCTCAGCGTGGCCCTGCGGGTCAGCCGTGAGACCGCGGAGGACCTGAAGTGCAGGTTCGGTTCGGCCGTGCACCGTGAGGCCGACGTCAACCAGACCATCTGGAAGGACGGCGACCGCGGGCTCGGGGACCAGCAGTTCAACCGCGGCACCATCACCCGGGTGCTCTCCCTGCGCTATCAGGAGACGCTCGACCTCGTCCGCAAGGACGCGCTGCGTCAGCTCGAGGGGATCTTCCCGGGTCATGCCGTGCGGCTGGACCAGCACATGCTGCCCTCGGGCGTCATCCTCACGGGCGGTTCCGCCAACCTCGCGGACGCCTGCGAGGCCGTGCAGCAGACGATGGGGCTGACCGCGCGGGTGGGCATGCCCGTCTTCGACAACGATTCGCTGCGGAAGCCCGAGTATGCGGGCGTCGTGGGGCTCATGCGCGCCGCCATCACCGACGCCCCGCCCGCCGCCCGTCGTCCGCGCGGGCTCTGGGAGCAGCTCAAGGCGCTGTTCCGCCTCTGAGATGGAACGCGCGCCCTCGATCCTCCTTCTCGGACTGGGCGGCGCCGGTTGCTCGATGGTGGCGCGCCTCTCGGCCGCCTTGCCGGCGGAGGTCGGGGCGCTGTTCCTCGACACCGACGAGCGTTCGCTGCCGGCGGACGCGCGGACGATCCAGCTCGGCCGGCAGCAGACGCGCGGCATGGGCACCGGCGGTGAGACGGGGGCCGGCCTGGCCGCCGCGGAGTCCGAGGAGGTGGCCTTGCGCCGCGCGCTGGCGGGCGCGCCGGTCGTCGTGATCGTCACCGGACTGGGCGGAGGCACGGGCAGCGGGGCCGGACCTTTCGTCGCCGGACTCGCCGCCGACTCCGGCGCCACGGTCCTGTGTTTCGCGACGATGCCCTTCTCGCACGAAGGGGAGCGTCGTCAGCGCGAAGCCGACCAGGCCGCGACCGCGCTGGCGGCGCGCTGCCATGGATTCGTCGCGGTGCACAACGACCTGCTCCTGCAGCAGGTGCCGGCCGATTCCGCGCTGCCCGCGACCTTCGCCGCGGCCGACGCCTGGGTCGGAGGCGCCATCCGCGGCCTCGCGGCCGCCTTCGCGCCGGGAGCGCTGGTGCCCGCCGATCCGGCGGCCATCCGTTCGATCCTCTCGACTCCCGGCTCGCCCACGCTCTGCGCCTTCGGCGCGGGCGAAGGGCCGCGCGCCGCGATGACGGCCGCCCGGGCGGCCGTCGAATGCCCCCTCGCCCACGGTCCGGGAGCGGTGACCAAGGTCGCCTCGATCTTCGTGCACGTCTCCGGCGGCCCCGAGCTGACCTCGACCGACGCGTTCGACGCCGTCGCCATGGTCCGCCAAAAGTTCGGCGGCAACACGGCCACGGTGCTGTGCGCGCGCACCGATCCCGGGATGGCCGGCCGGGCCGAAGTCTCCGTGCTCGGAGCCTCGCTGCCCGAACCGAAGCCGGCCAAGGCGCGCAAGGGGGGCAAGGGGGCCAAGGACGACCAGTCGCAGACGGTGTTCCCCTTCGCCACCGATGACGCGGTGCGGCGCGGCTTCTTCGGCGGCGCCCCCCTCACGATCGTCGACGGACAGGACATCGACGTGCCCACCTACATCCGCAGGGCGGTGCGGCTGCCCGCGGGTCCCTGAGTCCGCTTCCCGGTTGCGCCCGTCCCCCGTGCTCCTACGGTGGACGCGATGCCCGCCTTTGACGTCGCCGCCGTCCGCCGCGATTTCCCGATCCTCGGGACTTCGGTGCGGGGCCGTCCGCTCGTCTACCTGGACAACGCCGCGACCTCCCAGAAGCCGCTCGCGGTCATCCGCCGGCTGGAGCGCGATTACGCTCAGGAGAACGCCAACGTCCACCGCGGCGTCCACCTGCTCAGCGAGCAGGCCACCGCGGCCTATGAGTCCGCCCGCGGCACGGTCGCGGCCTTCCTCGGACTGAAGGACGCGCGCGGCTGCGTGTTCGTCCGGGGCGCGACCGAGGGCATCAATCTCGTCGCCGAGTCCTGGGGGCGGGCCCATCTCCGGGCCGGGGATGAGATCCTGCTCACGCACCTGGAGCATCATGCCAACATCGTGCCCTGGCAGGTCGCCGCGGAGCGCGCCGGCGCCCGGGTGGTCGTCGCGCCGGTCACGCCGCGCGGCGAGGTCGACCTGCCCGCGTTCCGGTCGCTCCTCTCTCCGCGCACGCGGATCGCGGCCTTCTCGCACGTCTCCAACGCGCTCGGCACGGTGAATCCCGCCGCCGAGATGACGCGCCTGGCCAAGGCCGCCGGCGCCGCCGTGCTCATCGACGGATGCCAGGCGGCCGCGCACTTCAAGGTGGACGTCCCCGCGCTCGGCTGCGACTTCTACGTCTTCTCGGGCCACAAGACCTTCGGGCCCACCGGCATCGGGGTGCTCTGGGGCCGGCCCGAGCTGCTCGACGCCATGCCGCCCTACCAGAGCGGAGGGGACATGATCCGGAAGGTCGATTTCGCGGGCACCACTTTCCGCGAGGCTCCGGAGCGTTTCGAGGCGGGCACGCCCGACATCTCCGGCGCCATCGGCCTCGCCGCGGCGCTCGACTACTTCATGCCCCTGCAGGCGGCCGCGCATGCCCATGAGCAGGCGTTGCTCGCCGCCGCCACGGAGCGGCTGAAAGGCGTCAAGGGGCTGACGATCGTCGGTCAGGCGCCCGAGAAGGTCGCCGTACTCTCCTTCACCCTGGAGGGCGCGCACCCGCACGACGTCGGCACGCTGCTCGACGCGGACGGCGTCGCCATCCGCACCGGCCACCACTGCTGCATGCCGTTGATGAAGAGCTTCGGGCTCGCCGGCACCGCGCGCGCCTCCTTCGCCTTCTACAACACGCTGGAGGAAGTCGAGGTCCTGGCGCGTTCCCTTGAGCGCGTCAGGAAGATGACCGCCTAGGCGGCCGAGGTCTCACGCATCAGTCCGAGCAGCCCCTGCACTTCCCAGTTGCTGGCGCGTGCGGGCAGTCCGAGCAGGCGCCTCGCCTCCTCCACTTCGTCCGGCCGGTTGCCCGGCGGCCATTCCATCCAGGGCCGCTCGAAGGGCCGGCCGGTCGCGTGCAGGAGCGGCAGCAGGGCGTCGACCGCGACCGTGTCGGCGCGGCCTTCCGGCAGCGCGTGCGCCAGCACTTCCTGATGGAGCTCCCGGCGGGCCGCATTGACGGACGCATGCGGGCGGTCCGCCCACCGCAGCAGCGACTCACGCCAGGCAGGGTGGGTCCGGTTGAGGTCGAGATACTGGGCCAGCCGGCGGTAGGGATGTCCCGACGGGCGCAGTCCGCGCAGACGCCACCTTCCGCACTTGCGCATGTAGACGGCGTCAAGGCCGATGAGCGTCATGGACTCGGGAGTCAGGTCCGCGGCGAGCTCCGACATCGGCGCGCGGTTGCCGCCGGAGCCCAGCGATTCGACCACGAGGGCGTGGCAGGCCGCAACCCAGCCGCGCTCCTTGAGTCTGGCGGAGGCGTGCGCGGCCTTGCGGACGAAACGGGCCGCGGCCTGCTTGCGGAGGCGGTCCGCGACGTCCTCGCCGTCTTCCCTCAGGCGGCGGGCGACCGCGTGCGCGCGGCCGCGCAGCTCCAGCAGGGCGTCCTCTTCGGCGAGGTCCTCGAGGTCGCGGGGCAGGTGCGGGAGCAGGAGCGCGGCTTCGGGGACGCGTCCGGAGGACGTCCTGACCGGCCTGAGGTCCGGCAGCAGCACCGCGTGCAGGACCACGCTTTCGTAAGCGGGGTCCGTGCCGTGCCCGTGGGCCTCCCAGTCGCCGCAACGCAGGTGGATCTCGACGTCGCCCCGCGTCCGTGCGCCGTCGACGCGCAGTTCTGCGCCCAGGAAGTCAGGTCCCGCGCCGCGGTTCCAGGCGCCCGGCCGCACGACGTCGATGAGCGCGCCCGAGAGGGCGGGGAGGGGGCCGCGCACTTCGCCCGCGGCCCACAGGCGCTGGATCGCGCGCTCCGCCAGCGTGAACGGGCCGTAAGGCCCCGTGAGTTCCTCGACTTCGTCGTCACGGCTCATGCCGCAACTTCAACGCCTGCGGTCGGAGCCGGAAACCCGGACATCGCCCAAGGGTGATGGAGGGGAATGGACTTGAGGGAAGCCCCCAGCCCGCCATCGTCCCTTCTCAGGGAGAGGTGGCAGAGTGGTCGATTGCACCTGACTTGAAATCAGGCGAACCGCAAGGTTCCGGGGGTTCGAATCCCTCCCTCTCCGCCCCCTTCGCATGAAAGCCCGCCGCATCGTCGTCCTGGACGGATACACGCTCAACCCCGGGGATCTTGACTGGACTCCGCTGTCGGAGCTCGGACCGCTCGAGGTTCACGAATGGACCGCCCCCGCGGACGTGGCGGCGCGCATCGCCGGCGCCGACGTGGTCTTCACGAACAAGACGCCGCTCACCGCTGAGACCCTGTCCGCGGCCCGCGGCCTGCGGTTCGTCGGCGTGCTGGCCACGGGCTACAACATCGTGGACGTCAAGGCCGCCGAGACTTCGGGCGTGCGGGTGGCCAATGTCCCCGGTTACGGCACGGCGGCGGTCGCCCAGCACGTCTTCGCGCTGCTGCTCGACTTGACGAATCACGCCGCGCTCGAGGGCGCGGCCGTCGCCGCGGGCGAATGGACCCGTTCCCGCGACTTCTGCTTCCTGCGGCGGCCGATCGCCGACCTCGAAGGGCGCACCCTGGGCGTGGTGGGGTGGGGCGAGATCGGCCGCGCTGTCGGTCGCATCGGGGCCGCCTTCGGCATGAAGGTCATCGCCGCGGCCCGGACGCCCAAGTCCGATCCGGCGGCGGAGTTCGTGGGCGTCGAGGAGCTGTTCGCCCGCGCCGACGTCATCAGCCTGCACTGCCCCCTGACGGACGCCACGCGCGGCCTGGTCTCCGCCGCCATGCTGCGCCGGATGAAGCCGACCGCTTACCTGATCAACACCGCCCGCGGTCCGCTCGTGGACGAGGCCGCGCTGGCCGCGGCGTTGCGCGACGGTCGCATCGCGGGCGCCGGGCTGGACGTCGTGTGCGTGGAGCCGATGCGGGCGGACTGTCCTCTGCTCGGAGCGCCGCGCTGCGTCATCACTCCGCACGTGGCGTGGGCCTCGCCCGACGCCCGCCGGAGGCTCATGGACGAGACCGTGGCCAATCTGCGCGCCTTCCTTGCGGGAGAGCGGCGCAACGCCGTCGTCTGAGAACGCTCACTTCTTCCGTCCGACCTCGCTGAACTCGCCGCTCAGCTCGAGGTCGGCGGACGTCACCCGCACGGGGGCGCCGCCCTCCGGGACTTCGGCCTTCAGCGTCCAGAGGATGCCGTTGACGATGAGCCGGCGGAAGGGCTCCTCGGCGAAGTTGTCATGGAAGTGCGCGCCCACGAAGCCGAAGGAACGTCCGCCGTCGGGACGTTCAAAGGTCCAGGCCACGGGGTGATCCTCCCCTGCGACCGTGACGCGGGCGGACGGTTTCGCCGCGGGCAGGAATCTCAGCCGGTAATACCATTCGTCGCGGCAGCTGAAGTCGCTCCAGCCTCGGCCCACGGGATGGCCTTCGGCCACGTCACGGACCTTCGCGGTCTCGACCTTGTAGCGGGAGAAGCCGCCCTTCTGCGCGTTGAACCATCCGCCCATCGCGTTGAGCCAGAGTCCCGAAGCCTCGGGATCGGCGGAGCCGGTGCCCCAGTGGATGGCCGTCAGTCCCACCCCTTCGGCGACCATCCGCGACATGGCTGCGCGCCGCTCCTGGGAGAAGAGGAGGTCTCCACCCAGCTTCGTGTGCACGACCACGGCGGAGACGCCCTTCAGGGCGGACTCGTCGGCAGGCCAGCCGCGCGAGACGACGGCCTCCAGTCCCGGCGTCTGCCGCAGGCATCGGGCGAGCAGCTCGCAGTCGTCCATGTAAGTGTGCGTGCGATAGGGGTGATCCGGCTGCTGTCCGATGAGCAGCACCTTCCTGGGCTCGGCGCCCGCCAGCGCGGCGAGCAGGAGGGGCAGGGCGGTCAGTGCGGCTTTCATCGGTTCTGTTTGCTGGGTTTGAATTCACGGACCTCCCGTTCGACTTCCGCCGCCTGCGCCGCGGAGAGCATCCTGTTGGCCACGAGTTCGGCCAGGAGCTTTTTCGTCGGCGAGCGCGGCACGCGTCGAAGGGCGGCGAAGCGGGGCGGCAGGGCCTGTTCCGCGGCGTCGGCGTGAAGCTCCGCCAGCAAGGTCCATTTGGCGTATTCCCGGTAGTCGGGCTTCAGCGAGCCACTGGAGCCGGGCGGTGACAACGAAGCCTGGGCGAGCCCCGACATGCCGTAGGCATTGCCCTGGAGCGCGGAGCGCCGGAACCAGTCCGGGAAGCTCGCCACCTCCGACCGCATGCAGTCCCTTCCGACGATGTGGTATTCGGCCATCACGCGGTCGTAGTCGGGGCCGATGAGGAGCCGTCCGACCGTCTCGTACTCGTGCCGCAGCTGGTATTGGTTCTGCTCGGCGTCGCGCAGGACCACGGCGAAGGCGGCCTGGGCGTAAGAGTCGCCCCCCTGGGCCTGCCTCTGCAGGGCGTTCGCCACGGAGTCCAGGTAGTAACGCGGACGCCGCATCTCCTCCTCCCGGTTCCGTCGGTTCTGTTCCGCGGCGGCGATTCTCTGCGCGATTTCGGCGCGACGTCGCTCCTCCTCGGCATGTTCGCGCTCCCACGCCGACAGCATCAGGCGCCCGAGGAGGCCTGCGAC
>JACCDM011049680.1_pt1 | contig 45672 bp, 38 predicted proteins | sample 7445851 | NCBI WGS metagenome assembly JACCDM01 (sample SAMN15323438, study PRJNA562643) | freshwater metagenome | isolation source: river surface water | place: USA:Blue River Watershed | collected 2017-08-16
CCTCAAGGGTAACGCTCTGGCGTGGTTGCAATCCCTGATGCCGGGCATGGGCGTAGACACGACCACAGTTCGCCGTGGTGAGGCTGACATGAATCAGCCTTTCTACATGACGCGCCGCACCGATCGCACCATCAATGACATCATTCCAGGTTACCTCTCGCGCATCTTCCGCGAGTTGCAGGTTCTTCGCACTGGCAACGACAAGATCGAGCTGACCAAGTTCGATCACCGATCGGGACGCATCACTTCCGTTGGTAAAGTCAAAGACTCGGTTCGAGCTGGCGTTGTCGACAAGAACAAACAAGCGATGCTCAAGCGTGAGATGCAGCAGCTCATGAAGCAGGTCGACCCCAAGGGCGAGCTCTCGCCCGAGGTCCGCTCTGCGATCATGCTGCGCATGCTGTCTAACTCAGGCAGTGTGTTCCAGGCATCTGAGGAGCGACTGGCGTCTTCCCTCAAGTACGAAGGCAGTGATTTCGGAACAGCTAAGAAGGCTGCCGACCACATGCGCGGCTTCCTCAAGGGTCTTGATGAAGAGCAACGCATCAAGTTCGAGACGGTTCACCATCGACTGGCGGAATCCATGGGCGATCCCCGTGAATTCATTCAGCGTCAGATTGAGCTGGGTAACCAGCGTGAGCTCGAGCAGCTGGGTCTGATCGATCGGGCGTCCGGCAACATCAACATGGAAAAAGTCATGTCGATGTATCTGGACTTCCCCAAGGAAATGCGCCAAGCCGCCTCGGCGAACAGGAGCTCTGCCTCCCGAGCATTCGCTGACATCGTCAAAGCCGTCAAGCCTAAGCAGACCTTCAAGCAAAAAGCCGCGGAATCGGTCGAGACCATTCAAAAGACAATCCGCGAGAAAGTCAGCTCGGTTCAAAAGCACGTCCAAGACGTCTACGTGGAGGGCGAAGACCATCCGCGTATCAAGGCCGCGTTGCTGCAAGCCGGTGCTTACCGCACCAAGTTCTCCAACACGGTCATCACCAGCTTGGATGCACTGACTGAACCAATCGTCGACAGTCAAGGCAATGTGGTCGTTGACCAAAGCGAGATGGCCAAGTTGGTCGTCTACAACGCAGTCACCAAGACGCCTGTCAAGGTCAGCCAGATGTACGGCAGCGCCATGGCTGCCATCAAAGCGAATCCAACGATGGCCAGCTACAGCGGCATGGCCAAGGTGGGTGCTGCTGAGATGATCAAGTCGGTTGCCAGCGAATTCCAACGCCAGTTGGTTGAAGATGAGAAGCAGCCTTCGGATGTCTACGTCGAAGGCGAGAAGCTTCCTCGACTGACTGCGGTGCTGATGAAGGCAGGCAACTACTTCAACGCTAAGGACGGCACTCCCGTCAATGCGCCTGCTGACATCAAGGGCGAAGTCTACGACAAGAACAACAAGCTGATGCTGTCGCTCGAAGACTTGCCCAACCTGCGCAAGTTCAACAGCTTCCTCAAGAAGTTCACACCGTTCGGCATGCTTCGCGGTCTGGCGAAATTGGCGTGGAAGTTCCAAACCAAAATCGCACCGAAATGGGCGGCCTCCAATCTTCGGATGCTCTGGAAGCTGACCAAGTTCGGCGCCAAGGTGGCGCTCGGTGTTGGCAAATTCAGCCTCAAGGCAATGGGTGTTGGTGGCCTGGGTGCTGCCAAGGCTCAAATGAGCATCGTTGACCTGTACACGAAGGTCGGACGCTTGGCCTTGTCCTCCACCAAACTCAAAGCCGGCTACTACTACTCTGCCGTCTCCGGTAAGGTCATTCGCACCCTCAAAGACATCGATGGTGATGTCTTGGAAGCTTCCGCCGAAGGCATGAAGCAAGTCCTCAGCAAAGAAGAGCTGATGGAGGGTCTGCAAGACTTGAAGGGACAAGCTGTTCAAATCGGTGGGCAAATCAAAAACGTCGCAAGTTCGGCCAGCAAACAAGTCGGTGGTTTGCTCAAGCGAGCTGGTACCAGCCTGATGGGGCGTGGTAAGGCCGCCATGGACAAAGCCGACGAGAAGCTCAAGAACAACACGCCTGAGAGCATCTTGGGTAAGCTCAAGGGCAACTACCAGCAGCTTCGCAACAAGTACGGATTCAGTCGTCAAGACATCCAGTCTCTGGAAGCCAACAAGCTCTTGTCTCAGATTCGAGACGCACTGTCTCCCAAGAAGCTGCGCAAAGGCTCCTACGAGGACATGCAGGCGCGCCTGCAAGGTCTTGGCGCAAAGGCTAAGGACGGAATGCAAGAAGCCCGTGAGCGAGCCAAGAAGGCCGCTGGTGGGCGAAGCGTTGGGGACCTGTTGGGGTTCGACAAGCTCAAAGGCTTGTTGGGCATGGCTGGAGACGTCAAGGATCTGGCTAAGGGGGCTGCAGCCACCGGCGCTGGTAAGATCGCAGGAGGCGCCCTCAAAGGCCTTGGTCGATCAATCTTGGGTCGTCTGGGTGTCGGAGCGGCCACCACGCTGGCCACCGGCGCTGCAACTGCAGCAACTTCTGGTGGTCTCTTGGCTGGAGCGGCATCTGCAGCAACTGGACTGCTCACGGGTGCCGCCACCGTCGCCGGTTTCTTGCTGTCTTCGCCAGTAATTGGCGCGGTAGCGTTGGGGGCGGCTGCTTACGGAGGCTACAAGCTCTACAAGCACGTCATGCGAGACAAACTCAAGGCTTTGGGCAAACTGCGCATGACGCAGTACGGCTACAAGCCTGAAGCCGCGGACAAGTACTCACACGCTATCGATCTCGAGAAGGTCGTGGCAGACAGCGTGGTCTTCAAGCAAGGCCGAGCCAGTTTCGACTACCGCAAACACCGCATGGGCGACATGATGGCGCCGTTCGGCCTGGACTTCGCCAACGAGACTCATCGGGACATTTTCAACTACTGGTTCAAGAAGCGTTTCGAGCCGGTGTACTTGACGCACATGACCGCGCTCAAGAACATCGCTCCTGAGACCAACCTCTCGGACGTGGACGATCTCAAGGGTGAGTTCCGCGGTCGATTCTTCGAGGCCGTCAAGTTCCCAGAAGGTCCTTACGGTGAGAAGAACATGCCGTATCTGCCGAACGTCAAGATTCGCGCGGCAGACAGCAACGACGTGCAAGCGGCGATCGCTGCGGTGTACGCCGAGGCGAAAGAAGGGCCAAAGAACCCGCTTACCAAAATCGTCCCCAGCGCTCAAGCAGCTGCAGCCACTGCGGCCGCTGCCAAGACCGGGTCGGCTGTCAAGAAATCACCAGAAGACGCGACATCCAAGGACAAGCCTACACCTGCGGTGTTTGCCTCAACGGTGGCCACGATGTCTCTGGAAGACGGCAGCCGCATCAGCGCAGTCGATGCTGTGCGATTCAAAACCTACGGCTTGAAGGACTTGACGCTCGATAAGGTCAAGAGCCTTCGGCATCTGGAACAGGTTGTCAGCAAATCCGTGCAGTTCAAAACGGCCGGTGCCGGGCACTGGTCCGGCGACACCATGTCTACCCTGACTCAGGTGCAGACCTCGTTCGGCATTGCTCAGCCAACAAGCGAGCAGGGTCGCTACTGGATGGTTTGGTTCAAGAACCGGTTCATGCCGGCATTCATGAACTACGTTGCGACGTACTACACCCGAGTCGGGCGTCTGAGTGTGGAAGTCAATGCTGCCAATCAACTCAAGGCAGCGCACGCCTACGAGGTAGCGCTCGCGGTGGTTGGCACGCCTGGTGTTTGGAAAATGAGCGCTTCCCCATGGAAAGCTTACATTCTGAGCACGGACGATACCTCGGCACGCGACAACCTCTACTTCCTTCAGCAAGCTGCCGAGAAGCAAACCCTTGACGAGCAAGTCACCCGCCGTCGAGACAAGCCTTCGGTGCCCACCGTCAAGCCGCCAACACAAGGCAGCATGACCAAAGCACAACAAGACGCAGCCATCAACAAGATCGCACATCCGGACGCTGAGGTCAAGAGACCTGCCACGGTCTCCACACAGAACGGCGCCAAACAAGGTGCGGTCAGCATCAGCCCGACAAGCGCGGCTTCGTCTTTGAAGCTCGCTCCTGGTGAAATGCGCGATGGGCGCGGTGCCGGTGGTTTCGTCAAACTCTCACCAGGCACCTCGATCAATCAACTCAATCCGGAATTCAAACGGCTGCTCATGGGAGCAATCGAGGAATACGGCTCGGTCACCGGCCGCTCGGTCATCTTGACCGATGGTGTACGCTCCTACGCCGATCAAGCACGCATGAAGAAGAAGTACGGCAACAAAGCTGCCGCTCCGGGCACTTCGATGCACGAGTTTGGTCTAGCCATCGATGCCGATCGAAAGGCATTGGACGAGATGGACCGCTTGGGCATTCTGCGAAAGTACGGTTTGACCAGGCCGGTGGGTACGGAGCCGTGGCATTTGGAGCCCATCGGCATTCAGCAAAACTTGGCCCAGGCCAAAGCAGATGCTGAGAGTGCGGCCAAGGCCATTCAAGCTGGCATCGGCAAGGGCGGCGGTGGTTTGGGTACCATGGCTTCGGTCAAGACGGTGTCCCGCTCTGCTGACGTCAGTCGTGCGATCATGGCTGCGGACGTGGCGGCGGACAAGAATTCGACGGTAGCAAATGCTGGGCAAACCGAGAACCAGCAGGTGGGTAAACTCAGCTTCACTCGCCGACAAGCCTCTGCTTCCAATCAGCCGAAGTACGTAACGGCAAGCCAGTACGGTGAGATGACGCGTGAGAATTCCGCCAAGGTACAAGCCGAGCGGAAAACATTGGCTCTGGCCAACGCTGATTCTGAAGTGCGTCGCAGCACTGGCGGCTCCAAGCCACTCAGCCAAGTCGAGCCGGATTCCAAGACCAACATCCCCGATCCCAAGGGGGACGGCTACGAAGGCATGCGCGACACCTTGGTGGCTGCCGCTAAGACGGTTGGTGTGGATAGCGATCTCATACTGGCCACTACCGCGATGGAGTCTGACTTCAAGGCGAACGCGGCAGCTGGTAACACCAGCGCGCAGGGGCCTCACCAGTTCGTCGACGCCACCTGGAAAGAGGTCACAAAGCAGTTTGGTGGTCGCTACGGCATTTCGCAAGCAACTCCCAGGACAGATGTCAAGGCTTCGTCTTTGATGGCTGCGCACTACTTCAAGCGCAATATCCAGACGATCAAGAGTGGTCTGGGTCGAGACGTCACGATCGCAGACGCGTATCTGACTCACCTGTTGGGGCCCGGTGGCGCCAGGTCTTTCCTGACAGCCATGAATACCGACCCGAACGCCATAGCCGCGAACGCTTCGGATTCGATGCGTAAAGCAAGCACCAACAACCCCAACCTGTTCTACGATAACGGTAGGGCGCGAACGCTTAGTGAAGTGTACTCGTTCGTAGACGGCAAAATTCGCAAGAAGGCTGCCGAGTACGGAATAGAAGTCGGGCAGTCAGCTGGCGTGCCCCAAGCTTCGCCAAGCGCTGCACCGACGCAGGCTTTCCAACAGCAAAGCACAGCTGGCGTGCCCCAAGCTTCGCCAAGCGCTGCACCGACGCAGGCTTTCCAACAGCAAAGCACAGCTGGCGTGCCCGCACCAACGCGCGGTACAGCGCCCATGGCTGCTTCGGCAGCATTTGGGACATCGACCCAGCGGCCTCTGCCTCAACCATCTGGTCTGGCAGGCGAGGGGCTCAAACGCATCGAGGACATTCAAACCAAGCAGTTGGATGTTCAGACGCAATCGCTGAATGTGCTCAAGGAAATCTTCGGTCTCATGAAGACCAAGGATGTGGGCTCTGTGAAATCAGAGCAGCCGAGAACATCCGGCTCAGGTTCAACCTATACGCCGCCCGAAGCCGCCATCTCGATGAAGAGAAACGCGGCATAAACAGCATAAGAGGTGGGGCAACCCCACCTCTTATGCTGTCATCGGTTGGTGCCTCGGAAGATCGCATTCGCAATCCCGACACCGGGAACGAATCGAACCAGCTGTGATGCCATGTTCGAAGCCGAGAAACTCGATCGCAAGTTATTGTAAGCTTCCTGCGCGCGGTACTTGGCCATGGAGTACTGGTAGATGGTATCTGCCAGCGGCATGCCGCTGAGCGTCATCATGTAATCCATGAACGTGTTCTGATCATCGAACACCGACAACAGCGAATCGATGGGGCTGAAACCCTGCGTGGTAATTGGCGCAGCCATCACGGACGACAGGTCTTTGACCGAGAACGTCACATCGATACCCATCGGCCGGCCGTTGTTGTTGAAGGCAGTGTTGGTAGTGCCTCGGGTGATCGACAAGCGATCAATGATCCCAAGGCGAACAAAGTTGCGGCCCTTGTCGTGCAGCTGACACAAGAACGGACTCGTGTATGACTGCGCACCAGTTGCCAGCGGCAGCGCTCCCGCCAGCAAACAAGCCAGCGGGATGTACATGTACAGCATCTGAGAAATGGGATTGCCGTAAACCGGGGCCAAGCTGATGGTGTAGTCCGATTTGGGCAGGCTGGCAACGGAGTTCTCCCAGTTGTCCGGGATGTCCACGAAAGCCGAACCGGCCAAAGCAGCAATCCCGTCAACGTGCAGCACCGAAGCAGCTCCACTGATGACATTCGTCAACCCTTCGACAATGGTTCCCAGGCCTGGCGCCAAGTTACCATCGGCGAGGTTGACCCGGATGTCGCGATTCGAAGCGGACATGCTGTTGATCTTACCTGCCAAGGAGCTCGGGGTTGTCGAGTTGTCGAAACTCTCCTGAACGGAGCCCGTGTTGTCGACTCGGAAAGAGACCCAGTCCGATCCGTCAGCGGCTTCAGCGACGAAGAAACCCACCAGCTTGTCAAACCAAGTTGGTTTGTTCTTGTCGTAGTCTTCGAGCTGAACGTTTTCGATCTTTCGATTACCCTGCTCGTCCGAGGCGTCGGAGGTGCTCGTCTTCGCACGGACGTCAGTCTCCATGCCCTCAGACTTGCTGGTGCCGCGCCAGGCATCCATCCAGCTCAGCACGTATGTTTCTGGGCTTTTGAAAGGCTCCGGAAACTCAGCCTTGCCTTTCTTGCGCTCACGCTCGTACGCCATGCGAATGATCTCTTCGTATTGCGTTCCGGGCGATGAGTTCTGAAACAGTTCGCTGAGCGTTTCGTTAAAACGCATCTCCAGTCGCTTTGAGCGCGAAGCGATGTTGCGCACATCGATCAGCCCAGATTCGTCCAAGATTCCATCGGGCAGGTATTTGGACAGCAGGTTTTGAATACTGTTGTCTTCACCAGGCGGAGCAGTAAACCCGGTGTTGCGGTTACCCAATGCCCGACTCTGCTTGGTCGAGAACGTGTTGGTGATCCCTTGCAGCGCGCAGAGCTGGTTGACGATCGTACCCACCGCAGTCCAGTACATGGGCATGGCGGGTTTGAGGTAGTAGAACTTGGTGCTTGGCAGACCCAGCATGAACTGCGTTGCGCGTCCAGCGAAGGCAATCGCCATCGGCACCATGAAAAGGGGCAGCAGGGCAAAGCCGACGGCTTTGCCGAAGAGCGTGGTGATCTGGTCGAACCACGAATCTGAGAAACGCGCTGTACGAGCTGCCGTAGCCATACCGGAGCTGTAAAAGCCGGTGAAGAACTGCAGCAGCGAATTGTAGGTTGCGACGCCAAAGCGTAGGTGAATGATTTGCGAATTGTCGTCAATCGCCTCGCTGTAGTGGCGACCCATCCCGTAGTCCACGTAAGCGCTCGAGAGCGCGTTGGCCAAGGGCAACTTCACACTCACGTGTTGCGGGATGCTGCCAATTTCCGTGGGGAAGAACGAGCTGTTTTGCGTGTGAAGCCCCGGATCACGAATGTCGGCGTAGCGGGTGAACTGAGGCGGCGGGTTGATGGGGATATTGCCACCGATGGAGCTGTTCGTGTATTTCATCGTTGCCGATGAGAACATCTCATTGAGGCGATCTACTCGCGAGAGCATCGACTCAGATCCACGGTCCAGAGTGGTCATGAACGATTGCTGAAGCCAGACGTTGTTGGCTGGCAAACTGAGTTTGTCTGACGCGGCATCGAGCTCTGTCAACGAACGACGTTGCAGCAAGTTGCCGGCCATGCTGTTGATGAGTGTCCCTCGGTTGCCCGAGAAGCCCACATTGTCCACATAGGTGTTCATGTTCTACAAGTCCGTTCTTTTCTGGTTCATTTCATGTCGCAGCATATGGAGGAGAATCGTCTCTTCCATATGCTGTTAACCCATGAACTCGTCGTCCATGACGCTAGCGCCTTGAGCGATCGTGTATGGAAAGTTTGATTTCAGAGAGTCTACCGGGTTGCCAAACAGTGACGTGTTTGGCTGGCCCGACACCGAAATGTCCTTCGCCGTGTTCAGGATGTGGCCGAAGACCAAGGGGTCGTCGATCTTAGAGTTGTCGAAATTGGCGAACGCTGTCTTGGCGGCGGGCATTGCGGCAGGATCAGTGCGACGCTCGGTGATTTTACCGTCTAGCCCGGTCTCGTACTCGCGCTCGCTACCGTCGGCGAACTTGTATCTGACAACCGGCCTGCCTGATGCGGTCACCGTCTCGTACTTGATCAGTCCGGGGCGGCGATATGTTGGGACGCTGGAGCCGCTGAATTGACTGTTGACGCTGGCGTTGGCTTTCCAGCTGCTGCGGCTTTTTGCATTGGCCGCCCCCATCACTTTCCTGAAGTCGGAGCTGACGTTCAGAAGCGTATTGCCATTGATGCGTACTTGACCCTTGGTGTTGGTTGACGCGACCCAGCGTCCATTGATCCTGGAGAAGCTGCCGCTGATGCTTGCACCGATGTTTCCAAGCTCACCCGGGAGTATCCCTGCAGGCAGTTTGAAATTGGCAGCGAACTTCGTTGTGAATTTCGGCATCACGCACTTGACGCGGCCATTCTTCACGCTGAACGAAATGTTCGACAGCATGTTGACGTTGGAAGTCACAATGACCGACGACAAGATGTTCTTCGTGACAGCATTGAGGACCTCGTTGTCTTTGATGTTCGCCGCAATGATGCTGTACGCATTGGGCACACCCATCTTCGCCGCAACCTTGAGCAAGTTGGAGGTGAAGTTGATCTTGGAAGCAACGTCGATGGAATCGATCAGACCTTTCTTGCCGCCCATGATGTTGATCATGGTCTTGATCCCAGCCACGTTCGCCATGGAGGAGAGCTTGAAGTCCGTCTTGAGTTTACCGTCAACAATTCGGATCTTCGCCGCGCCCTTGACGCTGGTGAGGAACTTCTGCAGGCTTTGATCGAGCGAGGAGAATGCGCTTTGAATTTGGGAGTCGCGATTGATGAAACCGGAGATGACGTTCTCCGGTTTGAGCGGCAGTGCGGTTGTTTTTGCGATGTCAGCGAGCTGAGTCGCTTCATCAACAGCCGGCATGCCGGCGAGTCCTTGCAGCTGGCCTGGATCAACAACTGAGCTGTCGAGGTAGACGCTCAGCGGATTGGCAGCGGTGCTTTGCTTGTACGAGTCGACCGCCGCGAGCTTGTCGTCTGCGCCAGCCAAGAAAGAAGTTTCAGCTATCTTCACAATGCGCCTTGCTGAAAAAAAATGGTGTTGTAGCATACAGCCACGGATCAGATCATGATCCGTGGCTGTAGTCTTTCAGTTCACCATCAACGCGGTTGCTGCTGCGGGTTCTGACGACGGCGGTTGTACTCGTCGATGCGCTGCTCGATGCGGGGCAGGAACGAGAAGTCAGGGCGTGCCTTCGGATTGCCCTTGCGACGCTTGATCGTTTTCGCGATCTCGGTCACCACCGGCGAGAGCCACTGGTCTTCTTGGACGTCGAACGCGGTGCCGTCTTGACGCACGTAGTACGCGCGGTACGGCAGATCGTTGGCGTCCATCAGCTCCATGATCTCCTCATCCGCCAGGACCTTGGCCATCAGTGCCTTGGCCATGATCTCCAGCCAGCCCGGGAAGTAGCGAAGCTCGTAGCGGCGGATGTTCTGGCGAGCATTGCCGCCAGCCCAGGTGCGCATGGCTTCGTTGTTGGGCGAGCAGGTGATGTAGCAGAACAGCCCCAGCAAAGACTCGAACGAGCCCAGCTCATCCACGTAGAACGGGGTGCGAGCATGCAGCGTCAGGAACTTGCCCAGCTTGGTCTCGGCGGCGGCGCTGAGGTTGATCACCGTGGCGCCGTCTTCGAGCTGACCTTGGCGCAGGTGAGAGCGCAGCCGGTTGAGCAGCTGGCCGTCCAGGCGAACCGAACCGTTGAGGTCGCGAGGGGTGTCGACTGGGGTTTCGACATCACCCTTGCGGACACCGGTCAAAGCGCCGTTCGCGGGGGCGGGGTCCCATGCGAAAGGCACGAAGCCGTGATTGCGGTACGAGACCGGGGGCACGAACGGGCGGTTGGGGCGGCGCTCGGCGTGTTGAGGCTTGTTGCTCTGCGGCTGACGCTGCTTGTCTTGGTGCTTCTTCTTGGGCTTGGCGCTCATGTCGCGGCCAAGCATGCCACCGGTGACTTCGCGCACCACAGGCTTTTCTTCTTGTTCTGTGCTGGCCGCGGTGATCCGCTCAATGACCGGGGCGTCATTGAGCAGGTTGCTGCGTGCGGGGGATTGGGGCACGACCGCATGGTGAATTTGTTCCGCTGCCTGCAGTTGGGAGTTGTCTGCTTGCTGCACCGGTTGTTCCGATGTCGTTGCCACTTCGACCTCGCCGGTCGTGGCAGCAGCCGCTTCAGCGGGCTGGGTCGGATCGGTCAGCTGGTTCGAATCGAGGCTTTGTTCTTGCATGATGTTTTCAACGAATTGAGGGATGTTTTCGAGTTCCACAACGTGGACGTTGGGGCAGGAAAGGCTGTCGTGTTGGAAGTGGAATGCCTGCTCACACACCTCTTCGGTGGCGATGACGGTCCAATCCATGAGTTCGATGCGTCGAGCGTCGGTCACGGTGTCGGACTTGATACCGATGTCGAAGCCGTTGCGTTCGAGCTCGAAGGCGACTTGGTTGAGGTCGCTGCGCCGGGTGAGTACCAGCATTTTGATGGCTGGGATGAGGTGGAAGCCTCCGTCCTCGCTGGAGTAGATCGTCACGTTGTCGTCCAGTGTGAACTTCAGCGCGAAGCTGAGATCCCACGGGCCGATGTCGAGTTCGATCAACTTGCCCAGCTTGTCGCGGGTCGCGCTCCACTGATTGGGAACGAAACGATCTTGTTTCGACAGCCATTCCTCGTACGCTGTCAGAAGCTCCTCAGCCGTGATGTCCTGGTAAATCATCACGCAGTTACCGTTTTCACCCAGGTAGGTGAATTCGACTTGGAGTTGTTTTGCCTGTGTCTCTGCATTGGACATGATGTTGCCTTGTGCTTGTTGAAACGAGTCCTCTTCTAGACAAGACCTTTCAGTCTTGCTGCTCTTCGGGTTGGAGCTGAAGGATCAAAATGAAGACGATGAGTAACCAGGTGTTGTTCCGTAAAAACAAGAACAACGAAACGTGCGGTTCCGCTGCACCGAAAAGCTTGGCGAACGAGCGCTTGAGCTTCTGGATCAGCGAGTTGTTGTTTTCATTGAACAGGTGAATGCCTGTCGACTGAGCAACCTCTTGCGGCAAGTACGAGTACTCTAGCAGAGGGCCGTCGAGGCAGACGCCTTCGAGCACCTTTTGAGCCATTTGACTGATGAATTCCTCACCGTTGTCGTAGCTCGCCAGGAAGAAGAAGTGCAGGTCCAGGACGAAACCATGGATTGCCATCTTCGAGAAGATTTGCTCTTGGAGTGTCTCCAAGCTGTCAGGCCTGAAGAGGTACACGGGCGTTGTTGTTGCCAGCGTATCAAGCCAGTGCTTGATCTCCATCTTCTCATCAATGTGCCGACGAAGCATGCAGCGCTTGTAGCATTCGGAGAAGACCTCCATCGCTTCACGCCACTGTGCGTAAGTCAGCGGTTTTACCATTTGGTAAGGCTTGGCTATTTGATTTACCACTGAAATCATTCCTTTTCTTTGCCGTCGTCCTCCAGTTCTTCATAGTCGTAATTCCCCAAATTCAAGGGGACGCTGTGAAAGGTTGCGGTTGACGGGTCAGGCTCGCCGTTGGGGCCTGGACGCTCCAGTTTCAGGATCAGCGTGACGCGGGCAAAACCCAAGATCTTGATGTTTCGCACCAGACTGCGCCAAGTCATCTCCGCACGCGAGAAACCCCGGATGAGGTTGCTTTTGTTGTAGAGGTACTTGAGGCTTTGGGTGCTACCATCTGCTTTGGCCGACATGACCAAGCGATTGACGCGCTTTTCCAGGAACGGGTAGCTGATGTCCAGATCGAAGAAGATCAGACGCAGCATTCGCGCCAAGACGCCGTTGACGCCTTGAGTCTGCTCTTGCTGCTTGTGCTCGTCTGCAAGGATGATTTGCAGTTCGTTACGAGGCTTTTGGTCGAGTGAACTCATGTCTCAACGTGGTTTCGAAGTTGATCTGAGATACTGTTCACACTCACCATCAGTTTGGTGAGGGTGCGAGCAGCTGCTCCCTTTTCTCCGACGTTTTCGTTGACGAGGCCGTCACGCGTGTCGAGGCACGCTAGAGCTAAGCTCCTGAACCGCTTAACCGCTTCCACTCGATCTGAGTAGAAGCGATCGTCAGTCAAGAAGAAACTCTCGACAGATACCCTCATCTGCTCAAATCGGATCGGACCAAGGATGACTTGGCCTGAATTGGAGTAGCTCTCCAGCGCCATTTGCATAACGCTGCAGTACTGGTGTATGTTCGGTAAAACGGTCTCCAGCTTGGCACTGGTGTCTCTCAACATGGACCATTTCTCGAACATCGCCGGGTTCAAGTCGTGAAGCTTTCGACGCTCTTGACTCATGGCCGGTTCTGATGACTTCAGCACAGTCAGCAGGCTGCTGCGCATCTTATCGAGAAGCTCTCTAAGCCACACATGTCTCCTTTCTATGCTAATGAGATGAAAAAACGATTACTCTAGTGCGGTCATCACTAGAGTATTATGTCATCGAAATCTTTTTGAAAAACAACGAGGCTCACATGTCGCAAGTAACGACGCAAAGCAGCGAAAATACAGAAGACGCCGACCTCGAGTTCACCCGGCAGATTCGCCGAGACTTGATCATCGAGATGAAGCGAGACGGGCTTCCGAAAGACGCAAAGGACCGCGCTTTGCTCTTGGCGGCCCTCAACGATTCCGATCGAACCGCTCTGATGATCAAGAAGATCAAGTCGGATGAGGGCATGGGCAACAAAGCTGCAGCTGCAGCATCCATGCTCGCATCTCTGCTCAATGATCCGCGAATCAAGAGCATCGGGATTGCCGAAGTTGGAGCGGTGAGGCAAGTCACACCAGCACTGCCGGCAGACATCGAGAATCCTGTTGTCAAAGAAGGTGAGCTGGACATGGCTCCGTCGAACGAGTCTTACGCAACGTTCACCGAACGTCACGCGATTGGCTGACAGCATAAGAGGTGGGGCACCCCACCTCTTATGCTGTTACCTACCAACAAGCTCGGTGTAATCCTCCCGGTTAGCCGGGAGGTCCACGCAGAAGAACGCCATCGGAATGAAGTTGATCGAAATGATGGGCGCCAAAATGCGCTCATACATCTCCATCGGATCGACGCCTTTGTCCGACAACTGCTTGAGCTCTGCGGCGCTCGGTTTCGACGAATGCCACTTCCTGGGCACGAAGATCGGCACGCTGGTGAACTTCTTTTTCTTCTCGTATCGGCTCTTGTAGGAATTGACCCACTCCAAGCAGTCGTAGAAGATCATGGCCAAATATTGCTCATCGAGCTTTTCAGGCACCAAAGTCTTGGGGTCGAAACAGACCACCTCGACATTGATCTTTCCGCCCAGCCTCGTTTTGATGAGATCATGCATGTCCAGCGTCTCTTGAGCCGCCAGAACGTACGGCCAAGTGTTGACTTGCAAACCAACGTTCATCTCAATCGAAGCTTTCGCGTTCGATAGCGTATAGCGGGCGTACAGATGTTTGATGAACTTGAAGATCTTGGTCGCTACCGCTGAACGCAGAATCTGGTCCTGGTAAACTTCGAGCACTTGGCTGAAGAGTTTGGGCTCTAGCTGACCAAACACCGAGGCCGAGAACAGGTCCTCGTCGCGCAGATAGTAGCTACTCTCCGTGGTAACGGCGACGCTGAAATCCTCGTCAATCATCGACAGCACGCCCTGACGCAGATCAAAGACGGCCGCAATGTCGACATATACCTTTCGGTGATAACGGATCATTTCTTCTTCTCCGGGACGGTAACGTGGCGCCACGTATAACTCACGTTGTGTCGGCTCAGCCGATCCATCATGTCTTGTGTTCCAGTGGATTTACCATCCCAGTAGCCTCGGCCAAATGTGGAGATCTTGGCCATCTTTTCGTTTCTCTCGAAACCGGCTGCTGGATTGTATCCCTTCTTGTCCTCCCATTGAGCTGGGAATTCCAAGCACGGATAACCGAACTTGCGGCACCACTGGATGATCAGGCGATCTGCTCCGGAGTAGGCCGCTCCGGATACGAACAGGATAGGCTCGCCGTCGTACGATTCCACCAAGTCACACATATCTTCATGGAACTGGCGGCGATCATTGTAGTGTCTGGTGCCAAAAATAACGACCACTACTTTGTAGTCGGTGGGCACCAGGCTGTCTTCCTTTTGGCGCTTGGGGATGCGCATGGTGTTCAGAGCGTTGACTTCAAATGCATGCCAGCCAAGAAGGCCTTGAGTGCTTTGAGGGATTTGACGCCGGAGCGATATGGGCGGATCGCTTTGAGATCGACCGCACCGGTGCGCAGGATCGAAGCGTTCATTGCCGCGAAACCCTTCTCGTCACCACCACGGAAAGTGATCAGCTCCTCAAGGCAGTCGTCAAGTCCTCGGGCAGCGAGCATCTGAACTTCAGGGTAGGAAATCTTCGAGCCTTTGGAGCCGCCGGTGGGCTGGCCGGTGAGGTCGTCCACGGTGTTGTTGTCTTCTGGGATCGAGATCTTCTTTTCGAGAAGCTGAGCTTGGCGACAGAGCGGTAAGTGGACCACCAGGTATTCGATGGGCGTCCAGTAGCCCGGCATGCCGTTGCGCGGCGGTATCCAGATCTGTTGGAAGAACTGGTGGCCCAGTCGTTCGCCAATATCGAACGTGCGCTCCAGATCGAGGGCGTTTTCCGAGAAGTTCGGAACGATGATCACCAGTCGCTGGCGTTCATTTTCCAGGTCGTCAATGAACTTGTCAAACTCTTCGTCAGACATGCTCGCAAATTTGTTGCGATACAGCTGAGTGTTCTGGCCGCCGTCGACCAACTCGTCGATGACGGAGAGGCAGAGAGCTTCTGCTTCTTTTCGAAAACCGGGCATTTTCTCTCCTAGGCAATGAGAATCATTTCATTGGCCAACAAAAAAAGAACGACTCAGGCGGACCGATCGGTCCGCCTTGAGATCATTTGCTCACCGAGATGGCCACAGTGGCATTGGTGGTCTTGGGCGCTTCCTGCGAAGCGTAGCGACCGATGCTGATGGACACGGCAGCCGCCAATGCCAACATGCAACCAACAAGCAAGACGAAGCTCTTGCCCTTTTCCAACTCCTCACGAGCCGCGTTGGTTTGTTCCAGATTGATGTAGACGTGCTTGTTCATGAGTATCTCCTAAGGCAGGTGTTGAATGATTAACGCTTGGACCAAGTCATGGCGCAAGCGGTCAGGTAAGCCAGTACGGCGCAAACCACAGCCAGCAGACGGGTCTCGTGGTACACGACCGAACCGCTCATGACCAGGAAGGCCATCAGCTTCTCAGAGTTCACCGAAGCGCGGATGTTGTCCACCGAGGTGCCGATGAAGAACTTGTCCCACAAGGGCGAGAGCTTACGCACGGCGGCATAAGCGAAAAACAGGCCGATGATGATGAAGAGGTCAAAACCACCGTTGGCGTTGTAGACGATTTGTTCCATGATGAATCTCCTAATACAGGTAAAATGGATGGGTTGAAGGAACGATCATTGTCCCTTATCACAGCCAATGTATGTAATTGAAGATTTTTACAACTGAACTTTTAGTGGGCGGCCGAAACCGCCCACTTTTTTGCTGTTCACTGACCGTAGTAGCGAACAATCGTCGGCAGAACGTGATTGCGGAAATTCTCAACGAACTCGACACCATCGCAGGTCAGATTCAGGATGGTGCGGGTGTTGAGCGTGTTTGCCGCGTCAGCTTCCAGCAGCTTCAGGTTGAAGTAGCGGGCGATCGCGTACTGCTGCAGATTGCTGTTCTCGTGCAGTTGAGGCGAGATGATCGGGTCGGCGGTCCAGATGTCGACCAGCGCCACCACGCCGGCGTTCACCAGCATTTCGTGAATGATGGCCACCAGGTCCGCTTCGTTTTCTTCACGAGGGCGCTCCAGCGTCGGGCGCACCAGCGAGCTGAGTACTGTCATTTGTTTCTTTCAGGAAAAGAGGGATGTCTCAAGTTTTCATTTGGCTTTGGACATGTCGATCTTGTCACGCTGCTCTTTGGTGAACCAGTACGGCACGTACTGTCCACGACGCATGCGAAGCAAGTCGCGGGTTGAGAGGAAGGGTTTGTCGTGCTTGGGACTGTCATTGTCAGGCAGCCAGTAGCCCCGCGTGTTCAACAGGATGGACCAGTCGTAGCCCATTTCCTTCAGATCATCGTAGAGCTGCTTAGGGGTGCAGAACAGTTGTTCTTCGTCACGCCACAGCATGGTCATCTGACACATCTCGGACGTGATGTTCAGCGCGCGGCGCAGCATCGGATCTTTTCGGATCTTGGGCCGAACAGCGGTGCGCGAGAGCTTGCATTCGGGCAGCAGCTCCAGGTAATAGTTTTGCACGTTACCGCCCAAGCCGAAACGGTCCACGGTCTTGATGTAGTGGAATTCCGAGAGGGAAGGCAGAACACCCTCAGACTGGGACACCACGATCTTCATCATCAAACCGGATGGGCCGTACTTGTTGCGCAGCAGCGTCAAGGTGACTTCCAACAGATCGGTGTCGCCTTTGACGTTGTCGTCCGTGCCGTCCGGGTATTCCGGAGCTTTCGTGCCGTCATTGATCAGAGGCGCTGCGTTCGAGCACTGCCAACACAAGTTGGTCAAGAACAGGAACTGGTCCGAGACGCCCTTGATCACGTCACCGTTCTTGAGGTACTGCAGCTTCTTGACCGGGGCCGCGCGAGCGTCCAGTGGGATGACCTTGCCGATGTGTGCAGTCATGATCATCGGGGTGTTGGCTTGCGCCACCATACCGACGAGTTGGGCGATCATGTGCGTTTTGGACAAACCTTGACGCATGAATGCGGTGTTGGCACCGGAGTCGCCCAGTTCGTTTTCTTCACGCATTGTCGCGACATCTTCCGTCTCGAAGCGACTGATGGAGTCGATGCATGCCGGGGTGGGCAACATCCACTGCATCTGCTTGCCTTCGCGATCGACGAAGGGGATGGTGACCATGAGGTCCTTGGCGCCGGCGATCTTGGTCTTGACGTACTTCTTGTACTCCTCGAACCATTCGTTGCCGATGTAGCTGGAGCGATCACTGACCACCCATCGTCCGGCTTCGACGGGGTTCTTCTCGCCGGACAAGCCTTCGACGGCTTCAGCAAGTTGAGACTGACGAGACATCGTCACGTTGTTCTCGGAGTCGTACTTCATCCCGTAGATGTGAGGATGGTCGATGAAGCGACTCATGGCCGTGAAGGCAAAGAAGTCGGCCAGCGAGCTCTTGTAGTTGTTGGCAATGCCAACAACCCCGGTAAACGGTGTCAGCCCGCCATTGAGGATGGATTCGCCGTGGATGCCTTCTTGATACGACCCGGCCGGGATGTCGAAGAGACCGCCCAGATTGATAGCCACCCGAACAGTCGGGATCATCGCAAAGGGGGGTGCAAAACCATTGGACATGTTCGTTTCTCTCAGATCTGTTGTTTGGGCGCTACTGTGGTAGCGGTCAGAAAATTGAGGCCTGGAGTAAAAAATGGCATAATGGGGCAACGCCCCATTACGTTCACAGATCGAAGGTGACGAACTCGGTCTTCTTGGGCTCCAAAACAACACCGCTTGTGCGGGCGGCTTTGTAGAGGACGCCGTACAAGGCGGAGATGCCTTCTGCCGGCTGTTGGCTGTAGTACATGAAGATGTAATCGCGCGTGGTGAACATCTTCTCAAACATCGCGGCGCTGATCTCGGCACCAACCGGGAAGACGAAAATGTAGAAGCCTTCGCTCTCACTGGGAGGCGTTTTGCTGGAACCGCTGTCGCGCAGTGAGACAGAGAGAGTTCCGTCCGCATGCGCAAACACCTTGGCTCCTTTTGCGGAAAGAGAGATCCTGTCTTTGAACTCTTGGCCAAAGACAACCTGCCTGAGGATCTGCATGCGCTGCTGCATCTTCAGATTGATGGATTCCATGGCGGTGGCGACTCGGGGCGTGGTGATGATCGACATCTTTGAACCAAAAAAAGAAAATAGGTGGCTGGGGGAGGCGAACCTCCCCCAGTGCGTTGACATCACGTGAAGTGACGCAGGACGATGCGATGCACGCTGCAGCGCAGAGCTTTGAGGACGATGGCCTCATAAGCATCTTCGACAGAGAGCCCCTCATCCTCAAAAGACCCGGTCAGATCAGCGATTTCAGTGTGAGTGAAAAAGCTGGTCGAGTCCAGGATCTCGGAGATCTCGGAGATCATCTCCATCTCTGTGCCCAACTTCATGTGTCCGTGATAGACACAGCCGGTGCCAACCTGATCGGCGAACATGACGATCGTGTCGTCGCTGAGAATGAAAAACGCAAACGCGTAATTCAAACTCAGCGCATCACGCGCCATCATGGCGGATTCCAGCTTCTTGAGCAGGTCGGTGATTTGGCACAGCCGGTCAGCGGCATCGCGCAGATTCATCGGTTCGAACATGGTTTTCTCACAGTTTGAATTGGTTGATGATGGCGACGAGTTCACCCTGCGACATGAAGTGGTTGGCCACGTAGCATGCCAGCAAATCGTCAAACGGTTCGATGCCGAGCTCATCGGCAACTTCGTTGATGTCCTTGAGCAAAGAGTCTTCGAAACGAATCGCGCCTTCGCCCAGTTTCAGGAATGACGAAATACGGGCAACCAGCTCACCCGCCTTGAAATCGACAGGCAGGTGGAAGTGCTGAATGCGCTTAGAGGACTGTTCCATGACCTGAACAGCCACTCCTCCATTGGAAAGGACGGCCACCGTGGTTTCGACGTCCGGCGAGCACCCTTTGAAGTTCTCAGGCAGTCGACGACGCGCATCCGCAATGCGTGTGAGCTGATAGGTGTAGGTCCAGGCGATGCGTGCCGACGGATGGGGTGCAATATGGTCATTCATGGTTTTCTCCTAGTACAGGTGGTTAGTGGGGATGTTCCAAATAGCGCACCTGTTGGGATGCGCTATGGGAAACAAACCCTATCGTTTAGGCTGTTTTCTTTTCCTCATTGCTGAGGACGTAGTTGGCGACCTTGGTCATGTCCTCGTAACTGACCGGCGATTTGATCTCCAGATCCACCAGGGTGCGTTTGGGGGAGTTGGAGCACAGAAGCAGGTTGGCTGCTTCGCTGTATCGCTTGAAGACGACGATGGTGCCGCCGCGCACGCCCACCAAGAGGATGGGGCGACCGTGCGTGTCTTCGGAGCGGGCGGTTTCGCCGGGGGCCAGCTCGACCATCTTGCATGCATGATCGAAGTAGCCGGTACCGTTTTCCCATGCCGAGTCGAAGGGAATCTCACGCCGGGCAGAGGTGTGGAGCTTGACGAACTCCGCATAGGCGTGTGCCTGGTCCGACGTGTTGCTCGCGCTCGACTTGGAGACGCGGTCTTGGACTTCTTGGACCGTGCCGTTGGTTGCGGCAGGTTTCACTTCGGCGGCAGGCGACTTCGTGGCGGGCGATTCTTCCTTCTTGAAAGCGCGGTAGATGCCGTAGCCGGTGGCTGCGACTGCGGTGACGCCCAGAGCTGCCAGGCCGACGTTCTTGAGGTTGAAGTTCATGGTGTTCTCCTATCAGAGGTGTTGGTGAAAAAGACGAATGAAACGAAATCGTTCCAAATAGCGCACCACGAGGATGCGCTATGGGAAACGGGCCCTAGGCCTGTTTAGTTGAAGTTGGCTTTACGGGCCTTCTTCTCGACAGCGCGACTGTGGCGGGTGAAGAACAGGCGGGCGGCCTGCGCTGCTCCATTGACCGCCAGGGTCAGTGAACGCTGTTCTTGAGAAGTTTGCGCTTCCGCATTCTTCTCGATCTTGTCGGCAAGCTCACGCAGCTTCTTGGCGTAGGCCTTGTAGGAAGCGGCGCGCATCATGCTTGCACCCCTTCTTCACGCTTGCCTTCATAGACGTCGGGGTAGTTGACGTCGATGCGCAAGAAGACCGGAGCGCCCAACAATCCGACCACCAGCTCTTCGAAGTCGAATCGCACGCCGTCTTGCGCCTGCTTGGAGGCGGTCAATGCCACGAGATCTGCTTCCTGCAAGGTGAGAGTGGGTAGCAGGTTGGTTGCCGAAAGCTGATCGATGCGTTCGAGAAGCGTTTTGACGTCGTCACCGGAATCTGCCGTGAACGAATTGCACAGGTCATTCATGACGTACAGCGTGATGGATTGCGCTTGCTCGTTCATGGTTGAGGCGTAAACGTCGCCAGCTGCCGTCACCATCAAGAGGATCTCCTCGCGCGACTCCTTCATCGCGATCAGCTTGGCCGCGTTGAAGATACCGGTGTCTGGCAGCAGCAGAACCTTGGCGAGCAGGTGTGCGAACTTGGCGGCATGGGTGGCAGCGGCCAAGCGGGAAGCCAGAACGGAAGACTTGACTTGTTTCATGTTTGCTCCTAAAACAGGATTGATGAGGAAGAAGCGAAATACCTCTTGCTACTCACGGCAAATGTATGTAACTGAAGATTTTTACAACTGAACTTACTCGAATCTTATGTCGACAACACATTTTCACAGCAGAGTTGAGAAATGAACACAGAAACCGTTATGGCGCTGCGAGTCGCCAGTGAATCTCTGGCCGAGCAGATCGCTCAAGGTGCTGCTCAGATCAAGCTGCTGGAGTTCTTCCAGGGGCTCATGCCAACGGTGATCAACGCATTCAAGGGCGTGGACACCAGCAAGATCCCCAAGATGCCGTCGCTGACGTCTTCGGAATCTTCTTTCGTTGCTCTGGTCAACCGACACTCGTACGGCGAGTTGCGCGAATTCAAGGCGCACTGCCCCGAAGGGATGTCTGTGACGTACCTCCAGTACCTCGACACGATGCTTCAAGCGGTCGAGCATGTGTTGGAGTTCACGCCCAACATCCTCAATCCCTACCTGATCTTCTTGGCGCATCTGACATCGGCGCGTAACGCAGTGATGAGTTCCGAGGACCGCTCGGCCTGGCACAAGGAACTGCAAGCCAAGCGCGAAGCTCTGGAAGAAGCCTTCCGAAAAGACCTGGCCAACAAGAACGTTCGCACCGACACCAAGTTGGGTAACGTGGTGGAGCGCAACTCCGACTGGGCCGAGATCTTCCAAAAGTGCGCGGTTCTGCAATCCAAACTGGATGGGGTCAAGATCGACAACATCTCCAAGCTGGTCACGCAAGCGGAAGAATGCCTCGAGATCATCTACAAGAACGCATCGAGCGGCCGCATGGAAAGCGCTTCGCCTGAAGTGCTGCAGCGAATTGCCGATGGCGCCTTCCAGATCTCCGCAGAGCTGGAATTCGTGTCGGTGGTTTACTACCGTGCTTTGGTCATTGGCCAAGCGATCAAAGACACCACTGAATCCATCACCAAGGTGTTGGGTCGCCGCTAAGCGGCATAAGAGCATAAGAGGTGGGCGAGCCCACCTCTTATGCTGCATTCAAAAAGAAGCAATGCCTTCATGCCGTTTGAGGCGAATGAAAGTAGGTGAAGTACTTGGCCAGGTCCTTGGCGATCACCGATGGGTCGTGAGGTTGCGTGTAAGCAAACCAGCTCGGCACCAAAGAAGCGAGCTTGAGGGCCGCGACTTCTTTCTCGATGCTCGAGCGACGCGTGTCGGTCAAGATTTCGATTTCGTGTTGGAACAATTCCCGATTGCCCCAGAAGACCTTGGATAGCCTGATGGGGAATTCCAGAGACTGGTCGGAGCTTCGCGACAGTCGCAAGGCCTTGTCGAGGTTCTGCACGAACGCCTGGTCGGGCTCTTTCGTGTTGACGACGTAGGCTATCAAGCTTGAGAGCAAGATGAGACGACGTACGCCCAAAGGCATGACGTACACGATGGCGCGCAACAGTGGGTTGCGCGTCACAACGGGTCTTTTGGTTAGCATGGATGGTCTTTGCAGTTCTGAAAGAGAAGCGGTCACTTCTTCAAATACACCAGATTGGAGTAGTAACCGGCCCAGATTCCAAGATCTTCCCCACACTTGATGGTCACAGCGTAGCGAAAGGCTTGGTCGGATTCTGCCCACGTGATGACGTGCACTTGCGGATTGAGCTTCTCCATACGCTTGAGAGCGTTTCGGTCTGGAGTGTCGATACCAGCACACAGCTTCACGATGTGTTCTTTGATCTCTTCACCCTGGCGGTACTTCAGCGTAACGGGTATGTCCGTTGTGCCGACTCCGAGAACAGAGGAAAGCTTGGTGTCGCCTTTCTTGTCCTTTTCGTAGAGGACACTCGTGATGTCTTCTCCAACGATTTGGGTATTTGGATTGTCGCGCCAGTCGAGCAACAGCCCTTTCAGAACATTGAGAGCCAAAACTGCACGATTGGCAATCAGGGGTGGGTTGAACTCGATGACCACAGGTTCTTTGCTGTGCTCTTCTTCAGAGATGTTGAAGTTCAGCCGGTCGTTGCGGGGACGATGCAAACACTCGACGCCGAAGCGCTTGAGCCGCGCAGCGGTGGTGCGCTCGAAGAGTTTGGTCAGGCGAATCATCAAAAGGATGTCGTCTCGCAAAGCGTGTTTGCGAACATGGTCCTTGATCAACTCGATGAGCTCGTCCGTCTCCTTCAAGATCACATAAGAGTACGCACCATCGGCATTGCGCTGCCCCAGCGTGTCGTCTTCCTTCTGATGCTGGCCGAAGTAGTATTCCCCCGTGATGTCCTTGACCATCGAAGTGGTCATGTAGGAGCAGGGGTGATTGATGAACGGGTGACGCTCGTGTTGGTCGCCCCAGTATCCATCTGCGGGGGAGTGGGCGAAGATGGCCTTGTGAACGCCACCTTCGCTCATACGACGCCCAGTGGTTGCGTACTGATCGGCCAAGCAATTGCCGACATCGCCATTGTGACCACGCACCCAGGCCGTCTCAAAACGCACACCCTTTTCCTGCAAGGCGTTGAGGGACTCGTAGAGTTGTTTCCAGTCGTCCAAGTTCGAGATGGGCATGCCGTCCGCTTTGACCCACCCGTTCTGAGCCCAGCGGTGAACGTATTCCTGAACGCCTTTGACCACGTACTTGGAATCGGTCAGCAAGTGCACCGTCTCGATGTTGTGCTCTTTGTGAGCATTGATGGCCGCATCCATCGCATTCTTGGCCGCACGCACTTCACCGGCATTGTTGGTGATTTGATCGGGCACAGAGCCGATGCCGTCGTAGTACACCATCGGCGTGACCTCGACGGGTTTCTCGATCTTGGCGTCAACCTTGGAGACGTAGCCCAAAGCAGTGGGAAGTGCTGTTGGGTTTCCACTGCCTTTCTTCGGGGGCGTGGACGAGTAGAGGTAGCCGTGTATGCCCCAACCAGCAAATCCTGGATTGGGTTTCGTGCCAGCGTCAGCATACAGGACCAAGCCGGTGGCCTTGATGGGTTCGGCCTGTGCCTTCTTCTTGGACTTGATCTCGGTTTCTTCGCTCATCTCTTACTTTCCTTTTTGGGTCAAAGCATCTGGCTTGTTGGTGTTTTTCTTATCTGCAGCCGTTGGATTCTTCGACATCTCGTCTTGCACCATCTTGACGACATCCATGGGCGAGAGGCAGTTGGCTAGGCGTTTAGCCTTGACCTCCTCCCTGAGTGTAGCCACGTCTTGTTTCAAGATCTCTTTTTCTTGCCGCAGTTCGGTGATGAGCTGTTCTTCAGCTTCAGACTTATCGTAGAGCTCTACCACCTTGCCTGCAATCACGTAGTTGAAAATGAGCGAGCCCAACATCACGAAGACTGCGATCTTGCGACGAATGAGGTTTTGTTTGGTAATCGGTTTGCCTTCCTCCGCACCGTCTCGCCAAAGAAAAGCTTCTTTGATGAGAGGCAGCAGGCTCCCGAAAATCTTGAAAGCATCTAGCAACATGGTACTGCGTTCCTTGCGTAATCTTGTGATTTCTAGTTCTTTTACACGCTTTTTCAGATGATGTCAAGGCGTCCACGTAGGATACGACCATGTACAACTTGAAGGGCTTCATCACCATCGACTCGTTGGTGAGCCGCCAAGCAAAAGCGATCTCCCCCATCGGCGAGCTCTCAACTGAGAGCTTGACGTACAGCCGAAACATTTCCATCTACACCGACGCCAGCCGTCCGACACTGACGCTGCACGCTTTCACAAGCGCCACGGTCACCGGCTACGTCGACGTACCTGTCGCACTGCAGTCGCAAGTCATGCGAATCGTGGAGTGGCTCTACGCACAGCAAACCGGCAACAGCGCAGTGGGTACGCCAACGGCCGTCACCGCGTCCTTGACCACTCAATTCGGATCGGAAGCCACTCAGTTTGGCGCAGGCGCCATGGTCTCCGGCGGCACCTTTTCGATGCCGGAGTTCATCACGTGGGTCAACCCCAGCCTGGCGACCAACGACCCCACCGCTGGCGGTTTGATTAAAATCTGGTTCGCGGACAACAGCTTCCGAAACCAGTACGACGATTACGAAATCATCGTCGTCCCACCGATCACCAACCTGGACGTCTTCATGTCCGGGCCGACCGCAGTTGAAGCGGCTTTGGCCGCAAACACCTACACTCAGCGGATCAATGCGATCCAGCTGGCCAAGGGCAACTACCCCGAGACGACGATCGTCGCCCGCACGTTCGACTATGTCGACCCCACCAACAGCTCCAAACGCGTGCCGACTGAATGGACGCTGCTGATTTACGGTCAAGCGGGCAACAACCTTGACCGCATTCAAACGGCGATTCAGCAGTACCTGCTCGCCAACTCGCAATACGCGGTTTCTCGCTGGCAAGCTGTCTTTCCCGAGATCTACACCTCCACCGAGTTCTACCTGATCCCGCGCTGGCGCAACATCGCCATCCCGTCCCTGACGATCGCTCGGGGAGCCTACTCCAGCGTGGTCAGCCTGGCCAAGGAGCTGGCTTACGTCAAATCGATCTTCACCGACTTCCAAGCCAGCTACATCGACCAGCATCTCGGCGTCATTCCGAGCAACTACAACTCGCTGCAAGTGCTGGTGTTGGGCGACAAGACCAACGATCCAAGGCAGCAAGATCTGGGCATCTTGTTCCCCGATCTCATCAATGTGCCGCCTACCGACACGATGTACAACATGATGTCGGCCAAGACGCGCAACTGGCTGAGCATGATCCAGCAAATGTACATCCTCGCCGAAACAGCAACTGCGGACTCGACACTGCCGCCAGGCATCAGTCGTGCTGTTCGCAACAACGTGCTGTTCCTGGTTCAGGAATACGGCGGCGTGAACTACTTCGTCTCGACCAAGAACAGCACACCCAACTACGCCTGAGGTGATTGATGTCTGAACTGCGATTCCTACCGTCTATCGGCATGACGGGTACGTGGGCATTAAAGCCTCCGTACAACGAATTGGTCATGGCGTCTACCCAGTACACCTGCACAGGCATTGAAAGCCTTGCAGGTGCCATTGCGAGTGACCGTGACCCATACGCTGAAGTCTACGAGGTCAATGGTGCTGATGAGAGCGACTTTGAGCTCGATCTCAAAAACAACGCCTACCTGGTGACCATCACATCTGGCGAAGGGGATGTTGTTGTTTTCCCCAACACCGCCATTGTCAGTGTGCCCAATACGGACGGTGTCATCTACCGCAACCTTGCCGTGGTGCTGTCGTTGTCGTCTCTGCCAGACGAGTTCGACACCACAGCCATCGAACAACAGTTGCGAGATCTGGTGCTGTCCAAGCTGGGTGTCAACAGCAGCTCCTACGTGATCCAAGTAGGCGGGCTCACGGTTCTCACGCGAGAGCAGAGTGATGCGTACGAACAGGCGCGCGATGCCAACATCGCGTCACTCACTTCTCCGATTTTTGAATTGACGAAACTCAGGGCCGACTACGAGTCGGCTTTGCAGCGAATTCAGCATCTGGAGCAATTCATCATCGACCGCGGTCTGGTGGTGTGACAGCATAAAAGGTGGGGTAACCCCACCTTTTATGCTCTTATCGTGCAGCCAAGCCTGCGGCATAGCCCTGATCGTAGCCTTCCGCTTTGGCTGCCGCCACCGCAGCAGCCACGTAGGTGGAGAACAGCGTGTTCACCGAGGAGACCGAACCTGCAACACCGGCTTCGTTTTCCTGGGCTTGCAGCAATGCGGCGGCCGCAAGTTGTTCCGCTTGCTCGTTTTGAGCAACGGCTTCGCCAGCTGCGGTGGACGCTTGGTTTGCCAGCTGAGATGCCTGCTGTGCGAGCTGCGAAACTTCCGCAATCGCAGTGTTGATTCCCTGCAGCGTGTTGTCGATGCTGGTGCGCTGCGTCTGAAAGTAGGTATTCAGCCATGCGGCCAACGCAACGTTGGTCACGTACTTGGGCTGAGCCGACGACGGGTTGTTCAGATCGGCCAGCACGGCGGGAGCGTAGTTTTCCAGCAAAGCCAGACCCACCTGGCTCTTGGTGACTTGGTGATCGTTGTTCTTGCTCAGGATGTGGGCATCCATGCCGTTGTTGATCTGGTTTTGCACCACCGCACGAACCAGATCAGTGGTCATGTACAGGTTGGTGGCAGTACCAGCATATGCTTCAGCCAGCGTGGCAACGCGGTAGTTCTGCACCAGATTCAGGCCGATTGTCGCAGCGCTGACGCCGTGCGCGTTGGGCGTGTTGACGTGTTGTCCAAACACAGACGTGGGTGAGACCGAAGATGCGATCAGTGCGTTCGATCGCGCCAAGGCCTGATCGATGTAGCTCAAGACCGTGTCTTTCTTGAGTTGGTCGCCCAGCACGATGGCGATCTTGAGTTGATCCAGGAACGTAATGACGTACTCCCAGCTCAACGTGTCGGTGATTGACTGCATGTGCTGGTTCGGGTTGAAGCCAGGCTCCTTACCCAGCACATCACCCCATTGAGCCGGACGATCATCGGCCGCCATGGAATCGATCAGAGCCTTGAGGTTTTCATACCCGGTGACGAAGTCGCCACCCACGGTCTGATAGCTCACCGAGATGTTGCTACCGACCGCCTGGTCGATGATGGCAATCAGAGCGTAAACCGGGTTGCTCATGTCCGTCTTTTGAGTGACGGCGCCAACAAGCGCAAACGGCTTCCACTGGCTGGTGCTGAGTTCTTGCCCGGTGGACAGGTCGACGATTTTGACCGTCTTACTGAAAAAGGGTGCGTTCGAAGGAGCGAAGACTCGAACACGCTTGGAAGGCAGCGAGACGACCTCACCGGCTACCGCGTTCGTGCTCGCGGTACCGGTGTAGTCGACCGGATAACGATTTGGGTTGATGGATGACATTTTGATGCCTCAGTTAAAACGCATTCTTGGCCGAGAAGTCGACGCCCAGGCCCTGATTGCTGGACTTGGCCAGCTTAAGGTATTCGACCACCGCTTCACACTCCGCAATCGAAAGCTGTCGGTTGTAGATGATGACTTGAGAGAGTTCGCCACCACAAGCAACAGCTGCGTCGTCGTTGCCGATGCGAGGCATCGGAGCGGACTGGAAGTCCGTTGGCGGCCAAGTGATGTTAAGCTCGTCAACGCCCCGGGGATTTGCCTGAACGTTGACAGGCTTTGTGGAGGCCAGCCAATTTTCAAAGTACGACGCCTCACCGATCGAAGCCACCAAAACGTTCGAGGTATTGGGGTAAGACGAATTGACGGGGGCTCGCAGTGGAGTCCAGCCAACGGTCGTTTCCGCCACGATGGCTCGATTACCGACAGACTGTGTCGCGATCCTTGCTTTCGGTGTGGGACTCGTGTCCGAGAGAACGTCGAATCGGATTCCAGCGGCTTGGTTGCGAACAACCACAAAGATCGTCATGCCTGGCTGAAGAGTAACAGCCTGGCCACTGATTTGATTGAGGTGATGCCCAGGCTCGAAATCCGCAACCTTCCCTCGGGTGACGCCGATTTTGCCCTCAATCACGTCTTTGCTGTCTTTGATGACAGGAGCTGTCGTCAAGCTGTTCGACACGAAGAGACGCTGATAGCTGGAGCGATCCACCAATGCAGTCAGTCTCTTCTTGCCGGTGGAGTCTTCTCGAACGGTGTTGCCTTCGAAATCCACGTCCAGCCACAGGTACAAATTCTGCACTTGTGGTGGCAGCGGCCAGAGCCCGTCCTTACCGACCGAGAATCCGTCCGCCCTCGAAGCATGATCGAGCGCCAACAACTGCTTCAGTCCTTCGGCATACGGTCGGTTGCCGTTGACGATTCGATACTTCAGGTTGCGACGCCTCGTTGCCGAGATTTCACTCAGCAATGTCTGGGTGTCGGAGACGACCGTCTGAATGTTGGTCAGCCTGTTCTGAACAGAAGTCAACGAGGTCTGAACGTTGTTGCGAAGAGCAGGTACTGCGCCGGATGCGGGATCGGTGTAGAAACCCACCTGACTGGTCAGATGCTGGGCGACCTGGGCTGCTTGCGCCTCGGTTACCGCGTTCTTCAGAACGAATGGCGACAGGTATCGTACCGTCGCTTCGGTGAACAACGTGTTGTACTGCTGCGCATTGAGCGTGTAGTTGATCGCGATGGGGTGATTGACGACAAGGCCCAAGCCGAGCGATTCCGCATCGACGCCGTGCGGGTTATCCGTTCTACCAATGTGGTTGTGCGTGGTAGCCGGTGGGGGACTTTGCAAGACCTGTTTGAGAGACAACGGATGCGCATAGATCGGCAATGGTTGTCCGCCACCGTCGTTCATCGCGACGAACGCATAGTTGCTCACCAGGCCTAGACCCACGCTCGCCTTCGTGTAGTTGTGCTGATGTGCGGTACCGGCCATGTGGTCGTCAATTGCGGCGATTGCTTGGCGGTTTGCCAGTTTGAGCGCCGCTTTGAAATCACTCAGACGTTGAGCGATCTGCCGATCTTTCAAAGAAATCTTGGTCGTACCAAGACCTTGATTGATGATGCCGATGACCGTCGTCAGCTCGAACAGGTTCTGTACGATTGACTCGAATCCGTAGATGTCGCGAACATCATGCTGGTGCGCGTACGGTTGAAAGGTGTCCGGCACCGCCCCCAATTGAGAAAAGGGATATCCCGCCTCGCCAGCAAGAACAGCCTGCGTGTCGCGGTAAGCGGAAACACCGTCTGCTTGGTTTGATCCGCCAACTGCTTGGTACGACAGCGAGATGAAACCCGAGACGTCGGTGGTGCGAATGATGATGGCTTTGTAGACCGGCTTGCCACTCAAACGAGTGTGGTACGAATCCACCTCAGCTGGGTCGAAATCGACGTCCTTGCTGAGCTCGACAAAGCTGCCGCTTTGATTGAGCGTGAAGACGCGTAACGTGTCGCCGTAGTAACGACCGTACAAAGGCTTGACGATGGTCCGCTGATAGCTGGCAATCTGTTGGACTTCACCGTCGACGAAGTTGTCAGGGCTTTCGCTGGACAAATCCAGGGGAAGGAAATATGGTTTGTTTGCGTTATCGACCGGCATTTGTTGTCCTGTAGTCGAACGGTTGATGATTCAAAGGATGACAGCATATAGAGCGGCCAACGCCGCTCTATATGCTATTTCATCATTCCCAGACGATGTCTTTGAGATCTTCCTTCGAGGACTCGCGGGCCAAAGCCTTCAGGGTTTGAAGCTTGTCGAAGAGCTTGAAGTTGCGCACATGCACCTGTGCCAGCAGACCGCGCAGGTCTTCCTTGGTGAAAGGCACTTGCACGTTGTCGGCGGTCAGCCAGTAGTAGCCTTGCGGCACCTCACCCACAGCGTCAAAGCCCGCCAGAGCAGCCACGATGCGAGACAAACTCGCTTGGTCAGCTTGGAACTCACCGGCAACACCGTTCTCGCTGGTGAATCCAACCGGCGTACGCACCTGTGTGTCGTAGGCAGTGGTGAGCTCATTGGTCTTGCGATCAATCAGAACGGAGAGCGGGGGGCCGGGATCGGCGAAGAGTGCGCCTTCTGGAGGAGCGATGCCGTGCTGGACGATCTGGAACTTCTCGCCGTCTTCGTTCCAGTAGACCGTACCGACGTAACTGTCGACCAGTTCCCACTCGTCAGTGGCGCGGAGATACTTCGGCCACTTGTTTTCAGGAATGTCCTCAGGAACGGGTGTGCGAGTGGCGTTGTGAGGAGCCGGCATGACCACGTCCTTGTTGATGGCGTGGTAGTCCACCGGCGTCTTGTCGGTGTAGAAGTCGTCGTTGCTGAAGTTGTAGTAAAACAACTCGGGACGATCTGCTTTGATTTCAGTTTGTTCAGACATTGCGATTCTTTCCTGATCAGTAGGCGCGGATGCAAATGAGAGCGGATGCGTTTCGAACCGTGTTCTCCGGGCCGCCGGTGAGGTTGGTCCAAGTATTCAGTTCACGATCATAGTCGCCGTACAGAGTGCCTGAGGCGTTAGAGCCGCCCTGGCCGCTTTGGTCCCAGTCGGGGCCGGTTGCTCGCTGCTTGTGGTTGTGACTCTTGATTTCATCGGCTTCGTAGGAACCCAGTGTCCGAGTGGTGTTCGTTGTTCGTGCGTTGGAGCCGTCGTGGTGACCCTTGATGGTCAGGCCGCGGTAGTCAGGAACTCGGATGGTGTTGCTTCCGTCACCCAAGGTGTATGCACCAGGGTTGGCAGCCCAGTTGGCTTCGGTAACGGTCATCAGTCCGCCACCGAGAACCGCTTGGGTCAGCTTCGGATAGGCCGCTTCACCGCTGCGCGGAAGCAAGATACCGTTGGCTTTGATGTAGCCGCTTGGAGGAGTTGGGCCAGGCCACGGCAGCAACGCGCCGTACGGCATGGTGTTGGCGGCCACCACCGCCAGCTCGTCATCGTTTTCCTGCAATGCTTGTTTGATCGCAGCGATGACTGTGCCCAGTTGGTTGACGATCTCGTCATTTGGCACCAGCCCCCATGCAGTGATCGCACTGAGGAGCTCTTCGGTGACCATGTGGTACCACCAAGGACCGGCTGTTGTGAATGGAGCCCCCATTCGTGGGTAGCCTTGCTCCAAACCAGCTGGTCGCGTTGGTGGAGTGGATGTAGCATTCAAGCTATAGACGCGTTTCATTCTTTTTCCTTAGTCATAGGCGCGAATGCACCACAGGACGGAGATGTTGCGAACGGTGTTTTCCAGGCCCCCCGTTGCTGCGACAAGGCCGCTGCTGGAGCCAACAGAACCACCATAAAGACCACCACCGCCAAAGCCAACGCCGCCGATCAGCGCCAGAGCCTGAGCGGTCATCGGGTGCGAGTGGCTCTTGATTTCATCGCCTTCGTAAGAACCGAGCAGACGAGTGATGTTTGTCGTCCGGGTCGACGAACCATCGTGGTGGCCCTTGAGCACCTGTCCTCGACCATCTGGGATGCGGATCGTGGTGGCGCCATCACCCAGGGTATATGCGCCTGGGTTGTTGGGCCAGTTTGCCTCAGTGACCACCTGCAGCCGACCACCTAAGACCGCCTGCGTCAGTTTCGGGTAGGAGGCCTGACCCGCTCGATCGAGCAGAACGCCATTGGCCTTGATGTAGCCATCCGGAGGGGTAGGCCCCGGCCAAGGCATCAGCGCTCCGTACGGCATGGTGGTGCCGGAGATGCTTTGCAGAGTTTGAACGTTCGCGTTCACGCTCTGGATGATGCCGGAGATGACGGTACCCAGCTGACCGAGGTTCTCATCGTCGAGCGTCAAACCACCAGCAACGATTGCGCTGATGATCTCCTCGGTGACCATGTGGTACCAGTAGGGGCCAGGAACCGTGGGTACGGGCGTTGCGGTTGGGTACCCGCGCTGACCGCCCGCGGGTTTCATCGGCGGGGTTGCCGAAACGTCGGCGTGGTAAAAGCGATGCATTTTCTTCTCTCAATCAAGGAAATGTTGCGTTCACCGGCGTCACCGACAAGTCGGGAGCTGGTACGTCATTCGGAATCCAGATACAGCTGCGCGTCGCACTGCCTTGAATGTTCTTCATGTTCAAGTTGGCCTCGACCGCTTGCAGCAAGTCGGTGAAGTTGAAGCATGTTGCACCCAAACACTCCACTGGGTAGATGATCGGCAGTGGCTGGAAATTCACCTGTTGTCGACCGTTCTCGAACAAATCGCGAACCGCGTTCGGTGTCGGCGATCGCTTCAGGTTCAGCAGGCCTGCGCTAGTCAAAGCTTTGGTGTCGTCCGTGGCGTCGGATGCACTCAAGCCCAGGTTGAGCACAGCGGTGCCGAGGATGACCTCTGTGGCCTCTGGAACGTTTTCACGGCTACCCACCGCAGCAGCTGCTGCTTTCGGCGTGACGTATAGGTCTTTTCGGACACCAGCCACAGCATCCGCAGCATTGGCTACGCCCCAGTTCGGCGCGCTGGCCAAACCGACAGTTGCTTTGTTCTCGAAGTGAGGATTGTCAAGGTCGGTCAAATGCTGCAACAGACCAAGCGGGGTGTGGACTTGGGTTGGGAGCGCGAAGATGGAAGCGGCAGACTCAAGCGCCTCAACAAAGTCTTGCCCGTCGGTACGGTTGTCTTTGTTGATTTCCGGCTCATAGTAGTCGTACTGTGTCTGAATGTCGAAGGCTTGTGCGTAGTTCTGCGTTCGTGGATCGAACCCGGACGCGACGTGGTCGACCTGCGGCACGCCTTGCGGCAGTTGAGCCTCGCCTCCCAAACTCTGGTATTCCAGAGTGATGTCTGCCTTCAAGGCGGTGTCGGGGATGATGATGGCGGCCATCACCGACTTGCCGGATCGACTGGTCGCCTCGACATAGCTCAAGACGGGATAGTAGTCGCGCCATTTCTCCAACACCACACTGGTGTAGAGCTGGTAGGCGTTGAGCGAGCGTTCCTGAATGACCGCTCGAACAATCAGGCTTTCAGTGAAGAAAGGACCAAACGAAGGGATGATGAGCCGGTACGGCTTTGAGCCATCGGCCTGCAACTGAATCACTTCGCCAGTGATTCGGTTACCTGGGTCCTTTCCGGACAGATCGAGTGGGAGTGCCATGTCAAGTCAAAGCCAAAGAGGGCAAGACAGTGCCTGCAGGGCACCAAATCTTGCCAGTGTTTGTGTTGATCTCCACCGAGCTGATGTTGAGCTGGGTTTGGAGCGCTTGGAGAAGAGATTGCACGTTCAGGTAAGACTGCCCGTTCCAAACCTTAGGCCAGGTGTTGGTCCAGGGTGTGAAAAAGCCAGAAACCTGCTCGGTGTTGAACACAGCACCAAGCGGATTGAGGTTGGAGCTGGCGAACTGAACGAAGGTCGCAGCAGTCATCGCGCGGACCGCATCGCTGGCGGATGCCCCTGATCCAGATTTGTTCAATGCAACGATACCGGATGCCCGATTCGTTGCCTGGGGCGTTGCTGTTGCGAATGCGATGCGCAGCTGGTACGGACTCACATAACTCACGTTGTTGGTCGGGTCCGCCGCTTGCGCGTCAGTAGCCGGAGGGTAGTCCGCCAACTGACCCAGACCAATGTGTGACTTGTTCGTTCCGTGAGGTCGGTTGAAATCAAAGACGTGCGAAACGGCTTGACGTGATCGTTGTGCACCCAGCATCATGCCGTCGATCACTTCAGTGATCAGGGTTTGAATCGAGACGCCGAGGTCTTTCAGACTGGTGCGATCCGGCTTGTCCCAGGGAGTGGTGATCACTGGGAATGAAACCGCATACTCAGCGAACTGTTCCCACGCAGTGACGCGCGCATCGCTGCGAGCCAGGAAATCATAGATTTCCGTCAGTCCTGGGAAGTAGATCCAGTTGCCGCCAATGATCGGGTAGCGCAGGCGAACGGAAATGTCTTGCAGATTGTTCTTGAGCAAGATGCCGCCGTAACACGCCTTCTTCGTAGCCCTGGAGCCTGAGATGAATGGCAAGCAGAATTCGTAGTCAACACCGTGAACCAGTGGCGTTTGAGCTTGCCCGACGACCCTCGAGAGTTGGACGTCATCGGCATAAAACGGAGCATAGCGCGGGATCAACACCTGCTGATCCGCGCCAGTGTTTGCAACAACCGTTTGGACTTCACCGTCGACGATGTTAGCCGGATTTGTCTTGGTCGGGTCAAATGCCGGGGTGTAGTTACCCGGGGTGAAAAACACCGGCAAAGAAATGTTGGTAACGGACATTCGGTCCTCGCTTTAAGCAATCTTTAATTGCGGTCACATCATTGATCGCAGCATAAGACCCTGGGTGAACCCAGGGTCTTATGCTTAAGTCACGAGGATCGAGAGTGGTTTGGTCACGTCGTCCATCACGTTTTTGAGTCGAACAACACGACCGCTTCCCACGTAACCGGTGGATTCATCAACCACAGGTACCTTCATCGGCATGCTCATCGGCTCACTCATGGAGCGGTCTCGATACTGGACGTCTGCCAGAATCGAAGCCAGGTTCAACAGCGGCGGCTGACTGCCTTGTGGGAAGTAAAGAATGCCCCGAACAGAGTCGAACTGAATGGGGTGAATGTCCACCAACGTCGATACCGCAGCCACGAATTCTTGAGCTGACGAGTATCGGATACCTCGCCAGTAGAGAGGCCACGCTGCCGGCCATGGTGAGATGCGCGCGCGCACCTGACCTCCAGAGAACTCGTTTTTGAATTCACTGTTACCAGCCATCAGCATGAGCTCGATCGCTCCAGCTGCAGTCAAGAAATCGGTGGAGTTGTTGACATCACTCGCCTCGGTACCCGTGTTGAGCTGGGCTACCCCGGTCTGAACGGACGTTGCTGCGCGAAGGTTGGCCTTGGCTGCGGCTGATGCCGTCATGGGCGTCAGCAGCGTCGTCTCATTGAGAGGATCGATTGCGTTGTCCACAGTCGCTGGAGGAAAGTTCGGCGCTCTTTCCATACCGACTTGCGCTGCAGTCAATCCGTGCGGGTTGCCGGTCTGGCCTGCGTGCGTCAACAGTTGTGCGATATCGGGCTCGACCTGATTTTCGGCAACGACAGCCGATGCGGTGGTCAGTGCGGTGATCGCCCTGTTGAAGCCGACAAGGTCGTTTTGCGCATCGTGCTTGTGTTGAGAAACAGGGAAGTACGAAGGCAAATCGATGATCGAGGCGAATTCGATCTGCCTGGGGTTGAGGATTCGATCCATCAGCGCTACGTAGAGCTCGTTGCGATTTGAAACGAAGTTCCCGCCCAGGGTGTTGTAGCTGAGGTAAATGGTGCCGGTCAGGCCCAAGTTCAAGAACCCCACGGCTCCGTGCACCGGCGTCGTGGTGATCTGCGACAGATCTTGGAACTGATAGACCGCCAAGTAATCAACGCCCTCTCGGGCTTTGACCATCTGGTTGCCTGGACCAATGTACTCCACCACCAACCCGTCGCCGAAGAAAGGCGCGTAGGTGGGTACCACCATTTGACGATCGCGTCCGTTCTTAGGCGTGAGCGTGTGCTTTTCGCGTTTGACGCGGTTGGCAACGAGCAGCCCGGTGATGTCGAGTTGGTAAGTCGTCGTTCGCTGATCGTCCAGCGTCACGGCCCGGATGGTAAATGAGCGACTAACCGCGGTGGAGTCACTGCCATCGGGGATGTAGTTGACCGCCTCAATCGTCGCCGTCAGGTTCTGGGCAATCTCCGGCATTTCACCGGTCAGCCAGAAACGGTCAACCATGTTGGGATCGCGAGTGATCTGCCAGCTCGATCCACCGTTGACGAACACCGAGACGGTTTGCGTCATACCCACCGGCGGCGGAAGCAAGCCGGTGATGAACACGGAACCCGTGTATTGACCACCAGCCAACGCCTGCGGCGGCCTGAGTTCACCGATGGAGGCTGCTGCCGGCTTTTCGAGGACGGTGACGTTGAATGCCTGACTGGACTGCAAGAAGTCAACTTCCGCAGACACGGTCAAAGTGAAATCGCCCAGGTCGGCAGGAGCCGTACCGGCCACGATCCACTGGGTGTAATCCGAAGGGGTGACCTGACGGATCGTCCAGCCCGAGCCCGCAGAGGCGTTGACCGACGCTGTGGTGACGTGGTTGGTGCCATTGGTAATGGTCACCAGCATGGAGTAATTGGCCTCCGGCACAGTCACTCGAACAGCGGGAGCGGTGATGGTGGCTGCCGATGCCGCATTGGCCATCCACTTGAGCGTCAGGTAGTCGCGCAGCTGCGTGATCTCCGCCGGCGAAAGCTTGTCGCGGAAGACAAGCTGCTCACCCACAACTCCAGGGGTGCTCGCAAGCAGTGATGTGAATCGACCCACGAAGTCGGGAGCTGAGGGTGGTGTGTCTTGAGAGGCAACGCCGTCGATCGTGTATGAGACGATCGCAGCTTCTGTTGTTTGACGCACCACGTGAATTCGGTACGTGGGGGTCATTGCGTCGACGTTCTCGTACTCCCAAATGACGATGGCTCGCTCACCTGGGCGCAGCTGTTTGTCAGACTGAATTCGATGAACCTGGCCTGGGAAAGACGCCGCAGATTCGAGGTAGTACTCGACTCGCAGGTCATCCAAACCAACATCTTCCGCATACAAGCTTCGGGCACCAAAAGTACGCTCATCGGTGCCGTTGGGATATGCGTTGCCTTGCAGAGTCAGAGCCGCTCGAGACGACAAGGCGTGCCAGCCAACTGCTTGCCCGGGTACTTCAGGAGCTGTGTAATGAAACACCGCGGCGAAGACCGAGTTACCATCGACGTCAGAGATGCGCACGCCATCATCCGTCGATGCCGAGTCGTTGCTGTATGACGGCCAGTTCAAGGTCAGGCCCGCAGAAATACCGCTAGATTGTGGTACGCTGGAAAAAGCCAACCCGGCTTTCGAAAATGAAGCCGTATCGACTCGAGGCACTTCCGACGAGCTGATCGTCCACAAGGCTGCGTTGGCCTTGTCTCTGAGGCCTGTCGGAGCGTTGGTCGGGCCGACGCGGCTGTACGAATCTGACGGGTCCAACCAAATGGCCGGCACGCTGAGCTGTCGTACAAAGACCTGGTCCTGGGTTGGATTCAAGTCCACGGTGGTGGTGACCAAGTAATCGCGCGTCACCGATTGCGATTCGTCGTAGTTCCAAGCAGTCAGGCGGATGTAGAAGAAGCTTGGGGTGACCGGAGACAACCCTTCGATATTCCAGTGAGGGGATGTGACTTTGGACGTTGTCCAGCCGGAACCTGCCGAAGCGGAAACCGTTTCGATGTCGAGGTAGGCGCCCCCTGGCGCCGAGACCTTCATCGCGAAAGGCTGATTGATGCGCGTCTGGGGAAACGTGACCGGTGACAAACTGTTGTCCAGCAAGTTCTCCCCAAGGGACAGCGTTTGAGGAATCAGCGACCACTTGTCGATGAGGTAATCGGTCAAGTTGACTCGATTGGTCGCATCGACCGCGCCACGATAGACCAACACTTCGCCGAACGGCGATTGTGCGCGTGGGAACTGTCGGGTCGATGGCGGCGTGAACACGACATCTCGGCCGGCGCCAATTGCAGTCATGTGGTACGTCGGCAGCGTGAAGTTGGTGGCCAAAGAGTTGGTGCCGGCGACGACTCGTGAAATGTCCGCCTTCGAATTGGGCACATCGTAGGTAATGTCGAACTGCTCGAGCAGGGTGTCGTTTTGCCGAACCTGGATAGTGGATGTGCTTCCATCCACTGCAGAGCTGCTCACCACACTCAACACGCTCGTTGGAGATGTGACGTTGACGCCTGGAGAGACTTCGACTTGATTGCCTGCCAGATTGATCGGCACCACCAGTTCTTCCGACCCACCGGGCAAGGAAGGGTTGCCGCTCATGATGACCAGCTCAACCTGATTGGCGCTGAGCCCGGCGAGCTGTCGAAGGTAGATGCCCAGTGTGGCACCCGCGGCGGGGTCGTGTAGGGCGTCGTTGAGAAGGTCCGCCTCGCTAGGGTTACTGTAGTCTGGGTTGACTGAGTTGCGGCACGCCAGCAGCCAAATTTTCGTCGTTGGCTCCAGCGTCGTCTTGGCTGAGACGGTGGCAAAAACCGAGAACGAGCCGGGCGTCAGCTGGGAAGAAACGTCGATCGCGGACGGCTGAAGCGGGTTGCCGTTGGTGTAAACGTAACCCGTCAGCAGGTCCAAGCCTTGGCGCGCAAAGTAAACGCGGTTGATGGGTGCGTCAACGTCGGCGACAGCTTTCTTCTTGAAACGCACAGAGGCCGAGTAGGCTTTCTCGATGAGGCGTCGTACGGTGGGCGTGGATGCTGGTGTTTCCCCATTGGGGATCTCAGCATAGGTTGTTTCGTCTGACGGATCAAGCCAGAACGCCAGATCGCCAGCGTTGTAGACGAGCGTCTGCTCTGCCGACAAGCCCGCTTCGGTAGGCGTTGCGATGATCCGAAATGTCTTTTCGATGGACATGAGTATTCCTTTTTCGAGTCGGCTTTTGCCGTTGCTTCGATCAAAAGATGACAGCATACAGGAGGCGCATGCGCCTCCTGTAAGCTCATTCATTCAAAAGCTTGACATCAACAGCCACCTCAAAGCGGCTGACGGCTTGCGGCATTTGGCCCGACAAGATGTAGCTGTTTGGCGTACCAGTATCCTCAGATACTTGGAAGTTGGGTGCGCTGCTGTTTTGATTGACGATGGATACGCCGGTTGTGTCCGTGACAGTGAATGTTCCGGAGATGGTCATTCCGGCTTGAGCGGAAGAAACCGACAGCTCGGAGATCACGGGGGTTGGAGGTAATGCGGCGACTACGCTTGCAGACGCAGGTGCGTAACCCTTGATGTCCCACTGCCTATAGAAGGCGTTGTCGGTGTTCCTGGCATACAGTGAAATATTGACACTGCCGGGCTCGTCCGGCGCAGTACCCGTGATTCGGAAAACACTGGTGGTCTGCACAATTGGTGCTGTGGGGTAGTTCGACGAGAGCAAGCTGACTGTCCACTGTGCTGGGTCGAGCGCTACCGTACTGTTGCCGTCGTCGAACTCGTAGTTCAGATTTATCAGCGCGACAGAATCTGCAGCGCCTTGATTGACGCCCCACGCGCTGGCGTTAATTTCCCGGGCCGTCGTACTGACCTCAATGTCGATTTGAATCGGTGTGCCTGTGTAAACCGAAGCGGGGGCAGTCACAGAAGAGACGACCGGGGTGGCTTGAGGCACGATCCACTTTTCCCTCAAGTAGTTGTGCAGAAGCCGAATGTCTGAATCGGCGACCGCGCTGGCGTAGATGAGGGTTTCGGCCAAGTGCCCAGCCCCGTAGGGTCGATCTGAAGCCGTCTTGGCACTGTCGACGTAAGTCGCTGGAAAAGCAGCTCCTCCGGGTGACGAGTCTCCGTACAAGTAAGTGCCGTCGTACGTGCCGTAGAGCATCGGCGAGCCGATGCAAGTCATCTTCAGACCGTCCAGCACGATCGCATCGCGAGAGATGGTTTGCGTCTCGTAAGCGGTGTAGTTCACGGGGTTACCGAGCGAATCGGTTGCCGCAGGTGCGTACAGTGACGTCGTGATGTCAAACGTGTTTGTCGCAGGCGTCGTGCTCACCAATGAGCAGCTTGCGTAAAGCTCGCCGTTCAGATGTACGGTGAAGGTGACATCTCCGGTGCCGTAGTTCTTTACCGCCTTGACGGAGAGTATCGTCATGACGTCAGTCAAATCGCGGAAGACGGAGCCATTCATCGGCCTCGTCAAAGGCACCACGCCATTCAGAGATGTGGTGCCGTCGTAGCCGGATGTGACCATGAACAGCTCGAAACGGTCTGTTGTCGGATCAATCAATGCAACCAAACCCGTGGTGCGATTTGATCCCGGGAAGTAGCCGGGGCGAAACGATTCCGTCTCACCGCTGACCAGCTCGTTTCCTGGATTGTAGCCGCAAAGCCAGATGGCGTAAGGCTTGGTCGTATTACCGCCAACCTTGGTATTGGCAATCGCAAAGAGTGCCGTCCAAGTGTAGTGGCCGTTCGGGGAAGCGTTATCCGTCAGCACGTACTCGGGACACATGGCGTAAGTGTCCTGCGTGTCCACCACATTGGGCCTGGAGAAGTAAGCGGAGCTTGAGTACAGCTCAACGATGTCCGCAGTGTCCGCCCCCAGGCTTGCTGTGCCGGTATTGGCTGTCGGCTCAAAAGCAAAAGACACCGACACATCCTTATCGGCAAGCAGACCGATCGCCAATGGTTGGCCAAATGGTCCGGACACCACCCCGGCGTAGGTCGTCTGGTCCGAGACGTCGAGCCACAATTTCCTGACCGGCGCCAAAGATGCCAGCAGATCCAGGTGTTGTTGTGACGGCATCAAAACCTCCGGAAGTTAGTGAAGCGATCCAGCCAGAGATCATACGTCAGCTGGAAGCCGTAGGTGGGTCTGTCAGTTGTTCGGATGATGAAGCTTACGCTGCTGTCGCTGGAATTGGGCAAGAAGACATCGTATTCGGAATAGTTGATGTCGGTGATTGGGATCAGTTTGATGCCTCGAGGCTGTTCTTCGATCAGTTCGAATTTGGTGAACGGCTCTGCAGACTCCAGCCACAAGCGAACCAAACGGCCCTCAGGGGTTCGAATGGAGCGGCCTCCCGCATTGTGTCGGTGAGTGATGACGAACGGTAGACTCGATTGCGCGCTGAGACCGTATTTGCGATCAGCTTCGGCGAAGGCTTGTTCGATCAGGTCCTGCTCGTCGAAAGCGACTGAACACAACACCAGATCGTAGATTCGAACACCGCCACCCCATCCTGCTCCAAAGGAGCCAAATTCGCGCGTGTCTTCGTCAAAATACATCGTGGTCTTCAGGCCCGCGTTGCGAACCTTGCTGTTCTCATCACTGGCGCAGTAGATGCCGTAGGTCGGCAGTTTTCGTTCGGTGATGATTGTTTGCTTCAGATCGACGACGGACAGGCTCTGCCCGTTCAAGAAGAACTGATAATTCGATGCGTTGTGCTGCGCTCTGCGAACCACAACCAACTGGTTGTGTCCGTCCCGCATGGAGAACTTCTCGGTGAAGAAGTAGCCGTGGTGACTGCTGGCGTAGCCGTCGCTCGACGTGACGGCTATTTCATAGCGCGAACCATCAAACGTCAGGCACACGCCGGCACTCAAGCCGTTCAGGGCCCCGGGCAGCTGATTGTCGTAAGCGCCGAGTTTGACGTCTTGAGCCAACCATGTCTGACCGGGTTTGGTTTGGAACTGGTCGTTCCAAACAGACGCCACGACGCTCCAGTCTTGATCGGGCTCTGCCAGTTTGATTTTCTCGTTGATTTTGAAATTGTGAATGCTGGAATTGATCGCTCTGGCGCAGATCGAGTCGACCGACTTTGGTAGGTCGGTCAGAGTTGTCGATGTCGCCTGGATGTTCTCGGCATCAAACGCCGCGACGATCTTCGATTGTCCGTAGGCGCCGGCGATGAATTGTTGAAGAAGGGTCATGGTTTCTCCTAGATCAAACCATCAGCATAACGGGGTGGAAAAATCCACCCCGTTATGCTTACTCAATGTCAATCGAGATTTCGAACGCACTCAGCGATTGAGGCATCTGTCCCTGAAGTGAGATAACGCCGTCACCATCTTTGGTCAACGACCAGTTCGCTGACGGTAACCCCGTTCTACCAGCACCCAAGTTTGAGACGAAATCGTAGACGCCAAGCGTCACCGGTATCGTGCCTTGGAAAAGAGTCGGTGTGGATACTGTCGATCTTCTAGCGAAGTTCGGGCTGATCTGGCCGAACACGGGCAGTGTTCGATTCAGGGCAGTCATGGCGACGGTCTTGACGACGACCTCGCCGTCGCAGACCGCGGTGATATCTACGTTAAATGTTTGCGGCGTCAGCGGCATGGGGCCGCTGATCGTCCAGATCCCTTGGCCGTTACCGTTACTGGGCGTCATTGTCCAATTACCGCCTATTTCTGAAACCGCAGAAGCGGTAACGATCGCGGCTGTCCCGTTCGTGATATTCAGCGTACTGCTAAAGCGACGGCCGATATCTGCTGAAGTGGACGCCGGATCACCAATGACGGCTGGAGCCGCGGCAGCCTGTATCCACTTGTTGTACAGAAGTGTTTCCAGCTCCGCTATTTCTACCTGCGGCGCCCCGTCCAGAATCACCACCACCTCACCAAAGGGGCCGGTAACGTAGCCTCGGGGTGAGTAGAGCAAACCAACCGCATCAAGCTGTTGAACAGTGACTGCCGGGGTGCCGGTCGGGAACACGGCTGTTGGGACCTGACTGTAGTCCGTCAAGGTACCGAGAGCCAGTCTGAGATCGGAGAAACTACTTTGACCGGTACCGTGGGAACCATAGCCGTAGGACGCGCCCAACGACATGCGGGCAGACGTCAACCTGACGTCTGCCTGGATCGGAGGACCTTCGATTCCATTGATGACCAGACCAAAGTAGTCGATGCCATTGGTTGTCTTACGATAGATCGTGACGAATACGTAGCCGTCGTAAACGCTCAGCACGCTGGGGTGATTCACCGTAATCAGCGTATCGTAGTTCTGACCCACACTAAGGCTGAGCGAATACGTGTCGTCAGAGACCGCGACATACGAGAGTCGAAGGACTGACGTCTCTGAGTCCACGTAGTCTTGAGCCAGTTCTGCAACGGTTTCCACAACCGGCAGATCGGCCCCTGCACTCCCAACCAGTATGCCCGGCGCAACCCAGAACTGCCAGTAGAACTCTTCTTTACCAAGTGCAAACTTCGTCGAATATGCACTCAATGGCTCGTAACCAGGCGTCGCTTTCCAAGCTATCGGGGAAAACATACCCGACGTGCGCTGCGAGTACGCATGCTGCGTCATGTTGGAGTTGAACCCGAGGGTGGGTTCTGTCGTATCGTAGGTGATGTATGGTGGTGCGTAGGTGCTCGCCGATGAGAACACTAAACGGGTGATCAGTCGATCTTGCTGACTCAGGTAGTTTGTTACCGGCAAGTTCGCCTTGTTCGCTCGAATGGACGTGCCGAAGCCTTTGGCTTCGAAAAGGTAAAGCGCATTGATGTCGTAACCTATCGAAGCGTTATGGCTGCCCGCATCCTCCGAGTCCGTGCTGTTCTTAGCCACCAGTCTCAGCTGAGCATCCAAGTTGTTCGTTGAAGCTGGTGATTCGAAACCAATCCCACCGTACTGGGTCTCGCTGGGAGAGCCGATAACAGGCTTTGGCGTCAAGTGTATTTTAGCGGATTGGTCGTAAACCGAATCTTTGTCGTGTCTGGTGACGAACAATACGGTCTGAGCATTACCCGCTTCTTGAGTTGGCACGCCCGTGTACTGCGCAACATACAGACCGTCGACTAGGCGATAGAAAACGCTCTTGTCTACCGCGTCCGCCACCTGCAGATAGGTAGGCTGGTCCGACCCCAATTGAGACTGATCAAAGCGCAAACCGGTGGACAGGAACGTAGCGGCGTCACGCTGCAGCGGAAACGGCGACACGACCGACCACGGCACACCAAAAGCCTTATCTACAATTTGAGTAACTTGACCAGCATTGATGGTCAAAGATCCGATGTCGTCGGGGTCCAACCAGATGGCTGGGTTGGTAGCGTCGATCTTTTGTTGTATGGGGCTGAGTTGTCCGTCGGAGGTAAACCAGACGACAAATGCGGCGTAGCCCACATCGTACCCGTTGGCATCCTTGGCCGTCAAGTTGATGATGCGCCTACCCGATGAGGTCGGTGCCTGGAAGCTGATGTTCTTGACGTCAGGCAACTGGCCGTCTGGCGCCACCGTGAAAGTGGGTGAAGGCGCGTACTGGTAAGAAACCTCCAGAGTGTCGGCATCCACCACCTCGATGCCGGTGCTGAACGCAGACCCGACTACACCAACCATGTTGGAGATGTTGCCGAACTGGGCTGGGAATTTACCAGCCCATCGATTGAGCTGATAGTCGGCCACCTCGGTCATTTTCGACTGGGTGAGTGTCGACTGCCAAGTGATGACCTCCCCAACCGCACCCCAACCATCGACCGCTACACCAGAACTGTCGCGTCCAGCACCAACCCCGTAAATCGTGTAACCGGCAGAGATAAACGGATTGGTGGATTGGCCGTTGGCGAATAGGTTCTCGCTGTTTTGATTGACGGCAGTTACGGAAGAACTCTCAATGCCGCCGTTTTGAAATAGAGCATTGGTATAAGTCAAAGTTGCGCGTTCTTTGAACACGCCGTTGACGTAAAGTTCAACCTCATGAACGACAGTCGAAGGCGTACCCAAGCTGAGCGCAATATCGTCCGTCACAACGCTGCGACTCCTCAGGCCGATGATGATCGGCTCTGTATCGGGAGCAGTAAACGACGTGAAACGAATGTTGCTGTCGCGCCCAGTGGAGCCTCGGAAATTCTGGCTGTACCAAGAATCGGTCAAGTAAACCGTGTAGTTGCCGTTCTCGTACATCACGAAGGCCCCGGCAGCGGCTTCTTGAAATGAGCCTGAATAAGCTGCAGCTTCGCGAGGTCTGCCGTTTGTGCGGCCGGTGCCGGTGGCCATCAGGTAGCTGCCCGCGAACAGCCAGTTCTTACCTGGGTTGGTATTGTCTGATCGCTGAAAGAAAACGCCGGAGTATGTCCAGTTGAAACGATCTGAGTAGTTGTTGATGCCGCCCAGTGTGGGCGTAACAGCTGCCGTCGCACCGGGTGTATAAAGCGTGTTGGTCCTGACTTCCGTTGTCGTGAAAGCAGAATCCAATTGAGTGAATGGTATCAGCGCGCTACCATCAACACCGGAGCCGGTGTTGGGTGCACAGAAGACCTGATTCTTCCACCCCCTTGTTTTGGTGGAGATGGCGCTGACGTACGAAGGCGCCACAAAGTCTGGCGCCAGATACAGTTGGTCTTCAGACAGGTCAAGCCAGTAGCCCAGCGTGCCGGCGTTCTGGATGAGTTGTTGATCTTGGTAGCTGAAGCGTGGCATGAATGTTCCTTTAATAGGTCAGATCATTTTGGCAGCATAAAAAGGTTGGGCGAACGCCGCCACTCAGCCCCGGTTGGATCAGGCCGATTGCGGAATAAACGCCAACACCACTTGGCAAGTCACGCATGATCGGCGGGAAGACCAAGTTGTAGTCCTTCTTGATCGTCAGCACGCGAGAATTGCGGGCGCCGTCGGTATGCTCCAGCGCGAAGTCTTTGCTGAAGAACGGAGCGTTGGGGATGAAGATCATGCCACCGAATTCCGAGGCCGAATCTCGAACTTGGATCGACTCGCCGACCATGAGATTGGCTTCCAGAGAAGCGGTGGGGTCTAATCGGTAACTCATTAGAGAATCCTCTGAGTAATCTACAAGCAAAAGAAAAAAGAATCATCCAGTCTTCGCGTCAGCGATTTAACCGGGAACGAACATGTACGTTGCACAAAAAGCCATTGGCGTCCGTCTGGGCATCAACAAGCGTTGGGAGAACATCGCCTTGACCACCACGGTCCAGCAGATGTTCGAACTTTATCGGCAAGTCCAGCTCGAGCTGCTGCCTCAGGGCGCAACCGATCCGGTATACCTGGATCTGCAAGAGTTGGCTCCGACCTACAGTCAATTCAACGACAC
>JACCDM010299514.1_pt1 | contig 45536 bp, 34 predicted proteins | sample 7445851 | NCBI WGS metagenome assembly JACCDM01 (sample SAMN15323438, study PRJNA562643) | freshwater metagenome | isolation source: river surface water | place: USA:Blue River Watershed | collected 2017-08-16
ACCGCGTGGTGGCACCAGACCTCATTGGATTTGGCAAGAGCGACAAACCCAAGCGACGTGAGTTTCATCACTTTGATCTGCACCGGCAGGTGTTGCTGGAGTTTGTGGAGCGTCTGGACCTGCATCGCGTGGCTCTGGTGGTGCAGGACTGGGGAGGCATCCTGGGCCTGACCTTGCCGATGGCCGCCCCGCAACGCTACAGCCACTTGCTGGCAATGAACACCTACCTGGCCACCGCGGAGGCACCGCTGTCGGAGGGTTTCAAGGCGTGGCGGGAAATGTGTGAGCAGAAACCGAATTTTGAAGTCAGTCGCCTGTTTGCGCGTGGCAACCCGCACCTGTCACCCACGGAGTGCGCCGCCTATGATGCGCCGTTTCCTGATGCGGGACACCGTGCGGCCTTGCGGGCATTCCCGCCCATGGTGCCCGAGCATGCCAGCGATGAAGGCGTCTCGTGGAGTCGTCAAGCCAAGACCTTTTGGCAAACTGCCTGGACGGGTCGAAGTTTGATGGCCATTGGTCTGCAAGACCCTGTCTTGGGTGAACACGTGATGCGGGAGCTCTCGCGCCACATACGACATCTCCCCGAACCACGCCTGTTGCCCCAAGCCGGACATTTTGTGCAGGAACATGGCGAAGAGATTGCTCGCTGGGCGCTGGCAGAGTGGGCATGAGAAACATCAATTGAGCAGTTGAAGGCACGACAGATCCATGAGTTCCATTTATGTGTATTCACCCTCAGGTGCCGTTCGAGACCGTGCGTCCTTCAAACGTGGGATTCAACGCTTGCGCGCACTCGGACATGAGGTTGTGGTCGATGAAGGTGCACTGCGCAGCCACCAACGCTTTGCTGGCACCGATGAGGAACGGGTACAAGCCATCGCGCGAGCGTGTGCAAGCCAAGCGGACGTGGCCTTGATTACCCGTGGCGGCTACGGTCTGACGCGCATCCTGCCCGCGCTCAATTACAAGCAGATCGCCAAAGCCATCGATCGAGGCACGCGCTTCATGGGCCTGAGCGATTTCACCGCGTTTCAAGCGGCGGTCCTGGCCAAGACCGGTGCCCCCACCTGGGCCGGTCCGGCCTTGGGAGAGGACCTCGGGGCAGAGACAGCCGATGACATCATGCTGGACTGTTTTGACGATGTGCTGCAAGGGCAGGGGGAGGGCGTCGGCTGGCGTCTGTCCACCGCCACACAGCAGGCCTACGTGCAACGCAAACCTGGCACCTGGGCACGGGACGGCGTGCTGTGGGGAGGCAACCTGGCGGTGCTGGTCTCGTTGCTCGGAACGCCCTATTTCCCCCACATCCAGCGAGGCGTGCTGTTTCTGGAAGACATTGCCGAACACCCGTATCGCATTGAACGCATGCTCACACAGTTGTTGCACGCGGGCGTTTTGGCGCGTCAGCAAGCCATCGTGCTGGGCCAATTCACCCAGTTTCAACTCACGGCGCACGACAAAGGCTTCAAACTGACCAGCGTGGTGGAATGGTTGCGGTCACAACTCAAGATTCCGGTGCTGACCGAACTCCCGTTTGGCCATGTGCCCACCAAGGTGTGTTTGCCCGTCGGTGCCCGCGTGAGCTTGCTGGTCGAGGACCGGGACGCCTTGATCCTGTGGCCCCATGGCCATGACGCCAACTGACGGCCTTTCTACAGTCTCTACAAATTAAATACGATGTTTATTATGTTTAATTTGGTTTGGTATCTGATGCCTTTGATCGGGCCTGGGCGGCAGCAACAAAGGCCTTCACATACGCCACCGACTCTTTGTGCGGCCCATTGACGGCAAAGTCCAAGGCGGTAAATCCTTGTGAATTCTTGATCAAGGGGTCAGCACCTTCTTCCAGCAACAGCTTGGTGGCTTCAGGCGTCCCGTAATGGGCCGCCATCATCAGGGGTGTGGTGCCATTGGGCGATTCGGCATCGATGTAGGCATGGTGCTCCAGCAGCAAGCGAATAATGGCCACATGCCCGGTGGTGGCGGCGTAATGCAAGGGTGCCCAACCGGGACGGTTCACATCAGCGCCGCGTTGAATCAGCAATTGAACCAGCGCCTCCTGCTTCTTGAGGGCCGCGAGCATCAACGGGGTTTCGTTGTTGGGATTGGGGCGGTTGACCTGCAACTGAGGGCTGGTGACGAGCACCTGGCTCACGCGCACCGACCCCTTCTGGATGGCCAGAATCAGCGGTGTTTGCAGGTCTGCGGTGGGCGTGTTGGGGTCAAATCCACGTTGCAGCAATTGTTGGACGGTTGCAGGATCATCGAACTCAATGGCTTTGAAAAAGTCGTCATACGAGCTACTTAAAGCAAGATTAAATCCAATTAAAACATATAGATATACAAGATATTTAATCTTGTTTGAGAATTTACTTGAAGTTAAAAAACCAAACATATCAAGCCGCCATCGAGTTGAATAATCGCAAACAGTTCTGTGTGGTGGCGTGGGCCAATTGCTCTACCGACAGGCCGCGAATCTGCGCAATGGCACGCCCGACCTCCGCCACATAGGCAGGTTGATTGGTTTTGCCGCGGTACGGGACGGGAGCCAAATAAGGGCTGTCCGTTTCAATCAGCAGCCTGTCCAGGGGAAGCCAGGCGGCCACCTCGCGCACCGCCTGCGCACTTTTGAAGGTGACGATACCTGACAACGAGATGTAAAAACCCAGGTCCAGGGCACGCTTGGCCACTTCCAGGGTTTCGGTGAAGCAGTGGAACACCCCGCCCGCGGCACCCGCAGACCCATCCTCGCCCTCCTCCCGCAAAATGGCCAGCGTGTCATCCGCGGCCTCACGGGTGTGAATCACCAGCGGCAGATGGCAGGCACGGGCCGCACGAATATGCGTGCGAAAACGGTCTCGCTGCCACTCCATCTCCGCCACGGATCGGCCGTTCAAGCGGTAGTAATCCAGTCCCGTTTCACCAATCCCCACCACCCGCGGGCGTGCGGCCAGCGAGGTCAACTCGTCCAGGGACGGGCTGCGCGCGCCCTCCTCGTCCGGATGCACCCCCACCGTGCACCAGAAATTGTCGTGACGGGTAGCGAGTTGATGCACCTCGTCAAAAGTCTCGAGGGTGGTGCTGATGACCAGGGCCTTGTCCACGCCCGCCTGTGACATGGCGGCGCGCAGGCCCGCCACGTCGTCCTTCAAGGGGGGGTAATTCAGGTGGCAATGAGAGTCGATGAACATACCAAATGACAAAAATCAGAGGACACAGCAGCCGGACCTGACGGCACGAGAGGGTTATGCACCCCGGGTAGACAGCGCATGGCGGGCCTGACCGACCAGGGCTTCCAGCATCAGACCTGCTTGGAAGGGATGGTCGGCCGTTCGAGCGCTTCGTTGCAAGGCTTGCGACCAATTGGAGAGCGCCTGCAGCGACGTGCCGGATACCAGCGACTGGGCGGCAAAGAAACGGGGGGCTCCCCCCACCTGAACCGCAAGTTGATCGTGACAGACCTTTTGCAGGACATCGATCAATTCGGCGCCCCCCAACTCCTGCAAGGGCTCCACCGTGCCCGCCCGCAATGCCTTGGGAACTGCAGCCCAGCGCGCATCGGTCCAGCCGCGCTCGGCCATGGACTTGGCATCCTCCGGTCGGCCACCCGCTGCTTTGAGCAGCACAGACGCGAGAGGCTCTGGCAGCCCATGCGCGACCAGCCAGGACACGCCCTCCTCTGGCGACGGGCCCTCCATCGGGTGGGCGACACAACGGCTGCGGATGGTGGGCAGCAATTGGTGCTGGGCCTCTGTGGCCAGGATGAAGCGGGTGTCGCCTGAGGGTTCTTCCAGGGTTTTCAGCAAGGTATTGGCCGTCACCCCGTTCATGCGATCGGCCGGGTAAATCAACACCACCTTGCCCCGATCGCCGGAAGCGGTCCGTTGCGTGAAGGTGATCAGGTCGCGTGCAGCGTCCACCCGAATTTCTCGGCTGGGTTTGCGCTTTTTGTCATCAATGTCTTTTTGCGCCGATTCGTCCAGTGGCCAGTCCAGCGTCAACATGAGGGATTCGGGCATCAGCACCCGAAGGTCCGGATGGGTTCGCACCGCGATGCCATGGCAACTGGCGCAAGTCCCACAGCCTCGCCTGACACCACCCGAGGTGATGGGCTGATGGCATAGCCAGGCCTGGGCCAGCGCCAGGGCCAGGGGGTATTGGCCCAGGCCGCTGGGGCCTTGGAGCAACAAGGCGTGACCACTGTGTTCGACCAGACGGCCCAGTTGTCGGGCCAGCCAGGGCGCCAACGCAGGCGGTGTTGACGCGTCGCTCATACCAACACACCCCGGGCGCGCAACGAGGATTCCAGCGACGACCACACCGCCTCACGAGCCTGATCCGCATCGATCTGCACAAAGCGGTCCGGGGCGGCGACACAGCGTGATTGGTAGCCTTGGTGCACTTGCTGGAAGAAGGTCACGGGCTGAGATTCGAAGCGGTCCGGCACGCGCGCCTGGCTGAGTCGTTGCGCGGCAATGCGGGGATCGAGCACAAACCAGACGGTCACATCGGGTTCGCGCAGACCTTGAGGCCCCTGCTGAACCCAACGTTCCAGTTGAGACAGCACCGCTGTATCAAAGCCACGCCCCCCGCCCTGGTAGGCAAACGTGGCATCGGTGAAGCGGTCGCACAAGACCACATCGCCTCGGGCCAGCGCGGGCTCGATCACCTGCTGCAGGTGATCACGCCGGGCTGCGAACACCAGCAAGGCCTCCGTCAACGGGTCCATGGGCTCGTTCAGTACCAGGGTTCTGAGCGTTTCTGCCAAAGGCGTGCCACCGGGCTCACGGGTCAGCGTGACACGACGTCCCTGCTGGGTGAACAGCCGTGCCAGACCCTCGATGTGGGTGGATTTTCCCGCCCCATCGATACCCTCAAAACTCACAAAGAGACCACGAGGAATTGCGCTCATGCCGCTATTGTGCCTGCCTGCGGGAACGCTGATACCGATCAACGGCCCGGTTGTGCTGATCCAGGTTGTCGCTGAATTCGCTGCTGCCATCGCCTCGGGCCACAAAGTACAGGGCCTGGCTGCGCGCGGGCTGCACCGCGGCCAACAGGGCTGCCTTGCCTGGCATGGCGATCGGGGTGGGAGGCAGGCCGTGTCGGGTGTAGGTGTTCCAGGCATGGTCGGTGCGCAAATCGCGACGCCTCAGGTCGCCATCAAAGCGGGCGCCCATGCCGTAGATCACCGTGGGATCGGTCTGCAAGGGCATGCCCAGTCGCAGACGGTTATGAAAGACGCTGGAGATCATGGCCCGGTCACTGGCTCGCCCGGTTTCCTTTTCAATCAGGCTGGACAGGATGAGCGCTTGCTCCATCTGCGTGATGGACAACTCACTCGCGCGTTGTTTCCACGCGGCATTGAGTTGGCGCTCCATGGCACGCTGCGACCGTTGCAGTATGGTGAGGTCGGAACTGCCCTTGGCGTAGGTGTAGGTGTCGGGGTAGAAACGCCCTTCCAGGGCATCGGGCGTCAAACCCAGGCGACGCGCGAGTTCGGCGTCAGACAGATCGCGGGAGTCGTGACGCAAAAATTCGGCCTTGTCCAAGGCTGCGCGCCATTGACGCCAGGTCCATCCCTCAATCAAAGCCACGGCCTGCAAGGACTCCTCGCCCCGTGCCAATTTTTGCAGCAGCTGCCAAGCACTCACGCCGGGGGTGATTTCGTAGTTGCCGGCTTTGATCTGACGCGCCTGACCACTCAGGCGAAACATCCAGTACAGCAGCGAGGGGGAGACCTCGACCCCTTCAGCCCTCACCTGCTGCGCGATCTGACGCACCGTGGTGCCGGGTTCGATGGCGAGCTCCACCGTGGACGTCCGCAGAGGAAGCTCGCGGCTGACCCACCAACCGGTCCAGGCTGCCAGCAGAACCAACCCGGTCAGCAGCCCGACCACCCCCCTGTGTAACCACACTCGCACAACCCTGATCCCGTCCGCAATTTGGAAGGGACATGATAATCGAGCCATGACCATGCCCACCCTGCAACCCCTGCACCTGCCCACCCATTTCGCGGGCGGCGTGTGTGACCTGCCCCAGCTGAGTGTGTTGCAAGCCGACGGCCCTGACGCCGTCTCGTTTCTGCACAACCAGCTGACCCATGACTTCGCCTTGCTGCCGCCGGCGCAGGCCCGTCTGTGCGGCTATTGCAGCGCCAAGGGGCGCTTGCTGGCGAGCTTTGTCGGCTTCAAACGCAGCGCTGAGCAAGTGCTGCTGGTGTGCTCGACCGATCTGGCGGCGGCCACGCTCAAGCGTTTATCCATGTTTGTGCTGCGCGCAAAGGTCCGGTTGACCGATGTGACGGCGCAGACCCCGCTCAAAGGCCTGGTGGGGCCCGCCCTCACCTCCTGGGTCGGCACCCCGCTGCTCAGCCCCTGGCAGCACCGCTTGCACGAGGGAGGCGACCTCATCACCCTGTACCCGGCCTTGGGCCAACCCCGAGCGCTGTGGCTGGGTCACGACAGCCTGAACGCGACGTCCGCCCTGCCGCCCCTCTCTTTGGAGGACTGGCTTGGGCTGGAGGTGCTCAGTGGCCTTGCCCCGGTTCAAGCGGCCACCGCCGATGCGTTTGTGCCCCAGATGCTCAACTACGAATCGGTGGACGGCGTGAGCTTCAAGAAGGGCTGCTACCCCGGGCAGGAAGTCGTGGCACGCAGCCAGTTCCGGGGCGCCATCAAGCGGCGCGCGCACCTGTTCATGAGCCAGGACCTGCTGCCACCGGGCAGCGAATTGTTTCTCTCGCAAGACCTCTCCCAACCCGCTGGCGTCGTGGCGCAATCAGCCACCTGGGCGGGGCAGGCTGTGCTCATTGCGTCGGTTCAGACGTCTGCCCTGGAGTCGTCTGAGGCGGTGTTGCAGGACAGCCAGGGACGTCGTGTGAGCCCGATACCCCTGCCCTACGACTTGCGTCATGACCTCTGAGTTGACGGTGGCCATGCAGCAGGTGCTGCAGCGCATTGCCAAAGCCGCTCGACCTGCCCTGCACACCTTGCCGCCGGACCAAGCCCGGGAGCTGTATGCGGCCGGGGCTGAAGTGCTCGAACCCATCGCACCGGCTGTGCGCCAGGTGCACGACATGACGGTCCCTGCGCGCGATGGGGCGGCCTTGCCTCTTCGGTGCTGGACACCCTTGAACGACGAGCTCTGCTGCACCGAGCGCGGTGCGCCGGCTGTCTTGTACCTGCATGGCGGGGGGTTCACGGTGGGCAGTCCCCGCACGCACGGCCAGTTGTGCCAACGCCTGGCCGCGTGGTCGGGCTGTCGTGTGTACGCCCTGGACTATCGCTTGGCGCCTGCACACCCCTTTCCGACCGCCCATCTGGACGCCTGGGACGCCTGGCAATGGCTGCACGCCAACAGCCGCCCTTTGGGTCTGGACGCACAACGGCTGGCGGTGGCGGGCGACAGCGCTGGCGGCACCCTCACCGCCGCCCTGGCCCTGATGTCACGCGACGCAGCTTTGCCCCTGGCCCTGCACCTGATGTTCTATCCGGGCTGCGTGCCGCACCAGAACCTGCCGTCGCACAGCCGTTACGCACACGGGTATTTGCTGGAGGCCGAGGCCATCGACTATTTCTATGGTCATTACCTTCAACGCCCTGGGGATCGGCTCGACTGGCGCTTCTCGCCCACTCTCGCACCTGACCATGAGGGTCTGGCCCCCGCCTGGTTCGGACTCGCCGAGTGCGACCCCTTGTTCGACGAGGGCATGGTGTACGCCGACTTGTTGCGTCAGCACCGCGTGCCGGTGGACTTGAACATCTACCGGGGGGTGGTGCACGGGTTTATCCAGATGGGGCGCGCCATTCCTGAAGCCTTGCAGGCGGTGCAGGACGCGGCGACCGCCTTGCGAGCCACCCTGCGACTTGCAGCGTGAGACGTTCTCACATGACCCGCGTTCCCCCCTGCCAGCAACCCCGCGGCTTTCTGCGTGTCGGGCCGTGGTCCGCCTTGAAACCTGCAGCAGGGGTTGTGCGCACAGCCGTGTTTGTGCACGAGCAAGGCATTGCCGCCGATCTGGAATGGGATGAACACGATGAGGTCAGTGTGCATGTGGTGCTGTTCAGCCCGGACGAGACACCGGTTGCCACCGCACGCCTGCTGCCTTCACAGTCGGGCACCAGCCTCATTGGACGCGTGGCGGTGCTACACGCGCAGCGTGGCCAGCAGGCAGGCGTTGCCGTGATGCGTGCTTTGTTGCAAGAGGCCCAGCGCCGGGGTGACCGCTGCGTCAAGCTTCATGCACAGCACGCTGCGCAGGGCTTTTACGCAAAACTCGGTTTTGTGGTCGAGGGCGAGCCCTTTGACGAGGTGGGCATACCACACGTGACCATGGCCTTGAGCCTCGGATCGGCATGACCGCTCGAGAACCTGGGCGCGGCGTGTGAGCTTCAACGTCGAACTGCTGGCCTCAAGGCAAAGGCTCCACCTGCATCAGATCGGGCTTCTCCAGCCAGGTGGCAAATTCGTCAGCCAATTGCTGGGCCGCTGATGTCGCTGCGGTCCACACCCTCACCCGCTCCGGGAAGTCGTGTGCGTATCGCGTGAAATCGGTGCGGTCGGGCAACTTGCCGTTGGGCAAGCGGGCAATCCACTCGGGCGAAGGCGCCAGCAGCAACACACGGTCCAGAAAGGGCGTGGCCCCATGCCGCCAGCGCAAGGCCTTGTCCAACCAACCCGGCACGGCGTGGGGCTGGAAATGCGGATACAGCACCAACCCTTGAACATCACGCGTGTCCAGATGCAGGTGGTAATCGGCAATGCCCCCATCCCAGTAGGCGCCAGCGGGAGCGCCGGGAATATCGTGCACAGCCGACATAACAAACGGAATCGAGCAACTCGCCTGAACGGCCAGCATGAAATTCTCAACCGTCAACAGATGCTGGCGGCTGGGGTAGTCGTTCGTCCTGAAGGGCAAACGGCTTACCTCACCTTGCACCGCACTGGAGAACACCACCCGCTCCAACCACGCCCCCATCGCACGCCGTTGCACCAGGTTGGTCAGGTAGGCGCCGGCGTAGCCCAATGGCGTGCGCCAACGACCTTCCCGGTTCAAGACGCCTCGACCACGCGTGGTCATGACATGTAAACGATACCGCGGATGAGACAACACGTCGTCCAGACGGTCACCGTAATGCGCAGTCAGCCCCTGTGCAAACGATTGACTGATCTGCTGGGCGCTGGGCCGGGACTGGCCCGGCAGCGGTTGGTAGTCCTGATGGATGTAGTCGTGCTCCAACCTCACCAGCGCCTGCACCGGGTCATGCAAACAGGCCGTGGCCATTCGCCAGGCACCGATCGACGCGCCCACCAGGTCCACCGCTTGGACGCTTCGGGGTAGCCACTCCCCAAAGACAAATCGGTCCAGCGGCCCCAGGATGAGGCCTTTGGGGCCGCCCGCCGCAGCCGTGATCACGCGTACGTCGTGCGGCGAGAGCCCTTCTCGTGACAGATGGCGACGAGCCTCGGGCCCCGCATAGAGTCGAAGGGCCTTCACCGGGGTCAGCCCTTGTCTTTCTGTCCCTGCAGGCGTGCGAAGGCCGAGGCCATGGCTGACCCACCGAGAGCCTCGCCACCCGAGCGACCTGCGGCGCCTTTGGATGACGGGGGGTGCGCAAAGCCACCGGCGCCGCCACGGGCGCGATGGTCGCGCGGTGCCTGTTCAAAGCGGTTGCCTGCGCCACGGGCACGGTCACCTCCGCGCTCGCCACCGCCGTCGAGCTTCATGGACAGACTGATGCGTTGCCGCACCAGGTCCACCTCCAGCACCCGCACCTTGACCACATCACCGGTCTTGACCACTTCGCGGGCATCGGTGACAAAACGGTTGCTGAGCTGACTCACATGGATAAGCCCGTCCTGGTGCACCCCCAGGTCCACAAAGGCACCAAAGGCGGCCACGTTGCTGACGGTGCCCTCCAGCACCATGCCTTCCTTCAGATCCTGCAGGTTTTCCACGCCCTCGTTGAAGCGTGCCACCTTGAAGTCAGGCCGCGGGTCACGGCCAGGTTTTTCCAACTCGCTCAGAATGTCGCGAACGGTGATCACCCCCACGGAGTCGTTGGCAAACAACTCAGGTTTGAGGGTCCGCAACATGTCGGCGCGGCCCATGAGGTTGTGCACGGGCTGGGCGGTGTGCGAGAGGATGCGTTCCACCACCGGGTAGGTTTCAGGATGCACCCCGGTCATGTCCAGGGGGTTATCTCCGCCACGGATGCGCAAAAAGCCGGCGCACTGTTCAAAGGTTTTGGCGCCCAGTCCGGGCACCTTGAGCAGTTGCTGGCGGTTGGCAAACGCCCCCTGGCTTTCGCGCCAGCGCACCAGCGAACGGGCCGTTGCTCCACTCAGGCCGGAGACGCGCGCGAGCAAGGGGACGCTGGCGGTGTTCACATCCACGCCCACCGCGTTCACGCAATCCTCCACCACCGCCTCGAGGGTGCGGGCCAGGTCCCCCTGGTTCACATCGTGCTGGTACTGCCCCACCCCGATCGATTTGGGGTCGATCTTCACCAACTCGGCCAAGGGGTCCTGCAAGCGACGTGCAATGCTGGCGGCACCGCGCAGGCTCACATCCACATCCGGCATTTCCTGGCTGGCAAATTCGGACGCGCTGTAGACCGAAGCCCCCGCCTCGCTCACCACCACGCGCTGGATCTCCACATCAGGTTGCAAGGACTTGAGACGTTGGATCAGGTCGGCTGCCAGTTTGTCGGTCTCCCGACTGGCGGTGCCGTTGCCAATGGCAATCAAATTCACGCCATGTTGTGCGCACAAGCGACCCAGCGCGTGCAAGGCACCTTCCCAGTCACGTCGAGGTTCGTGCGGAAACACCGTAGAGGTGTCGACCAGCTTGCCAGTGGCATCCACCACCGCCACTTTCACACCGGTGCGGATACCCGGGTCGAGCCCCATGACCACGCGCGGACCAGCGGGTGCTGCCAGCAGCAGATCGCGCAAATTGTCGGCAAATACCTTGATGGCCACTTGCTCGGCCGCTTCGCGCAAGCGCCCCAGGAGGTCTCGCTCGATGGACAAACTCAATTTCACGCGCCAGGTCCAGGCCACGCATTTGCGCAGCAGGTCATCGCTCAACCGTCCTTGATGACGCCAACCCAGGTGTAGCGCCACACGGCCCTCTGCCAGGCTGGGTTGGCCGGGTTCGGGTTCTTCGGCCTGCACCAGCTTGGCTTCCAGAATGTCCAGACTGCGACCTCGGAATACCGCGAGTGCACGGTGTGACGGCACACGGTGGATGGGCTCTTCGTAATCGAAATAGTCACGAAATTTGGCATTGTCCGGATGGTTCTCATCCTTGCCTGGCGCCAGGCGGCTGCGCAAATACCCGTCTTCCCACAACCATTCGCGCAAGGACTGCACCAAGGCAGGGTCTTCGGCCCAGCGTTCCGACAACAGGTCGCGAACCCCGTCGAGCACGGCCAGCACGCTGGAGAAGTCGGCCCCTTCAACCGTGCCCGCCGGTGTGACATAGGCCTGGGCTTCGGCTTGCGGGTCACGCGAAGGGTCTTGCAGCAGCAGATCGGCCAGCGGCTCCAGCCCCGCCTCGCGGGCCATCATCCCTTTGGTGCGGCGCTTGGGCTTGAAAGGCAGGTACAGATCTTCCAGCTCCTGTTTGGTGGTAGCCCCCAGCAAAGCTGCTCGCAAGGCATCCGTGAGTTTGCCCTGCTCGTCGACACTCTTGAGCACCGTGTCGCGGCGCGCCTCGAGTTCGCGCAGGTACGACAGGCGCACCTCAAGTTCGCGCAATTGCACATCGTCCAGGCCCCCGGTGGCCTCCTTGCGATAGCGGGCAATGAAAGGCACGGTGGCGCCACCGTCGAGCAAGTCGACGGCCGCCCTCACCTGCTCGACACGCACCTTCAGTTCGGTGCCGAGTTGGTCAAGAATGGAATGCATACGTCAATGAAAAAACAGGGGTCGCGCGTGTTGACGCGAACCCGACAGTCTACGACACCCGTGTCAGCGCAAAGCCTGGCGCAGGTTCTCGCCGATGTCGGGGCGCTCGGCAAAGGGATCTGGCGGGTTGCGCCCGCTCACAATCGCCTCCATCCGGTGCTGGACGTTGCCCAGCGCCTTGGGATGGCTGTAAATGTAGAACTGGTCGTCCTCGATGGCTGTGAACACCTTGTGCGCCACCTCGGCTGCACTGACCTTGCCACTGCCCACCGCCTTGTCGCTCATGGCCTGTCCGATCAGCTGGCTTTTGGTGGGGGCCTCGGTGCTGTGCTGACTGGGCCGGTTGCGATGGCTCTGGCTGATGCCAGTGGGCACGAAGTACGGGCACAACACGCTGGCACTGACCTGGTCGGTGACCAGGTGCAAGTCCTGGTAGAGGGTTTCGGTCAGCGACACCACGGCATGTTTGCTCACGTTGTAGATGCCCATGTTGGGCGGTGTGAGCAAGCCCGCCATGCTGGCGGTGTTGACGATGTGGCCCCGGTAGGATGGGTCTTGACGCGCGGCTTCCAGCATCATGGGCGTGAAAAGCCTCACCCCATGGATGACACCCCACAGGTTGACCCCGAGCACCCAGTTCCAGTCGTCGAGCGAGTTTTCCCAGACCAGTCCGCCAGCCGCCACACCGGCGTTGTTGAAGACCAGGTGGGGGGCGCCAAAATCTTGGTACACGTCGTTGGCCACTTGCTGCATCTGCGTGGCGTCGGACACGTCCACACGGCGCGCCATGCACTGCGAGGTCTGGGGTGACAACTCGGCCAGCGCACGGTCCAGGGCATCTTGCTGCACGTCCAGCAGTACCAGACGCATGCCCCGTGCAGCGGCGATGCGCGCGCACTCCAGTCCAAATCCTGAACCTGCACCGGTGAGAACAGCCGTCTTGCCCGCAAAGTCCGTGATCATCTCGTCATCCTCTTCAAAGCTTGGCACCCAGGGGCGACGCCCGGTCACGGGGCGTCAGCGCGCGGCGTGTCACACCAACTGGACCAACTGTTTGCCGAAATTGCGTCCCTTGAGCAGGCCCAGGAAAGCCTCGGGCGCGCTGTCCAACCCCTGCGCAACTGTTTCGCGGGGACGGAACTTGCCACTGCCCACCAGTTGCCCCAATTCTTGCAAGGCCGCTGGCCAGACATCCATGTGCTCGCTCACGATAAAGCCTTGCACTCTGAGGCGGTTGACCAGGATGAGCGCCGGGTAGGCCATCGGCAAGGGCGCGCCATCGTAGCCCGCGATCATGCCGCACACGGCAATGCGCGCGAAGGCGTTGGTGCGCAACATGACGGCATCCAGCACCTTGCCACCGACATTTTCGAAGTGTCCGTCGATGCCCTGGGGGCAAGCGGTTTGCAAGGCGCGGGACAACGAGACGGCATCGGCGTGCTGTTTGTAGTCGATGCAGGCGTCAAAGCCCAGTTCCTTGACCACGTAATCGCACTTGTCCTGCCCGCCCGCAATGCCCACCACACGACACCCCCGGGCCTTGGCCAAGGCGCCAAAGGCACTGCCCACCGCACCGCTGGCCGCACTCACGGTGACCGTGTTTCCGGCCTGGGGGGCGATGATCTGGGTCAAGCCGTAGTAGGCGGTGACGCCAGGCATGCCCACAGCACCCAGGTAATGGCTGATGGGAACCTGCCGCGTGTCGACCTTGCGCAGCAGGCCAGGGGTGTTGCCGTTCACCACACTGAACAGCTGCCAGCCGCCCATGCCCACCACGGTCTCACCCGGGCGGAACTTGTCGCTGCGGCTCTCCACCACTTCGCCCACGGTGCCACCAATCATGACCTCACCCAGCGCCTGGGGTTGTGCATGGCTCTTGGGCTCGTTCATGCGACCGCGCATGTAAGGGTCGAGGCTCAGAAAGTGATGACGAACCAGCACCTGGCCGTCCTGCAGGGGCGGCAAGGTCTCCTCCACCAGACGAAAGTTGTGGACGGTGGCCTCGCCCTGAGGCCGGTTGTCGAGAAGGAATTTGCGATTGAGGGTCATGGTCAGTTGCTTTCAGTCGGTGACAAGGCGGGCGGGTTGCGAAGGCGCGTCACTGCCCGGTCGACGAGGAACATAACGGAAGGTGCCGGTGGCGTGCGCGCACACCACGCCCTCGGCGTTGATGACGCGCCCCTCCACAAACGCGGTGGTGCGGGTACGGTGCAGGAGTTTGCCACGCGTGATCAGCGAGCCCTTGGCGGGTTGCATGAAACTGGTTTTCATCTCAATGGTCACGATGCCTTCGGTTTTGTCGATGCTGCGGGCTGCCGTGGCCATGCCGATGTCCAGCAAGGTCATGATGACGCCGCCGTGCGCCATCTCAAACGAGTTCATGTGTTCGCGCTTGGGGGTGAATGCCAGTTCGGATTCACCACCTTCAAACCAATTCATCTGCACGCCGAGCAGGTCGATGAAGGGAATTTCCACGCCAAACGGCAGCGACGCGGTACCCGCTTTAGGAGCTTCATTCATCACATCAGCCTCCCGTGATGATGCTCACGCCACCATCCACCGCGAGCCACTGACCCGTGATGTGCTTGCCCGCGTCGGAGGCAAACAACACGCAAGCACCTTTGAGGTCCTCGTCATCACCCAGACGGCCCAGCGGCGCGCCCGCGGCCAGTTTGTCTTCACCCAGGGCCTTGAGGGTGCCCACCGTCATCTTGCTGGGGAAAAAACCGGGGCACAGGGCGTTCACGCGAATGCCATAGGGCCCCCACTCGGCGGCCAATGCCCGGGTGAAATTCACCACGGCTCCTTTGGAGGTGTTGTAGGCGATGGTGTTCATGCCCTTTGGGTTGCCCCCCAACCCCGCGATCGAGGCGAGGTTGATGATGCTGCCACGGCGACGCGGAATCATCGAGTGCTTGCCAATATATTGCGACAACAGGAAGTAGCCCCGGATGTTGAGGTTCATCACCTTGTCCCAGGCTTCCAGCGGATGGTCCTCGGCGGGTGCTCCCCAGGCAGCCCCCGCGTTGTTCACCAGAATGTCCACCTCACCCAGCCGTTGAATGCTCTGGGCACCCAGACGGGCGATGTCCTCGGGCTGGCCGCAATCCGCCGCAATCCAGTCAGCGTGGATGCCGGCAGCCTTCAGCTCCGCCACCGCCTGCTCCAGGTCCGAGGCTTTGCGGGAGGTGAGCAGCAGGCGAGCCCCGGCCTCGCCAAGCGCATGCGCCAGTTGCAGGCCCAGACCGCGTGAGCCGCCCGTGACCAGCGCGGTCTTGCCGGTCAGGTCGACCAATTGTTGGAGGGTTCTAGTCATCGTTTCAACTTTCAGCAATATTCAAACAGACGAGCGTCAGAGCCGTCTGCACAGGAAAATCAAAAGGCGTCTTCCGGCATGTCGGCGCAGGTGGTGTCACAACGGGCCACCACTTGAAGCCAGGCACCGATCTTGGGTAACTCATAGTGGAAAAAGTACTGACAGGCTAGCATGCGGCCGGTGTTGGCGTCAGTCCTTGCGCGACTGGACAGGGCCACATCCAACCAGGTCCAGGCCAGGACCGTGTGGCCAAAGGCTTGCATGTAGGGTACCGCGTTGGCCAACACCCGCGCAGGCTCGCTGTGCGACCAGGCCTGCTGGGTTGCCCCCTGCACCTGCTGAAAAGCGGCTGACAACTGTTGTGCCCACGAGGCCAGTCGTTCGTCACCCGAGCTGACCGCACGCAGGACCGTGGCCTCAATACGCGCTGACAGGGCGCGCAATCCCGCCCCCTGCTCCATCACCACTTTGCGGCCTAGCAGGTCCTGCGCCTGGATGCCGTGCGTGCCTTCATGGATCATGTTGAGACGGTTGTCACGCCAGTACTGCTCTACGGGAAAGTCTCGTGTGTACCCATAGCCGCCATGCACCTGGATAGCCAGGCTGTTGGCCTCCAGGCACCATTCGCTGGGCCAGCTCTTGATGATGGGCGTGAGCACCTCCAGCAGCAGACGCGCTTCTTGGGCTTGCTCGGGTGTGCCGGTGTGTTGCTCATCGACCAGACGTGCGCCATACAAGGCCAGCGCCAGGGCGCCTTCGCCGTACGATTTTTGCGCCAGCAGCATCCGCTTGATGTCCGCATGCTCGATGATGCGCACCTGCGGCCGGGTGGCGTCTTTGCCCCCACTGCCGGGCAACCTGCCTTGGGGCCGCTGCCGGGCATAGTCCAGCGATGCATAGTAGCCCGCCAGACCCAGCAGGGTGGCCGACATGCCAATGCTGATGCGGGCCTCGTTCATCATGTGGAACATGCAGCGCAAGCCGTCGCCGACAGCACCCACCCGGTATCCAAGGGCGCCAGCCCCTTGGCCATCGAGTCCCGGTGCTCGCACCGGATAGCGACCCTCGCCAAAATTCAGCAAGGTGTTGACCGTGCCACGCCAGCCGCATTTGTGGTTCAACCCGGCCAGCGCCACATCGTTGCGCTCACCGGTGAGGCGACCCTGGGTATCCACCAGCCGCTTGGGCACGATAAAAAGCGAGATACCGCGTGTGCCGGGCACCAGCTGGCCATCCGGCCCCGGCACCTTGGCCAACACCAGGTGCACGATGTTTTCGGTCAACTCGTGATCACCGGTGGAGATCCACATCTTGCTGCCACGCAACCGGTACCGCGGGCCCAATGGGTCAGCGTCAAAATCCTCGCCGTCGGGCGTGGCCCGGGTCGCAATGTCGCTGAGCGACGAGCCGGCCTGAGGCTCGCTCAGGCACATGGTGCCGGCAAAGCGGCCGTTGAACTCGTTGTGCGCAAAGACCGTGCGTTGTGTGTCCGTGCCATGCGCCATGAGCAAATTGGCATTGCCCACGGTCAGCATGTTGGCGCTGATGCTGACGGATGCACACGAAAAGAATGCGTTGGCCGCGGACTCCACCGTGAACGGCAGTTGCATGCCGCCGATGTCATAGTCCTGTGCGGCGCTGAGCATCCCGCTGGCCACATAGGCGTCATGCGCATCCTGGGTGGCAGCCGGGAGAATGACACGTTCTCCATCGAACTGCGGTTCCTCGGTATCGACGGTGCGGTTGTACGGGGCGAATTTCTCGCGCGCAATCCGCTCGCAGGTGTCCAGCACCGCGTCGTAGGTTTCCCGGTTGTGCTCAGCAAAACGCTCTCGCGAAGAGAGCGTGTGGACCTGCAACCAGTCATAAAGCAGGAAGTCCAGGGTGTGGCGCAAACTCATGCCTGCTCCTGGACACTGCCTGAGCCCGACAGGCTGTTCACAGCACTTCGAACACGCCAGCCGCCCCCATGCCGCCGCCAATGCACATGGTCACGCACACCCGCTTGGCGCCACGGCGCTTGCCTTCGATCAGCGCATGACCCGTCAACCGCTGACCGCTCACGCCATAGGGATGGCCCAGGGCAATCGCACCGCCGTTCACGTTCAAACGATCGGCCGGAATGCCCAGTTTGTCACGGCAATACATGACCTGCACGGCAAAGGCTTCGTTGAGTTCCCACAGATCGATGTCATTCACGGTAAGACCCAGGCGCTTCAACACCTTGGGCACGGCAAACACCGGCCCGATGCCCATTTCGTCAGGCTCGCACCCGGCCACGGCAAAGCCCAGGAAACGCCCCAGGGGTTTCAAGCCACGCTGCTGCGCCAGCGTTTCGTGCATGACCACACAGGCACCTGCACCATCGGAGAACTGGCTGGCATTGCCCGCCGAAATCACCCCGCCAGCGATGGCCGGTTTGATACCGCTGATGCCTGCCTGGGTGGTGCCTTCGCGGGTTCCCTCATCACGGCTTACGGTAACTTCCCGGGTCATCATGCCCATGACCTTGTCGACCACGCCGGCCTTGACGGTGATGGGCGCAATCTCGTCATCAAACTTGCCCGCGGCCTGGGCCGCACAGGCTTTTTGCTGACTGGCCGCGCCGTACTCGTCCATGGCCTCACGGGCAATGTTGTAACGCTTGGCCACTTGCTCGGCTGTTTGCAGCATGTTCCAGTAGATCTCGGGTTTTTTCTTGTTGAGCGCCGGATCCATCAGCATGTGCAGGTTCATTTCCTGTTGCACGCACGAAATGCTTTCCACGCCACCGGCCACGTACACATCGCCCTCACCCGCGATGATGCGTTGTGCGGCCATGGCGATGGTTTGCAGGCCGGAGGAGCAAAACCGGTTGATGGTCATGCCCGAGACGGTGATGGGACAGTCGGCCATCAGCGCAATTTGGCGTGCAATGTTGGCACCCGTGGCGCCTTCGGGGTTGGCGCACCCCATCAGCACATCCTCCACCTCACCGGCTTCGATGCCTGCGCGGGCAATGGCGTGCTTGACCGCATGCCCACCCAGGGTGGCACCGTGGGTCATGTTGAACGCGCCGCGCCAGCTCTTGGCCAGGGGGGTACGGGCGGTGGAGACGATGACAGCTTGAGTCATGAGGAATCCTTGGGTGTTCGGTCAGAGGACGTTGTTGAAGGTTTTGCCTTCAGCAGCCAGACGGGCCAGCAGCGGCGCGGGTTGCCAGAACTTGGCGTCGTCCAGCGGGTTCTGGGCGAAGCGGCGCATGGTGTGCACCACGTTGAAAAGTCCGACCTGGTCGGCATACAACATGGGCCCGCCGCGGTGCATGGGGAAACCATAGCCGGTGAGGTAGACCATGTCGACATCGCTGGCCTTGGCGGCAATGCCCTCTTCGATGATGTGCGCCGCCTCGTTGACGAGGGAGAACACCAAGCGTTGCACGATCTCGTCGTTGCTGATGTTGCGCGGCGTGACACCCAGGGTCTTGCGGTGTTCTGCGATCATGTTGTCCACCACCGCAGAGGGGATGGCGTCGCGCTTGCCCGGCTGGTAGTCGTACCAACCGGCGCCGGTTTTCTGACCATAGCGGCCCATTTCGCACAGCAGGTCGGCGGTCTTGCTGTAACGCAGGTTGGGTTTTTCCACATAGCGACGTTTGCGAATGGCCCAGCCAATGTCGTTGCCCGCCAGGTCACTCATGCGGAAGGGGCCCATGGCAAACCCAAAGGCTTCGATGGCCTTGTCCACCTGCTGCGGCGTGCACCCCTCTTCGAGCAGGAAACCGGCCTGGCGGCTGTACTGCTCGATCATGCGGTTGCCGATGAAGCCGTCGCACACCCCGGACACCACGGCGGTCTTCTTGATCTTCTTGGCCAGGGCCATCACCGTGGCCAGCACGTCCTTGGCGGTTTTTTCGCCACGCACCACCTCGAGCAGCTTCATCACGTTGGCAGGGCTGAAGAAATGCATGCCCACCACGTCCTGTGGCCGCTGGGTAAAGGCGGCAATCTTGTTCACATCCAGGGTGGAGGTGTTGGAGGCCAGGATGGCGCCCGCCTTCATGGTCTTGTCCAGTTGCTGGAACACCTGTTCCTTGACGCCCAATTCCTCGAACACCGCCTCGATCACCAGATCGGCGTCCCGGATATCGTCATAGCTGAGCGTGGTGGTCAAGAGCGCCATGCGCTGGTCGTATTTCTCTTGCGTGAGCTTGCCCTTCTTCACCTGGGCTTCGTAGTTCTTGCGGATGGTGGCGATGCCGCGGTCCAGCGCGTCTTGCTTCATCTCGAGCATGCGCACGGGAATGCCCGCATTCAGGAAGTTCATCGAAATGCCGCCGCCCATGGTGCCCGCGCCAATCACGGCCACGGACGCGATGGTGCGAACCGGCGTGTCGTCGGGCACGTCCGCAATCTTGGAGGCGGCTCGTTGCGCGGCAAAGAGATGACGCAGGGCGCGGCACTCGGGCGTGGTCAGCAAACCGAGGAACAGTTCGCGTTCGTTCACCAAGCCCTTGTCAAAGGACATCTTGGTGCCGGCTTGTACAGCGTCCACGCACTTGAGCGGCGCGGGGAAGTTCTTGGACATGCCTTTGACCATGTTGCGCGCAAACTGAAAATAGGCATCGCCCTGCGGGTGCTTGCACGGCAGATCGCGCACGCGTGGCAAGGGGCGTGTGTCGGCCACCGAGCGTGCATAAGCCACCGCTTCGTCCATCAAGGACTCCCGCGAGTTGGCCATCTTGTCAAACAGCTTTTGGCCGGGCAAGGCCGCCAGCATCTCGCTCTTGATGGCTTCGCCGCTCACGATCATGTTCAACGCTGGCTCAACCCCCAGCACCCGCGGCAGCCGTTGCGTTCCGCCCGCACCCGGAATCAGCCCAATTTTCACTTCGGGCAGGGCAATGCTGGCACCGGGGGCAGCGATGCGGTAATGACAGCCCAAGGCCAGTTCGAGCCCGCCGCCCATGGCCACGGTGTGCACCGCCGCCACCACGGGCTTGGGGCTGTTTTCGATGGCCAGGATGACGCTCAGCAAATTGGGATCCTGCACCGCCTTGGGTGTGCCAAATTCCTTGATGTCCGCACCGCCCGAAAACGCCTTGCCCTGCCCAGTCAACACCACAGCCTTGATGGACGCATCGTCCAGGGCTTGTTGCAGCGCATGGACGATGCCCAGACGAGTGGACAAACCCAGACCGTTCACTGGCGGGTTGTTCATGCTGATGACGGCGATATCGCCTTGGGTGGAGTAGTCTGCGCTCATGCGGAGTCCTTCGGATAAAAAAGAACGATCGTTCGTTTTTGGATTGTATCGGGGAAACAGACGCTGAATGGGGCTGTCACACTCACACTTCCAGCCATTCGCGACGTGCCCCGGGGTCGTCGCGCAAGGACTGGGGCGTGCCTTCAAACACGATGCGGCCATGGCCCATGACCAAAACGCGGTCCGAGATATTCATCGCGATGGTGAGCTTTTGCTCGATCAAGAGCACAGACGTGCCGCGCTCCTTGAGGCGTTGCAGGTATTGCCCCACCAGTTCAACAATCTTGGGCGCCAGTCCCTCGGTGGGTTCATCGATGATGATGAGTTCGGGCTGCCCCATCAGGGTTCTGCACAGGGTCAGCATCTGCTGCTCCCCACCGCTCAGGACGCCCGCCTCGGTGTGCTGGCGTTCTCGCAACCGCGGGAACATCTGGTACATATCCTCGTAGTCCCATCGCGGTGCGCGGCTGTGGGTTCGTGCGGGCTGTTTGAAACCCAGCATCAGGTTCTGATGCACCGTCAGGGTCGGGAAGATGTCCCGGCTTTCGGGAACATAGCCAATGCCCCGCTGAGACACCTCAAAGGCCTTGAGGCCGGTCAAGGATTCGCCATGCCAGGTGATGCCGCCCACACCGTCCACCAAGCCCATGATGGCCTTGGCGGTGGTGGAGCGACCCGAGCCGTTGCGCCCCAGCAAGGCCACAATCTCACCCGGCTGCACCTGCAGGCTCACCCCATGCAACACGTGGCTTTTGCCGTAGAAAGCGTGGAGGTTGTCGAGTTGCAGCATCTCAGTGCCCCCCCTCGTCAGTGGGTGAGCCCAGGTAGGCCTCTTGCACCTTGGGGTTGGCACGCACAGCCTCGGGGGTGTCGAAGGCGATCACCTCGCCATACACCACCACGGCGATACGATCGGCCAGACCGAACACCACGCCCATGTCGTGCTCCACGGTGAGCAGCGTCTTGTTCTGCGTGACGTCGCGAATCAGCGAGACAAACCGAGAGGTTTCACTGCGGCTCATGCCTGCGGTGGGCTCGTCGAGCAAAATCACATTCGATCCACCGGCGATGGTGATGCCAATTTCCAAGGCGCGCTGCTCTGCATAGGTCAGGTTGACGGCCAGCACATCCCGGCGCTTGTCCAGGCGAATGCTCTCGAGCAGGGCCTCGGTTCGTTCGTTGGCATCATCCAGATCGGCCAAAAATTTCCAGAAGGTGTAGCGATACCCCAGGCTCCACAACACGGCGCAGCGCAGATTCTCGAACACACTCAGCTTGGGGAAAATGTTGGTGATCTGAAAGCTGCGCGACAAGCCCAGGCGGTTGATCTGGTAGGGTGGCTTGCCGTCGATGCGTTGGCCTTGTAGCCAGATCTCGCCCTGGCTGGGTGCAAAGCGTCCGCTGATCAAATTGAACAGCGTGGATTTGCCGGCGCCGTTGGGGCCGATCACGGCCACGCGCTCACCTTGCTGCACCTGCAAATCGACACCGCGAATGATCTCAGTCTTGCCAAACTGCTTGCGCACCCCCTTGAGTTCCAGCGCTGGCATGGCATTGGCTGCGGGCAACGCCGCAGCGGCGGGACGAGCCTGTGGCGTGCTCACAGGGCCTCCCGTCGTTTGATTTCTTGCTCGATCTGCACCTGTATCTCGTCCCAATCGCGTCGATATTGGCGCCTGGCCAGTTCGAACAGACCGAGCGCCGTGACCAACACAAATCCGGCACCGAACCAGCTGCGCACATGCAGCGCATCCAGGGTGATGCCGGCGTACCGCAAGGTGGGGCCAAGCGCGGCGTTGAGTTGCAGGTGATACACCATCTCAATCCAGGCCCCAGCGCTCAGCAAGGCGATCAGGGCCAGCACCCCCAAGCCGACATAGGCCACCCACAGCCGGCGCAAATGTCCAAAGCTGGCCACCCGCAGGTTCATCATGATCAGGCTGGCTATGCCGCCCGGGGCGTACATCACCATGAACAAGAACACCAGCCCCAGGTACAACAGCCAGGCTTTGGTGAGTTCAGACAGCAGCACACTGGCCAGAATCATCAGAACGGCGCCAATGATGGGGCCAAAGAAGAAGGTGGCACCGCCCAGAAAGGTGAACAACAGGTAGGCGCCAGAGCGGGCTGCCCCCACCACCTCGGCGGTGACGATTTCAAAATTCAGCGTGGCCAGGCCGCCCGCAATGCCCGAAAAAAATCCGGCGATCATGAAGGCGAAATACCGAACGTGTTGGGTGTTGTAGCCAATGAATTCGACCCGCTCCGGGTTGTCACGCACCGCATTCAGCATGCGCCCCAACGGCGTACGGGTGAATGCAAACAGCAGGGCCACACAGACAAACGTGTAGAGGGCAATGAGGTAATAGACCTGGATTTGCGGACCAAAATTGATACCCAGGAAGGGCGTGCCGGCCACCCGGTTGCCTGACACCCCGGCTTCGCCTCCAAAGAATTCAGAGAACATCAGCGACATGGCCGACACCAGTTCCGCCATGCCCAGGGTGATCATGGCGAAGGTCGTGCCCGACTTGCGGGTGGTGACATAGCCCAGCAGACAAGCAAAGAACAACCCCCCGGCCCCACCCACCAGGGGAATCAGACTCACGGGCAAGGACAGGGTTCCGGCGCTCACCGCATTCAGGGCATGCATGGCCAGGTACCCGCCAAGCCCCGTGTACACCGCGTGGCCAAAGCTCAACATGCCTCCCTGCCCCAGCAGGAGGTTGTAGGCCAGGCAGGCAATGATGGCGATGCCCATCTGGCTCAGCATGGAGTGCGCCAGGTTGCTCTTGAACACCCAGGGGGCCACCAGCAGCACAGCGGCAAACAGGCTCCAGATGAGCCAACGCCCGACGTTGTAGGGCTCGAATGCGTAGACGGCACGCGACATCGTCATCCCTCTCGCGTGCCCAGCAGCCCTTTGGGCCGGAAAATCAGAATGAGCACCAGCAGCAGGTACGGCAGGATGGGTGCGACCTGGGACACCGTGAGTTTGATCACCGAGTTGTCACGGGCCGAGGCCGAGAGCGTGATCCCCAAGGACTGCAGCAGATCGAGCACGGACGCATCCACCGCCACCGCATAGGTTTGCAACAGGCCAATCAACAGCGACGCCAGAAACGCCCCGGCCAAGGAGCCCATGCCCCCCACCACGACCACCACGAAGATCACCGAGCCCACGGTGGCGGCCATGGCGGGCTCGGTCACGAAGGTGCTGCCCCCGATCACACCCGCAAGCCCTGCCAGGCCGGTGCCCAGACCAAACACCAGCATGAAGATGCGCGGCACGTTATGCCCCAGGGCTTCCACCATCTCGGGGTGGGTCAACGCCGCCTGGATGATGAGCCCTGTGCGGGTGCGCGCCAGCACCCACCAGAGACTGCCCATCATGGCCACAGCGGTCAGCATGACAAAGCCCCGCGTGGCTGGAAAGGGCGAGCAGACCACGGAACCGGCCGAGCTGTCGCTGCACAGCCCCCCCGCTGCGCCCCAGACCCAGGACAAGCCCTCAACCGGGTGTTGGATCAAGGTGAACATCGGCCCCTGCAACAACGCGGGAGGCTGGAATTCCACCGCCACCCGCCCCCAGATGAGTTGCACCAACTCCAGCACGATGTAGGACAGACCAAAGGTGACCAACAGTTCGGGCACATGGCCATACACATGCACCTTGCGAAGACTGGCACGTTCAAATGCCGCGCCGAGTGCACCCGTGATCAGCGGCGCGAGCACCAAGGCGGGCCAGAACCCGATCAGTCCGCTCAAGGTGTAGCCGCCATACGCCCCCAGCATGTAAAAGCTGGCGTGGGCGAAATTGAGGACCCCCATCATGCTGAAAATCAGGGTCAACCCCGAGCTCAACATGAACAACAACAACCCGTAACTCAGGCCGTTGAGGGTCGAGATGATCACAAACTCCATGAGAAACAACAGCCGGTGTGCATGAACACGCTGACCTGAACCTGCCAGGCCCTGGTCAGAGAGGTGTCAGACGCAACCCGCCAGCAGCGTGAGCGTCAGGCAGGCGCCTTCATCTGGCAGCTGGTGGGGGTGCTGGAGATGTAAGGCTCGAAGGTCTTGACCGGTTTCAGGGTCATGCCTGTGTTTTCAGGGGAATACGGGTGCTGCTTGTCGGCCTTGGTCCAGACCGTGAGGTACAGCGTTTGCTGCAGCTGGTGGTCGAGTTTGCGCATTTCCACCTCGCCGCTGAAGCTCTGGTACTTGAGGCCGTGCAATGCTGCTGCCACTTTGACCGGGTCGGTGGATTTGGCCTTGGCCATCGCATCGCCCAGGCCCGAGAAAATATGGATGACCGAGCCGGTGTAGAAGTCGTCGTTGAAACGCTTCTTGAACTCTGCCTGCCACTTGTCCATCTGACCGCCCATGTTGTAGTGCTGGTACGAGATCTGGAAGACGCGTCCGTCAGCGCCCTGTCCCAGCGCCGTGGGAGTGCCTGTCACACCGGTGTAGTAGGTGAAGAATTTGCCGTTGTAGCCACCTTCGTTGGCGGCTTTCACCAGGAGGGCCAGGTCAGAGCCCCAGTTGCCGGTGATGACGGTGTCGGCCCCGGAAGCCTTGATCTTGGCGATGTAAGGGGCAAAGTCACGCACCTGGGCCAAGGGATGGAGATCTTCCCCCACGATCTGGACGTCTGGGCGCTTGCGCGAGAGGTTTTCTTTCGCAAACTTGGCCACCTGGTGACCGTGCGAGTAATTCTGGTTCAGCAAGTACACCTTCTTGATGTCCTGCTTGTCCTTCATGTAAGTGGTCATGGCCTCCATCTTCATGGAGGTGTCAGCGTCAAAGCGGAAGTGCCAGTAGCTGCACTTGCTGTTGGTGAAGTCGGGATCCACCGCCGAATGGTTCAGGAAGATGATTTCCTTGCCCGGGTTGCGCTCGTTGTGCTTGTTGACCGCATCGATCAGAGCCCCCGCCACTGACGAGCCGTTGCCCTGGGTGATGTAGCGAACGCCCTGGTCCATGGCAGCCTTCAAGGCATTCAGACTTTCGGCGGGGCTGAGCTTGTTGTCGATGCCAATCACCTCGAACTTCACCCCGGCGGGGTTGGTTTTGGAGAATTGCTCGGCAAAGAACTGGAAGCTCTTGAGCTGGTTGGACCCCACCGGCGCCATGAGGCCTGACAACGGATCGATCCAGGCGATTTTGACCGTTTCCCCCTTCTGCGCCCAGGCCGGTGTGGCCATCACAGCAGCAAACATCAAGGGGGCGGTCCAGGCAATGTGTTTCATCATGTTGATCTCCTCAGCAACTCAAGCGAGCGTAATCGGGAACAGGGGCTGCAAGCCTCAGGGAAACCCCTGCTGCCACGCAGGGTCCGTCGGCCCGCATCAAAGTCCGGGAAGACGGTAATCCTTGAGTTGTTCGCGAAGCCGGGTCTTGAGCATCTTGCCGGTGGCACCCAGGGGAATCGCGTCGACAAACACCACATCGTCGGGTACCTGCCACTTGGCAATCTTGCCGTCATAAAAGGCGATCAACGCTTCCCGGCTGACCTGCGCCCCGGCTTTGAGGGTCACCACCACGATGGGACGCTCATCCCATTTGGGGTGGGCCACGCCGATACAGGCTGCCATGGCCACCGAGGGGTGCGCCATGGCAATGTTCTCGATGTCAATCGAGCTGATCCATTCGCCGCCAGACTTGATCACGTCCTTGCTGCGGTCGGTGATCTGCATGAAGCCATCCTCGTCGATCGTGGCCACGTCGCCCGTGGGGAACCAGCCCTCCACCAGCGGGCTACCGCCCTCGCCCTTGAAATACTCACCCACCACCCACGGGCCTTTGACCAGCAAGTCGCCATACGCCTTGCCATCGTGCGGCTGCACCTGGTTGGCGTCGTTCACGATCTTCATGTCGATGCCAAAAATGGCGCGACCCTGCTTGAGTCGAATCTGCATCTGCTGTTCGGCCGGCAGTGACAGGTGTTTGTTCTTCAGCGTGCACAACGTGCCCAGGGGGCTGAGCTCGGTCATGCCCCAGGCGTGCAGCACCTCCACACCATAGTCATCGCGGAATGTGTTGATCATGGCAGGCGGACAGGCGGAGCCGCCGATGACGGTGCGTTTGAGGCTGGAGAAACGCAAGCCAGCCGGTTTCATGTGGCCCAACAGCATCTGCCAGACCGTGGGCACGCCCGCTGCGTAGGTCACCTGTTCGTTCTCGATCAGTTCGTACACCGACTTGCCGTCCATCGCCGGGCCCGGGAACACCAGCTTGCTGCCCACCATCGCGGCGCTGTAGGGAATTCCCCAGGCATTGACGTGGAACATGGGCACCACAGGCAAGGTGGAATCTCGTGCCGACAAGGCCATCACATCCGGCAAGGCGGCGGCGTAGGCGTGCAGGAGCGTGGAGCGGTGGCTGTACAGGGCGCCTTTGGGGTTGCCGGTGGTGCCGCTGGTGTAGCACAGGCTCGAGGCGGTGTTCTCGTTGAAATCGGGCCAGGTGTACGCAGAGGACTGCCCCCCCAGCCAGGCCTCGTAGCTGACCAAGCCCGGTATGCCGGTGTCAGCCGGCAACTTGTCGGCGTCACACAGGGCCACCCAGTGCTTGACTGTGTTGCAACGCGCCTGTATTTGCTGCACGACAGGCAGGAAGCTCATGTCAAAACACAGCACCTGGTCCTCGGCGTGGTTCGCAATCCAGACGATTTGATCCGGGTGCAGCCGCGGGTTGAGGGTGTGCAAGACACGCTCTGAACCGCTCACGCCGAAATACAGTTCCAAGTGGCGGTAACCGTTCCAGGCCAGGGTGGCCACGCGAGCCCCCACCTCGAGCTGCCAGGCATCCAGACCCTGGGCCACCCGGCGCGCGCGTTCGGCCACGCCGGCCCATGTGGTGCGGTGGATGTCGCCTTCCACACGGCGCGAGACGATCTCGACGTCTCCATGGTGTCTTTCTGCGAACTCGATCAGTGACGAAATCAGCAGGTTGTGCTGCTGCATCAATCCAAACATGGCGCTCTCCCCGAATAGTTGTGCTTTGCCCACTATTTTGCACAAATTGGCATCCCCTATGAACGCCCCTGCAATCGGCAAAGACCTCAACGCCGTCACTGAGTTGTGGCAAGGTCGACAATCATGGCATGGATGCTTTGCACAACCCTGCCCTCCCTTTGACGTGGCGAGATGGCTATGCGCGCTTAGGCGCCACGTTTGCCACGCCGTGGCAGGCCACCCCTTTGCGCGACCTGCACTGGGTCTCTGTCAACCACCGACTGGCCCAGGCCTTGGGCTTGCCGGCAGACTGGCAGCAACGCCCGGGCATGCTGGAGGTGCTGGGCAACGGACAACCGGTTCCCGGGGCATCCCCGGTGGCCACGGTGTACAGCGGCCACCAGTTTGGCGTCTGGGCGGGGCAATTGGGTGATGGCAGGGCCTTGTTGCTGGGGGAATCCTGCCCACCCCCTGGCGCTGAGCTGGGCCCCCAGGAATGGCAACTCAAAGGCGCAGGCCGCACGCCCTACTCGCGAATGGGCGATGGCCGAGCCGTGCTGCGTTCCAGTATCCGTGAATACCTGTGCAGCGAGGCCATGCATGGGCTGGGCATTCCCACCACCCGCGCCTTGAGCCTGGTGGCCTCTCCCGACACGGTGCACCGTGAAGAGCCCGAAACGGCGGCGGTGGTGGCCCGCATTGCCCCCAGTTTTCTGCGCTTTGGCCATGTCGAGCACTTTGCCTCACGCGACAACGACCAAGCCCTGTTGCAACTGATCGACTACGTCGACGCTGAAAACTTCCTGGGCTTGCCCCCCACGCAACCAGGACGCGAACGCGCCCTGGCGTTGCTGGATGAGGTGGTCCAGCGCACGGCCCGTCTCATGGCGCAGTGGCAAGCTGTGGGCTTTTGCCACGGTGTCATGAACACGGACAACATGAGTCTGCTGGGTCTCACACTGGACTATGGTCCCTTCCAGTTCATGGATGGCTACCACCCCGGGCACATCTGCAACCACTCCGATCACCAGGGCCGTTATGCGTTTGATCAACAACCCCGCGTCGCCCACTGGAACCTGTTTTGCCTGGGGCAAGCGCTCATGCCCGTGATTGACGACGTGCAGGCCACGGTCGATGTGCTCAACACCTTCACAGCCCACTACCAGCAGGCCTGGGGGACGCAACTGGCCCGCAAGCTGGGACTCCCCCCCTCGGCCACAGCCTCGTCTTTGGGAGAAAAGTTTCTGTCACTGATGGCGCTACACCAGGCCGATCACACCGTGGCCTGGCGCAGCTTGTCCAATGCGGTGAGAACCTGGTCGGGTCAGCCAAGCGACGCGACACCGTTTGCCGACCTCGGCCGCATGGTCCATGCAGGCGACGCCTGGGATGCCTGGTTGCAGGACTACCTTCAAGCCTTGCAGGCGTCTAACACCAGCCCTGCCCTGCAGGGAGAAGCCATGCGCCGGGTCAACCCCGCGTATGTGCTGCGAAACCACTTGGGCGAAATCGCGATCCGCCGCGCCCGTGAGGGCGACTTCAGCGAGATCGAGACCTTGTTATCCTTGTTGTCTGCACCGTTTGACGACCATCCCGGGTTTGAACCCTACGCAGCCCCGGCGCCGCCGTGGGCCCAATCGATAGCCATCAGCTGCTCCTCATGAAGCTCCCCACCACCGAATCCGACTGGCGTGCCTGGCTCGCCCAACGCAACGCCGAACCGCTGGCCTACGAAGTGACACGACGGGCGGCCACCGAGCGCCCCTTCACCGGCCGCTATGAGAACCATTGGCAAGCCGGCACCTATGCCTGTATTTGCTGCGGGGCCACCCTCTTCAGCTCGGACACCAAATTTGACGCTGGTTGCGGCTGGCCCAGTTTCAACGCCCCTGTGCAGGAGGATGTGATTGAAGACAAGGTGGACCGCTCGCATGGCATGGTGCGCACGGAGTCGCTGTGCGCCCAGTGCGGCGCCCACCTGGGCCATGTGTTCGAGGACGGCCCAGCGCCCACCGGCTTGCGCTACTGCATGAACTCGGCCTCGCTGGCTTTCACGCCACAGAAGGAATCCGAATGAAGCTGCTGATCGACTTCTTCCCCATCCTGCTGTTTTTCATCGTCTTCAAGACCCTGGGCATTTACGCCGCAACCGCCGTGGCCATTGCGGCCACCGTGGCGCAAATTGGCTGGCTGCGTTGGCGCAATGGGCGCGTCGAACCCATGCAGTGGCTGAGCCTGGGGGTGATCGTGGTGTTTGGGGGTGCCACGCTCGTGGCCCAGGACGAGACCTTCATCAAATGGAAGCCCACCGTGCTGTACTGGCTCATGGGCGGTGGGTTGTTGGTGGCCGAGTATGTGTTCAAGCGCAACGGTATCCGGGCGCTCATGGGCTCCCAGCTGGAACTGCCGGATCCGGTGTGGCGGCAGTTGCTGCACGCCTGGGCCGGGTTTTTTGCTGCCATGGGCGTGATCAACCTGTGGGTGGCGTATCACTTTGACACCGACACCTGGGTCAATTTCAAGCTGTTCGGTGGCCTCGGGCTGATGGTCCTGTTTGTCCTGGCACAGGCCGCCTACTTGTCCAAACACATGAAACACGAAGAAGAATGACCTCAGCCGCCGACCTGCTGCCGACCACCGAGGCCATCACCCAACGCTTGCGCGAGCGCCTGGCGCCCGCATTTCTGGAGGTGCTGGACGAAAGTGCCGCCCACGCCGGTCATGTGGGGGCCCACCCGTCCGGGCGCGGAACCCATTTCCGTGTTCGTTTGGGGGGCAACGCATTGGCCCGCTTGACCCGCGTGCAGCGCCATCGGCTTGTGTATGATGCGCTGCAGGATTTTTTAGACCAGGGTTTGCATGCCCTGGCCATCGAAATCGTTCCCGTTTTGACCGAAAGCAATTCATGAAAAAGCATCTCCTGGTGGCCGCGTCGGCCATCTCCCTGGCCCTGTTCTCCCTGCCCTCGCTGTCGCAAAACCTGGCCATCGTGAATGGCAAGGCAGTACCCAAGACGCGTGCCGATGCCCTGACGCAGCAACTGGTGCGCTCGGGCCGTCCCATCACGCCGGACATCGAAGCGCAGATCAAGGAAGAAGTCATCGCCCGCGAAATCTTCATGCAGGAAGCCGCCAAGCGTGGCCTGGATGCCACCGAGGACTACCGGGGTCAAGTGGAACTGGCCCGCCAGACCATCCTGATTCGCGAGCTGTTCGCCGACCACCAGAAAAACAACCCGGTGACCGATGCCGACATCAAGGCTGAGTACGACAAATTCGTGGCAGCCAACGGCGGCAAGGAATACCGCGCTCGCCACATCCTGGTGGAAAAGGAAGAACAGGCCAAGGCCATTCTGGCCAGCCTGAAAAAAGGCGGCAAGTTCGAGGACATCGCCAAAAAGCAATCCAAGGACCCGGGGTCTGGCGCCAATGGGGGTGACCTGGACTGGGCCTCCGCAGGCAACTTCGTCAAGGAGTTCTCCGACGCCATGGTTGCTCTGAAAAAGGGCCAGGTCACCGATGCGCCCGTCAAGAGCCAATTCGGGTTTCATATCATTCGCCTGGACGATGTTCGCGAAGCCCAACTGCCCAAGCTTGACGATGTCAAGGCTCAAATCGGCCAGCAGCTGCAACAAACCAAGATGAGCACCTTCCAGCAAGAGCTCAGAGCCAAGGCTCGCATCGAGTGATGTCCTGGTCCACCTGATGCGTGTCGTCCAGGCATGAGTTTGCTGTCCCATCAGGTGGAGCTTCTGGCTCCTGCGCGTGACGCCGACATCGGCATCGCCGCCATTCACCACGGTGCCGATGCCGTTTACATCGGTCCGCCCGCTTTTGGTGCCCGTGTGGGCGCCGGCAACTCCCTTCAGGACATCGAGCGCCTGTGCCGTGAGGCCCATCGCTTTGACGCGCGCATTTTCATCACGCTCAACACCATTTTGCGTGACGATGAACTCGAAGGCGCCCGTCGCATGGCCTGGGACGTGTACAACGCGGGGGCGGACGTGCTCATCGTGCAGGACATGGGCCTGCTCAAGATTGACATGCCGCCGATCCAGCTGCATGCCAGCACCCAGACCGACATTCGGACCCCGGAAAAAGCCCGCTTTTTGCAGGATGTGGGCTTCTCGCAGCTGGTGCTGGCGCGCGAACTCGACCTGAAGCAGATCCGCGAGATCTACCAGACGCTGGACGCGGATCGCTGCAAGCTGGAATTTTTCATCCATGGTGCCTTGTGCGTGGCCTACAGCGGTCAGTGCTACATCAGCCATGCACACACTGGGCGCAGTGCCAACCGCGGTGATTGCTCGCAAGCCTGCCGCCTGCCCTACCACGTCACCGATGCCGAGGGTCGCTTCATTGCGCATGACCGCCATGTGCTCTCGATGAAGGACAACAACCAGAGTGCCAACCTCGAGGCGCTGATCGACGCCGGCGTGCGCAGCTTCAAGATAGAGGGCCGCTACAAGGACCTGGCTTTTGTCAAAAATATCACGGGTCATTACCGGCGCTTGATCGATCAGTTGATCGAGGACCGCCAGGACAGCCGCGACCCCGCGCGCCCACCCATCGCTCGGGCATCCACAGGCCGCACCCGCTTGTTTTTTACACCCGATCCCAACCAGAATTTCAACCGCGAGTTCACCGACTATTTTGTGCATGGCCGGCAAGACGGCATCGACGCCATCGACTCGCCCAAGAACCCGGGCGTCCCACTGGCCGATGTGCTCAAGGTGGGCGACCGGTGGGTGGATTTGCGCTTGCATGACACCACCGCTGTGCTGCACAACGGCGATGGTCTGTGCTACTACGACCTGCACAAGCAGTTGGTGGGTATGGCGGTCAACCGTGTCGAGGCCTTGCCGCGCGCAGGTGACTGGCGGGTCTATCCCAAGGACGACCTGGCCTCCTTGCCCCACTTGCGCGCGGGTCTCACGGTCAACCGCAACCGGGACATGGCCTGGGTGCGCTTGCTGGACAAGCATTCAAGTGACCGTCGCATCGGGGTGTGGATGCGCCTGTCTGAAACCAGCACCGGTCTGCAACTGAGCTTGACCGATGAAACCGGAGGCGAAGCCCAAGCCTGTCTCGACACCGAGTTGCAGCCTGCTCGGGACGCCAGCCGTCAGGAGGACACGCTGCGACAGCACCTGGGCAAACTGGGCAACACGCCGTTTGAGATGCTGGGCTGTGAACTGTTGTTGTCTCAACCGTGGTTTGTGCCGGCCTCCGCGCTCAATTCGCTGCGTCGGGACGCCGTTGACGCCTTGTTGGCTGTGCGTGCGGCCAGTTACCAACGTCCTCGCCGAGGCACGCCGGTCGATCCGCCCGTGCAGTACCCGGAAGACACCCTCACCTACCTGGCCAATGTGTTCAACCACGCAGCGCGTGACTTTTACCGCGAACATGGCGTGAATGTGATTGCCGCAGCTTACGAAAGCCACGAGGAGGCCGGTGAAGTCAGTCTGATGATCACCAAGCACTGCGTGCGCTGGTCGATGAGCCTGTGTCCCAAACAAGCCAAGGGCGTCACCGGTGTGCAAGGCACCATCCGGGCTGAGCCGCTCACCCTGATCCACGGCAACGAGAAACTGACGCTGCGGTTCGACTGCAAGCCGTGCGAGATGCACGTGGTCGGCGCCATGAAGAAGTCGGTGGTGCAGCAACGCAAACGCGAAGCGGCCGAGGTCCCGATGCAGTTTTACCGGCAGCGCCCCCCGCGCATCCCGGCCTGAGCGCTCAGCCTACCCAGCGACGGGCGTTTCTCCACAAGCGAATCCAGGGGCTTAGGCCCTGTGGATCAACTGGTACAGCGGGGTCGAACCAGCTCATTTGCAGACGTCGGAACACGCGCTCCGGGTGCGGCATCATGGCGGTGAAGCGGCCATCCGCTGTGGTGACAGCGGTCAAGCCTCCCGGACTGCCATTGGGGTTGAACGGATAGGCCTCGGTGGGTTGACCTTGCGCGTCGACAAAGCGCATCGCGGCCAGTACCTGCCCTGGATTGCCGCGCTGAGCAAAATTGGCTTGGCCTTCGCCATGAGAGACCGCGATGGGCAATCGACTGCCTGCCAGGCCGTCAAAGAACAGACTCGGCGACTTCAACACCTCCACCTGCGAGAAACGCGCCTCAAAGCGTTCGCTGCGGTTGGTGGTGAAACGAGGCCAGGCGTCGGCCCCGGGAATGATGGTGGCCAATTCGGCAAACATCTGACAGCCGTTGCACACGCCCAAACCAAAGGTATCGGGGCGAGCGAAGAAGTGCTGGAAACGATCCGACAGCGCCGGGTTGAACAGAATGCTGCGCGCCCAGCCAACCCCGGCTCCGAGCGTGTCACCATAGCTGAAGCCACCACAGGCGACCAGCCCTTTGAAATCGTCGAGCTTGGCGCGACCTTGCTGCAGGTCGGTCATGTGAACGTCATGCGCCTCAAAACCCGCCAGGTGGAAGGCATAGGCCATCTCGACATGCGAGTTCACCCCCTGCTCCCGCAAAATGGCCACGCGTGGGCGCGCGCTGTGCACAAAGGGCGCGGCCACATCGTCCATTGCCCCCTCGCACAGGTGTACCTGCAGGCCCACATCGTCCACGCGGCCCACGCTGGCGTGCTCGGCATCGGCGCAGTCGGGGTTGTCTCGTTCACGGCAAATCTTCCAGCTCACGCTGTCCCACACCTGGTGCAAGTCCTGGAGTGTGGCCGAGAACACCTCGTTGGCGTCTCGCCAGACCGACAGGGCGCCCTTGCCTTTGTCTATCGCCGAATCGGCAGGACGCGTGGCGCCCACCACATGGCTGTGGCGAGACAGGCCCTGCTCGCGCAGCACCTGCAGGACCTCGTTGCGATGGGCGGCTGGTACTTGAATCAGAACGCCCAGCTCTTCGTTGAACAAGGCTTTGAGCGTGAGCTCATCTCGCCGCACCGAGACCTGCGCTGCCCAGTTCTTGCTGTCGCCATACTCGGCACGGCTGTCGCCAATGCCGTCTCCCTCGGTGATCAGCATGTCCACGTTCAGGGCCACGCCCACATGACCGGCAAATGCCATTTCAGCGGCTGTCGCCAGCAAGCCACCGTCGCCACGGTCGTGGTAAGCCAGCAGCCAGCCGCGTTCACGCAACAGGTTGATGGCCTGGACCAGGCGCACCAGCAGTTGCGGATCATCCAGATCCGGCACCACATCGCCCGGCTGGTGGTGAATTTGCCCCAACACGCTGCCGCCCATGCGCATGCGCCCCTGACCCAGGTCGATCAGGATCAGCGAGCTGTCCACACGGGCATCGAGCTGCGGGGTCAGGGTACCGCGGACATCGTCCAGGCTGGCGAACGCCGTGATGATCAGACTAACCGGGGACACCACGGTGTGGGCCTGGTTGTTGGCGGTCCATTGGGTGCGCATGGACAGGCTGTCCTTGCCCACCGGGATGGAAATGTCGAGGGCCGGACACAACTCGAGGCCGACAGCCCGCACCGTGTCGTAGAGCGCGGCGTCTTCGCCGGGCTCGCCACAAGCGGCCATCCAGTTAGCCGACAGTTTCACCCGACTCAAATCGATCGGAGCAGCCAGCAGGTTGGTGATGGATTCGGCCACCGCCATGCGTCCCGAGGCCGCCGGGTTCAGGGCCGCCAGCGGCGTGCGCTCGCCCATGGCCATGGCTTCGCCTGCGTGCCCTCGGTAGTCCGCAAGGGTCACCGCACAGTCGGCCACCGGTACTTGCCAGGGGCCGACCATCTGGTCTCGGTGCGTGAGCCCGCCCACGGTGCGATCCCCGATGGTGATCAAAAAACGCTTGGAGGCCACGGTCGGGTGGCTCAGCACCTGAATCACCGCGTCTTGCAAGCTCACGCCGCTCCAATCGGCTGGAGGGGACTGGAAGTGCACGCGCTGCACATCGCGGTGCATGCGCGGGGGTTTGCCGAGCAAGACCTCCAGCGGCATGTCGACCGGATGCGGGGCGAGCGGGGACGCTTGCGGGGCTTGCGCAGCGCTCAAGTCCTGCGGGGCCAGCACCAGTTCTCGGGCCTCAGTGGCAACGCCGACCACCGCAAACGGGCACCGCTCGCGTTCACAAAAGGCCTGGAACTGCGGCAACGACGATGGCGCGATAGCCAGCACATAGCGTTCCTGGCTTTCGTTGCACCAGATCTCCTTGGGGGCCAACCCTGACTCCTCCAGAGGAATGGCACGCAGGTCAAAACGCGCGCCACGACCGGCGTCGTTGACCAGTTCGGGGAAGGCATTGGACAGGCCACCTGCCCCCACGTCGTGGATGGCCAGGATGGGGTTGTGTTCGCCCAGCACTGCGCACTGGTTGATGACCTCCTGGGCCCGACGCTCGATCTCGGGGTTGCCGCGCTGCACCGAATCAAAATCGAGCGAGGCGGCGTTGGTGCCGCTGGCCATGGAGCTGGCCGCGCCGCCGCCCATGCCGATGCGCATGCCTGGTCCCCCCAGCTGAATCAGCAAGGTGCCCGCAGGAAACTCAATTTTTTTCGTCTGCCGGGCATCGATGGACCCAAGTCCCCCGGCAATCATGATGGGCTTGTGATAGCCCCGTTGCACCCCCGCCACCGATTGTTCGTACTCACGAAAGTAACCCAGCAAGTTGGGTCGCCCAAACTCGTTGTTGAACGCCGCGCCACCCAAGGGGCCTTCCATCATGATCTGCAACGGACTGGCCATGTGGTCAGGGCGGCCCAACGGGCTGTCCCACAGCTTGGACACGCTGAAGCCGGTCAGACCCGCCTTGGGCCGCGAACCACGCCCGGTCGCCCCCTCGTCCCGGATTTCCCCCCCCGCGCCGGTGGAGGCCCCGGGGAAAGGCGAAATCGCGGTGGGATGGTTGTGGGTCTCCACCTTCATCAACACATGGTGCGTGACGGTCTCGGCCTGGTAGGCCGGTGTGGTGTCCGCATGTCCTGACACAGGCGCGACAAATCGCTCCACGGTGTGGCCCGTCATGATCGAGGCGTTGTCGGCATAGGCCACCACGGTGTGCTGGGGGCTGGTCTGATGGGTGTGTCGAATCATGCCAAACAGGCTGTGCGACTGGTCCTCGCCGTCAATGGTGAATTGGGCGTTGAAAATTTTGTGGCGGCAGTGCTCGCTGTTGGCCTGCGCAAACATCATCAACTCCACGTCGGTGGGGTTGCGTCCGAGTTCGCGGAAATTGCGCTCCAGGTACTCAATCTCGTCCTCGGCCAGTGCCAGGCCCCAGCGCTGGTTGGCGTCCATCAGGGCGGCGCGACCACCACCCAGCACATCGACCTGCTCCAGGGGTTGTGGTTCCAACTCCTGAAACAGGGCAAAGCCCTGGTCCAGTGTGGTGAAGACCGATTCGGTCATGCGGTCGTGCAGCAAGTCGCCCAGGGCCATCAAGGTTTGTTCATCCAGCGCGGACTTGCCCAACAAGGGACGCGACAACTGAAACTCGACCTGCACCAGACGCTCAATGCGGCGCACCGCCATGCCGCAGTTGTGGGCGATGTCGGTGGCCTTGGACGCCCAGGGCGAGACCGTTCCCAGGCGAGGGCCGACCCACAAGCGGGGGCCGTCCAGGGCGGGCGCGGCAGGCTCACCGTAGGTCAGCAACCGCTCAAACCCCGCTCGTTCCGAGGCCGCCAGGGCGTGCGGCGTGGACACCAGGTGAACAAACCGGGCACGCACCCCCTGGATGCGGGGGCTGATCGCCTGCAACCGGGGCAGCAAGGAGCCCAGGCGAAAGTCGCTGAGGGCATTTCCCCCCTCGAAAGACGCCAGGTGGAGGTCGGCGTGGGTGGCGGGGTGAGGCGGGGAGATCGACGAGGTCACAGACATGAGGCCCTGGGTGGCTGAAATCGCGGGGTGCCGGGGTCGCTGACTGGGATACCGGCCGGATTTCGCATTTTACCGGCAGGCCCATGCGCCCCCTGAGATAATTGGTGCCATGACCATTCAACTCAAAGATGAAGAAGGTATCCGCGGCATGCGCGTGGCTTGCCGCCTCGCCGCCGAGGTTCTGGACTACCTCGAACCTCTGATCAAACCCGGCATCACCACCAACGAGATCGACAAGCTGGCCCACGACTACATGGTCGACGTCCAGCAGTGCATCCCTGCCCCGCTCAATTACGCGCCCAACGGCTACAAACCCTACCCCAAGTCGATCTGCACCTCCATCAACCACCAGGTCTGCCACGGCATTCCCAACGACAAGCCGCTCAAAAAAGGGGACATCCTCAACGTCGACATCACCACCATCAAGGACGGCTGGCACGGAGACACCAGCCGCATGTTCAGCGTGGGTGAAACATCGATTGCGGCCCGCCGCCTGTGTCAGCTGACCTTCGAGGCCATGTGGCACGGCATTGTCATGGTCAAACCCGGGGCTCGGCTGGGCGATATTGGTCACGCCATCCAGCGCTTTGCCGAGGGCCAGGGCTGCTCGGTGGTGCGTGAATTTTGCGGGCACGGCATTGGCCGCGGCTTTCATGAGGAGCCCCAGGTGCTGCACTATGGCAAGCCTGGCACACTCGAGGAGCTGGTGCCCGGCATGATCTTCACCATCGAGCCCATGATCAACGCGGGGCGGCGCGATATCAAGGAGCTGGGTGACGGCTGGACCATCGTCACGCGTGATCACTCCCTGTCGGCCCAGTGGGAACACACGGTGCTGGTGACGCCCACCGGCTACGAGGTGCTGACGCTGTCGGCAGGCAGTCCCGCCTTGCCGAGTTTTGTCACCACCACCGCCTGCTGACACCATGGCCACCGGCAGCTATCGACAGCAGAAGGCTGAGTTGCTGGCCCGGCTCACGCAGGCGCAGGGGTCCGTCTCCTTCTCCCGGGTCGGTCGGGTGCTGCACGCCTTGCAGCAACTGACCGACGAAACCCTGATCGACCTGTGGCATGCCAGCGGGCTGGGGCCCTCCATGGTGCTGGCGGCCGTGGGAGGCTATGGGCGAGGCCAGTTGTTTCCTCACTCCGACATCGATGTGCTGGTGTTGTTGCCCGCAGGCCGTCTGGAAGATGTGGACGCGGTCACACGCGGCCAACTGGAGAGCTTCATCACGGCGTGCTGGGACCATGGCCTCGAGATCGGCTCGAGTGTTCGAACCTTGTCCGAATGCCTGGCGGAGTCACAGGCGGACATCACGGTCCAGACGTCCTTGCTGGAGTCGCGCCTCCTGACCGGTCACCGCCAGCTTTACCAACAATTCGTGCAAGCGTTCCAGGCCTCCCTGGACCCGCGCGCCTTCTTCATTGCCAAAAGCCTGGAGTTGCGCCAACGGCACACGAAATTCGACAACACGCCCTACTCCCTCGAGCCCAATTGCAAGGAGTCGCCGGGGGGGCTGCGCGATCTGCACGTCATCCTGTGGGTGGCCAAAGCTGCCGGCCTGGGCAGCACCTGGGACGAGTTGGGGCGTAACGGTTTGGCAACACCTCTCGAAGTGCGGCAACTCAAACGTCACGAGTCGGTGCTGTTGACCATTCGCAGCTACCTGCATTGCGTGGCCAACCGACGTGAAGACCGTCTGGTGTTCGATCTGCAACACGCGGTTGCCCGTGCCTTGCACCTGGACGACACAGGCCACGCCTCCACAGCCCGCGCCGCCAGCGAAGCGCTGATGAAGCGCTACTACTGGTCAGCCAAGGCGGTGACCCAGTTGCACCAGATTTTGATGCTCAACATCGACGAGTGGATCAACCGCGACCAACTCACCCACGAACCCGAACTCATCAACGAGCGGTTTGCCATTCGCGCGGGCATGATCGATATCGTCAGTGACGATCTCTACCAGCGCCATCCCCACGCCATCCTGGAAACTTTCCTGGTCTTTCAGCGCACCGTGGGTGCCCAGGGGTTGTCAGCCCGCACCCTGCGAGCCCTGTACAACGCTCGGTCGTTGATGAACGCCGCCTTTCGGCGCGACCCGGTCAATCGGCTGCAGTTCCTGCGCATCCTGCAGCAACCGGAAGGCATCACCCATGCCATGCGGCTGATGAACCAGACCTCGGTGCTGGGCCGCACCCTGTGGACCTTTCGCCGCATCGTTGGTCAGATGCAGCACGACTTGTTCCATGTCTACACCGTCGATCAACACATCCTGATGGTGTTGCGCAATGTGCGCCGCTTTTTCCTGGCAGAACACGCCCACGAGTACCCGTTTTGCTCGCAACTCGCGGCTGGCTGGGACAAGCCCTGGGTGCTGTACGTGGCCGCCCTGTTCCACGACATTGCCAAAGGCCGTGGCGGTGACCACTCCGACCTCGGTCGGGCAGAGGTACGACGCTTCTGCAAGGACTACCACGTGGCCAAGGAAGACGCCACGCTGATTGAATTTCTGGTGGGCGAGCACCTCACCATGAGCCACATCGCCCAAAAGCAGGACCTGAGCGATCCGGATGTGATCCGGGCGTTTGCGCAACGAGTTGGCAATGAACGCAACCTGACCGCGCTCTACCTGCTGACCGTGGCCGACATTCGTGGCACCAGCCCGAAGGTGTGGAACGCCTGGAAAGGCAAGCTGCTCGAGGACCTGTACCGGGCCACCTTGCGTGCTCTGGGCGGACACGCTGCCGACGCCAACGCCGAGATTGAAGCCCGCAAGCGCGAAGCCCTGACCCTGTTGGCCTTGCACGCCCTGCCCTTCGAAGCTCACAAGGATTTGTGGGACACGCTGGACGTGGGCTACTTCATGCGACATGAGTCGTCGGACATTGCCTGGCACACGCGACAGATCTCCTTGCCCATGGCGCGCGCCCGCGCCCAGCAAGCACCGACGCCCACCTTGGTGCGCGCGCGCATCTCTCCCCTGGGTGAAGGCCTGCAGGTAATGGTCTACACCCCCGACCAGACGGATTTGTTTGCACGTATCTGTGGGTACTTCGACCACGCGGGCTTCAGCATCCTCGACGCCAAGATCCACACCGCGCGCAACGGCTATGCCCTGGACACGTTTCAGGTCGTCACGCCCATGTTGCAAGAGCACTACCGCGAGCTCATTGGCATGGTGGAATCGGAGTTGGCCCGCACCCTCGAGACACAAGCCCCGCTGCCGGCCGTCAGCCGCGGGCGTGTGTCGCGCCGTGTGAAAAGTTTTCCGGTGGCACCCCGTGTCTCACTGGAGCCCGATGAAAAAGCGCAGCGTTGGCTGCTGAGCATTTCCACCAGCGATCGGGCTGGTCTGCTCTACAGCGTGTCCCTGGTGCTGGCCCGTCACAACATCACGGTGTTGCTGGCCAAGGTCAGCACATTGGGCGAACGGGTGGAAGACACCTTTCTGGTGGCGGGGTCCGAGTTGCAACACAACCGCACCCAACTGGAAATCGAAACGGAATTGCTGCAGACACTGAGTGCCTGAGGCGCCAGGCGGCTAGGCGGCTAGGTGGCTAGGTGGCTAGGTGGCTAGGTGGCGCCGCTGCCGATGTTGTCGGCTGCAGGGTCGGCCACCAGGGCTCGCAGACCGTCCTCATCGAGCACCGGGATCCCCAGGGCCAGGGCCTTCTCGAGCTTGCTGCCGGCTTCTGCGCCGGCAATCACGCCGTGCGTCTTCTTGCTCACGCTGCCGGCCACCTTGGCCCCAGCGGCCTCCAGCATGGCCTGGGCTTGTTCACGGCTGAGCGTGGGCAAGGTCCCCGTCAGCACATAGGTACGCCCTGCCAGCGGCAGCTGCGCTTGTGCACTGGGCTCGTGTTCTGGCCAGGTGACGCCGCAGGCCCGCAGTTGCTCCACCACCTCCCGGTTGTGGGGTTGATCGAAGAAAGTGCGCAGGCTTTGGGCCACCACGGGCCCTACATCGCGGACCTGCAGCAGTTGTTCGATGCTGGCATCCATGATGGCATCCAGCCCTCCGAAGTGACGCGCCAGGTCCTTGGCCGTGGCTTCCCCCACGTGGCGAATGCCCAGGCCGAACAGGAAGCGCGGCAAGGTGGTGTGTTTGGACGTCTCCAGGCTGCTCAAGACATTCTGTGCCGACTTGTCGGCCATGCGGTCCAGTTGGGCCAGCGAGCTCAGCCCCAGCCGGTACAGATCGGGCAAGGTGTTGACGATGCCACCGTCCACCAGTTGGTCAATCAGCTTCTCGCCCAGGTCCTCGATGTCCAGCGCACGGCGCTGCGCAAAGTGCAAGAACGATTGCTTGCGTTGTCCGCTGCAATACAGCCCCCCGGTACAACGGTAGTCGGCCTCCCCCTCCTCGCGCACCGCCACGCTGTCACAGATTGGGCATTGATGGGGCATGCGAAAGGGTTGAGTCCCCTCGGGTCGCTGCTCTAGCACCACCGACACCACCTCCGGGATGACATCGCCGGCACGACGCACAATCACCGTGTCGCCGACACGCACGTCCTTGCGCGTGGCCTCGTCCTCATTGTGCAAGGTGGCATTGGTGACGGTCACCCCGCCCACGAACACCGGCGCCAGCTTGGCCACCGGGGTGAGCTTGCCCGTACGGCCCACTTGCACCTCAATAGCCTGTACCGTGGTCAGTTGTTCTTGCGCCGGGTACTTGTGCGCCACCGCCCAGCGCGGCTCGCGGGTCACAAAGCCCAGTTGCTGCTGCCAGTCGAGCCGGTTCACCTTGTAGACCACGCCGTCGATGTCAAAGGGCAAGCGGTCGCGCAGCGCTCCCATGTGGGCATGAAAACCCACCAAGCCATTGGATCCCTGTACGCGGCAGCCATGCTCACACACCGGAAAACCCCAGGCCTTCAAGCGCATGAGCAAGTCCCAATGCGTGGACACCGACAGCGCGGCGTCTGGCACACACATGCCCACGCCATAGGCAAAGAAGCTCAGGGGTCGCTCAGCGGCAATGGCTGGATCCAGCTGTCGAACCGCCCCCGCCGCGGCATTGCGCGGATTGACAAACGTTTTTTCCTGGCGGGCACCCCCCGCGATCCGTTCGCGTTGGCGCTCATTGAGCGCCTCGAAATCGTCACGCCGCATGTAGACCTCGCCGCGCACCTCGATCACCTCGGGCACGGGCAGGCCCTCAGGATTCTGGGCGTCCGGTGTGGCCTGTAGCCGAAGAGGAATCTGCCCGATGGTGCGAATGTTCTGGGTCACATCTTCGCCCGTTTCACCATCCCCCCGGGTGGCGGCTTGCACCAGCACGCCGTGCTCGTAGCGAAGGCTGATGGCCAGGCCGTCAAACTTCAATTCCGCCACATACTCGACCTCTGGTGCCTGTTCGTCCAGGGCCAACTCCTTGCGGATACGGGTGTCAAAGCTCTCGGCACCGCTGGCTTGTGTATCGGTTTCGGTGCGTATGCTCAGCATCGGCACACCGTGCCGCACCGCAGCGAAGGACGACAAGGGCTTGCCGCCGACACGCTGGGTGGGCGAATCGACCGACAGCAACTCAGGATGCGCAGCTTCCAGCGCCTGCAAGCGTTGAAACAGACGGTCGTACTCGGCATCCGGAATGGAGGGCTCATCCAGCACGTAGTAGCGATGGGCATGCTGGTGCAGTTGCTCGCGCAACTGCCGGGCCTGGTGGGCCGGTGAATCGAGTTGAGATGAGGTCGCGGGTTGCACCGATGCAGGCCCCGATGGCTCGGCATCGAACAGATCCGGGGTGTTCATCCCGCGTGTCGCATTCAGCTGAACAAACGGCGCGCCTGCACCGAGCCAGCAGACAGGTCACGCGCATCCAGGGTGTCGTACAACGCGTTCAGGTCTTGCTGGATGCTTTGAATCGCCCCCTGGGACAGAGGCTGGCCGTGGTCGTCCGTCACCTGACCATCCATGATGCGAGCGAGCTCGGTGGCCACAAAGCACATGCGAGCAAAGGGCTCCTCCTGTCGATCCACCTGGGGCACATCCAGCGTCAGCGTGAGTTGACGAATGGCGGACAAGGACGGGTCATCCGCCAGGGCTGCCTGCGAGTCGAAACTCAAATCCAGAATGGGCGGCAGACCCACGGTCGGGGCGGGAATCACCATGCGGCCGGGGATCACGCCGGGCACAAAGCCCAGACGGGCCGCGTTTTGCTGCACATAGCCCGGGCTCCACGGCAAATCCAGGGCCTTGAGGGTGAAGCTCAATTGGGCATCGTGCGCGCCGGCGAAATGGTCGAGCTCTCGGGCACGCGCCACTTCCTCGAGCATTTCGGGAAACTCGGGTTCGGCATCCAATGCATCGGCAAAGGCGCGGGTTTTCATGACGAACTCGGAAAACTCGATTTCATTCAACGCGCCCATGCGGTTAGCCAGCTGGACCCCCGCCTGGAAGGCGCTGTAACGCTGCCCCGCACGCAAGGGCTCCCACTCACCGCTGGCGGCGTTGAGCCCCTGGATGGTGAAGTGCTTGCTGCCCACCCGACGCGTGGGCGGCATGGCGGCCAAGGCCGCATCGCCCGAGGTGGGGGCGTCGATTTCAATCGGCGCAATCACGTCGATGAGGGCATCCAGGGCATGTCGCTTGTCGGGCGTGGGCATCACCCCGGACACCTCGAAACTGTCGCCGGTGAGATCGTCAACCCCGCCAAATGCCTCGCGCTGTGCCATCAGCTCGTCGGAAAAACGCGACTCAGCGGACGGGGCCTCCTGCGCAGCCAGACCTGGCTCACGTGGCTCCTGATGCTCCACCGTGGGTTCGGCCTGACGCGGCCTGCTCTTGCGAGAGGTCCAGGCACTGTGGGCCACCACGCCCGCCAACACCACACCACCCGCAATGGCCAAAGCAACTTGCAAGGTACTCATGCCGGCTTCCTTGAGATTCAGGTGGATTCGGCCATGGACACCGCCGACTCCATGTCAACCGCCACGATGCGCGACACGCCTTGCTCCTGCATGGTGACACCAATGAGTTGCTCGGCCATCTCCATGGCGATCTTGTTGTGGGAAATGAACAGAAACTGTGTTTCCTTGGACATGCTCGAGACCAGCCGCGCGTAGCGCTCGGTGTTGGCATCATCCAGCGGCGCGTCCACCTCATCGAGCAAACAAAACGGTGCGGGGTTGAGCTGGAAAATCGCAAACACCAGCGCGATGGCGGTCAGCGCCTTTTCGCCCCCCGACAGCAGGTGAATCGTCTGGTTTTTCTTGCCCGGTGGCTGGGCCATGACTTGCACGCCGGAGTCGAGGATTTCCTCGCCCGTCATGATCAGGCGGGCATTGCCGCCGCCGAACAGCTCGGGGAACATGCGACCGAAATGCTCGTTGACGGTGGCAAAGGTGCTGCCGAGCAACTCGCGTGTCTCGCCATCAATCTTGCGGATGGCGTCTTCCAGCGTGTTCATGGCTTCGGTCAGGTCGGCAGATTGCGCGTCCAGGAAGGTCTTGCGCTCACGGGCCGTGGTGAGTTCATCCAGGGCAGCGAGGTTGACTGCCCCCAGGGCCTGGATCTCACGCTGGAAGCGGTCAATCTCGGCTTGCAGGCCCGAAAGTCGCACGTCGCCTTCCTCGATGGAACGGGCCACGGCCTCGAGGTCGGCCTGTGCTTCGGTCAGTTGTTGTGCGTATTGCTCCACGCCCAAACGCGCGGCTTGCTCCTTGAGTTGCAGATCGGTGATGCGCTGACGCATCGGGTCGAGGTTGCGCTCGATTTTCAGGCGCTGCTCATCGCTGGCGCGCAGCTTGGCGGTGAGGTCGTCGTACTGGCTGCGCTGGGCCCCCAAGGCCGCCTCGCGTTCGGACTTGACGGCCAGGGCTGCTTGCAGCCCGGCCTGGGCGGCCACATCGCTGAGACGCTCAAACTCCTCCTGCAGCTTCACCTGCTCGTCCTGCAAGGTGGTGGTTTGTTGTCCGGCCGACTGGATCAGGCGTTGCAACTCGGCTTCGCGGGTGATGTGGGTGCGACGCAGAAAGTCGGCCTCCTGGGCCTGGCGCTCGAGGCTTCGCAGTTGTTCACGCGCCTCCTGCAAGCGGCGCTGCGCTGCCATGACCTGCTCATCAAGCTGGGCGTGGCGCTCCTGGCTGTCTGCCAGCATCATGTCGAGCTCTTCAAAACGAGCATCGGCAGCGGCGCTGCGCTCCTGAATGGCATCGAGCTGTGCCTGGACCTCCTGCAGATCGGTTTCGATCTGGGTGGAGCGGGCGCGGGCTTGATCGGCCTGCTGCGTCAATCTCAGCGCCTCGACCTGCAGTTCGTGGGCCTGTGACTGGGCCTGTGAG
>JACCDM011960022.1_pt1 | contig 45474 bp, 28 predicted proteins | sample 7445851 | NCBI WGS metagenome assembly JACCDM01 (sample SAMN15323438, study PRJNA562643) | freshwater metagenome | isolation source: river surface water | place: USA:Blue River Watershed | collected 2017-08-16
CTACGGGGGCGGGGCCCATCACCCTGACAGCCTCAGCTGGGGCTACGGTATCGGTTACGGGCACGGGCACCAATGGGTGTGTGGGCAGTGCGGTGACGGCGACCGTGACGATTCAGACGTTGAATGCCGGCACGATCAGCGGCACCCAGGATGTGTGTGCGGGAGCGACGCCGTCAGCGATTACAGGGACAGCAGCCACGGGCGGAAGTGGAAGCGGGTACCTATATCAATGGCAAAAAAAGGCGACGAGTACAAGCAACCAATGGCAGGATATTACTGGAGCCAACAATGCTGGACTGTTAATAAATAGCGTTCTGACCGAAACAACGGAATACCGAAGGGGCGTTGCAGATCAAAGCGCATCAACAAACTACATATACTCAAGTGCAGTCACAAAAACCCTGAGGACCCCGGGTGCAATTACAATTAGCCGTAATCCATCCGGAAGCGTGCCACCTGGAGACACTGTAACGTTTGAAGCGGTTGGCTCAAGTAGCTACTCATGGACATTTGGCTCGACTTCAAATCCAGCTAACTCGGTAATAAATTCAACGCAAACAGTAACCGTCACTGGAACGGATCAATATGGTTGTACGCAAACCGCAAGTGAAAGTGTAACCGTTTCACCGCTTAACCCAGGGACCATTCAGATAACTTCGGCAAGCGTATGTACCGGAACAGTTCCCGGGGCAGTTACTCAAGCCAGCGGAGGCGGACCTAGCGGAGGCACGGGCTCGGGATACACCTACAAATGGTACATTAAGACCGGAACGGGTAGTTACACACTAGTCCCGAATGCCACGGGGGCGAACTATACACCAACGTCACCAATTACCAATACTACAATCTACCGTAGGACTGTTGTTAACTCTGGAGTTGAGTCGAATACGGGAGCTGATGTTTCAGTGGGCATTGCTACCGCACCTACCGTGAGTATTGCTCCGGGTGCCACTACGGTATCCTCAGGAACAAGTGTCACATTAACGGCAACAGGACTGTCTACGCCAAGTGGAAACATGACATACCTCTGGAGTCCTGGTGGAGCAACCACAGCGGCAATTACTGTAGCTCCATCCTCGACAATAACCTATACGGTTACGACTACAGATGCTCGAAGTTGTACGGCAACTGCCAACGCCGTAGTTACCGTTACCTCCGTAACGCCAGGTTCCGTTTCACCCACTACCGGATCGACTCCGGTGACATTCTGTTCAGGATCTCCGCACCGGGCTATGCAAGTTTCAGGTGCATCTGGCGGATCAAGTCAGTTCACGTATCAGTGGCAGGTGAGTTCTGACAATGTCACCTTTACGGACGTTGCTCAGGAAACATCAACAACGTATACGCCTGCGGGGAACCAGACTACCACCAAGTACTACAGAGTAAAAGTCTCTGATGCGAACAACCCCAGTGCATTCAGTTATTCGGCATCATTAGTTCAATCTGTTCAGTCGGTGCCTACAGTAACTGCGGTTCGCAACAAAACGTCCCCCATGGCGCTTACTTCCATTGTTCAGATCAGAGGTTCTGGCGCAAGTGAATACCGATTTGTTGAGGGAGCAAATAACCAATTACAAGGGTGGAGTACCCAACCAGTGTACTTATACCAACCGGCAATTGCTGGAACATCTATCATCACCGTGTACGGTCGCACCAATGGTTGTGAAGCGAACGATACCGTTGCCATTCGGGTAGTAGGACTCACTCCAGGTACTGTTACGAATCCAAATGGTGATCTGTGTGAGGGTGGAACCCTTTCACAACCAATTACCGCGACCGCAAGTACTGGAGGCTCGGGATCATATACCTATCAATGGCTTTGGGGTTCAACCAATTCATCAGTAGAAACACCAATTTCCAATGCGAATAGCGTGGATTTGAACTACCAATTGCCACTGAACCAGTCAATTTGGTTCCGCCGTAAAACAATTGATCAAGGTGATGGATATTATACGCAACCCGTTCAAGTAATTGTTCGCGCGAAACCTACCGCTTCAATAAGTTCAAACCGGAATCCATCATCTGGAGCGCTGCCCGACGGAGCATCAGTGACATTGACTGCGCCTACCGCTGCTGGTTATACGTATTCTTGGACCCCTGGTAACGCGACGACGAGTTCCATCACGGTGCTTCCGCAAGCCACAGTGACCTACACGGTCACCGTCACCGAGACGGCAAACAATTTAGCATGTTCGAATTCCGCATCGCGACTAATTACAATTGACCCGCTGCGTCCAGGGACGCTTAGTAACCAATCTGTGTGCAGTGGAGCCAATCCCGTTGTGATTTCAGCGACAGGTGCAGGTGGTGGTTCGGGTTCTGGGTACACATATACTTGGGAAAGTAGTACGGATAATGCAACGTGGTCAACCATTTCGGGTGCAACGGCGGCTACATATACGCCTTCGAACCTAACACAAACCACGTACTTTAAGCGTAACATCATCGACCTTAATGTAAGCAAGTCGGCGACTTCGACAGTCACGGTAGCGGTTAATCCAACAGTTACGGTAACGCCCACATCTCAAACGGTTGCTCCGAATAGTTTTGTTCGGATTTCAGCGGTTGGGGCCACTTCGTACAGTTGGTCTGACGGGACGAGCAGCTTCTCTAATCAAACCTACGTTGACGTATATCCAACCCAAACTACGACGTATACCGTTACAGGTACCGACCAAAATGGGTGTCAGAATACAGCGCAGTCTGTAATTACTGTTCAACCGTTTAATGCGGGTAGCATTGGAACAGCGCAAACCATTTGTTCTGGTCAAACACCTGCCGGCTTGACGTCAATTACGGATGCATCTGGTGGGTCAGGTACCATTACATACCAATGGCAATCTTCAAATGATGGATCGAGTTGGAGCGGTATCAGCGGTGCTACAGCTAAGGCATATAGCCCCCCGGCCCTAAATTTTGATCAATACTACCGTCGACTGGCTACATCAGGATCCGTTACGAGTCCAACGACGTCAATCCTGATCACTGTTACCCAAGGGCCGCAAACACAAGTCTCCGGTTCGAATTTAAACATAGCTATTGGCGATACCGCTTATTTAGTGGCAAGCGGCGCAGCCACCTATTCTTGGTCACCCGCGCAGTATGTCCTGGCAACTCCAAATAGTGCAGCGGGTGTCGCCAATGTTAAGCCACTCGTGACCACAACCTTCACGGTAACGGGCACGTCAAACGGTTGTACGAGTACGGCTACGATTACCGTAAATGCTTCCGAACTAGTTCCGGGAAGTTTGTCGTCAACCGGCAGTACGACCATATGTCCTGGTGCCATTCCGGCTCCTGTGAATTTCAATGTGAGTCCCACAGGTGGTAGTGGTACTTATTCACGTCAATGGCAAGTGTCCACCGACAATATCGCGTACACCACGATTGCTGGGGCGACGTTCTCAACGTACACACCTTCAAATGGTATTTCGGTATCCACCTGGTACCGAGCGGTTGTTAATGACGGAGGGGTACTTAAGGTTACGCAGCCAGTTAAATACACTGTGGCCGCACCAGCAGTTCTTCAAATCAATGCGACATTTGATACGGTGCCTGCGGGAGGAGGGCCCAACGTGCTCAACGTTGTAACCACCTACCAATCTTCTTATGAATGGTATACCGGAACAGTTAGCGGGCAAAGCGATGCTAGTGCAGTTTCATCTCGCAGTATTTCGAGCTTATCAAATCAAACCACCTATTGGCTGAAGTACTTCGACGGAACATGCTCAACCCAGGTTAGTAAGACCATTTACATTTCGCCGTTGTCTTCAGGAAGCATTGGTACGGATCAAAATGTGTGCGACGGTGCCACGAGCGCTTCCGCGTTCTCATCAGTGCAACCAGCCTCAGGCGGAACCCAAGGATCCTATCAGTACCAATGGGAATCTAGCTCGAGCCAGAACAGCGGATTTACTGCAATTTCCGGTGCGACATTGCCGACATATACGCCACAATTCACGGCCCTTAGTGGTAATTTATACTACCGGCGTAAAGTCACTAATGCGGGAATAAGCGACTATACGAACGTGGTGACCCTCAACCGAATTGCCAAGCCGAGCATTACTGCAAGTTCTTCAGCATCAAGTAATTCGAGCTTGAGCACTTCGGCACCAACCATACCAAATGGAGCAAGTATTACGCTAACAGCGAGTGCAACTGGTTCCAACGTCCAGTCAGGTGTGACCTATCAGTGGAGTCCGTCCACAGGATTATCTGCTACCTCAGGTGCAAGTATTCAGGCGGCACCCTCGTCAACAGTGACGTACACTGTCAACGGAACAACAACGGCCGCTCCCGGATGCATCAATACTTCGACCATCACAGTTACAGTTGACGAACTAACCCCAGGTACGATAGCGATCGGGGATGCCGGTGGACAGGGGTCCACTTCAGGTTCGATCCAGGTGTGTTCCGGCGCGGCGCCATCGAATAAAGAAATTCGGTCAACAGCTCTGCCGACCGGGGGCACATCACCATATACCTATCAATGGGAATATAGCCAAGATCAATTGACGTGGCAGTCTATTACACCCGCACAAAATGCGTCTGCCCTTTCTGCAACGTATACTTTTAACGGAACTTTTGATTTGGTTAGCGCAACACGCTACTACCGTAGGAAAGCGACCAACACTGGGGTGACCAAACCAAGTGCTTCGGTGTTTGTGTCGGTTAATGCCTTGCCAAATGTGTTGATTACGGCTGAAAGCGACGTGATTCCGCCTGGTGGCACGAACGTGCTTACTGCAAGTGGTGGTACAGGTACGTACACGTGGTACATCGGATCGACAAGTGCGTCACCCGAATCCAACACTACGCCAACCTATACAATTGGTTTAGGAGTTCAAACCGGACAAGTAACCTATATCGCGAAAGGAACATCGGCCGCAGGATGTGAAAACACGTATTCAAAAACGATTACGGTAGCGCCCATCATACCGGGTACGATCGGCACGAGTCAAAACATTTGCGAGGGCTCTACGAGTGTGGCGCAGTTAACTTCTTCAACATCTGCATCGGGCGGCAGCGGAAGTAGCTACGGATACCAGTGGAAGAGAAAAGTAGGAACAGGAGCGTGGTCAGCAATTGTTGGTGCTACCCAAGAGACCTACCAGCCGACCTTCCCGAGTGGGTTTACTACCACTACACAATATGTACGAGTGGTAACGAACAGGGGCGTCAAGGACTCGACTAATGTGGTAACCTACTCGTACGTGAGCAAGCCAGTGATCACCGTGGCGGCTACAGGTCAGCCGGGGTCCACAGTGGCGATTCCACGAGGTGCAAGCATCCAATTAAATGCTACTGCCCCTGCGGGTCAACCAATACAAACATGGAGCTGGTCGCCCACAACGGCTTTGAGTTCCACGAATTCTCCAGCAACTTCGGCGAGTCCAGTTACGAATACCACCTATGTGGTTACCGGAACATCTTCGTCCAATTGCAACGCTACTGGTCAAATAATCGTAAATGTTTCGGACTTGAATTCAGGTTCCGTAGTCGCCGCGACCACAAGTAATGCTGCGGTCAGTGTGTGCCGCGGAAGTTATCCGGGAGCATTCAATCAGAGTGTCGCTGCATCAGGAGGTTCCGGCACGTATACCTACAAATGGCAGCGAAGCAGAGACAACCAGACTTGGCAGGATATCGCGTTGAATTTTAATGCCACGGCGAACAATGCGAACTATGAGCCAGGCACGAATGATACCCTGAGGTCTCTGAGATACTACCGTCGCGTCGCGGTCGATATGGGGGTACAGTCGGCATCCAATGCCATTGTGGTTTCGATGCTGCCCAACCCTGCCGTGTCGGTTTCGGCGAATAAATCGACGGTTCCGCCTGGAGGGTCCGCCACACTTACAGCGACAGGTGGAGTTTCTACCTACCGTTGGTACAACAAACAAGTTCAAATCGGAGCAAGTCAAAGTATTACCGTGACGGTTCCGAGCACGAGCAGGTATGTGGCCTACACGACTGGCGCGAATGGTTGTGGGGACTCAGCAGCATTGATCTTAACTACCGTTGCGCTCGCTGAAGGCAGTGTAGGGCCCAGCCAAACGCTTTGTTCGGGTGGAACTCCTACCACGTTAAACAGTGTGGCCCCAGCGAGCGGTGGAAGCGGAACCTACACCTATACATGGCAGTCTACGACGGATTTGAATTCAACCTACACGGATATCGCCAATGCGAATCAGGCATCGTACACACCGGGTAACATTACTACGACAACGTACTTCAGACGCAAGGTTTCGGATTCGGGAATCGATAAGTTCACGGCGCCTGTTTCGGTAAGCATTGTTCCGAATCCGGTAATTTCTGCATCTGCAGCAAATCGGTACATGCCGCCCAACGGAACGGCCACGTTAACTGCCAATGGTGCTAGTTCCTACACTTGGTCTCCAAGCGTTACGTCCTTGAATCAATCAAACAGCCAAGTGCGCGTTCAGGGCTCAGGTGTAGGCAAAACCACGTATACAGCTCTGGGTGTCGACAATAATAACTGTCAGGGTAGTGACACGATTGAGGTTTATGTCCGGGCAATTGTTCCTGGTGCGATTTCTACTAATCAGACCGTATGTGAAGGTGTCGCGCCAGCTATCCTAACGGGAACGGCGTCAAGTGGTGGTAGCGGAGTCTTTACCTACCAATGGCAATCGTCGAGCGACAACCTCACTTTTGCCAATATTACGGGCGAAACGTCTCAAAATCTGGTGTTCAGCAGTCCAGCAACTGCCACGACGTACTACCGACGCATCACTACGGACCAACAGGTACAGGCGTTCTCCAATACGGTAACCATCACGGTCAATCCACTCCCCATTGTCACGGTCACCACCAATGCGCCGTCCAACACAATTTGTCAAGGCAATTCCATTACCCTTACGGCGCTTGGAGCATCAACCTACATCTGGAGAATTGGTACGGTACAAGTTGGAACTCAGTCCGTGCTGACGCAATCACCTAACTCTACTACAGCATACACCGTAGTGGGGACCTCGGCACAGGGATGCCAAAATTCTGGTACGACCACGACCGTGTTCGTCAATCCGGCACCTGTCGTCTTGGCTTCGTCAAACTATTCCCAGGTACCTCCAACTGCGCAGGTGAACCTAACGGCAACGGGTGCGACAACCTATTCGTGGGCCCCAAGTATTGGTTTGAGCGGGACCAATACGGCAAGTGTCACAGCTACGCCCACTTCGACCATTCGCTATACCGTGACAGGAACTGCCTCGGGCTGTTCAGACACTTCGAGTGTACTCATTCAAGTGGTTCCTTTAAGTGGCGGAAGCATTCAAACTTCGAAACTCGTTTGCCAAGGTGATACCCTCGGCACAGTTCGTCAAGTAGCGGCCACCACAGGCGGTACGGGGTCAGGATACAACTACCAGTGGGAGCAGTCTACCGATAATCTAACGTGGACGGTGATTCCGAATTCAAATTCACCGACAGTGGTGTTAGGGTCGACAAGAGTGCTGCAATCGATTAGTTTGCGTCGGAAGTCTACCAATTTGGGAGTTTCAGCATACTCTAATGTGTGCGTCGTTCAGCCAAGAAGCCGACCCACGGTCTTAGTGACGCCCAATAAGTCGACGGTTCCGATTGGAGGCACCGTGCAACTCACAGCATCGGGAGCGACGACGTACACCTTCAGAAATGCCTTGGGAATAGTGGGCACTTCAAACCCAGTTTCGCAGCAGATTTTTTCGAATTCGAACTATTCGGTGGTCGGCAGAGATGCAAACGGGTGCATAGATACTGGATTTACGTCGGTGCAAGTACTAAGATTGATACCGGGAACCATCGGGCCAGCTCAAACTATTTGCGAAGGAAGCAGTTTTAATTCTGTTCAAAACACCGCCTCACCAAGTGGAGGTAGCGGTTCGTATACCTACCAGTGGCAGCGCTCTTCGGATCAATTGAATTGGACAGACGTAGCCGGAGCTACTCAGTTGAATTTCTCACCTGGAATTCAACCTGCCACCCTGTACCTCCGACGTAAGGTTTCGGACTCAGGTGTCGACACGACCACGGCAACTTTGGTTATGGTGGTGAATTCTAGGCCCAATGTTCGGGCAAGTTCGTCGATTCGAGTGGTGCCGCCGGGAGCTTCGATTACCGTCACGGCTACAGGTGCCAACACCTACAGTTGGTCCGCAACCAATTCCACTTCATTTACTGCGGTTGGTGCGAATTCGGCAGCAATTAACTCGACACCGTTTACCACCACAACCTACACAGTTACGGGCACAAACTCGACAACTTCATGTCAGGACACGGGTGTGATTCAGATTTCAGTTGTTCCCTTGGTTGCCGGCTCGATTACTATCGCAAGCAATTCGGTGTGTCAAGGTGCCGTACCCGGACAAATGAGCGCCGCGATTGCACCAACTGGTGGTTCAGGTAACTATACGTTCCAGTGGCAATCATCAATCGACGGGGTGCTTTGGAACACAATTCAAGGTGCGGTGAGCCCTTCATTTGTGCCTATTGCCCCGGTGAACGCGACGACATTCTATCGCCGATTGACGGTGGATATGGGAGTGTCTCAGCCATCCAACGTTCTGACAATAAATACGATATCTAAGCCGACTATTGTAGCATCTACGGCGCTTCCGGTGATTCCTCCAGGGGCAACCTCAACACTTCAGGCCAACGGAGCCGGGGTTGGAGGATCGTACTCATGGCAGGTACAAGGCTCGCAGGTCAGTACATCAACGACTCTGTCCGTTACTCCGTCAATTACTACGTCGTACATTTTGGAAGGCACCAATTCCCAAGGGTGCATCAATCAAGATACGATCGTGATTACAGTCGTGCCGTTGGACGGCGGTAGCATTAACTCTACCACGAATTCAGTCTGTATTGGCAATGGGGGCGTGGTATTAAACAATGCTACACCTGCGACCGGTGGGTCTTCGGTGTATTCCTACTCATGGGAACGGAGTACGGACAACATTACGTTCGTTCAAATCGCCGGTCAGAGCGGGGCGTCAATGAACTATACCCAGGCATTAAACTCACGTACCTACTTCAGAAGAAAGACCTTGGACAATGGGGTCGCGGCATACTCAAATACCGTGTCAATCGCAGTAAACCCGTTGCCCAACGTGGTTGCGAATACTTCAACGCGCAGAGTGCCACCTGGAGCGTTAATTAATTTGACCGGAACTGGAGCTAGTACCTATACGTGGACACCGTCATCCAGCTTTACAAGCGGGTCAACAGGTACTCAGGTTACAGCAACATTGTATGCGACTTCCGTCTTGACGGTTGAAGGCCTTGACAACTCCACCAGTTGTTCGAATACGGACACCATTCAGATCATCGTGACTCCGCTTCTAGGTGGACGAATCGGAAGCGATCAGTTTATTTGTTCGGGTGCCCAAGCTTCGGCCTTTACGAGCACTTCGCCAGCAACAGGTGGTTCGGGCACCTATGCCTACCAATGGCAGCAAAAGGCTCAGGGTCAAACGTCATTTGCAGACATTCAGGGTGCCACTGGAACCACGTTAATCCCTTCTGTGCTTCAAACTACCACTACGTACCGTCGTAAGGTTACGGACATGACAATTGTGGCGTACTCAAACGAAGTAACCGTTACTATTTCGCCGGTACCAAGCTCACCGACGACTAGGGACACCACCTATTGTCAGTCGTCGAACACTACGGTCTTGGTTTCAACCAGAGTCGGAGCATCATCCGGACATACGTTGCGTTGGTATTCTACGGGCGCCGGTGGTGTTGCGGATGTCAATTCACCGATCTTCTCGGCTGCTCTTGTTGGAGTGAACGACTACTTTGTTTCACAGGTCAATACCACCACAGGGTGTGAAAGTCCACGCAAAAAGATCACGATTACTACGCGTGCCTTGCCTAATGCGCCCATTGTCCCAGCGGACCAATTCTATTGTGTAGGTCAAACGAACCCTTCCGCGTTGACCGCAACGAAGAACACTTCGGCCAACTCATTGAATTGGTTTGACAGCGATGGAATTACTAGGTTGACTTCGGCTCCCGTGCCGAATACTTCGGCCGCTCTTCAGAAAACGTATTATGTGTCTGAAACGGATGTGTTTGGCTGCACCAGTCCTCAGTCTCAAACTCGCGCGGTGGTGTACCGCCCAGAGTTGACGATGACAGTGAACCAGAACATTAGTTGCTTTGGTGGTGCAAATGGACAAATAAGTGTTTCTGCTACTGCCGGCCTTACTCCGTATTCATTCCAATGGTCTAAGGGCGGAACTGCAATTGCTGGCGCTACCCAATCGTCGATTGCGGGCCAATCCACGGGAGTGTATCAAGTTCGCGTTGAAGATGCTCGAGGATGCTTCACCACCGACAGCAGGACTCTTTCACAGCCGACAGATATTGCCGTTCAGGTTACGCCTCAAAATCCGCAGTGCTTTGGAGACAACGGAACCATTACCGTGCTTGCTTCAGGTGGAACACCTGGCTATCAATATTCGTTTGATAACGGTGTGACATATCAGGTGGGTACGTCGAAGTCTCTTCCTTTTGGATCATACCGAATTAAGGTCAAAGATGCCAACGGATGTGAAAAAGCATTTGCGTCCAATCCGGTAGTCCTTCAGCAGGCCACGGCGATCGCTGCAACGATTACAGCTGCTAATGTGAGCTGCTGGGGTTCATCGGACGGAACGCTTACCGTGAACCCTTCTGGTGGCAGTCCGACCATCGTCAATGGTGCTCCTGTTTATCAGTATTTATGGAACGACGACAACCTTCAGACTACAAAGATTGCTTCGGGACTTGATAGCGGAACCTATACCGTTACCGTATACGACCAGTTCGGGTGCAACAGATCCTTTACCCAACAGGTCGGAACACCTAAGGCAATCAAGGTGACGCAAATCAGCAAGCTTGACTTGACGTGTTTTGGTAATAGTTCGGGTCGAATTACCGTATCCGCAACAGGAGGTAATACCCTGAGTTACCGTTTGAATACGAGTACAGCGGGCTCCAACAGTACATTCAATAGCCTCGCGGCGGGTGAATACACGGTAACCGTTTCGGATAACAAAAATTGTGACGTTAACTATCAAGTTGCCAGAACGATTCAATTGACGCAGCCAGATCAGTTAATTGTCGAGTCGATCGATGTTGATTCTGTGTCGTGCCGAAACTACACCGACGGATCCATTCAGATTTTTGCGTCTGGTGGAAACCTGAAAAAGTACTCTATCAATAACGGAATCAGTTTTGTTGCCACTTCTACGTTTGCCAATCTCAGTGCAGGCAACTATACTGTGAGCGTTTCAGACGATAAGTCCTGTCCGGCTACCTACGTTGCGGGATTGACCCAAGCTAAGCAAGTTGGTCAGCCTTTACAGCTCGTGGTTACATCAATTACCAAAACCGATTTGAGTTGCAAAAACGCTCAAGATGGTCAAATTGTCGTGGCGGCCTCCGGCGGAAATTCAAAACGATACAGCCTAACTGGGGGCACCAACGTCCAGACGAATCCGACGTTTACAGGTTTGTCGGCGGGGTTGAAAACCGTGACGGTGAGCGATGTAAAAAATTGTCCGGTCATCTACAATACATCCCAGAATGTCACACTGACGGAGCCAGATTCGTTGAAGGTTACCGCAGTAGTGAAGTCTGATGTTCTTTGTAAGAATGGCCAAAATGGCACTATATCTATAACGGCAACGGGCGGAAACGTGAAGACGTACAAGGTGATCGCAGCGTCATCGAACTTCCAGAATTCCTCGTTGTTCAACGGCTTGGCGCCCAACACGTATGAGGTTTCCGTTCGCGATTCAAAGTTGTGTACGCCCAAGTACCTCGTCAATCGAAATGTTACGATCACTGAGCCCGATAGTTTGATCGTGCATCAATTAGAAATTGACCCAGTTAGCTGTAAAAATTTCGCAGATGGTGAAGTTGAAGTCACGGCAACGGGCGGAAACAATAAGTCGTACAAGATTCGAAACATCGCTACGGCGCAACCAAGTCCGTTATTTGAAAACGTAACTCCGGCCAATTACTTCTTGACCGTTTCAGACAATAACAATTGTCAAGTCTTTTACCGCATGCCAAGGGCGTTCCAAGTAACTGAACCTGACTCGCTCTTTATTCGAACCAAGGTGGTAACCCCCGTCACGTGCAATGGATATACGGATGGTTCAGTGACATTCACGTCTACTGGCGGAACCCAGCCGCATATTTTCTCTTTGGATTGGAATGGCGTGCCTTCTTCTCAAGATAACAATCAGTTTACGGGACTTGAGCCTGGTAGTTATGTTGCTTCGTTAAGTGACGCCAATAGTTGTCCGTCGTACACAAAGACTGCACTAAGTTTCGCCATTACCGAACCCGCAAAAATTCAAGTGCAGTCGGTGCAAGCGAATGATGTTTCGTGCTACAACTTTAAAAACGGAAGCGTTCTAATTAATGCAATCGGGGGTAATGCGCCATTGGAGTATTCGTTGAGCGGCGACACATCCTTTACCCAAGCCGGATCTGTTCTGGATTCGCTGCTTCCGGGATTGTACACCTTCGCGGTGAGCGATTCAAATAGTTGCCCAATGGAATTAGCACCGGGAATGTTTGCTCAGTTAACCATTGCACAGCCGAATCCATTGGTGATTTATGAGATAAAGAGTAACGATATATCATGCAACAACTTTAATGACGGATCCATTACCATCAATGCAACCGGAGGAAACGCACCGTTGAGGTATTCATTAAATGCAGGACTTGCGTATGGATTTGCAAACGTATACACTGGACTTTCAGATGGAATTTATTCGATAAAGGCCACAGATTCAAAGAACTGTCCAGTGGTGAATACGGCACAGTCGGTGACAACGTATACCGTTGACATTACGAACCCCTTGCCATTGGCGAGTGCAATGACTGTGGTTGACGCATTGTGCCACGGAGCACTCGATGGAAGTGCAGAGGTAAGCATTACTGGAGGCACCCTTGCTACCGGCAGTTCGTATCAAGTCCGATGGAAGGACTCCAATCAAAATACAGTTGGGTTTCAAAACTTATTGGATTCTGTTGCTTCGGGCTTGTATTCCGTTGAGATTCGAGACGACAATCAGTGTTTGCTGCAGTCTCAAGCGTTTATTGATCAACCCGATTCGATCAAAGTAAACGGTGTTGCAAGTAAAAACGCACGGTGCTACCGTTCACAAGACGCAGAAATTGTGGTTAGCTCTACCGGTGGTAGTGGCCTATTGTATAGTATCGACGGCGGAACGACACTTCAAATCCCTTCGCTGTTTAGTGGTTTGGATACAGGTATCTACCAAGTTCGAGTGACTGATGCGAATAATTGCATCTCATATCCCAATGGGCCGTTCCAGGTTATCATCACAGAGCCCGACTCATTCTATGTAAGTGGTAGTGTATTAAAGGATATCGACTGTTTTGGAAACGAAACTGGAAGTATTTCAATACAAGCATCGGGAGGCAACTTACTTGAGTACAGCATTGACGGTGGTAGCACATGGCAGCTAGAGCCCCTATTTGATAGTTTGCCCGCGGGACCATATACGCTGAGCGTAAGAGATAGTGCAGGATGTATTGGAGTGGGCACTACCAATAATAGTATCGTACTCACGGAACCCACATTGCTGCAAGCCAATGCCTTAGTTCTTCAAGGTGTTAAATGTGAAATTGAGAATGGAGGTTCTGCTGAGGTCCAACCCAACGGGGGAGTTTCACCGTACTCCATATCGTGGGATAACGGAGACACGAACTTCGTTGCATCTGGATTGCAAGGGTTTGAATACAGTTTCACTGTAGTAGATTCTCATTTGTGCAGTTATACAGGGTCAGTAAAGATCCCGACTACTGATGCCGACTGCGACTCCATTCCAGATTTTGATGATGGATTCGATGATTTTGATGGTGATGGATTGCCCAATTTCAGAGATGAAGATTCAGATGGTGATCTGCTTCCAGACCTCATTGAGCGCGACCTGAACAGAGATGGCGTGGTCTATGACGATTGCGATGATGATGGCATGCCGAATTTCTTGGATATAGATTATTGCACCGTGTTTATTCCGTCGGTATTTACGCCGAACGGGGATGGAGCGAACGATATGTTTGTAATTCCAGGTATTGAAGAATATGAGGATAATACTCTTATGATTTATGACCGGAATGGAAACCTTGTATTTAACAAGGCTCCGTACAAGAATGATTTTGACGGAATGACCAACGGGACCACATTCTTGACCAGTCGTGATGGATTATTGCCAACAGGTACGTATTACTATGTTCTGAGTATCCCAAGTTTGGACATTCGTGAAATCGGATATTTCTACATTCAACGATAAGTATGAGACGAATCATTTTATTCTTGCTTATCGCTTTGTGTGGTTCTTTGAGTGGGCAAGAGAATCCGTCGCTCTACGCATATGTGCATAACCCTCTGGTAATTGCTCCGTCCTTTGCGGGCATCAATTCAGGTACGTTGTCGGTGCTTTCGGATTATCGCTTTGTGGGAATCGAAGGAGCGCCTCGTACGTCAATTTCAACATTTGAATACAAGTTGGTCGAAAAGAACTTGGGTCTAGCGGGGTCTTGGACGTCGGACCAAATTGGTCCTGTTCAAAACAACTCTTTTCATTTGTCGACCGCGTATCACTTACAAATCTCTAGAGAGGAATACTTTTCATTCGGCATGCGGCATGGACTTCACACATTCCTCATGAATTTGAATAATGAACGATTCATTGATTTGGTGGATGTAAGCATCAATACATCGATCTATAATACGATGTACTACAATCTGGATCTTTCAGGATTGTACTACAATGATGAAACGTACTTTGGAGCAAGTTTATTCAACGTGGTGAATGGTCAATTCTTGATTGACAATTACACAGCAAGGAGTCTGGGCATTTTCGGAGGAGGGCAAAACCAATTTAACAGAAATGTAAAGCTTGCTTATTCCGGAGCACTTTTTGCAACTGCTGGAAAACCACTAGTCCTTAATCTGTACGCTCAATATTTTTTGAGGCCAGAACTTCGCCTTGGGTTACATCGTCATGATCGAGATTATGGTTTTAATGCACTTTTTGAAAATCGGGGACTCAAGATTTTTTATAAGTACTCCTATCCAACCAATATGTTGAGGTTCTTCTCGAAGCAATCTCACACGTTTGGGTTTTCCTATGATTTTGTAAAAGAAAAGCGTCGTGTTGAATCCCCAGTTTTCTTCCTCAACTAACATGAGAGCACTTTGGGCACTCTTGCTTTTCTTTACCGCTTTAAATCTAGCGGGTCAAGACGTCCCCGTCTTTTTACGCTCAAACTATATCGAGCGGCGCATCATCAAAACGAGTTCCGATGACTTTGGTGTAACGCGATTAGCCAAAGGGTACTTTGTCTTTTGCTCGAATGGGCGCAAGGGATTTTCGCGACTTTTTTCAAAACCAAAAGTGGATTTGTTTTTGTATGATTTGAATACGAATAAAGTTTCGCCCTTCGATAAATCAGGGTTGTGCGATATCGAGAAATCAAAATACAATATTGGCTCTATTTCATTTTCTTCGGATTTGAAGAATGTATTTCTTTCGAGAAATCGCGATTTGAAGAATTATGAAGGATACATCCCGTTCGAACTAGTACAAGTAGACATCGAGGAGCAAAACTCTGAATGTTCCATCATGTCATTTGTGAACAGTGACTATTCCTACCAGCAACCGTACTACGATACAAAGACAGAGACATTATTTTTTGTCAGTAACATGCCAGGAGGCAAGGGCGGCTATGACATTTACTTTACCCGAAGGATTGGGAAGTTTGGATGGTCTGCAGTTCAAAATTTAGAGTTTGCGAATTCTCCTTATGATGATTTGTTTCCAACTCTTGACAGTGAAAGCAATCTCTATTTTTCTAGGCCTGTAGATGCAAGAGGCTTAGAAATTTTTTGCCTGCCCAATGGGGCGCGAATTCCGGTGGCTCTGCCGGGGCCATTCAATACCGTTGGTGATGATTTCAACTTTAGTGTTATCGATAAGCGGAACATTGTGTTAGCGCGCGTTTCTAAACGAAACGGCAACAGCGATATTTTCTTGTATAGTTTGAAATGAGGAGTTTTTGGCGCCGTTGCATCATTCAATTTCTGGCACTCTTTGGGGTGATTGGATGCAGCGGTGATTTCATCAATGTTCTCGATACGGACTTGTCCATCTCGCCGTATCTCAATGTGCCCGTCGGAAAGATCAGTCTTACTTTAGGCGATGTAGTGCCTGATACGGGATTAGTCTCAATCGATTCCAACCGGTTCTACGTGTCCTACACCTTGGATACCGCCCTGACTATTTACGCGGACTCACTACTGCCAGAAATTCCGTCAATTGAGTTTAGTGATAGTACAGATATCTCAAACGTCTCGCTCCCAAACTTTAGCCAAAGTGCTGATCTTACGTTAAGTGAATTCGGACCTACGTCGACCTTGACAGGTGGATTGTTCGTGTTTCCCCCATTAGGCCCTGTGTATGGTGGTAGCCAGGCGCTACAGGGTAACTCGCCAGTATGTACCGCAGTAATTAGTCAGGGTAGTGTATCACTCACGGTAGGAAATTCATGGCCTGTCCCTGTACAATTAAGTGTTGCTTTGGTAAATAATTCGAACGGATCTACCGTTACGAACTTTGTCTTTCCTCTGATCTTGCCAGGTGGCTCTGCGAGTCAAACCAAAAGCTTGGTGGGCAAGTCATTCAGCAACAACATGTCCTTTGAAATCGTCAATGTTCAAAGTCCTGGTTCGAGTGGAAGTCCGGTCCCGTATACCCCGAATGATCAGATTACATTTTTAATCCAGTCAAATAATTTGGACGTGAGCTCAGGCAGTGTCGTCTTTCCTCAAAGTCAATTATTTGCCAGCTCTGATTTTTTTGATTTCGGATTACCTAATGGTGTGCGCCTCCAGGAAATTGTGGTGAAAAGGGCTGTTCTGCGATACGATTTGGCAATGCCACTTAATGGGTTAGTAATGACAGATATTACGATTCCCTACTCGGATAATTTCGGTAGTCCGTTTGGCTTTAGCATAAACAGTGCACCAGGCACTCCCAATTCAGGTCGTGCGGTTCTCCAAAATGTTCGAATTGATCTTTCGAAGTCTCCTGGTAATCCATACAATCGACTACCGTTCGAAATTGAGTCGAACATTGTGGGATCTACGAGCTGTGTTGGCTTTAATGCGAATGATGAGTTGCGCTACATTTTTGCATTGGACAGTGTTGAATTGGACGCGGTAGTTGGTCAATTCGGCAATTATGAACTTTCGTTGACTGAAGAGTTTGGTTTAGATGACCTTCAAGTCGGATTGGAATTTGATGAACTTGTTTTTTATCATCCCAAACTTCAAATCGATTTTAGCAACAGTATTGGCATCCCTGTATTTGTAGATCTAGATCTTGAGAGTTCCAATAAGTTTGGGAATCACAAAGAATCGGTATCAAATTTCCCCGTGCCTTTTCCTGATGAGAATACGTTCCCGCTGCTTCGTGAGGGCGCATTGGTAGTACAACCGGATTCTACCGTCCCATTTATTGTGCTCCCCAATCAAGACCTCAAGGTTTCTATTGAGGCAAAAGTGCGATCGAGCGGAAGTCCTAACCCTCCGCACTTCGTTCAATTAGGAGAAGACATGAACGTGGGAATCAGTCTGATTCAAGAGAGTAGATTTGGCGTTTCGAACCTCAGGTACCGCGACACTGTGCAAGTTCAAGGACCCGATTCTACTGTAGTTTCGAATCTCTTGGAAGCGTTCTGGGGTGTGCAGTACAAGAATGGACTTCCCTTAGATATAGAGTTGGATTTGTTTGCCCTCGATGAAAATGGCGTTCTGTTGTTCGATAAGTCTATTTCGATTATCGGTACTGAAGGAGAAAGCAAAGTAGATCTGGATTCGGTAGACATTAGTAAACTGTCCCAATTAGATAAGCTTGTTTGGAATGTTCGTTTTGATAGTTCTGTGGGGAACAACCTACTCAATGCTAGTGATACCCTTGAGCTTGAGTTGAGTTTAGGTGGGCGAATTAAGATCGAAGTACTGTGATGTGGCGATGGTTGAGGTATGTACCATTAGTTCTTGGGCCCTTCGTACTTGCCCAAGAATCAGCACATTCATTGCTTTCGCCGAGCAGACGCCTTAGTTCGTTTACGGCCACAACCTATCTTCCAAATAGTTTCGTTTCGGTTGCGAATCTTAATCCCCAATTAAGTCTCAACTTTTCTGCGGGACAGCTTTTAATCGGAGATCCTTCGGTAAACGTGAAGAATCTTGTTTCATCTCGCCTGTATCTTGGTGCATCGAGTGAAACGGATCTTGATGTCTTTTCTGTAGTTTGGAAGACAAAAAAAGGCCAAAGAACCGGCTTTGGTGCCAAAGTAAACGTTTTGGTATCCGCCAAACTGGATCGAGATTTTCTGAGGATCGCAACTGAAGGTATCCTTCCCGAGGGCTTTGGCGAAGAAGTTGTTGATTCAAAAGGAATTGATGTCAATGCCCATGTCTTTTCAGAGGTGTACGTTCATAAGGTCCGAACATTGGGCAGGACCAATTTTGGCTACAGAGTCCGATTGGTTACACCAATAGCGGGCGCTCAATTGACCACTCCAGAGTTCAAATTGACGCGTACCAACAACGGAAGTGCGAATGAACTTGCATTGTCTTATGAGTTCGTGAGTTCGTATTATGGCTTTGATCCGCAAAACATACAGGCGATCAATTTTTCGCCCTCGGATCTCGTTTCAAAAAATACGTCCCTTCTTTTTGATTTGGGGATAGAGCAGGAGTTAAGTAATAAACTCAAACTTGGCGTTCTGGTGAAGGGCATGCCAGGTAGCACGCGTTTTGAAGGGGCCGCACAGACTACGTTGAGCGGATCGGTTTCATACACGGGCCCTCAGTTCACCATTGGTAGAGATTCCTTGTCTGCGGTTTTGGGTCAGTTGGTGAATTTTGATTTGGATAGTTTACTACCGCAAATCACTGAAAACAACAATGCTCAAATTCAAATTCCGTTGAATCCAATACTGCGGATTTATGGTCATCGGTACCTCAGTGAAGAGAGTATCCTTTCGCTCGCATTGACCTCGCGTCCGTCAATCTATGGAAATGATCTGTGGACATCGTTTTACATCTATTCTCGATCCAATAAATTGTTTCACATTTCGTACGGCCTCAACTGGTGGACGAACAATAACTCAGTCGATGTCTCACTGGCTGGGCGACTACTTTTGGCTCCTTATACCCGGTTAACGGTGGGCATGAGTAACCCATTTTTGCTGCCGAGAATTGGAAGCGGATCAGCGATTTTGGTGCCGGAGAATTTCACGGGCTTTTCACTTTCAGTTGGCTTATCATTTGGTCTTTACAAGGGTGAAGAGCTGTGAATAGGATTGTCGCAATACTTATAATGTCTTTGCCGCTAGTGGGGCGTGCGCAACTCGTCGTTTCCAATTTTACCTCGACGATGGTGAATCCCAATTTTATAATTGAGAATCATGAACAGCCAGACCGAAACTTTATAGGTTGTGTTTATTTGGTCCAATTTGATTCATTGATGCCTCGTTTGGAACTGCACTTCTCGTCTCGACGTGACCTCGACTACTTCAATAACTACCTTTTATGCTTTGTGACAGAATGCCATCGGGATCGCCAGCCTTTATTGCTCCCAGGGTTCCCAAAGTTGATCTACTCGAAAGAATTGAGAGGGTATTCATTTGAAGACTCAAAGACGAGACTCTTCAAAAGGAGCAGCTTTCTGGAATTTGCCAAGGCAATCCGGAAGAACTCTAAAAATGGCACTTTTCGTGTGAGAACGGGTTGGCAAAGATTAAAGATATTTTACTAATGAATCCAAAGTTTATTCACCATCGTTTTGCTCAAGGTGAGCTTGTCAACTTGCCAAAGATGGCAAACTGGCGGTCATTAGAGTTTTTTGTTTTTGCCGAATTCTTGATAAAAGAGTCTCGAATTTCAGATCAAAAGTATTTGTCCATTTTGGAGGTAATTGCTTGTTCAGATTTTGACTTGAAAAAGGACGAAGCGTCAAAGTTGGTCTTGCGCTATTTGGCTGAAGTGAAGCGTGAACTAGATGCATTTGAACAATTTACGTTAAAGCATCAGCATCAGTCCTATTTGGTTCGATCCATGGAATTGCATCGGCTCTATGGTGATGAAGGCATGAAATTGCTCGCAGAGCGGAAGTTCACGAATCGCCCCATTCATGTCGTTCAAAAACTCATGGAACTTCAGGGCACTACGGATGTACCACTTTCGGTCTCTTTAAAATTTAGATTTGATGCACTTTCAGCGAACCGGATGTATGCCGAGCTCGGTTATTTGGTGCACAAGAAGCGAAGTCTTTTTGGAACGGTGCTTTCTAAAGAGCTAATGTTTTTTCTGTGGTTCTTATACATGGCACTAGATCCTGAAGATTATGCGGTGAGATATCTCTCGACCAAAAGCATCGAGGACTTGGAGCGGACCTATTTGGCTTATGTGCGTTCAAATGGTGGGGTGCATCAAACGATGGTTAAATTGACACGTGAGGTCAAAGGTGGATTGCGCCGTTTTGTGTAATATGGCGTAGATTTGATTCAAATTTGAAACGATCATGAAGAAGTATGTCCTCTTAACATTGGCAATCCTGAGCTTTAGTGCAGCGGCACAAGACGGAACTGTAGAAAAGCCTAAGGCTGAAAAGCCGAAAGCCGAGGCAACAACAGGTGAGGAAGCTGCGTCAGCTCCAGGCCTATTGATTGGCGTTGGGTTGCTACCCAGCCATCAGCTTCGCCGTGATGGATTTACCTCTACGCCGATTCGGATTCAGGCAATGGGTACCCGTCTTTACAAAAACTTCGGATTATTTGCTGCAGTAGAGTTTGCGTCTGCAGATGCCCCGTTTGCTGACAATAGCTCGGATCCGAATGATCCATCTACTTGGGCCAATTCATACTTTCGCCACATGCTTGGACTCCAATATTCTTTTGGTAAGTTCGGAGCATACGCCGGGATGGACATGTTTTCTAAGAACGGTTTCTTTAGAAGTGTAGGTCAAGGCGGCACCATTGGATCAGGCCGGAAAACGATTGGTGCTACGTACAACGCGTACAAGGGCCTGACTGTGAGTTTGGACTTTTCAGCATATGCTGGGCCTGCAATCGGAATCAATTACTTGGTTCCGCTCAACGGTCTTAAATAGTAGTCAACGAATTTTAAGGGCGTGGTTTCTTACGAAGCCACGCCCTTATATTTGCACCCCATTTTGCCACTTTAGCTCAGTTGGTAGAGCATCGCATTCGTAATGCGAGGGTCGTGGGTTCGAGTCCCATGAGTGGCTCTAGAGGCAAAAACGGCTCCTTTACCAGGGCCGAGCATGCGCGAGTGCTGAAATTGGTAGACAGGCTAGACTCAGGATCTAGTGTCCGAAAGGATGTGGGGGTTCGAGTCCCCCTTCGCGCACCACGAAAAAACCCGGACCGTGAGGTCCGGGTTTTTCATTTCATACCAGTGCGTTACTGTTGCCTGCTACTTGCTGTTCATTCTGAACTGATTGCCAGAATAAACCAGAAAGAAGTAGCCAGGAGCCAAGGATGTTACAGACGCAGCAACCAAGCCCCTGGTGTTTCAATGCGAACCTTGTCTAAAGTGCTCAGCGCCACTGCTTCTGAAGTGTATGGCCCGGTGTATACTCGCACAAAGCCATTCGCCCCCTCTGTGGTAGAGCATGTGACGCCTGCGGTCTTTAGTCGTCCAACGTATTGAGCAGCAAGGCGGTCACTACGGAAACTACCGACAACTACGACATAGCGGGTTCCGTTTGAAATGCGACTCACGCCACCGGCAGCCATAGTTGCCGTGCCAGAATTTACAGATCGAAATCCTTGTTCGACGCTATCCAGGCGTTGGATTGCTTTTTCTTTTTGAATTTTAACTACTTCGAGTTCATCTTCAAGTTCTGCCTGGGCTACTTTGAGCTCTTCGTTGCTGCGCTTTAGGGTCGGAACCGATTCCGCAGCCTTCTTTGCTTGAGCCAGTTCGCGTTGCGTGCGGCTTTGGGCCTTGGTTAGGTTCCAGGTGTAGCCTGCGGCCCCGATAAGCATTTGGTCATCATGATTGCCCACGCGAGTTCCGCCCCCACCGTAGCCGTCTAGGCCGTCGTCAAACATAAAGTAGCGGTAGGTCAGTTCGGCGTAGATGCGGCCGTTGGCGTAGGGCAAAGATGCGCGCAGACCCAGCGAAGCTGGAGCGGAAAGCGACCCCCACGTGTATAGACCTTCATTGAGCTTGGTGGTTATGGCGCCTATGGTTTGGCTAGTGCGAATGGTGGCGAGACCCAACGAACCTCGGGCTTGAACGAGAAGCGATCCCAGGGGACGGGTGTAACCCAGACCAAGGCGAGGCGAGGCGCCGGAAAGTTGCGTAACGGCCGCAGAACCTGAGGCACGAATCGAGTAGAGGTCCAAACCGGCGTGCATGCTGAGGTCGTTCCACAGGGGCAACTGAAGTTCGGCTCCCGCACTCAGGTTGAGGCCGTCGATTCCGCCTTCTTGAGCCCCCCACTTGCCAAACGGCGAGGCATTGTCACGAATGAACATGGGCAATCCGCCGTAGACTGAAAATTCAGGGCTTTGGGCGAATGCCGCAATGGGTAAAATGCCAAAGGCTAGGAGCTTGAGGAAGTTCTTCACAGCGCAGTATTTTTCCCAAAGGTACACTACCTACCTTTGCACTCCTTTTTCGAATACTATTTGGCCATGAACGCACACTGGACCGTCGACGCGGATTTGAACGCGCGCCTCACTCTGACTATCGAACGCAGCGAATACGCAGAAGCCGTTGAGAAGCAACTTACTGACTACCGCAAGAAAGCGCGGATTCCTGGGTTTCGTCCCGGAATGGCGCCCATGACGCTGATTCGCAAGCAGTACCAAGAGCCTATTACTGCTGACGAAATCAACAAGCGCCTTCAGGACGAGCTGTACGCCTACCTCGAGCGCGAGAAAATTGACATTTTGGGTCAGCCGCTGCCCGTAGCTGGTGACCTGGACTTTAGTGCCGACAGCCACAGCTTTGAATTTGACCTCGGAGTGGCTCCGCAGATCGAGCTTGAGGTGAGCGACAAGGTGAAGATTCCGTTCTACGTCCTCGAACCGAATGAAAAGGACTTAGATAAAGAAGTCGAAAACCTTCGCCAGCGCTACGGCGCCATGAGCGAGGTCGAGACCGCCGGCGACGACGACCTGTTCTACGGACACTTCGATATCGTCACCAAGAAGGGTGAGGCGGTAGAAGGTGCTGCCCATAAGCACGGCCGCTTCGGCCTCAACGCGGTGAGCGGACGCTCGCTCAAGAAGGACCTCAAGGCCCTCGCCAAAGGTGACAGTTTGATCATCGACGTGAGCGACTTCGAAAAGGACTTTGACATCTACCAGGTTCTCGGATTCAACCCCGAAGAATACGCGTTGGCGACGGGCTACTTCCGATTCAAGCTCGAGCAGATCTACCACATCGAGCCCGCAGCACTGAACGCCGAGCTCTTTGACAAGCTCTTTGGGGAGGGTATTGTGACCAACGAGGCTGGACTCCGCGCGAAAATCAAAGAAGAACTGACCCAAATCTACCTGCGCGACGCCGAGCAGCACTTCTTTAACCTCGCCAGCGACAAGCTGATGGAAACGAAGTTCAAGCTCCCCGCGACCTTCCTCAAAAAGTGGATGACCACCGCGGGCGAGAAGCCATTGAATCCGATCGAAGTCGAGGCCCAGTGGCCCAACACCGAGAAGGCGATGCGCTGGCAGCTCATCGAGTCGAAGCTCGTCAAGGACCATCACATTCACGTGCACCGCGAGGAGCTGATCGACTTCGTCACCGGTGAAGTCATTGCCCGCATGCGCCAGTTTGGCCGCGAAATGACCCCCGAAGAGGCGCAGCCCATCGCGGTCAACCTCCTTCAGGAGCGCCAGCAAGCCGAGCAGTACTCGGAACAACTTTTGCAGCGTAAATTGATGCAGTTCGTGCTCGGCGCATTTGGTAAAAAAGAAATCAAATCGACCTACGCGGACTTCATTAAAGAAGTAAATAAATCTAAGAAGTAAGCCACCATGGATTTCGGTAAAGAATTCAAGCGCTACGCCATGCTCGATAAGGGCGTGAGCAGCATGCATTTTGAGCACTACGTTGACAACTCACTGACGCCCTACATCATCGAGGAGCGCCAGCTCAACGTGGCCCAGATGGACGTGTTTTCGCGCCTGATGATGGACCGCATCATCTTTCTCGGAACCGGAATCAATGACCAGGTAGCCAACATCGTCCAGGCGCAGCTCCTCTTTTTGGAGTCGGCCGACGCCAAGAAGGACATCCAGATTTACATGAACAGCCCCGGCGGCAGCGTGTACGCGGGCCTGGGAATCTACGACACCATGCAGGTGGTGGCCCCGGACGTTGCGACCATTTGCACCGGAATGGCCGCCTCGATGGGCGCCGTACTGCTGTGTGCAGGAACCAAGGGCAAGCGTTCAGCGCTCAAGCACAGCCGCGTCATGATTCACCAGCCCATGGGCGGAGCCCAGGGCCAGGCCAGCGATATGGAGATCACCCTTCAGGAGATCCTCAAACTCAAGAAGGAGCTGTACGAAATCATCGCCAACCATTCTGGCCAAGAGTTTGACAAGGTGGAGCACGACTCAGACCGCGACTACTGGATGACCTCAGAAGAGGCCAAGGCCTACGGAATGATCGACGAAGTCCTCGTCAGCAAGCCCCGCGGCTAAGCCCCTGCGTCCATGACCGACACCAACCAGTGCTCATTTTGCGGCCGCCCGTCGACCGAAGCCGGACTTCTGGTTTCAGGCCTCGACGCCCAGATCTGTGCCAACTGCATCGAGCAGGCCCACCACATCCTCGAAGAGGAGTCTGACGACGCCGACAGCGGCGCCCTAGGGTCGATGGACCTTCCCAAGCCGTCTGAAATCCGTGCCCGCCTTGACGAGTACGTGATCGGTCAAGAGGACGCCAAAAAAATCCTCGCCGTAGCCGTCTATAACCACTACAAGCGCGTCCTTCACGGGGGCGTGGGTGACGAAGACCTCGAGAAGTCCAATGTCATCATGGTGGGCGAGACCGGAACCGGTAAAACCCTGCTGGCCCGCACCATTGCGCGCATGCTGAAGGTTCCCTTCGCCATTGTCGACGCGACCGTCCTCACCGAGGCCGGCTACGTGGGCGAAGACGTTGAAAGCATCCTCACCCGCTTGCTTCAGGCCGCCGACTACAACGTGGCGGACGCCGAGCGCGGAATCGTCTTCATCGACGAAATCGACAAAATTGCCCGCAAGAGCGACAACCCGTCCATCACCCGCGACGTAGCGGGCGAGGGCGTGCAGCAGGCCCTGCTCAAGCTCCTTGAGGGCACCAAGGTGAATGTTCCGCCCAAAGGTGGCCGCAAGCACCCTGACCAAAAGTTTGTCGAGGTCGACACGCGCAACATCCTCTTCATTGCGGGCGGAGCCTTTGACGGAATCCAACGCCACATCGCGCGCCGCTTTAACACCCAGGTCGTCGGTTTTACCGGAACGACCCACCGAGTGGATGTCGACGAAAACGCCTTTCTGAAGCACGTGACGCCCCAGGACCTCAAGGCCTTTGGCCTAATCCCTGAGCTCATCGGACGCCTCCCTGTACTGACCTACCTCGAGCCCCTCGACCGCGTTGCCCTGCGCCGCATCCTCACCGAGCCCAAGAATGCGCTGATCAAGCAGTACGAGCGCCTCTTTGCCTTAGACGGAATCGAGTTCAGCATCGACGACGACGCCCTTGACGCCATCGTCGACAAGGCCATCGAGTTCAAGCTCGGAGCTCGCGGCCTCCGCGGAATCGGCGAAACCATCCTCACCGACGCCATGTACGAACTGCCCGAAAAGGTGCATGTGACGGCGGATATGGTTCTCCAAAAGCTATCTAAGCAGTCGGCGTAAAAAGTAAAATCCGGTTATATCCGGATTTTTAGCGCTGGACCGATTCGGTTATAACCGGATTTTACTTTTTCTCAAGCTTCACAAAGCTGTAGGCGAAAGCATGCCGTTCGTCCGCCGAGTGGTCGTCGCGCTCGACCTCGGTGAACTGATCGAGGTACTCTGGGAACCACGTGTCGGCCCCCTCAATCTGGGTATGTACCACGGTGGCGTAGAGCACGTCCACCATGGGAAGCGCAAGTCGGTAGATTTCACCTCCGCCCACGATGAAGCCGTTGGCCCCCTCGAGGGCGGCAATGGCCGCTTCGACCGTGGCGAATACCTCGACACCTTCGGCGGACCAGTCGGTCTGGCGGCTCACCACCATGTTGCGGCGCCCAGGCAAGGGTCGGCCTAGCGAATCGTAGGTCTTGCGGCCCATGATGATGGGGAATCCGCGCGTCTTGTCCTTAAAAAACTTCAGATCGTTGGGCAGGTGCCACAGCAAATCGTTTCCACCGCCAATGGCGCGGTTCAGGTCGTGGGCGACAATCGCGTACAGCATTAGACGGCGACCGGAGCCGGTATGTGCGGGTGCGAATCGTATCCGACCAATTCAACGTCTTCGTAGCGGAAGTCGAATAAACTCTTGACCGACGGATTCAACTTCAGCGTGGGCAGGGCGCGCGGTTCGCGGCTGAGCTGAAGCTGAACCTGCTCCATATGGTTGGAGTAGATGTGGGCATCGCCCAAGGTATGCACAAAGTCGCCTACTCCGAGGCCGAGGTCCTGGGCCATCATGTGAATGAGGAGCGCGTACGAGGCGATGTTGAACGGAACTCCCAAGAAAATGTCCGCCGAGCGCTGGTACAGCTGGCACGACAGCTTGCCGTCCACCACGTAAAACTGAAAAAAGGCGTGGCAGGGGGGGAGCGCCATTTGGTCAATGTACCCCGGGTTCCAGGCCGAAACAATGTGGCGTCGTCCGTCGGGGTTGCGGCGAATGCCTTCGAGTACGTCGCGAAGCTGGTCCACCGGGCCGTTCGGACCTGGCCAAAAGCGCCATTGGTAACCGTACACTGGGCCCAAATCGCCCCACTTAGCGGCAAAATCGACGTCCACAGCGATGCGCGTGGCGAACTCCTTCATGTCGATTCCGTCGTAGTCGGCAGACTTCGAATAGGTGGCAAACGGCCAATCGTCCCAAATTCGGACCCCGTTTTGGCAGAGGTAGCGAATGTTGGTGTCGCCCGAAATAAACCAAATCAGCTCGTGCAAAATGCTCTTGAGGTGCAGCTTCTTGGTCGTCACCATCGGGAAGCCCTCGGTCAAATCAAAGCGCATCTGGTGGCCAAACACGCTTCGGGTTCCCGTGCCGGTTCGGTCGGATTTATCGATGCCCTCGCGGAGCACTCGGTCCATTAATTCGTGGTACTGGCGCATAACTCAAAGGTACATTGGCTCGTTGGCTCGTTGGCTGAGATTGGCTGAGATTAGCTCGTTAGCTCTTTAGCTGAGATTAGCTCGTTGGTTCGCACCAAGTGCCCCTTACGCTTTAGCTCAAAGCCAGAAACTGACAACAAGTAGCCAGCAGCCAGCAGCTAACGAGCCATCCTTGTCAACTTTACTAATTACAGGAGCAGCGCGACCAACGTAGCCGTAGTCAGCGACGCAGCGGTTCCGCCCAAGACGGCTTTGAAACCAAGTTCGGATAGGTCTTTGCGACGTTCGGGGGCGAGCGAACCGATTCCGCCGATTTGGATTCCGATGGAAGCAAAGTTGGCAAAGCCGCAGAGGACATACACGGCGAGGGTTTGGGCGCGGACGCTTGAAAGTGTACCCGCCTCCATCATCTGGCCCATAGTGACGTACGCGTAGAACTCGTTGAGCACGGTTTTTTCGCCGAGCAGTTGACCCACTAGGGGTGCCTCGGCCCATGGGACGCCGAGCAGCCAGGTGAAGGGGCCGAGCAAGAGTCCGAAAATAGCCTGAAGGTTGAATTCTGAGTATCGACCGCCCGACCAGGTGGCGACGAGTTCGTTGAGGCCGGTCCACGACCCGAGTCCGTTGGATAAGAGGCCGTTAAACAGGGCGATCAGTGCGGTGAAGACCAAGAGCATCACGCCGACGTTGGCGGCCATTTTAAAGCCGTCACTGGTTCCGTTGGCGATGGCCTCGAGCCAGTTGCCCTTGCGCTCGATTTCGACGTCAGCGAGGGCCACGACGGGTTCGGTTTGCGGAACCAAAACCTTGGCAATCCACAAGGAGGCCGGAGCGTTCATGACCGAAGCGGTAAGCAGGTGGCGGGCAAAGAAGACTTGGCGCTCGGGATCGGTTCCGCCTAAATAGCCGATGTAGGCGGCCAGCACGGCTCCGGCAAGTGTGGCCATTCCGCCAACCATCAGGGCCATGAGCTCAGAGCGTGTCATCGTCGCGATGTAGGGCTTGACCAGCAGCGGAGCCTCAGTTTGGCCCACAAATACGTTCGCGGCGGCGGCAAGGGTTTCGGCTCCGGACAGTTTGAGGGTACGCTTCATCACCCAAGCGAATCCGCCGACGACACGCTGCAGGATTCCGAAGTGAAAGAGGAGCGAACTGATGGCGCTAAAGAAGATAATTGTTGGAAGTACCTGAAAGGCAAAGAGGTAGCCAAAGGTGTCCACGCGTCCTACCAGGTCGCCAAAGAGAAAGAGCGAGCCCTCGCGGGTGTAGCCGAGCAACGCCACGAAGCCCTTGCCCACGGCGTCAAACGCCGACGAAACCCATGAGAGGTGCAAGATGGCAACGGCCAGCACGAACTGTAGCAAAATCCCTTTGGCAACGAGCGTCCAGTCGATGGCGCGACGGTTGGACGAGAAGGCGAACAGAATTCCGATCAAGAGGGCAAGGCCCGCGACGACGCGTAGGTAATAGTCCAAGATAAAAAAGCGATTAAAGTGCGTTAAGGTGGGCTGAAATTAGGCCAAAATCAGCCACGCTGGGTCAGTTCGTCGCGGATTCGTGCGGCGAGTTCGTAGTCTTCGTTAACCAGGGCATGCTCGAGCATAGCTTCAAGTTCGTCACGGGTTGCGCGCGCCAGAGCGGGGTCCTCGGCGGGGGCTGGCGCTTTGGCGCCGGTGGCGGCGGAACGCGTACGCGGTTCCTTAGGCAGTTTGGGAGCTGCACCCTGCTCGGCCTCTAGGCCGGCCTGAACCATGACCTCGTCGGTCGCGTACATCGGGCAGTCCAAGCGTACGGCCAGTGCGACGGCGTCCGAAGGGCGGGCGTCCAAAACTTGGCTTCCCTCAAAGTGAAGCTGGGCATAAAAAACTCCGTCCACGAGGGCGTGAATGACGACGCGTTCAAGTATCGCTCCGTGCGCCGACAGCGCCTGCGCAAAGAGGTCGTGCGTCATCGGCCGCGGTGGTGTCGACATCTTGTCGAGGGCAATCGCAATGGCCTGGGCCTCAAAGGCTCCGATCACGATGGGCAGTCGACGCTTGTCTACTTCGGCCTCGAGCAGAAGCGCGTAGGCACCCGTCGGGCGCTCGCTGTACGTGAGTCCCTTGACAGTTAACGTGATGAGCGCTCCCGACACGGCTTAGTTCAAGTGCGCCTTCAGCGCCGCGGTCAACCGCGGAACTATATCAAACGCATCGCCCACGATTCCGTAGTCGGCGGCTTTAAAGAATGGAGCCTCGGGGTCGCTGTTGATCACCACGATAGTCTTTGAGCTGCTCACCCCGGCGAGGTGCTGAATGGCGCCCGAGATGCCGATGGCGATGTAGAGCTGCGGATTCACTTGGATTCCGGTTTGGCCAACGTGCTCGCGGTGCGGACGCCATCCGATGTCACTCACGGGCTTCGAACAGGCCGTAGCTGCGCCCAAAACCTGCGCGAGTTCCTCAATCATTCCCCAGTTTTCAGGGGCCTTCATGCCGCGTCCGGCCGAAACCACGCGCTCTGCCTCGGGCAGGGCAATCGTACCGCTGGCGAGCTGCTGCTCGACCACGGTGGCTCGGGAGGCGGCTGATACGTTGCGGTCCTCAAACGCGGCGTCGCTTCCGGCGGAATCTTTGACGCCCAACGCGTTCGGAACCAGTCCGATCACCGTGCGAGCGCTGCTGCTCTCGCAAACTTCGATACCCTTGGACGAGAAGGCTCCGCGCACCACGCGCACGGGGCCAAACGACTCGGGAAGCGCAGTGACGTTGCTGATCACGCTGGCCTCGGCACGCACGGCGACGGCACCCATGAGGGCGCGGCCGTTGGCGGTTCCGCTAATGACAATCATGCTGGCATTGAGCTCTTTGGCTGCGTCGCCGAGCAGAGCGGCGTGCTGGGCCGTCTCGAACTTCTCGGGGCCGTGCAGGTGAAGGACCTTGTGGGCTCCGTAGGCGCCGAGCGACTCGACGGGGGCTGTGGCGGGGCCCACAACGACGGCAACTGCTTGGCTGCCTTGGGCATTGGCGCAGGCCGCGGCATACTGCACGGCTTCGAACGTTGACTTTTTGAACTGACCGTTCCAGGTTTCGGCAAAAACGAGTACCATATCGTGGGGTGTGAGGTTGCTAGTGACTAGTAGCTGGTTGCTGGTTAAATGACTTTCGCTTCTTCGTGAAGCTTGTTGACGAGCGCGTCAAGGTTTTGCGCGTCGATCATCTGCACCGCGGACTTGCCGGCGGGTTTGCTGAACGAAACGGGGGCGGAACCTGCGGTGGCTCCCGTCGGGGCCTTTACCACGAGGGGCTTGGTGCGGGCCGCCATGATGCCGCGCATGTTGGGGATGCGCAGTTCGGACTCTTCGACGAGGCCTTTTTTGGCTCCGAGTACAGCGGGCAGGGCGATGTCGAGGACTTCTTTGCCTCCGTCGATCTCGCGGCTGGCCTTGGCGCGGCCGCCGGCGGGGTCAAATCCGATGCACGGCGTGACCACGGGCCACCCGAGGATTTCGGCGAGGGCGGACGGAACGATTCCGCCGTTGTAGTCAATAGATTCTTGACCGCAAATGACTAATTCATAGGCACCTTCTGAAACCACCGATGCTAGTTCACGCGCAACTTGAAGGGGGTCAGAGGGCAGGGCGTCGACGCGAACCGCGTCGTGCGCGCCGATGGCGAGCGCCTTGCGGAGCGTGGGCTCGACCGAGGCGTCGCCGACCGTCACAGCAGTGACGGTTCCGCCCAACTGCTCATTGAGCTGCAGGGCGCGGGTAAGGCCGAACTCGTCGTACGGATTGATGACGAACTGGACCCCGTTGGCGTCGAGGGCGCGGGCGTCTGAAGTGAACTGAATTTTGGCCGTCGTGTCGGGTACGTGGCTAATGCAAACGAGGATCTTCATATCAAGGATTGCGGCGAGGCGGTTTGTACCTCGTGCGATGGGCAAATTTAGGGTCCGACGGCGTATTTTTGCGGACGTTAAACAAGTATAAACGAATGCGAACGATTCAATTCCGTGAGGCCATTGCCGAGGCGATGAGCGAAGAAATGCGCCGCGACGAGAACATCTTTTTGATGGGCGAAGAGGTGGCCGAGTACAATGGCGCCTACAAGGCCTCTAAGGGTATGCTTGACGAATTCGGTCCCAAGCGCGTGCTTGACACGCCCATTGCCGAGCTCGGATTTGCCGGAATCGGCGTCGGAGCCGCGATGAACGGCCTGCGCCCCATCATCGAGTTCATGACGTTTAACTTCTCGATGGTTGCCATTGACCAAATCATCAACAACGCCGCCAAAATGCACCAGATGTCGGGCGGTCAGTTCACGATTCCGATCGTGTTTCGCGGACCCACCGCCAGCGCCGGCCAACTGGGCGCGACCCACTCGCAAGCATTTGAGAGCTGGTACGCCAACTGCCCGGGCTTGAAAGTAATTGTTCCGAGCACCGTATACGACGCCAAGGGATTGCTTAAGGCCGCCATCCGCGACCAGGACCCTGTCATCTTTATGGAATCCGAGCAGATGTACGGCGACAAAGGCGAGGTACCCGAGGGCGACTTCATCCTGCCCATCGGCGTGGCCGACATCAAGCGCGCCGGTACCGATGTCACCATCGTGTCGTTCGGCAAAATCATGAAAGTGGCGCTCGCCGCCGCCGAAGAGTTGGCCAAGGACGGAATCAGCTGCGAGGTCATCGACCTGCGCACCGTGCGTCCGATCGACTACGATACCGTGATCGAGTCCGTGAAAAAGACCAACCGCCTGGTGTGTGTCGAAGAGGCATGGCCGCTCGGCAGCATCAGCACCGAGATTAGCTACATGGTGCAAAAGCGCGCCTTCGACTACCTCGACGCTCCGGTTATTCGCATCACGACTGCCGACACCCCGGCTGCCTACGCACCGACGCTCATGGAGGCATTCTTGCCTAACCAAGCGCGCGTCATCAAGGCGGTCCGCGAGGTGATGTATGTAAACAAGTAAATTTTTTGAAATCCGGTTATAACCGAACGCCTGAACCACAGTTTTGTCCGGATATAACCTGATTTCAAAATTTTTCTCAAACCCCGTATCTTCGCGGCCCTGAAATTTTACCCCAAAATCCATAACCAAACCACATAACGAGCTAATAATATGGAAATTCAGTACCTCATTCCCCTCCTCGGCCTCGTCGGCCTAGTGGTCATGATCTTCAAAGCCATTTGGGTCGGAAAGCAAGATTCCGGAGACGCCAACATGGTCGAACTCGCCGGCTACATCGCCCGCGGATCGCAAGCCTTCCTTCGTGCCGAGTGGCGCGTACTGGGCGTGTTTGTGGTCATCGCTGCCGCCTTGCTCGCATGGTCTGCTGAACTTGAGGCCGTTGCGGCCCACACCGACTGGGTCATCGCCGTGGCCTTCGTCATCGGAGCCGTATTCAGCGCCTTCGCCGGATGGATCGGAATGAACATTGCCACCAAAGCCAACGTGCGCACCACCCAGGCTGCCCGCACCTCGCTGGCTCAGGCACTCAAAGTATCGTTCACGGGCGGAACCGTCATGGGCCTCGGCGTCGCCGGCCTCGCGGTCCTCGGCCTCGGAACCCTCTACATTGTCTTCACCGGAATGTACGCCAACGTAGCTCAGGCCCTTGAGGTCCTCGCCGGATTCTCTCTCGGTGCGGAATCAATCGCCCTTTTCGCCCGCGTAGGTGGCGGTATCTACACCAAGGCTGCCGACGTGGGTGCGGACCTCGTGGGTAAAGTCGAAGCCGGAATCCCCGAAGACGACCCCCGCAACCCTGCTACCATCGCCGACAACGTAGGTGACAACGTGGGTGACGTTGCAGGTATGGGCGCCGACCTCTTTGGCTCGTACGTAGCCACCATGCTTGCCACGATGGTCCTCGGCCGCGAAGTCGTGAGCCAAGACAATTTTAACGGAATGGCTCCGATCCTCCTGCCTATGGTGATCGCCGGACTCGGAATCATCTTCTCGATCATCGGCACGTTCTTCGTTCGCATCAAAGGCGAAGACAGCAGCGTCATGAACGCCCTCAACTTGGGCAACTGGAGCTCGATGGTGCTCACGGCGGTGTCGTCGTACTTCGTCATTCAGTACATGCTTCCTGAGACCATGAGCTTTGAGCGCAGCGGTTCCGAAGCCCTCGTCATCACCAGCATGAATGTGTTCTGGAGCATCATCCTCGGCCTCGTGGTCGGAACCCTGATGAGCATCGTCACCGAGTACTACACCTCGATGGGTCGCCGTCCGGTGGACAGCATTGTGCAGAAGTCGGGTACGGGTCACGGAACCAACGTCATCGGTGGTCTCGCCGTGGGCATGGAGTCGACCGTACTTCCGATTATCATTCTCGCTGCAGGTATCTATGGATCGTTCGCCCTCGCCGGCCTATACGGGGTAGCCATTGCGGCCGCGGGCATGATGGCCACTACGGCCATGCAGCTCGCCATTGACGCCTTTGGTCCGATCGCCGATAACGCGGGGGGAATCGCCGAGATGAACCACCTCCCCAGCGAGGTGCGCGACCGTACCGACAACCTTGACGCCGTGGGCAACACTACTGCCGCTACGGGTAAAGGATTTGCCATCGCATCTGCGGCCTTGACCGCCTTGGCGCTCTTCGCGGCCTACGTAGGTCTGGCAGGCATCGACGGCATCGACATCTACAAGGCCGACGTGCTTGCGATGCTGTTTGTCGGAGCCATGATTCCGTTCTTCTTCAGCTCACTCGCCATCAGCGCGGTGGGTAAGGCCGCCATGGAGATGGTGCACGAGGTGCGCCGCCAGTTCCGCGAGATTCCCGGAATCATGGAAGGTACCGGCAAGCCCGAGTACGAGAAGTGTGTGGAGATTTCGACCAAAGCTTCGATCCGCGAAATGGTTGCTCCGGGCGCGCTTGCCTTGATTGCTCCGATCCTCGTTGGATTCACCATGGGCCCCGAGGCCCTTGGCGGCCTGCTCGCGGGTATCACCGTCAGCGGAGTCCTCATGGGGATGTTCCAGAACAACGCCGGTGGCGCTTGGGACAACGCCAAGAAGAGCTTCGAAAAGGGAGTGGTCATCGAAGGCCAAACCTTCAAGAAGGGTAGCGAGCCCCACAAGGCAGCCGTTACAGGTGATACCGTGGGTGATCCCTTCAAGGACACTTCAGGTCCGTCGATGAACATCCTCATCAAGTTGACCTCGATTGTGGCCCTCGTAATTGCTCCGTTTATCGCGATCGGTGGCGCTGACCACACTGGAGAGGGTGGCCACAACGCTCCTGCAACCGAGCAAGCAGACCACGTGTGCACGCCTGAGTGCATGTCAAGCGGAACCTGCCCTATGCACCAAGAGGCTCCGGCCGAAGGCGCTGAGGCTGCCGAGGGCACCCAAGCGGCTCCCGCCGAAGGCGACGCCGCGGCCCATAGCTGCACCAAAGAGTGCATGGCTGACGGAGCCAAGTGCCCGCACCACGCGTAAGTGGCTTGCATACATACAGCAAAGAGGCCTGCCGTGTGGCGGGCCTTTTTTTATAGTAAGGTCTCCTGATCGTCCACCACGTACTGGCGGATCGACTCTACTTGACGCTTGAGTTTGGCGACGTAGCGGTCGCGTTCCGCCTTGGCCACTGAAGATATTTCGGTGGAGCGGGAGCAGACCTGCTGGATCCACGCCATGGTAGTTTCGGCAAACGCCGGTTGGCTGGTTTCGATGAAGTTGAACGTGTTGTAGCTCAAAAACGTGCGCGGCCCCGAAGGGTGCTCGAGGACCACTCCGTTGTTTCCGAGCGACAGCTCACTCAAGAAGAGTCGGAAGGGGGCACCCACTGCAGCGTTTTTACTTGGTACCCACTTGCGCCCTGCCTCAGCCTGCGCCCATAAGCGGTCCGCTAACATGTCCAGTTCGGCAAGTAGACTAAGTGCTAAATCTCGCGACTTAATCAGCCCCGTGTCCCACAGAAACTGAATTTGCTTAAGGGTGCCATAGAAGCACATGGGGGTCCAGATTTCGGTTCCCGGTATGCCCGCGTAGGCTTGAGATACCACCTGGCGTGCTGCCTCTCGCTCGGGCGGAAGCTCAAAGTCGTCCAATACAAATCTTTGAAATTCAGGAATCCCGATGATGCTTCGAGCCCAATAGTATGTTTTAAGGCGCGCCATTTCGGGCATTTGGTAGATGTAAAACAGTGGAAAATCCATCGCTGCGTAGTACATGTGCAGGTCTTCGCGCTGCTTCTCAAGGTCCAGCATTCGGTCGACTACTCGCTTGGTATACTCCGCATAGTCGGCCAGGGTCCGGATGGGTTTACCCGCGTCAAATTCGACGCGCTCGTTACCCTCTTTGAAGAGGTAGTCGAGTGAAATGTCGTATTTGCGCGAAACGCTTACAGCTTCATTGAACGTGAGCGCCGTTTCACCGCGAATTCGGCGGTACGCGGAATCGATTCCAATGCTAAGCAACTCTGCGAGCTCTTCGGCCCACTGAATGCGCTGCGGCAGCCGTGAACGGGCGTGCTCGAGAAAAAGTACTTGTGCGCTGCGGTCCATGTCGCCAAACTAACAAAAGTTTGGCTAATCCAATACTTCGGTAAGCACAGGATCTTGTCGGTTTTGGGCCATTGCTTCGGTCAAAAGTTCCTCTAAAACGGTCAGGTCCACGTCCGACAAACGTTTGATGTACAGGCAACCTGCACCCATTTTGAACTTCCCAAGCCTATTGAGCCAGAGAGCAAGGGGCTCTTCGCCGCCACCCAAACTTAGGTATAGACTGAGGGCTGAAGCGCGGGGAGCAAACCCGAGCCCGAACCACGAACCCTTTCGGCCCGAAGGGTAGTGGTAATTGAATCGTCCGTAACCTACAATTCCGCTCCATAGCGTCGGCTCATAGCCAGTTACGCGCCGCATCATCGCATCGAGCACCAGACTGTCGGCCCGCATTTGGGGCTTAGTCAGAGCATTGAAAAAATCCTCGACCAATTCCGCGGACGGCTGGGTCTTGTTCTCCTTGGCCATTCTACTGAATCATTCCGGCTGCCACGGTGGTTCCGCGCACAGGGTCAACCAAGATAAATCCGCCCATCACGCGCTGGCTGGTATAGGTTTCGGTGGTCGGAGCTGTCGCGCATCGCACCACCACTTCCGCAATTTGGTTGGTTTCGAGGTGACCATTACCGGGCTCGTAGGCAAGGGTTTCAAGGTTCAGAACCCGCTCGACCTCGGCAATCATGGCCTGGCCGTGGCCGCCGTGCGCGCGAAATTCATAACGCAATCCAGGACTGTGCCCCTTGGCGTCGAGCCAGCAAAGCTTGGCTTTTAATTCGGCTCCGCGCTGTGGTACGGAACCTGCGGTCAATACGCTTCCGCGGGCCACATTGACGTCGCGGTCAAGGGTCAAGACCACGGACTGGCCGTAGTGGGCCTCTGGCAGCGCCTGGTCGCCCAAATAGATGCCGTCCACGATCGCCTCAAGCTCTTCGGGCCACACGGTGACGCGGTCGCCCACGGCGACGCATCCGCCCGCCAAGCGTCCGGCATAGCCCCTAAAGTCATGGTGCTCAGTCGTGCGCGGCCGGATTACGGTTTGTACGGGGAAGCGAAAGTCGCTGAGCGCCTCCGGAACCGCCGGCTCAAGGGTCTCGAGCAACGCCAGCAGGGTAGGGCCAATGTACCACGGCATGTGGGCCGAGGGATCGACCACGTTGTCGCCCACGAGTGCCGAAAGCGGAACAAAGTGAACCTCAGGCAAGCCCGCGGCCAGACGGACAGGCTCGTAGTCTGCGCAGACCTTGGTGAAGGCGGCCTCGGCGTAGTCCACCAAATCCATTTTGTTGACGCACACGATAACGGCTTTAAGGCCCAGTAGGCCCGCGATGAAGCTGTGGCGGCGGGTTTGCTCCACGACTCCGTGGCGCGCGTCGACCAAGATGAGGGCGGCGTCGGCAGTCGAGGCCCCGGTCACCATGTTGCGCGTGTACTGCACGTGGCCCGGAGTGTCGGCCAAAATGAAGTTGCGGCGGGGCGTCGCAAAGTAGCGGTAGGCCACGTCGATCGTGATACCCTGCTCGCGCTCGTCCTTGAGTCCGTCGGTCAGAAGACTCAGGTCGAGCTCGGTTCCGCGGCGTTTGCTGCTTGCGGCCACGGCGTCAAGCTGGTCAATGAACACTGACTTGCTGTCGTACAGCAGGCGGCCGATGAGGGTGGACTTTCCGTCATCGACGGATCCGGCGGTAGTAAATCGCAACACGTTCATAATCAGAAGTATCCTTGTTTTTTGCGCTCTTCCATCGAGGATTCGCTGCGCTTGTCGTCTTCACGGTTGCCGCGCTCGGTCTGGCGCAGGGTTTCGACCTCGGCGATGATTTGGTCGAGGGTCACGGCGTCGGATTCGATTCCGCCCGTGATGGTGATGTCACCCAAGGTGCGAAAGCGGATCATTTTTTCAGTCGGAACCTCAGTGGGCCGCAGCGTAATGAATTCTGAAACCGGCAACCAGCTGTTGCTGCGCCATATGACCTGGCGAGGCGCGGCGAAGTAGAGTGATGGTAACTCAATGCCCTCGCGGCGGATGTAGTGCCATACGTTCATTTCGGTCCAGTTGCTGATCGGGAACACCCTGAAGTGCTCGCCGGGCTGCTTGGCTCCGTTGAAAAGGTTCCAGAGCTCGGGTCGTTGGTTTTTCGGATCCCACTGGCCAAACGCATCGCGGTGGCTGAAGAAGCGCTCTTTGGCGCGGGCCTTCTCTTCGTCGCGACGTCCGCCGCCGAGCAGGCAGTCAAGCCGTTCGCGTTCAATGGTTTCAAGCAGGGTGACCGACTGTATACGGTTGCGGTTGCCGAGCGGACCGTGCTCTTCTTGAGCGGTTCCGCGGTCAATCGACTCTTGTACGCTGCCCACAATCAGTTCGGTCCCGAGCGAAGCGGCATAGCGGTCGCGGAATTCGATAGTCTCTGGGAAGTTATGCCCGGTATCTACATGCACGAGGGCAAACGGAATTCCGGCAGGCGCAAACGCCTTGCGCGCCAAGTGGCTGACGACGATGGAATCTTTGCCGCCGCTGAAGAGAATCGTGGGTCGCTCGAACTGTGCGTAGGCCTCGCGAATGACATAGATGGCTTCGGCTTCGAGTTCGTCGAGAAAGCTGGGGTTGTACTTCATAAATACTTACAAACGGGTAGTAAATGCGTCAAACCACTGAAGCACGTGAGCGGCGCTTTGGGTCAAGGTCTCTGTGCCACTAGCCACAGTTAATTCGGGGGCAAGCGGAGCCTCATAAGGTGAATTCACCCCTGTAAAGTCCGTGATGAGCCCGGCCTGAGCCTTAGCATACAAGCCTTTAACGTCGCGGGTGGCACAGACCTCCACCGGGGTGTTGACGTAGATTTCGGCAAAGCGCTCAGGGCCGATAATTTCCCGTGCTCGGGCGCGGTCGCTCCGGTACGGGCTAACAAAAGCGGTGAGTACGACCAGGCCGGTGTCGGCCATCAGTTTGGCGACCTCTGCGATACGACGAAGGTTTTCGTGGCGGTCTTCAGCACTAAATCCAAGGTCTCCGCATAGTCCGTGGCGCACGTTGTCACCGTCGAGGAGCACGGTTTTGATTCCGCGACCATGGAGTTCGGCGTCGAGTGCGTTGGCTAAGGTGCTCTTGCCACTGCCGCTCAGGCCGGTGAACCACAGCACGCATCCGCGCTGGCCCATGAGGCGTTCGCGGTCGGACGTGGACACGCTCAGGTGCTGGGCGACCACGTTGGGAGAATGTTGGTGAATCAAAGTATCCAGGTCAAATAGGTAAAGACAATGGAGAGGTAGATCAGTGTGAGTCCGCCGCCCAATTTGAGGTAATCTCGGTTGCTGTAGCCTCCGGGGCCCATCACCATGAGGTTCGTGGCGTACCCAGCTGGAGTCAAAAATGCGGCACTCGCACCGAATGCAAGCGCGAGCATTGCGGGGGTTGATTCGAGATAGCCCCCTTGAACCGCAGCCAGCCCCAATGGAAATGCCAGGACCACAGCCGCCACGTTGGTCACGAAGTTGGTCAAAACTGTGGTGGTCAATAGAAGCACGGCAATCCACAACCATTTTGGGCTATCTGCGAGTCCAGGGACTAGGGTTTCAAGGCCTCGCTCAAGCATTCCGCTTTGCTGCAGGGCTGCAGAAAGTGCAAGAGCCGAACTCAAGGTGACAATTAATTCCGGATCTAATCCCCGTCGCACATCGGTCCAACGGATCCACTTGATGGCGCCCAAAAGGCCCAGCCAAAGTCCGAGGGCCGCTAGAGGTTCAAGTAGACTCGTTGCGGTACACGTACCTAACAAGGCAAGACTGCCCCATGCAAGGACTCGTTGAAGCGGTGTAGAGACCTCGGGTGCGGCGGTTTCGCTAAGTACATAAAGCAAGCGTGTCTCGGTTGCCCGTTCCTTAAACCGTGGACCCGCGACCAGCACCAGCAAGTCGCCTGCCTGAAGCTCAATGTCGCCTATTCGGCCACGCATGCGTTCTCCTTGGCGTCGAACCCCGACGATGGCTGCATCTAAGCGCTGGCGAAACTGGCTTTCGCGCACGGCGCTTCCAACCAAACGGCTACCCGGCGGAACCATAGCCTCCACAAGTGGTGCTTCGTGGGCCCGGTCAGTCATTTCGCGCTGCGGAAGAACCAAGCCTGTCCGCGCCCTAAGTAGTTCGTCCACCTGGCTCAATTCCCCCGCAAAGAAGAGTCGGTCGCCAGATTGAAGTACTTCATTGGGAGCTACTGGTGCAATGAGTTGGGTTCCCCGTTGAAGCTCCACGAGGTACAGTCCCATAAGTTGCCGAAATCCAGCCTGTTCGACGCTTTTTCCAACCTCTGGTGCGTCCTTGGCTAACTTGGTTTCTACCGTGTATGGTCGGTCGGTTGCAGATACTTCTTCAGCGCTCCCCCACGACATACGTCCCCCGATCCAGGCCATGTACACCGATCCTGCCCCGAGGACGGCGAGCCCCGGAACCAAAAAGTCCAGCGTTCTCAGTCCATCAAGCCCTGCGTCGCGCACCAAACCGTCGAGTACGAGGTTGGTAGAGGTTCCGATTAGGGTAACCACTCCGCCTAAGGTTGCCGCGTAGGCCATAGGCAAGAGTACGGCCCCCGGTGAAATCCCTTTAATGCGGGCCCAGCGGCGCAGTGGACCCATGAGCAGAGCAACTACCGCTGTATTATTCAGCACGCTTGAAATCATTCCGGTGCCCAGAAAAATTCGAAGCCTACCAAAACTTGACGGCTGTGACGGCATGAATCGGTCGATGGTCAAACGCTTTTCAATTGCCACCGAGGCTACCATTAAAAGCCACAAAATGAGCAAGCTGGGATTGGTCGCTGACGCCAGCCACTCGGCCGGAGGAAGCACGCCGATGGCGACCAAGGCAAGTGCTCCTCCTACAAAGGCCCAAGAAGGCCGCACGCCTCCGAGAAGGAGAGCCACCACGCCTAGGTACACTGTACCCATAATCCACGATTCCATGGTGCGAAGTTACTAAATGCCTATCAAATTAATAGGTGTTTAGCGCATGCGCTAAGTCAAGCTTGTCAGCCATATTGCGAATTATGCCAGAACGTGTCATTCGGTTATAACCGGATTTTACTTTTTTAATTCAGTTGCAAATCACATATATAACTGAAAAACAACATTTTAATAAAACCGAGCATCGGGAACGGAGTAGTACAGCAAGCGAGCGAACGAGCTAAATTCGCAGCATGCAACGCTTCAAAATTCCAGCGCTCTTCGCGCTCGCCTTTGGTCTAGTCTACGCTTTCATTTTTGACACCAAACTCGACATGGGCGGTGACAATGCGGGCTACTACATCTTGGGTCAAGCCTTAGTTCAGGGTGAGGGCTACACCAACATTCACATGCCGGGGACGCCGCCGGCCAACCATTTTCCGCCGGGTTACCCCGCACTATTGGCCGTGGCAATGCTGTTTGGCAAAAGCTTCACATGGCTCAAATTGGTGAACGGAATCCTTTTTGGCGCGGCACTCTGGTGGTTCCGCGGAATCGCCGAAAAAGCCAGCGGGTCCAAAGCGTTGGCGTGGGCTGCTGTGATTTTGGTGGGCCTCAATAGCCACCTGCTGCGGTCGAGCACCATAATGATGAGCGAAATCCCCTACACCGCCGCGTCCATGTTGGCTCTGTGGACGTTGCTGCGCTGGGATCCGGAATCCAAGCCATTCTACAAATCCTACGACTTTTGGCTGGTGGTGGTGCTCGCTTCGGCCGCATTCTACATCCGCACGGCGGGCATCGCATTGGGTGCCGGAATTGGACTCTACCTGCTCTTCGAGCGCCGCTGGGCCGCCGCAGTGACCTTTGGCGCAAGCTTCTTTGCCCTTTACGCCCCGTGGGTACTTCGCGGTCGTGCCGCCGGAACCAAATCGACCTATGTCGACCAACTTCTTTCAGTCAACCCGTACCGACCTGAAGAAGGGCACGTAGATGCTGGCGGAATGTGGGACCGCATCACCGAAAACGCCGCGCGCTACCTCGGTCAGGAACTGCCCAACAGCATGTTTCCGGTCCTCAAGGTCGACTACAACCCCGAAGCCCCCATTACCCACTACCTCATTGGCCTGGTGCTACTCGCGGCGATTGCGTACGGAATCGCGCGCCTCCCCAAACTTCGCTGGCTGGTAGCCGGATACGTCCTTGCCTCGGCCGCCATCTTTTTGCTTTGGCCGTCGGTGTGGTACGGGGTGCGTTTTATTCAGCCGCTGGTCCCCGTGCTGATGCTCGCCGCGCTCTACGGAGCTTGGGAAGCCGCGCGCCGCGCGGTTCCGACCTGGAACCCATGGTGGTTTACCGCCCTCGCGGTGGTGATGGTTTCGCCGCTCAAAACCTTGCGTGAAGAGGCCCAAATGGAGTACCCAGCCGCGTTCAGCAACTACTTCAGACTGGCGGAATTCACCAAAGAAAACACCCCGCCGGACGCCCAAGTCGCCACTTCGAAGCCCGCGTTGTGGTATTTGTTTGCAGAACGTCGCGCCCAACGCTTCCCGGCTGAAGCCGACCCGAAGGCGTTCATGGACCAGCTCAAGGCCGACGGAATTACCCACGTGGTCGTGGACCAGCTCGGGTTCGGTTCGGTGGGACGCTACTTTGTGCCGGCCTACCAGGCTTACCCTGAGCGCTTCACGCTCGTGGCGCAGCTTCCGGGACCCGACACCTACGTCTTTAAACTCGACTAAGCGCTACAGCACCATCCAGCGCAGCACGCCCGCTGCGGTGTGAAGCATGTAGGTTCCGGTTGAAAGCTCTGGAAGGACAGCCTCGCCATTCGCTGTGAGCTCGGCCACCACGCGTCCGCTGAGGTCGGTGATGCGCACGCGGCCTTCTGCACCCACAAGGGTTGCTCCGCCACGCGACGGATTGGGCTGGACCCACATCGAGGGAGCTGCCAACTCGTCTTCGCCCAACGTAGTGGTCAGCTGCACGTCGTCGAGGTAGAGGTTGTTGCCTCCGCCCGAAACCATCGAGAAGCGAATCATCAAATCACCTGCGCCCTGCAGTCCGAGGCTCGCGAGGTTAATGCTGGTGTACTTCCAGTCGGCCGGTACTGGCACGTAGGGGGTGGTGACGGCTCCGTTAATTCCGAGCTGAAATGCCGGAATTAAGCGTGCCAACTGCCAGGTGGCCCCGCAGTCGCTACTGACAAAGACTTTGAGCTGGTCGTTGTTCGAGGCGGCGCGGCGCACGAAGGCGTGGGCGAAGCGCAGGTTGAGGGTTCCTGTATTAGCGAAGGCGATGGGCCCCGCAATCAACGAGCTCACCTCACCGCCCGCAGGCAGTTTGTAGTTCTGAAATAGGTAGCTCGCGACCCCTTGCTTGCTCGCCGCGGTGGAGCGGCGCCAGTAGCTACTGTCGGCGAATGAGGTGGTGGTCCAGTCGGCGTTCGGTAGCGGAGCCTCCATTGTTCCGATAAACCAGGGGCTGTAGGTGGTGCCTGTTGCCGGACGCACCGTGAGGGCCAGGGGCTTGTTCATGGTATTGGATCCGTTGCTCGCTTGAATGGTCAAGCTGACCGTGTACTGCCCTGGATTTGCCATCACAAGGCTCGGATTTTGGGTGGTCGTGTGGTGTACAACCTGGTTGTTGGCATCCAGCACATTCCAATGGTAGATCGGATTCCCGAGGTAGGCAGAGTGGTCCTCAAACGTAAGTGCGTCTCCCGCGCACAGAAGGCTTCGGGTGAGCTCAAAGTCTGCTACGGGGCTGCAGCTCAACGTTCCGCTTACGCCGGTAGCCAAAAGATTGGCTGCAGTGGTGAGGTTGCCCCGCAAGAGCGGCGCGTTGAGTACGGCTTTGGCTCGAGTTTTTTGGTCCAACGTGAACGTGTTCATACAGGCGTCGTCGGTGTAGTCCATGTAGTTCTCCACCATGTCCAAGAGGTCTGGACTATCGATTGTGCAGGTGTTTTGGTTGATGTTGCATCCTGAACTCGCCGAAACCACCGGGGGTGTGTCGGCACATTGGTCGCCAAATCCGCATCCGTTTTGAAACGTATGGTACAAATTGAGGTAGTGTCCCACCTCGTGGGTGAGGGTGCGATGGCGCGTGCCGGCCGCGGTTCCGATGTTGCCCAAGTGGTCGTGACGAATCACAATACCGTCTTGAGTCACAGGTATTCCGCTGTACGGGAACGCCGAATAGCCCAGTACAATACTGCCGGGGGTGATGCCGGCGAGCTCAATGTTTCGCACCACCCAGATATTGAGGTACTTAGTGTTGGGCCAATTGAGTTCGGGCTTGATGGCATTGTTGGCCGAAAGTGAATTCGGGCTCCACTGGCGGTTGATGCCGTTCGTGCATTCTCCGTTCGGACCCTTTTTAGCGAGCACAAACTCAACTTCCATATCGGCGGCTACCCCTTTAAATAGGGCCCGAAGATTGCCTGTGTCGGGATTAACACGGCGCATGTCTTCGTTCAGAATTTGAAGTGCCGACAGAATTTGGGCCTCGCTGATGTTGTCGCCCTGATCATAAAACATCACATGAAACACCACTGGAATTTGGTGCACCACCGACTCAGGCATTCCGAGCAACTGCAGGCGCTGCATTTCAGCTTCGGTTTCGGCGCGGAACGCTTCGCGCTGGGGGTCATTCGCGACCTCATGTGCATAAACTTCGTCAGCGGCACAGCGCTGAATCGTTTGACCTTGAGCTGTTAAGCCGAAAAGGAGGCCAGAAAAGAGGAGGGCTGAAAAGCGCATAAAACCTAGTATTAGAGGCAAAATTTCGAGTTCGTGAAGATACGCTAGCAAGTTCTGCGCCGAAAAGCTTTGCGCTTCAAAGTATTCTCCGTATCTTCGCAGCCCCAAAAAAGTATAGCATCGTGGATTCGCTCAGCTACAAAACGATTTCAGCCACCAAGGCCACCGCAGGTAAAACCTGGGTTGTGGTTGACGCCAAGGGTCAAGCCCTCGGCCGATTGGCTTCGCATGTTGCCTTCCGCCTTCGCGGCAAGCACAAGCCCAATTACACCCCCCACGTTGACTGTGGTGACAATGTCATTATCATCAACGCGGCTGAAGTAGCCTTGTCGGGCAATAAGATGAACGACAAGCAGTACATTCGCTACACCGGATACCCCGGAGGTCAGCGCTTCAGCACCCCAGCTGAAGAGCTTGCCAAGCATCCAACCCGCATCGTAGAGAAGGCCGTTCGCGGTATGCTTCCCAAGACGCGCCTCGGTGCCGAACTCTTTCGCAACCTTCACGTGTACGCCGGTGCCGAGCACGGTCACGAAGCCCAACAGCCGGTTCAAATCTAATCGTACTATAAGATGTCTACGACCCACGCAATCGGACGCCGCAAGACCTCAGTTGCCCGTGTATATGTAAAGCCGGGTAAAGGTGAGATCACGATCAACAAGCGCGAGCTGTCGAACTACTTCTCGACCGGCACCCTGCAGTACAAAGTTCGCCAGCCATTGTCGCTGACGGACAACCTCAACAATTTTGACGTAACTGTCAACGTAGAAGGCGGTGGCATCACCGGCCAAGCTGAAGCAATTCGCCTCGGCCTGTCGCGCGCCCTCTGCGAAATCAATCCGGAATTCCGCGCTACTTTGAAGCCGGA
>JACCDM011273615.1_pt1 | contig 45433 bp, 41 predicted proteins | sample 7445851 | NCBI WGS metagenome assembly JACCDM01 (sample SAMN15323438, study PRJNA562643) | freshwater metagenome | isolation source: river surface water | place: USA:Blue River Watershed | collected 2017-08-16
AAATCAGCCGAGGCAGGGCGAATCCAAAACCCCAGAAAAATTGTTTCGCCCTGCCGAGTCCTTTTTTAGAATTCTAAATCAGGATTGTTTTGGAAAAAAGTTCGGATTTTGTTCAGGAGACACAGCATAAAATAGTTGGCAACGATGTAACACATTGATTGCCTTACTATTTTACCTGACCGCAGGGACGAGAAGGCCGCAGGCGCGAAGCCAAATACGGAGTATTTGTTGCCGAGGCGGGGTCGCGCAAAATTTTTAACAAAAAATTTATGTGTGACCGAGTCCCTGTCGGGAAGTACTTAAGGGTTAGTTTTTATATAAATGACAGAAAAAGAAATTAAAATAAAAGAAGAAGAATTTTTAAGAGAATTAAACTTTTTTAGAAACGAGACGGAAAGCTTAGTTAGGTATGTTTATAGTAGTGGCGCACTGAATGACGTAATTTTAAATAATAAATCAGTAGAAAGGGCTGTAAATAAGAACCCCGGCTTTTGGAATTCTGTCTTATTTTCATTTACTGATTCAATGTTTATTGTTTTGGGAAGAATATTTGATATTGATAATTCTAAAGGAGAGAAGTATACAATTCATACACTATTTAGACAAATAGACGAAAGTAAAGAAATTTTCTCCAAAGAAATATTTTCTAGTAGATGGGTAGCTTCTCATACTCAAATGCTTGAATATAAGGATAAATATATGGAGGGTTTTTATGAAATGAGTGGAGAAGATTGGAGAAAATTTAAAAAACTAAAATCTTCTTTAACTAAGCAGTATCAAGAATTTTACAGACCAATCAGAGATCTCATAGCCCACAGGATTTTAACTGACAATAAACAAATTAAAATTATAATGGATAAGGCTCCAGTTAGAGATATGGAGAAATTTTGTACTAAATTAAGAAATTTACATGAAGGCCTATGGCAACTTTATCACAATGGACGAGGTCCAATTGTTCCACTGAAAACGGGTAAATATTCAAGTAAAGGATTTGTAAATAAAAAGTATGAACCATATCATCCAGGGCCAATCGCATACCAATATTCACAAGACGCAAAGAATGCCCTAATTTTGTTAGCTAAAGGGTCTTTGAAATATTAATATAAAAGTATTAAAGATCTTTTTACTGGGTTTGACTGATCATGATTCCAGTTCAAAATATGTCAACGGTTATAAAAAGTATCGAGGGACTTAGAAACATCTTTAATATTAAAGATGTTTCGATGATGATTTTAAAAATAGATAATAGCAACTCTCAAGTGTGACATTTAAGACTTTTAGAGCTATACTCTTAGTACGATGCCTTTAAACAAAGATGAAATCAATGCGGTGGCGGAATTAGGTAAAGAGGTTGTTAAACCTCTTTACAATGATGCTGTAAAACCAGCAGCTAAAGAGTTTGGAAAGGCTCTTGGTACCGCAGTAAGCACAATTAACACATTTTTAACCCCTGTGAGGTTGGCAGTTTATGGCTTTAATCAAATTGAAGAAAACTTAAAAAGTAAACTAGCTGAGAAGTTTAAAAATACGCCTGAAGACCAAATACAAATTCCAGCTTTAAACGTGGTTGGACCATTGATTGAAAAATATAAGTATAATTTTAATACTGAAATTCTATCAGATATGTTCGTAAGCCTGCTAGCTAACTCTATGGATTCCAAAACTTTATCTAATGCTCACCCCGCCTTTATTGAAATAATAAGTCAATTATCACCCGATGAGGGTAGGCTTTTTAAGGTTTTAATAAATGCATATGTTAGACCTAAAATTGATATTGCGGCTGAACAAATTTCTGGTGGTGGTTATAATCCGATACTTTATAACTTTATGGGCGAAGGTTTTAAGAAAGAACTAGAGCATCCAGAGTTATTTAATTTGTATCTAGATAATCTCAAAAGATTAAATTTAATTGATTTTACAACCAGCGTCATGCAATCAGCATACAAAGACGAAGAATTCTATAAGATCTTAATTGAGGATGAGGAAGTTAAAAAAATTGAAACCCAGATGGGTCCTAATTCGGCTAAAATAAAAATCACAAAAGGTCATATAGATATAACTGCTTTTGGTAGTGCTTTTTACAGAGCAGTAACAAGAGTCTAAATAGTAAATCATACTCATTAAACCTCCAGTTAGGGGAGGGTTTAATACTTTTATCTAGCAATCACTGTTCTTGCTAGTCAAAAACTGCGAAAAAACAAAAACCTCAGGTGAAATTCAACCTGAGGTTTAAAGTATTTTTTGAACGTAGTCATTGCCCATAAAGGCTTTTTTACCCGGATCATCCTTTCAGACCCTATAGGTAAGTAAACCCACAAACCGTGGCGGTTTAGCCAGTATGGTACAAGTTGTCCTTACTTAGATGTTTCAGTTCAGAGACCGTAATGCACCTCGCGTATCATCGAATTATGCATGCAATAGCTACTTATACTTTCGCTAAAAATACCACAAAGCTGTAATAAAAGCTAGCCTGTCGTTTACAAAGTTTATACTTGCGAAAAACCTAAAAAGAAAGATTTTTGGTATAATGAAAATATATGACCCAATACAAACACACACAAATAGGGTATTTGATGCTGGCAGTAATCTTGGCGGTTTTGGCATTTTTTGTATGGGTGTATTCAATGGCTGTAAATGAAGCACCTTCGGTTGATTCGGGCCCAAATTTGGCCGTTTCGGCCATAATGTTTTTTGTTATTTTTATTCTTGTGTCATTCGCTACACTTAACGTATCGATAGATGAAAAGTATTTAAAGGTAAAATTTGGGTATGGAATTTTTAAAAGGAGCTTTTTACTTGATGAAATAGTTTCGGCAAAGATTGTAAAAAACAAATGGTATTACGGTTGGGGTGTGCGTTTATGGTTTTGGCCACGCATGTTTATATACAATGTTTCAGGTTTTGATGCCATTGAAATAATAATGGCAAACGGTAAAATTTACCGCATTGGCACCGACCAACCACAACAGCTAGAACTTGAAATTAGTAAGCGTATTACTAGAAATAATAAGCCTCGCGATTTATAGGGGTTTTAGTTTTAGTAGAAATACTAATTTTCGTTTTTTAAAATTTTATCTATTTTAGAAATTGCAGACTGCAAGCGCTCTTCTTTTGTGCCACTTACTATAATATACGGACGTTTTGTTTCGTTAAGTTTTTCAATAAACCATTGGCGCATATCATGTCTAATATTTTCGCCATCACGCGTACCGTCTTGTACAAATGGTATTTCGTCGCCAGTTAAAATATACAAATCATAATTTCTTTTATCGGCAATTTTTTCTAATTGTGGTGAGTAAAAACCCATATATCGTTTATGCCATATACTTGTTGCAAATGCGTCTGTGTCACAAATTAATACTCCATACGCATTGCGAGCCAGTTCGTCTTCGCGACGCGAATGCTCAGATGCAATGTGAATAAATTCATCGGTCGTCCATTTTTTGTTCCAATCGTCGGCTCGATGTTCGCAGTATTCACGGCCATATTCAGGTACATAAGCAGTTTTATAGTGTTCAGCCAAAGCTTTGGCAAGCGTGGTTGTTCCGGTTGACTCTGACCCCAGTACTACTATGCGTTTTGTGTAATAGGCTCGTACTGGTGGGGCTAGATAAGCCCAATTGTTTATAGTGTCATTACGAACTTTGGTACCTGAAATAGGTATGTGTACTCGTGCCTTATCAACTAAAAAATGCTTTGAGCCCATCAGTTTTGCATACGGTTCACCATAGTCTTCTGAGGTAAATACAATATCTGGTGCCTCACCCAAAACTCGACAAGTATATGTTGCCCAACCTTGTGTATCGTCATCGGCTAAAGTGTCGGGCACAAGCCTAACCTCGACATCGGGGTATAGTTCTTTGATCCAAGCAGCGCGCACATGTCCCAGTACTGATTGCTCAGCCTTTTCACATACCCATATAATTAAATGGTCACAATTTGCCCTGGCAACATCAACTAAGTACATGTGTCCCAAATGAAACGGGTAAAATTTACCAATAATAAATCCTTTTGTCATATTATGATTTTTTTATGTTACTTTTATATAATTTCAACCAATTAAACAACCCTTTTGTTGCAAGTATTAGAAATATGACATACAAAAGCGAAATGAGGTGAACATCTTTGGTCCAGTATAATCCAATACCAATAACATCGACTAGTATCCATAAATACCAAGCATCAATATTTTTATGTATAAGCATAATAGTCGCTACAAAACTAAGTACTGTTGTAAATGCGTCAAGATATGCGAACGAAGCAGGTTCGGTAAATAGTTGTGGTAAATATATATGCACATGAGCGGTAAAGTACCCCAAGCCTATTGTTCCAAATAATATTACTGCTAACCACCATAATAGGGAAGTTGTAGATAATTTTGTAATAGTTTTATCGACAGAGGATTTGCGACCTTTGGCCCATACATACCAACCCCAAAAACCAGTAATCAAAAAATATATTTGCTCAAAGAAGTCAGCGTACAAATTGATTTGTAAAAACAAAAATCCAAACAAGAGTGTGCCTAAAATACCTATTGGCCAGTTTGATATTTTATTTTTAGCCACAAGCCATACGCACAAAATATTAAGAATGGTCCCAAAAAACTCAATGTAGCTCATTGGGTAACCCAAGACAGTGAAAAAAATAGTGTTGACGCTTAAAAGTGTTTCCATGCAATTTAAATAAAGTAATAATACTTAGTGTATTATACACACCACACTGTTTTTTTGCAAGTGTTAAGTAAATCTTGTTGATAAATACCAAAAAACCTCGTATTTGTGAGGTTTTTTGGTATTTCTAGTTTTTTTGGCGGTTTAATCTATCGGGTTTTCGCCACGAATTAAGCGAACTATAATTAATACTATGGCTATAACTAATAGTACGTGTATAAAACTTCCAACTACATGAAAGCCTATAAAACCTAATACCCATAAAACCAGTAGTATAACGGCAATTGTGTATAACATAAATTTATTTTTTACTGGCTAACTATTTAGATTTTTTAGTAACTTTTTTGCTGATTTTTTTAACGGCTTTCTTAACTGTTTTTTTACCAGACTTGGTCATTTTTGCCCATTCTTTTTTCAAATTTAAAACCTCGGCTTTAATGTCAGCTGGCTTTATATTTTCCATCTTGCTGTATTTATTGGCAACCTCGTCAACGATGTCATGATACTTTGAAGCTGATACTTCCTTCATGTCTTCTATTTTTTCGGCAACATCGGCTTTCATTTTAACCATCCAAGCCTTTAGGTCCTTGCGATTTTTTTTGCCGTTGGGGCCCGCTAGTAAATATGTTGCAACTGATATTGCGGCAATGCCAGCAATTGCACCTATAACTTTACCGGTGTTGCTTGAGGGTTTTTTAACTATTTTCTTGTTAATCATTTTGTTCATTCAGATTATTAGTAACAACTTAAGTGTACGCTTTTTTAAGAATATACCTAATTTTTTAGATCATTTTTGGTGTTATTTTTTAGAATTTCGCTTTTGGGGTTTTTTAGCAAAAAGCATATTAAAAATAAAACTTTCGTGTACGCGGTTTTTTATATATTCAGCCTCGTCGCTAATTTTATCACTGGCTTCGTCGATTCTGTTTTCTAGGTTTTTGGTAATTCTTTTAAAGTTTTTTAATGCACCAATTAGGTAATATAGGGCAATACTGGCTAATATGGTAAAAATTATAACAGCAATCGTTGTTACAAAGAAAAATATATCTGCGTGAATTAATGTGTTCATTTGCTTATTTTAGCATAAATACCACTGGCACAGTAAAAGCCCCTTATGAGGGGGCTTCATCTAAGAATTCTTTTACGTTTTCTCTAAATACTTCAACAAAGGCTTTGAAATCAGCAACTTTACCTGGCGCAAGCTCTACGCGTGTTCTGCTTTCAGGAAAGCTAAATTCGACAATTATCTTGTCTTTTGTTGTTGCCGTAAAACCCGTAAAATCGTCTAATTTGCCAATTGGTAGAATATCGAATGTCTCAATAATTTTTTTATTATTTATTGACCTAAAGTATTTTATCGAAACATCCTCATTGGTAAAATGATATTCGGGTATAAGGTCTTCGGTTTCGGTGCACCTAACCAGTTTTAGTGGCTGGTCCACAATTTTTTGACTAAGGTCTTTAAATTGTAAAAACTGAACTTTTCTAGCGGTAACTTTTTTACTGTGCATTTTTGTAAAAACCCACAAAAGTATTACGCCAATTGCTAAATAGATTTCTTTGTTTCCCATATAATTTACATTTGTTCAATTTAAGCATTAATTATGCGTATTGTCAAAATGTGAGCAGTGCTTAAGGCGCCTAGTTTAAATAGGGTATTTTGTGCTAAAATATAATAATATGATGAAACAATCAAGAATCGAAAATCTAGCCGATGGTATATTTGCTATCGTTATGACCTTGCTAGTTTTAGAAATCAAAGTACCCTCTATAAATATAACAACAAACCAAGATCTTGCTATGCAGCTGTATTTGATTACACCGTTATTTCTAAGTTATATTTTATCTTTTGCGCTACTGTATACATACTGGAAGGGGCACCATGCAACAATGTCTTCTTATGCTAAAAACATTGATGACCAGCTGTCAAATTACAATGCCTTGTTTTTATTTTTAGTTGCATTAATACCATTTACTTCACACTTCTTGGGTCAGTATAGTATGTTTAGATTGCCTGTTGTTATTTTTTCACTGCACATCGTCGCGATTGGTTTGTCATTGTTTCAAATGCGTAGGTATATTAAAAAGTCTGAGAATATCGAAAACAGTGATATTTCAAAATACGAAGAAAATCACGCCAATGCTCGTGTTTTGGTGCCAGTTTTTTGCGCACTAGTCGCTGTCTTTCTTAGTTATTACTCAATTCAGGCATCGCTTATCTTTTTAACTTTGGGTATTTTGTTTAACTTGTCACGACGAAGTACAAAAGTTATGTTTTCTATTCCTAATGAAATGGGCGCAAACATTGAAGGCTAAAAAATATGATTGATACACTAATTGCATGGATAGAGTCGATAGTTGTGCCATGGGGCATGGCTGGTGTGTTTGTTGGGTCAGTTTTGGAAGAAATCATCGCCCCAATCCCGTCACTGTTTATGCAATTAACTTATGGCTTTTTATTGTATGTAAATACGCCTACAACAACTGAAACTGTTTTAAAATTTTTTGTAACCATGCCTGTGGCCGCTGGGCTTGGGGTTGTGGTGGGTTCTTTGCCTTATTTTTTACTAGCAAAATATGTAGGAGTTCGTTTTATAACAAGGTTTGGTCGTTTCTTGGGTCTAGGTCGCGACCCGTATGCTAAAATTCAAAGCTTTTTAGACAAACAAACATTCGACGAAAAGTTTCTAGTCTTTGGTCGTTTAATACCTATGGTACCATCAATTGTTATTGCTATATTGCCTGGTTTTTTTGGGGTATCGGTTCGTAATTATATAGTCTATTCATTTATTGGTGCTTATATTCGTTGTGCGGCGCTTGGTTTTGTTGGTTGGCAATTGGGTCGAAGTTATGTGACCTATGTAGATCAAATTAAACAGACCCAAAGTGTTTGGGCCCCTGTTTTTTTGATCTTTATTTTACTGATTGCGCTGTTTTACTTGCGTAGAAAGGCTAAAAAATCAGCCAAAGAAAAAGATTTAAATACTAACTAAATACCTAGCATTTGTAAAAATTCGGCTAATTTTTTACCGGTAATTTCTTTGGATTCGCCAACACGTAGTTTTTCATCTTGTAAATTCATAATACGAAAACGTCTTAGTGTTACAACTTCAAAACCAAAGCTTTTACACATACGACGAATTTGTCGATTTTTACCTTCTTTTAAAACAATATCAAATTTGCGGTCAGTGACTTTTTTGACCAGGGCTGGTTTGGTTTTTTCGCGATAACCGATCATAACGCCTTTTTTAAGGCCTGCCAGTAGGGTATTGGTAATGTCTTTGTTAACCTCAACCGCATATTCTTTTTCATGTTCGTATTTAGGTGATAGTAGTCGGTTTGTTACGCGCTTATCGTTAGTTAAAACAATTAAACCACTAGAGTCTTTGTCTAGTCGGCCGATAGGTAGCATGTTTTCGGGTAGGCCTACGATGTCGCGAATTTCTCGGTCACCACCACCATTGGCACCCATGGTTAAAATTCCACGAGGTTTGTTGTATAGGTAATAGTGGTAGTCATTTTTGTGCTCTTCTTGGCCTAACACTGTGACAACATCATTTTTCTTGATCATTTGACCAAGCCCTGCGCGATTACCGTTGACCATAACCACACCTTGCTCGATTAAATCATCGGCGCCTTTTCTGGTACTAATGCCAATATCAGCCAAGTATTTGTTTATACGAACACTACCATCGCTACGAACTTTTTCAAGATTTTGTTTCTTGAAGAATTTTTTTGGCTCAGCTTTTTTAATGTCATTTTTGCTGTACTTGCTAGGTTTACCTGATTTTATGTGATTTTTCTTAACACGGTTATTATGTAGTTTTTTCATATGATGTAATTCTTTTTATTATTAATAGACCCGCAGTAATCATAAAAATAGCAAGGAATATAAAAATATTTTTCAGTGGCATTAGTTTAATAATAATTGTACCAATTGCAGGCGCTATAACATAGGCAAGTGGTGACATATCGCGAAATAGCGATATGTAGTTTGAATTCGAATCGTCTGACCGGCTAAAGAAGAAGTATTCAATGCTTGATTCATAAATTGCAGCGCCTACACGTGTCATGAATATTATAAACCCAATTAATATTACAGGCGAATTTGGCTTTAGGTTATAAAACACCAAAAGTGTTATAACCATTAAAACCAAACTAAATAGTAGGGAGCTAGTATTTTTAATTTTTTTATTATCAATCAATATTCCAACAGGGTATTGGAATATTACAAAAGCCGATAACATAATTGAAAAAATTATGCCTATTTGTGACCAGCTCAAGTTAAAATAATTAACTAGATAAATAGGGGTGTAAATAACCATAAACGCATAAAAGGTCTGCAAAATAAAATTTAATTTTATTGCACTTTTAATCTGTGTATTACTACGTAGACCTGTTAGTGTCTGGCGCAGACTCTCTCTGGCGTATTTAGGGTCGTGGTATCTTCTTATAAACAATAGGGCTAGTATTAATGCGATAAAAGCAATAATTTGGGCAAAATGGTAAACAGGGCCAAAGTTGCCTGATGTAATAATTTTGCCAACAATTAGCGGAGCAAATAACCATCCGGCATTTATGGCTAACAGGTAAAGTCCACGATTTTTACCAGTGCTGTTATTCTTTGAAAAATGTTCAATAAATAAATCAAGGCAAAAATATGTTAACGGTATAGACGGCAAGAACATAAAAAAGCCAATAGCATTGCCAATTTGTGTTTGGCTTTTAATTAGAACTAGACTGGCTATAACGTTGATCAGTAGTGTCAATATTATTAGTTTATAAGCCCCAATGCTTTTTACAATTTTAGGTACTAAACCTAGTGTCGTTAATGATATAACCGAGGCAATAATATACAAAATACCTACATAAAAATCACCAAAGATTTTGTCTAGCAAGCTTGAATTTACATATGTTGTTAATGCAACACTAAATGAAAATACAAATGAAATTAAGTATATTTTTTTTAACATAAAGATTGTGTCTATACGTTTAGTATAACCGGTATAACAATTGGTCTTTTGGCTGTGCGCTGGAACAAGAATTTTGACAAGGCTTCGCCAACGTTTGTTTTAACAACATCTATGTCCATTGGTCGCATTTTGGTTGTATAGTCTTCGGTTGTTTTTTTGATCAATATGCGAGCTTGGCGAAATAGTTCTTGGTTGTCTTTGATGTAAACAAAACCGCGCGATATGATGTCGGGTGATTTTTTAAGTAGGCCTGTTTGGCTGTCAACGTTTACAACTATAACGAATATACCATCGATAGCCAGTGCTTGGCGATCTTTGATGACCGCATCAGGGATGGTGCCAATTGTAAACCCGTCAACAACATATGGGCTATATGGTGCGCGCTCTTTGCGAACGCTAATTTTTTCGCCACTGTTGGTAATTTCAATAACACTACCTGTGTCGGGTATTACAATGTTTTCGTCTGGCACACCCAAGCTAATAGCTAGGTCAGCGTGCAGGCGCAAACGATAATGGTTACCGTGAATTGGTATGAAGAATTTAGGTTTAATTTGTTTGTGTAGCCATTCGATTTCGCCTAGGTTCGCATGACCTGTCGAGTGAACGTAAACTTCGCTTGTTCTAAAGTGAACAATTTTAGCACCTTGTCGAGCTAGTAGGTCTTTTAATTTTTCAACCGCTCTTTCGTTACCTGGAATGATTGAGGCTGACAAAATAATTGTGTCAGTTTTTTTCAGTTTCAAAATACGATGACTTCTGTTGGCCATACGCATCAACGCACCAAACTGGTCACCTTGGGCACCAGTTGCAATAATTACAACCTTGTGGGGTGGTAGTAGTTCGGCTTCTTCGGCTGTAATGAAGGTTTCTTTTTTAACATTTAAACGACCGATGAATTTAACAATTTCAACGTTGTCTTTCATGCTACGACCTTCGACTAATATTTTTTTACCAAGGCGTTCTGTGATTTCGACAATTTTAATTATGCGTTCTAGTTGTGACGCAAACGTACCGATAATTAAACGGCCAGTATATGATTTAATGATTTGGTCCAAGCCTTCGTGAACTAATTTTTCAGGCGTTGAAAAACCTGGGTTTTCAATGTTAGTTGATTCGGCTAGTAGGCACAAAACTTTTTCTTTTTTAAAGATACTGTAAGCTTTTTCTTCTTCATCAGTTGGTACTTCGTTGTCGTGGTCTAGTTTAAAGTCACCCGGAGTTACAATTGAACCGTACGGAGTTTCAATAATTATACCCATCGAGTCTGGGATTGTGTGTGTCACACCAAAGAACCGAACTTTTGTATTACCGCACATTATAACGCTGTCTTTTTCAACCTCGCTAATGTTTATAGCTGGTAGGTAAGGGAATTCGCTGTGACGTTTTCGAATCAATAGATTTGTTAAATGACGTGAGTAAATTTTAGGGTTGCCAATTTTATCGATAATATAAGGTATACCACCGATGTGGTCCAAGTGACCGTGAGTTACGATCATTGCACGAATTTTGTCTTTGTGTTCCTCAAGGTATGAAGTGTTTGGTATAACATAGTCAACCCCGGGTGTTGTTTCGTTGGCGATTTGAAGTCCGGCATCAATAACAATAATATCGTTACCAATTTCAATGGCTGTCATGTTTCGGCCAATCTCTTCTACACCACCTAATGGAATGATACGAATATCGCCCATGTTTAATTTAGGTACGTCAGATTTTTTCTCGGCGCGAGTCTCTATTTGAGGAGGTGTTTTAGGCTTTCTTCTAACACCATGCTTGCCACCATATTGAAAACTGCCAGACTTTTTTGGGCCTCGATCGTCTTTGTTTTGATTATTTTGGCTATTCGTATTTGTACCACCGGCTCTGTTTATAACTGGTCGGTTTCTGTTTTGGTTGTTAAATCTAGGTCGGTTAGCATTTGCAGTACTTGCAGATCCAGGGATTCTGTTTGTATTATTTTGACCAGTTTGAACAGGTGCAGAGCCTGTGGCTGGGCCCCGATTAAAACTAGCTCTATTTGTATTTGTGTATTTTCGTGGTTCCATATTTTTATTTTTTAGTGATTAAGGAATTTAAGGATGCGTTCTTGTTCGATAGACCATTTGTGTATGTATTGGTACCTGTCTTTTGAATAACTCATTTCTTCGGGCATAAGTATGTCGGCTTTTTTATCAGACAATATTATGTATTTGGGTGAAAAAACAAATAGTGCTCCTGTGTCGTTTTTAATTAAATTGTTAATATCGGAAATTAATTTATTTTGGTTTTCAGTATTGGTTTCTTTTAAGAGTGATTCAAGTTTGCTATCAACTGTTTTATTCGAGTATGAACCAATATTAAGCCCCGGGTCGTTTTTTTGTGAACTATGCCAGAATGCGTATAGGTCGGCAGGGGTGTGTAATACTTGTCCAAATAGTACAAAGTCAAAGTCTCTTTTGCGTATGATTTCTTCGGTAAAAATACTAGGATTTATATACGTCATGTCTGTTTCTATACCTACTTCGCGAAAGGCTGTTGTAATTATGTCACCAACATTACGCAATTCTTCAGTATCAGGACTTTTTATTGAAACACTCAATGTTTGCTGGCCTTTTGCATAAGTTCCGTCACTAACATGTTTCCAGCCGTCTGCTTCAAGTAGTGCCAAGGCTTTATCGACACGGTCTTTTATGGTAAGTTCGGTTTCGGTGTCATGGGTTGGGTAGGGTGTGTAAATTGTTTTACCTAAACCACTTAGGGCTTGTCTTGCGACTAATTCGCGAGGTATTAAATTGTTTAGCGCTTCGATTGTTTTAGGGCTATAGTTTACGTTTGATCTGTTTATAAAAATCGCAAAAGTTCTATTTAATTGACTGGTTATAGCCGAGTCAAGTTCTTTGTCGGTTGATTTAGGTGAAACACCACTAGCGATGTTTACATCGCCGCGCCTAAAAGCTTTTACCAAAGAGTCTTCATCTGCATAGTAGCTGATCTCAATATTTTTAATATAAGCACTTGGACTGTATTTCTTGAAACGTTTCAAGTTTACTTTGGTTATTTTGTCGTTACTAGTTTTTATTGACGATACTTTATAAGGGCCTGCGCCAACAGGTTTTTGGTGTTCCTTAAGGGTTGGGAATTCTTCGCGGGGTTTATTTTTAAAAATGTCTTCTGAAATAATGCCAACGGTTAACATGTCGTCAAAAAAACCATAAGGTTGTTTTAGGTTAAATACAACTGTTAGGTTGTCTTTTTTGCTTACACTAACACTGTCCCACAAAACTTTTAATGGGCTTTTTGCCTTGGGGTCTTTTATTATTGAAATAGTGAAAACTACGTCGTCAGCATTTAAAATATCGCCGTTTTGAAATTTTAAATTAGGCTTTATTTTTACCGTAACTGTTTTGCCATCTTTTGATTTTGAAATGTCTTCGGCTAAATCGTTTACATATATACCGTTTTCTTTATGCATTAGTCCTGCAAAAACAAGTGACACGATTTCTTGGTCCTCGTCACGAACTGATAGTAGTGGGTTAAATATGTTTGGTTCGCCCACGATGCCTTCTTTTAATGTTCCACCAAAACTAGGTATTACAACACTTTGTTTTTTGATGATTTGGTAAGTCATCGAAATGGCACAAATAAATATTATTATTGTGCTAATAATTACACCAAAAAGCTCCCAAAACGTTAGGGCTTGTAGAGCCTCGCTAATCTCACCGGGTCTTGCGAATTTTGCAAAAATTTTCTTTAGTTTTTTCATTGTATTTAAAAAGAGTTTAAACGTAGTCATACATTATATATACGCACACCAATGTGTGAACATTTTTATATATAGTATATATAGTGACTAAGTAAACTTAAGAGTTAGAGAATTACAGCCAAAACAGCAGATGCAGCAAAAAGTACCGCAACTACAATTGTGGTTATAAACAAGACTTTTTCAAAACCTCTGCGTGTTGTGTGTAGTGTTCCGCTTTCGCCACCGCCAAAAGCCGCACCAGCCGAAGAAGAGTTTTGCTGTAAAAGTATTGTTAGTATTAGGATAACAGACAAAGTTATCTGTATCCATGGAAGGAGGTTTTGGATAATTCCCATAAGATAGATATTATCATAAACTGATTTTTTTTGCAAATCACTGTCCCGTGTACAAATCAGTGTGCATAGATTAAGCAAGTAAGTGCAGTAATTTTAATAAAAAAGTATTAAATTATACTAATGTCTAATTACTATGGAAGTAAATATTTAATAAATTAACCTTGATTTTATTCCCAGATTTTTTATTTATAAATATGCTATAATACACCTATAAATGAAAAGATTTTATAAAAATTTTTCTGTAGCTTTTTTGACCCTACTAATTGGCTTTAGTTTTGCGGGGCAAGTTTGGGCTGCTGCAAATTTAAATTTTGTAAAAAAAAATGGTGGTATATTGGAAGATAGTTCTGTTGCTCTAATAGTTGATTCTTCTGGGAATATCTACACTACGGGTTATTTTGAAGGTACTGTTGATTTCGACCCTGGTGCAGGAACCAGTAATTTAACTTCAAATGGGCTTGATGCATATATTAGCAAACTCGATTCATCAGGTAATTTTGTATGGGTTAAGCATTTTAGCGGAGATGGCTATGCGTTTCCGTATAGTATTTATCTTGATTCTTCTGGGAATATCTACACTACGGGTTATTTCCAAAATACTGTTGATTTCGACCCTGGTGCAGGAACCAGTAATTTAACTCCAGCTGGAAGCGATGATATTTATATTAGCAAACTCGATTCATCAGGTAATTTTGTATGGGTTAAGGCTATTGGAGCTGGTAATCAAGACAAAGGTGTTTCTATTAATGTTGATTCAAATAACTACGTATACATTACTGGTACTTTCCAAACTGGTCCTGTTGATTTCGACCCTGGCGTAGGAACTTCAAATTTAACCGCAGGCAGTGTTGATGGTTTTATTCTAAAACTTGACTCAGATGGAGATTTTGTATGGGTAAAACATTTACAGGGAAATAGTGGAGAAGTTAATCCAGCGTCTATTAAAATTGACTCCTCGGGCAATATCTATACCGTGGGTGACTTTAGGTATACGGCCGATTTCGACCCTGGTGCCGGTACTACAAATTTAAATACAGGGGGCGATCTGAACGGTACTTTTATTCTAAAATTAAACTCTTCGGGTGATTTCGTGTTTGTTAAACAAATAATCGGAGTAGAGTCTAATTCTGGCTATTCTATAAATTTAGACTCTTTAGGTAATATTTATACATCAGGAAAATTTCGTAATACTACTGATTTCGACCCTGGTGCAGGTACAACAGAGTTAACTTCAACATTAAATGCAAATGGTTATATTTTAAAACTTGATTCGTCAGGTAATTTTGTGTGGGTTAAGTCTTTTGTAGGTGAAGACGATGATACGCCTGTAAAATATATTTTTTTTGACGCAGATGATGATATATATGCTACTGGAGATTTTTTTGGAACTGTTGATTTCGATCCTGGTATCGGTATTAGTAATTTAATCTCTGATGGAGATAATGATATATTCATTCTAAAACTTGACCCATCAGGAGATTTTATATGGTCCAAAAAATTTGGTGGAACAGATCAGGATTTAATCGGGGGTTTGTTTGTTGATTTAAGTAGTAATATATATATTACGGGTGGATTTCAGGATACTGTTGATTTCGACCCTGGTGCAGGAACCAGTAATTTAACTTCAGCTGGAAGTGTTGATGCTTTTGTATTAAAACTTTCTCAAACCTCAGCCCCCACCACCACAACCCAATCAGCCTCCTCAATCACCACAACCACAGCAACCCTAAACGGTAACATCACTGACACTGGTGGCGAAGACAATACCGAAAGAGGTTTCAATATAGGTACAGACACAAATTACACAATGACAGACATAACAGAATCTGGAACATACAGTACTGGTTCATATTCATTAACTGCCACAGGTCTAACCTGCGGTACTACATACCACTACCGTGCATACTCTACTAACACAGCAGGTACAGGCACAGGATCTGATGAAACATTCACAACAAGTGCGTGTCCTGTAGCTGCTTCAACTGGTGGCTCTGTCCCTGTATGGATACTCCAATCTATGAGCGACAACCTACGTAACACTAATCAATCATTAAACGAATCAACTGGTCAGCAAATACAAAATACTAATAATAATCAAACTCAAAAATTCACATTCACTAAAAACCTTAAATACCGTGATCGTAATACTGATGTCTTAGAACTTCAAAAGTTCTTGAACAACAATGGTTTCCCAATATCTAAATCAGGTATTGGTTCTAAAGGTAACGAAACTACATACTTTGGTCTAGCTACACGTTCAGCACTAATCAAATATCAAAAGGCTAACAATATTAAACCAACTGAGGGGTATTTTGGGGTTATTACTCGCAAATTTGTAAATAGTGTTGTGCAGTAACGATTTTTTAATTTTAAAGTTAGACAAAACATAATTTAAAATGTTAATATAGTTATATGAAACTTCAGAAATCCTGTTTTTTAATCCTGACTGGTTTGTTTTTGTTACCTGTATCAAATGTATTCTCAGCAGTATCGGCAACTAATGAGCCTGTTGCAACTGCAAGTGAGGTTATTGTAATTTATAATTCCGATTATGTAGCGGATAGTAACAATGATACGGTTCAAGATTCGCTTGAAATTGCCAACTACTATAAAAACAAAAGGAGTATTCCAAACGGGAATGTTATTGGTGTCTCAGCTCCACTGACTGAGGTTATTACTCGTGCACAATATAATACTTTAAAGTCAGCAGTAGAGGCTGCTATTACAAGTGCAGGTCTTGAGAATACTGCAAAATATCTTGTATTAATAAAAGGTATGCCTTTAAAAATTTATCCAGACAACGGTACTGTTATGCAACAAGTTTCCGATAAAGCATCTGTCGATTCATCAATGACCTTACTATATCAAACGCATCATGGTAACGGTTATTTTTATGGAAATCCTTACTATAATGCAGATTCTGGACATACACTAAATTATAGATTTAAGCCTAATTCAATAATGTTTGAAGGTGCTGGTAATTTCGGTGAAGGTTTGAAATTTTTAGTAACGAGATTAGACGGTTTTACCGTTGCAGAAGTCAAGGGTATGATTGATCGCGCATACAACGCTGATACGACAGGTTCTGGGTACTATGTTATGGATGGTTATCAGACAATTGGACAGTATGATCGTATGGAGAGTGCAGAAACAAATTTAAATACACTTCAAAAAAATATTTATCCAAGCCCTTTTAGTCGTGGAATAACTGCAATCACTACCGCACCAGGAAGTGTAATGGGGTACTCTAGTTACGGGAAATATTCTGGATTGCCAGCCGACTATTACGGTACAACACTTGATTTTACTTATCTGAACGGTGCTGTTACATCAACTTATGAATCATGGGCCAACTATACTTACACCGAGGATAATACAGGTACATCTCCGTACGAGCTTCATGGTCAAGTTGCTCAATTTATACGCGCTGGAGGTTCTGGAGGTATTGGTAATGTTTACGAGCCTTTTAGTTGGTCAATTGCAAATGAAAGTATTTGGATGCCCCTTTATTCAATTGGTTATACTTGGGCTGACGCTGCATATATGTCATTACCGGTTATTGACTGGACAACAGTTGTGACAGGGGACCCCTTAATGCGGATTGTAGTTGATGGTTTATCAACTCCATTTGTAACTACAAGTCCAGCAAGCTCTGTTGGGGAAACGACTGCGAACTTAAATGGGGATCTAGTATCAAATGGAGGGGAGCCAAACACAATTAATGGTTTTCAATACGGCACAACCAGTAGCTATGGTACTAGTACTGAAATATCAGGAACATTTAGTTCAGGAACATTTAGTATAAATGTCACGGGTCTTGTATGTAATACTACATACCACTATCGTGCTTATTCAATAAATTCTTTGCGTGCGGGTTATGGATCTGATGCTACATTTACAACTGGTACTTGTTCTGCTCCGGCAGTTAGTACAAGTTCAGCAACATCTGTTGCAAGCTTATCAGTAACACTTAACGGAGATATTACTGAGCTTGGTAGTGCTAACTCGACTATTCGTGGTTTCGAATATGGTACAACAAGCGGCTATGGTACACCTATTTCAACAAATGGTAGTTATGGTACAGGAGTATTTAGTATTGATGTCACAGGTTTGACTTGTAATACTACATATCACTATCGTGCTTTCGCCACAAACCCATCTGGGACTAGTTACGGGTCTGATGCTACATTTACAACACTTTCAACTTGCCCTCCCACTACAACTACAAGCTCTGCTTCATCGATAGATCTAACAAGTGCTACTCTTAATGGAACTATAACTGATGGTGGGGATGAAGCTGTAACAACTCGAGGCTTTCAATATGGCACAACCAATGTTTATGGCACTACAACAGCAGAGAGTGGAAGCTTTTCAAGTAGTTCAGGATTTTTATTAAAATTTGGATCTAGTGGTTCTGGTGACGGTGCTTTTAATTCACCACGTGCCGTGGCGGTTGATTCATCAGGAAATATTTACGTCGCGGATAGATTAAATCACCGCATTCAAAAATTTGATAGTGGTGGAAATTATGTAACTAAATGGGGGAGTTTTGGTTCAGGTAATACCAACTTTGCATACCCTCGTGGAATAGCTGTATACGAAACAAGCCCAGGTACAGGTTTTGTCTATGTAGCTGATAGTGATAATCATAAAATCAAAAAGTTTGACCTTAATGGAAATTATGTAACAAGTTGGGGAGGATATGGCACAGGTAATGGTAAGACTTCTTATCCGCAAGATGTAGCGGTTGATTCATTAGGTAATGTTTATGCTTCAGATTATGACAATGCTCGAGTAACAAAATTTACTTCAGCTGGTGTTTATGTAACCAAATGGGGATCTAGTGGTTCTGGTACTAGTCAGTTCAATGTGCCGTACGATTTAGCTATAGACTCATCTGATAATGTTTATGTTGTTGATTCTTCCAACCATCGCGTACAAAAATTTGATTCAAATGGTACATATATAACACAATGGGGTTCATTTGGGACTGGTAATGGGTCTTTTGCTACACCATCTGGTATTGCAATTGATTCATCTGACAATGTGTATGTCTCGGATTCAGCAAATAATCGCATACAAAAGTTTGATTCAACTGGTACGTATGTTTCTAAGTGGGGATCAGGTGGAACTGATAATGATGAATTTAATAGTCCTCAAGGTTTAGCCGTTGATGCATCTGGAAATATTTATGCAGCTGATTATTCAAACCACCGTATTCAAAAATTTGCAAATGCAAGTAGTGCAACATTTAGCGCTAACCTTACTGGACTTACATGTGGCACGACGTATCATTTTAGGTCATATAGCACAAACAGTGTCTCAACTGGTTACAGTAGTGATACCACATTTACAACATCAAATTGTATTGATATTACAGCTCCAGTTTTGTCTTCTATATCAGCTTCTGTTACTGCAACAACAGCAACTATTACTTGGACAACTGACGAGTCTGCTTCAACAAGTATTTCATATGGGCCAACTTCTTCGTACGGGAATACAACAGTTGAAACCGACACTTCACCAATGGTTGTATCTCATAGTGTCGGTATTATTAGTTTAACTTGTAACACTACATATCACTACACTGTAATTTCAAAAGATGCATCCAATAATACATCATCTGATACTGATCATACTTTTACTACATCAGCTTGCGCTGTTGTTAGCTCTGGAGGCGGCGGTGGCGGAGGTGGGGGTGGGTTTTTTATTGCCCCACAGGTGGTACAAGAGGTTGAAAAGAAACCATTACCTGAAAAAAATACTGAAACAAATGTAGTTAAAATACTATCTAAGAGTCAGGATTTATCCTTGGGTCATAAACATGAGAATGTTAAAGCGTTGCAGAAATTTCTAAATGAAAAAGGCTATATTATTGCAAAAACCGGAGCCGGTTCGCCAGGCAAAGAAACGACTTATTTTGGTTTAGCTACAAAAAAGGCAGTTATTGCGTTTCAAAAAGCAAATAAAATATCAACAACTGGTATTGTTGGACCATTAACAAAGGGGGCTATTGCTAAAACTAAAATTGAAAAAATACCTTGTACTTCGCAACTAGCAGTTGCAAAAACAGACTCAGCATTATGTCCAATATAAATTATTTTTATGGTATTATATAATTGTATATGAAAAAATCTAGTAAAAACTTAATCGCAGTATTTCTAACCCTTGTAATTAGTTTTGGTTATGCAGGGCAGGTTTGGGCTGCGAATTTTACTACAACTGAACTAATTTCAAAACATACTGATGGGACGCTTGGCGACGAAAGTGTTTGGCCAGGATCTGGGTTCGGTATGTCAGAGGATGGTAGGTATATAGTTTTTGAGTCTGTTGCAACAAATATTGTTAATAATGACACAAACGGTGTTGTGGATGTATTTGTTCGTGATACACAATTAAATACAACTACTAGGGTTTCGGTTAATACTGCAGGAGAAGAGGGTGTTAGTTGTAATAATGGACCAAGTGGTTCACAGTTAGCTCCTAGTGGTGGTTCAATGTCAAGTGATGGTCGGTATATAGTCTTTCACTCTGATTGTGACAATTTAGTCGCTAATGATAACAATAATAAATCTGATATTTTTCTTCGCGATACGCAATTAAATACAACAACAAGGGTCTCGGTTAGTACTGCCGGTGTAGAGCAGGATGGTTACTCGTATAATTCTTCAATGTCTTCTGACGGTAGATATATAACTTTTTATTCGACTGGAACAAATTTGGTCGCTGGAGACACAAATGCAGAAGCTGATATTTTCTTGCGCGACACTCAATTAAATATAACAACAAGGGTTTCAATTAGTACAGGTGGGTCTGAGAGTGACAATCAATCAACTACCTCAATTATTTCTGCCAATGGTAGATATGTGGTGTTTAGATCTAATGCAACTAATCTTGTTGCGGGAGATACAAATGCAGTAGAGGATGTCTTTGTTCGTGATACGCAATTAAATACAACAACAAGGGTTTCAATTAGTACAGGTGGGTCTGAGGGTGATATTCGTTCATTTCCATATGGCATTTCTGCCGACGGTGGGTATGTTTTATTTTATTCTGAGGCAACTAATCTTGTCACTGGAGATACAAATGCTGTAGGTGATGTCTTTATAAGAGACACACAACTTAATACAACAACTAGAGTTTCAGTTAGCACTGCTGGGGTAGAAGGTAATGGTGAATCTTATGCATATGGCATTTCCGCCGATGGCAGGTATGCTCTACTTAGTTCAGAGGCAACTAATCTTGTCACTGGAGATACAAATGCTGTAGGTGATGTCTTTATAAGAGACACACAACTTAATACAACAACTAGAGTTTCAGTTAGCACTGCTGGGGTAGAAGGTAATGGGTACTCAGGCACTGGGGGGATATCGCCAGATGGTCAAACAATAGTATTTTTATCTTCTGCAACAAATATTGTGGTAGGTGACACAAATGGATTTGATGACTTATTTTTAGCGCGTGTACTTTCCGCCCCCACCACCACAACCCAATCAGCCTCCTCAATCACCACAACCACAGCAACCCTAAACGGTAACATCACTGACACTGGTGGTGAAGCCAACACAGAAAGAGGTTTCGATATAGGCACAGACAATACATACACAATGACAGATGTAGCAGACCCAACTGGTTCATACAGTACAGGTGCATACACAGGTAGTGCCACGGGCCTAACTTGCGGCACCACATACCACTACCGTGCATACAGTACAAACACAGCAGGTACAGGCACAGGATCTGACGAATCATTCACAACATCAGCTTGCCCTGTATCAGTTACAGTTATTAATGGAGCTGTACCAGTATGGATACTCCAACAAATGAGTGATAGTTTACGTGGACAACAAAACTCAACTAATAATCAACAACCTCAAATACTAGAACAATCTAAATTCCAATTCACTAAAAACCTAAAATACCGTGATCGTAATACTGATGTCTTAGAACTTCAAAAGTTCTTGAACAACAATGGTTACCCTATATCTAAATCAGGTATTGGTTCTAAAGGTAACGAAACTACATACTTTGGTCTAGCTACACGTTCAGCACTAATCAAATATCAAAAGGCTAACAATATTAAACCAGCTGTTGGGTATTTTGGGGCGGTGACAAGAAGGGTGGTGAATAAGTAATTAAATAGAATATTAAAATCTAAAAGTGGGAAATGGCAGTTGTGGATAAGTCGCGTTTTATGCCTAAAATATTGGCTTAATACAAACCGAAATCTAAATTTGTAAAGTAGATTGATTTGGTGAACGACAGTACAATAAAGACATGAGCAAGAAGTCCATAAAAAAATCTCTGAAAAAATCATTCAGTAAATCAGCTGAATATTCAGTAGCTTTGGCTTTTGGTGTCATGTTTCTATTTTCAAGCATGTACAGCTTGCCTAATTTCTCAGTTACCAAGTCACCCAACACCGCAAATGAATCTAAAAATTTAAAAACAACTAGTACGACAAAGCTTGATTCTTCGTATAAAAGATACTGTAACTCTGATGACCATAACGATATCTGTAATTATATCGCTATTAATGATGATGCACTTTCTAATATACCTTTCACTTCAATAAATTACAGTGGCTACATAAATGGATTTTATAATTTTAATCAACAAACAAACCCGTCTATTAGGGCACCACCTGTAACTGTTTAAAGATAAACCTAAGTTGTTCCTTTGCTTGAAAAAGAATAAACAAATATGCATTCAAAAATGCTATAACGGCCTAATAAAATAAATAAGACCAAATTAGTGTGTAGGAGTAAACACTAAAAAACCATAGTAAAACCTTAAATCTTAAAATTTATTAGCTTAAAGAATCATGAATTATGCCTATGAAATAATACAAGGCTAGATAAAATAAACAAAACCCACCATATAAAACCGGTGGGTTTTGTGTTAGAATTAAATTATGAAGTATTCAGCTGACAAAGACGTAGTACCCCTGATTGATTTAGGGTCCTTTTTGCAAGAAGTAGAAAATAAAAATGGAGTTATTGTTTTAATGCATGAAATGAATGACCCTCACAATGTTGGGGCTATTATTAGGTCAGCTGCGGCCTTTGGCGCATTAGGCGTTATTGTGCCTACGCATAATCAGTCACCAATTAGTGAAACGGTTGAAAGAGTTTCTGTTGGTACTGTTCATAATATACCTATAGTTAAGGTCATAAATATTAATACGGCAATTTTAAAACTCAAAGACGCTGGATTTTGGATATACGGTTTGACTGAAAAGGGTAGTGATTCAATCTACAAAACAGAGTTTGATAAAAGGTCAGTTATTGTTGTCGGTAACGAACACTCAGGAATCGACGCAATGGCGTTAAAAAAATGCGACTTTAAAATTCAAATACCAATTGATAAAAAAATAGATTCATTAAACGCTTCTGTGTCGGCCGGTATTGCGCTGTATGAATTTAATAGAATTAAAAATAATTAATATTTTTTTGGGTATAATTATAGTGGAATAGTAAGGTTTTTTAATGTAAAATATAAACATGGATCCAAACCGCATAACATATTTCGGAGAAACAGATTTTCGTAATCAAAAGACGCGTTTTGGTATTAAAGCTATTGACCGCACTAAGCACGTTTATGTAATCGGTAAAAGTGGTATGGGTAAATCAACCCTGCTTGAAAACATGGCAGTGCAAGATATTATAAATGGCGAAGGTATTGCATTGATTGACCCACATGGTGGCACAGCTGAGAAAATGTTGCACTATGTACCAGATAGTCGAATTGATGACGTTATTTACTTTGCTCCGTTTGATTTAGAATATCCAATATCACTAAACGTTATGGAAGACGTCGGCCCCGACAAGCGCCACTTGGTTGCATCGGGCTTAATGTCAGCCTTTAAAAAGATTTGGGTTGATGCATGGTCGGCTCGTATGGAATACATACTAAACAATACAATTCTAGCCCTACTTGAATACCCGGGCGCAACTTTGTTGTCGGTTAACAAGATGCTTTCTGATAAAGATTTTCGTAAGGACGTATTGTCGCACGTGACAGATTTGTCGGTTAAAAGCTTTTGGGTTGATGAGTTTGCCAAATATACCGAACGTATGGCCCAAGAAGCCGTGCCAGCAATTCAAAACAAGGTTGGTCAATTTACGGCAAACCCGGTTATTCGAAATATCATCGGTAATCCAAAATCATCTTTTGATTTTCGTCAGGCAATGGATACTAAAAAAATCGTACTAATTAACCTTTCAAAGGGGCGACTGGGTGAACAAAATGCATCATTGTTGGGTGCTTTGATTATTACAAAAATTTACCTTGCGGCTATGTCACGCGCTGATGCGCCCGAGAGTGTGGCTAAAACTTTGCCATCATTTAATTTCTTTGTTGATGAATTCCAATCATTTGCGTCTGATTCATTTGCCGATATTTTGTCTGAGGCTCGTAAGTATAAATTATGTTTGCACTTGGCCCATCAGTATGTTGAACAAATGTCTGAACAAGTTCGTGCTGCCGTTTTAGGTAACGTAGGTACAATGATTGTATTTCGGGTTGGTTCGACTGATGCTTTGATTTTTGAAAAAGAATTTGCCCCAGTCTTTACCGCCGAAGACATTGTTAACCTAGACTTTACGCAAATGTATTTACGTATGACCATTGACGGTATCGGGTCTAAACCTTTTTCGGCTAGGGGCTTAAACGTCATTCAGCCACCGGCCTATTCTAACAAAGACTTAGCTATTGAGTCATCACGTAAAAATTACGCCCGACCTCGGGCCGAGATAGAGGAAATAGTGCGAAAACTATTAGAAACAACGCCACCCCCTAAAAAAACCGAAACTGGCGGTACTGGCGATCAGTCAAATTCAAGTTACAATAAACCAAGTTATAATAAGCCCGATTATAAAAAACCAGATTCTTTTCAAAACAGGACCTATTCAAATACAACCCCTAATACAAACAACAAAGTTCGTGAAGCTTTTAAAATTGCCTTAAGTGAAAAGCAGGGTGATAAAGAAAGCCAAACACAAGATGAAAAAATAACACCTCAAAAAACTATTGAGGTTGTTGATATTGTACAAAAACCAAAAGGTCTATTCGCACAGCTTGAAGAGGATGTAAAAAACGAAACTGATGCCGTTATTGCGCTTGAGAAAACTTATGACAATCAGTTTTCTACAAAATTTATTTCTGAAGAAAAACCACAAATAAAAACAGAGGTTAATAATGTTGTAAATAATCAAAGTTCATATACAAAACCTGTTGTGGCTAATTCGCAAAATACTTTTAAAAATACTGATAAAAATACTGGTCAGCCAAAGCCTTTTGTTCGCCCATCTGCGCCTGTGGCCAATAAACCTATTGGTCAAACACAAAAACCAACCTATCAACCAATCTCTGGTCAAAATGTACGGCCAAATATTGCCATAGATCAAAAACCAAAAGTTCATTCATATGCTGATCGCGCTGCCAAGCCTGAAAGTATGATGGCTTTAAAAGATTTCTTAAACCAAGTTGTAAACAATAAAGACAACAACAATTCTGTGCCTAAAAAAGACGAACAAGTTATAAAACCAGCTGAGCCTCAGCCTGTTGTAAAACAAATCGAACCTCAATTTATTAAAAACCCTGAACCTGTCGTAGCGACAAAGCCCGAACCGGTTGCTGAGGTAAAACCTAAAATAATAACAGAAGAAAAGACCGAAACGGCTTCAATACCAAACCCCGACCCTGTTGATTCATTAAAAAGTACGGTTTCAACAGGCACAATTAAAGAGGTACCCGAAGATGTTTTGAAAAGGATTTTAAATCAAGATTAATTTTTTAAACAATAGATTTTATGAAAAACGCAAACCAAAAAATCTTACTAGTGTCAAAATGGTTAATTGTGTTTCTATTATTTATTTTTAGTACTCAAAAGGTTAGCGCAAGCATAATGTTTTCAGAGATCGCTTGGATGGGAGGTGTCAATTCTAGTGCCGATGAGTGGATCGAAATTTACAATGATGGATCAGATGTAAATCTAGACGGTTATTTAATTGAATCAGAAAGTAAAAAAATATCCATAAAACTAAGTGGTACAATTTCGGGCAACACATATTATTTAATCGAACGAACTGATGATAATTCGGTTCCAAATATTGTTGCTGATTTAGTTTCGACATTTGGCACTGGCTTGAGTAATTCGGGTGATAATTTGTATTTAAAAAATGGCAGTGGTCAGATAGTTGATTCGTTAGTGTATGTTGGTGGTTGGCCAGCGGGCGACAATGTAACTAAACAAACAATGCAATTACTATCTGGTGTTTGGTTAACAGCTGAAGCTACTCCTAAAAAATCACCAGTTGGCGGTACTGTCTCTGGTGAGCAATCTAATAATTCTGCGGTTAAAGATTCAGACACCTCGACTCAAAACACCGGTCAAAATAGCAGTCAGTCTACTCAAAAAAGCGGAGGTTCTTATACTCCACCTAAAAATTTATCACGTTTTTTAATAACGCTTGGTGACGAACAGTTTTCGCAAATACCTGTAAATATAGAAGTTGACTATCGAGACGATTATGGCAATAAACCTGCGTATGGATTTTATAGAGTTAACTTTGGTGACGGCGTTGAAAAAGATTTTAAACTAAATGAACCCATAAGTCATATTTACGAATACTCAGGTGACTACAAGATAACTGCAAAATTGATGGATTCAGTATGGTCAACAACACCTAGAAAACAGGCAAGCATAAATATTGCTATAACTGAGCCATTGATTGAAATAGTGACTAACCGCGCCCCTGTTTTGATTGTTAAAAATAAAAGCAGTAAAGATATCGATTTGGGTAACTTTTCATTTATAACTCAAGGTAAAATTTTTAACCCACCACAGGGCTCGATTGTTTTTTCAGGTAAAGAGGTTTGGATGTCCCCAAAAGTAACTAATTTTTCAATTGATGACATTAATAATTTAAAAGTTATATCAAAATCTGACCAATCTGTTATTTATACAAATATTTACACAAACGAGAATAAAAATTCCATTACTAAACAATCTACTGGTTTAGTAAAACAAAAAGATATAAGCGTAGTGGCTAAGATTTTAACAAACAATAATGAAGATATTTTATCAAGCTTAAATCAAAACAACCTAAACAGCGAAAACCTTATTGCAAGCTCAGGTGGTTCTGATTTCGCAAAAAAACAAAAACCAAATAATTTAATCATTTGGTTTTTGTTTGGTGCTTTAATTATTGCTGGCTCAATTGTATTTATAAAGCTAAGAAGGGTGGAGGTCAACGAAGCTAACGACTTTAGTCTACTTGAGGAGTAGTCTCTATAAGTCTATCTTCGCCGGTACCCGCAGGTAGTTCTTCGGTGTCTAGACTGGTTTCTATATTCGATACGGCTTTGTCTAGTTGGTCAGTTTCAGATTTTGTAGGCAATGCAATGTCTTTAATGGCTTCGGTTACAGACTCTTTATTTTTTGATACAGCGTCAGTCAGTGCGGCATTTTCGTTGGTTTTTGTGTTATCTGTATCTTTTTCTTCACTAAGAGCGGTTAGTACTTTTACGTCTTTTTCGATATTTTGTTCAAGGTTTTTGACTTCTATCAAAGCTTCTTTTTGGTCAGTGTCGTTTGATGTTTGTGCAATAATTGTGGCATTGTCTTTGGCTTGTTGAATATGGCTTTCTAGTTCTTTTGATGCAATTGCGATTTTTTCGGGTGTGGCAGTGTCATTAGCCAACAATGTTTTCATTTCTTGCAAGCGTGTTTCAGCTCTTTTTTTATTAAAAATTAATTTTTGCTTAGGTGTTGTTTTTGTTATGCCTTTTATTTCTTCAATTTGAAGTTTTGTTGCGTATGAGAAATCGCCAGGTAGGGCATTTTGTGATGCAAAAGAAACTCCACTACCAGACACTAGTATTAAAAATACAAAAGCCATGCCATAACGAAACATTGGTATATTATAAAAATGAGATTTGACCGGCATGTTATTTGATCGAACATGCCAAATTAGTGATGCACGCATTGCACTTTTTTCATTTTCTGTCATTACGACATTGTTCACTATTTGGTTGTATTTTTTATTTAAATTCATAATTTTTACCAAGTTACATTTTTTACGTGCTTTATATTTTTCTTTAAAGCCTCTTTAGCGCGATGTAGTCTAACTGAGGCTAGGTTGTTTGATATGTCTAAAACCTTTGCAATCTCTTTTGAATCCATATCTGATTCAATGTGTAGTAATAAAACCTCTTTATATTTATCGGGCAATTCGTTCGCTTCTTTTAGTAAGTTTTTTACATCATCGATTATTTCGGGGTCGATTTTATGAGCCTCGGCATCGAACCCTGATTCGGTCATTTCGTCTAATGAATAGTCTTTGCGTTTGCGATAATGGTCAATAATTTTATTACGGGCTATATGATAAATTAGTGCCCGGCCGTTTTCGATTGGTTTTGCTTGTAGCAAGACCTCCCAAAACTTAGTGAATGACTCTTGGGTAATGTCTAGGGCCACCTCTCGGTTGCTGACCCTGAATAGCACAAACCGAAAGACCTCATCATTGTGGGACTCAAAAATATCAAGGAATATTTGCTCTTTTTCGTTCATTTTGATTCTATAATAGCCTTCGATTATGGTGACGTTTGTACCGACCCTATATTACACACAGAATTAGCAACAGTAATACACTATATTGTACCCCTTATTGCAATAAAGGCAAAAGGTGTTTTTTCTGATAGAATATAGGTTATATGAAGATTCCTAAAAAACATTTAATAATTGTCGGTTCGGGTTTTGCGGGTGTTGAACTGGCACGTAAAATGAAGGCTCTTGTAAAGCGCGACATTTATGAAGTTACACTTATTTCTACTCATGGTTATTTTGAATACTATCCAGGTGTCTATCGTATTATGATTGGCGAAACACCTATTCAAACTAAAATTAGACTAGATCAAATAATACCAGATTGTATTAATGTTGTTGAAGACACTATTGTAAAAATTGACCCTGTGGCTAAACAAATTCACGGTACAGGTGGCGTCGTGTATGAGTATGATGAATTAGTCTTGGCCTTAGGTTCAGTGCCAAACTATTTTAATGTTGAAGGTTTACAATCGGGTACATTTTCATTTCGTACAACGGGTGACGCTGTAACACTACGTAACCACCTGCATCAGCTTTTAATCAAAACCAGAACCGAAGATTTGAATAATGAAAAAGCCCTAATGCATAATTTACATATTATTATTGGCGGCGGTGGGCCCATTGGTGTTGAATTAGCCGGAGCCCTTTCTACTTATATGCGTAAAATGGCTAAGGTTAATAAAATTTCATCTAGTCGTGTCACGATTGATCTAATTGATGGTGGTGACAGACTACTTTCTCGTGTGCCACGTAGTGGTTCGATGAGGGTTGCCAAGTTTTTAGGCAAACGCGGTGTGAATGTATTTTTAAATCGTGCTATTAAAAAAGTTGAACAAGAGACTGTGGTATTAGAAGACGCAACCTTAAATGCTAAAACAATTGTTTGGACCGGTGGTGTAATTCCAAACCCTCTGTATACTACAGTGTCTAATTTTGAATGTGTAAAAGGTCGGGTTAATGTTGATGAATATTTGCAAGCCAAAAATTGTATTGATGTTTATATTGCCGGTGATGGTGCAAATACCAAACAAGCTGGGCTTGCCCAAACTGCAATGCACGATGGTAAATACCTGGCCAAACTTTTTAAAGCCAAAGGTCTTAGTCGCACTTGGCCTAAATATACCGAGGCTAAAACAGGTTATGTTATACCAATTGGTTCAAACTGGGCACTGATGGTGTTTGGTAACTTTGTTTGGGCTGGTTTTATACCCGGTGTCATTCGTTATTTAATTGATGTTGAATATTTCTTAAAACGCTTACCACTTGCCAAATTCCTAGACCTATACTGGGAAGGCTTCAAATACCGCAGGCACCGATATATTGAATTGCCGATTGAAACCAGTGAAAAAACAAAAAATAATTTACAATCAGGTCGCGCTATTACATATATTGTGGGTTTTCTAGCAATCATATTTTTAGGTATTGTGGGCCTGGGTTATATAAATAATAAAATAGGTGGTGACACATCTGCCTCTATAACCGCAGGTACGTTGTTTAAATAATAAAACCCCTACAATATAAAATCGTTGTAGGGGTTTTTAAGTTTTCACTTTAGGACAATGCTTTTTGTTCGGATTTTTTCTTGAGAATTTAAATTTTGACTTCTTCTAGTTGTGAACCTTTTAAGGTTTAGAACTTTTAAGTCTTTGTCTTTTAAAAAAGAATCGAACGAGACTTTTTTGGACGAAGTAATACTTATTACTAGTTGGCCGTCTGGGCCGGTAGATAGCTTGATTTTTCTTTTTGTAAATAACACACTCATGGGACTATATATTTTAAAAAGCTTACACTAAATAATTAATATTTGCAAAAAGGGTAGAAGTGTGTTAATTTGTAGGGGTTAGCTCAAGACAGCAAGCAGTTCATACAATATTATGTATGGCATGAGACTTGCCGAAGTTACAAAAATCAATTTTTTAATTTGATTTTAAACTACAATTTGCTGACAAGGTCGTTACAAATAAGTTTACAGCTTTTAGTTTACAGCTTTTAGGATTCGCTCAATGCGCTTACTTCAAGCTAAAAGCTAACAGCTGGAACCTAACTAAAATATTATGGCACTTACAAAATCAAAAAAACAAGAAGTGTTGGTTGATTTGGCTGATATTATCAAAAAGGCAAAAACTTTGGTTTTTGTTAAATTTGATAAATTTTCAGTTTTCAATTCAAATGCATTACGTCGCGAACTTCGGTCAAACGATTCAGGTTTGCGTGTAGCTAAAAAGCGTTTACTTTTAAAGTCATTAAATGAAGCTGGTTTTACTGGCAACATTCCACAACTTGAAGGTGAAATTATGCTTGCATATAGCGAAGACGTACTAGCACCAGCCCAAAAAGTTTATGAATTCCAAAAAACTCACAAAGACAATGTTTCAATTGTTGGCGGAGTATTTGATGGAACATACATGAACCAAGCCGAAATGATGAGTATTGCAACAATCCCTAGCCTACAAGGTTTGCGTGGAATGTTTGTTAATGTTATCAATTCACCAATACAAAGATTTGCTATTGCACTTAATGAAGTTGCAAAAAAATCGCAATAATCTAAATTTATTAAACTTATACTATAATTAAAAAATATATGGAAGAAACTACATTTGAAGTTCCTGCAAAATTTGCTGGAATAATAGCTGAAGTTGAAAAGCTTTCAGTTGTTGAACTAAACGAACTGGTTAAGACTTTTGAACAAAAATGGGGCGTATCAGCAACTGCAGTTGCAGTAGCGGGTCCTGCTGCCGAAGCGGGCGAAGAAAAGAGCGAATTCACAGTTGTACTTGTTGGTGCAGGTGAAAACAAAATCGCTGTTATGAAAGTTGTTAAAGAAGCTCTAGGTCTAGGTCTAAAAGACGCTAAGGATCTAGTTGACGCAGCACCATCAAACTTGAAGGAAAATGCTAAAAAAGACGAAGCTGAAGCTTTGAAAAAACAACTTGAAGAAGCCGGCGCTACAGTTGAATTGAAATAATAAATAATTTTAATTACAACTTAAATTTAATAAAAAGCAATAGTTTACTATTGCTTTTTATTTTTGGTATACTATCTATTATGCAAGAATCACTAGGAAAGATTTTCGGTAGCCAGTATCGCGCCAAGGTTATACGGTTTTTCGCACTGAATGACCCAATTGTTCACAAGACAGTCGACATTTCAAAAATGCTTAAAATTAAAAAACCACTTTTACAAAAAGAGTTAAACATTCTAACTTCGATTGGTTTTATAAATAAAAAATTATCAAAGGGTCGCACAGTAGGGTATCAATTAAATGCAGAGTTTAAAAATATTGAACCCTTAAAAGAATTAGTGTTACACCCTGACTTTATAAAGAAAGATGAATACCCACGTAAATTGCGTGCCTCGGGTAAATTAAAATTATTAGTTATTTCAGGTACGCTAACAAACAATAAACACAGTCGTATTGATATGTTGGTTGTTGCCGACAAGGTCAAGCGTGGCCCTTTCGAATCAGCCCTTCGTTCAATCGAAGCTGAAATTGGCAAAGAAATAATGTATGTATTGCTAGACACAAACGAATTTAGGTACCGTATGGAAATGCGCGATAAATTACTCTCTGACGTGCTTGATTTTGACCACGAAGAACTGTACAGAGCAAACGAGTTATCCACAATGAGACTACGTATAACCTAGTTAAAATAGCGCTATAATTAATAAAGATAAAGGAACGATCGGCCTTTATTTTTATTATTAGAGTATTTCTAGACTATGCTCATAACTTCATGGGGTGAAATCTTTACAGTAGCCCTTCAAAATCTTTGGTACGGTTTCGCTATGTTTGTGCCTAAATTATTAATCGCGGTTATACTATTCTTTATCGGTTGGTATATTGCTTCAATTATTGGTCGTGCTTTTGCACAAGTAATTGGTGCTTTGAAAATAGATCATCTATTTCGTTCAGCTGGTATTGAAAAAGTATTAGAACGCGCAGGTACACAATTATCAGTTGGTGGATTCATCGGTGCAGTTGTAAAATGGTTCATCATCGTAGTATTTTTGATGACTTCATTACAAATTGTTGGCTTGACACAAGTTAACGAATTTCTACGTGATGTTGTAATATCATTTGTTCCACAAGTATTGATTGCCGCATTGGTATTGATCTTGGGTTCAGTTTTGGCTGAAGCTGCTCGCAAACTTCTTTCTGGTTCTGCAAAAGCGGCTCATGTTAAATCAGCTGATATGATCGGTACAATTGCATTTTACGCAATCTGGGTATTTGCATTAATCATTGCATTATCACAACTTGGTATTGCTCCTGCGTTTATGCAAATCCTATTTACTGGTATTGTATTTATGCTAGCTTTGGCTGGTGGCTTGTCATTCGGTTTGGGTGGCAAAGAATCAGCAGCTCGTACACTTGATCGTGTATCAAGCAAAATGTAATCGGTAAAACGATTAAACTATAGGTAGGGAACACTTCTACCGAAAAACAAAAAATCCGCGACGTCGCGGATTTTTTGTTTGACTTATTTTATACTTTATTATATTGTTTTTATAAATATTTTAAACATGATATCCATAGAAGTAAAAACATTGGAAGGCCTTGCTGGTGTTCAAAGAACAGTAAAGGCAAACGGTGGCATATTCGCCACATTCGATGAGGTTTTGAGAGAACTTTTAAAAATGAATCCAGATTCTGAAGACAATCTAAGGTTAAGGTATGAATCAAATCATATGGTTCCTTTTGGTAGTATAGAAGATCCTGGTTTAACCGTATTAATAACTCCATTAATGGGTACAGGAAAGCCTTTGATCAAAGATTCTTTTAGAATTGATTTTGTCCAAGCTGATAAGATTAATTGGAAGCAAGTGGAGAAGGATAACAACTGGATTTTTTGGTACAAAAAAAGTAGCGACATTTAATTTAAAGTCTTGGGTTTGTAAAAATCCAAGGCTTTTTTATTTGGTCTACCTTTATATATAAAACATAAAAAATAAAAAGCGCCTCAAAACCAAGAGGCGCTTTAGTGTATTTTTAGCAAGGTTTATTTTCCCGCAAGGAAGTCTTTAACTTTTGCAATGACCTGTTCATCACTTAAAGGGCTCTCAAGAAGATTTATTGTTTTGGCATCATCGCCATCTTCTTTTCGGGGTCCTTTTGCAAAGATTATTTTAAATAAATTTTCTTCGTTGAATAGAAAGCTGACGCGTCTTAGGTTGCCCTGTTTAACGGTTCCAGATGCAATATAAACAGAATCTGCTTCTGCTGACTCATGCTCTTCAAAGAACTGCACTATTCGTGTGCCGGTATAACAGCCTTTCCTTTTAACGGTGAAGTTATTAAAAGATCCTGGCTCAAGATTTTTAAAAAGTGTTGCTATTAAAATGTTTATTTTCATGTCGAATTGTTTTCTATATAATAACACCATAATATCTAAAAGTCAATAGTCTGATATAGGGTAGATATTAGTATTTTTTGGGCCTTATTTTAGACAAAAAGGCGGGCTTAAAGTGGGTATTTGGGTTGTTTTAAAAATTCACAAAAAAACGCTTGACTTTGTTTACGCATTTTGATAGACTCCTACTTGTATTCCTTGAAAACTGCATCCTACTCTAGGAACCAATAGTTCTGCCATTTTGGGCAGAAGGACGGGGTCTTGAATTATATTCGCGCAGCCTGTGCGAATCCCTAGAAGTAGTGCACACACTATGCCAAGCGGTTGGCATTCCTAGCTTGTGAAAATATGTTTAAGGTAAACATATAAAGAAGGAGCTCGATTTTCCTTGAAGAATATTGAGAATTAGTGTGTGGAGAATCAGACAAAATGTAAGTATAAATATATATCTTTTATGAAATGAAATATCATTAGTAATAATGGTTGATACATTTCCTAATGGGATAATAAGAGCATATGGCGGATGCCTAGACTCTCAATAGCGATGAAGGACGTGGGAGGCTGCGATAAGCTTCGGGGAGGTGTCTACAACCTTTGATCCGGAGATTTCCGAATGGGGAAACCCTATATAGCAAACCTATATAATCAACACTCATAAGAAGTGGCGATGCGCACCCTGGGAAGTGAAACATCTCAGTACCAGGAGGAAAAGAAAACAAAGTCCGTAAGGACAATATTTCCTAAGTAGCGGCGAGCGAAAAGGAAAGAGCCCAAACCTGTCTAACATTGAGCACATATCAGTACGAAGTTTACTTTGTATTATCATGTGTTCAATGTTGGACGGGGGTTGTAGGGTAACAACGTCGAATTAACGAGAAAAGTCAAAAAATTGTATTATAGATTAAGTTGTTGGAAACCAACACCATAGACGGTGATAGTCCGGTAATCGAAATAATATGAACTTTTTTGTTGTTATACCTGAGTAGCTCAGGACATGTAAAGCTTGAGCGAATCCACCGGGACTAACCGGTAAGGCTAAATATATTGAGAGATCGATAGTGAACAAGTACCGTGAGGGAAAGGTGAAAAGAACCCTGAAAAGGGAGTGAAATAGATCCTGAAACCATATGCTTACAAGGAGTCGGAGCGGATAATTTATTATTCCGTCACGGCGTGCCTATTGAAGAATGAGCCAACGAGTTTATTTGTGTTGCTGGCTAAGTGGAAACCCCACGGAGCCTCAGGGAAACCAAGTGTTAATAGCGCGAAAAATTAAGTAGTACAAATAAGACCCGAAGCCAAGTGAGCTACCCATGGGCAGGTTGAAGTGACTCGAAAGAGTTATGGAGGACCGAACCGGTGAGCCGTACAATACTCTCGGATGACCTGTGGGTTGGAGTGAAAAGCTAATCGAACTTGGTAATAGCTGGTTCTCGCCGAAATAGCTTTAGGGCTAGCGTACACTGTACCCTCTGGGGGTAGAGCACTGGAAGATTTTGATAGGGAGCAATCTCGCAAAATCTATCAAACTCCGAATACCAGAGACCAATTAGTGTGCAGTTAGACAGTGGGGGCTAAGCTCCACGTGTCAAAAGGGGAACAGCCCAGATCTCAGGTTAAGGTCCCTAAATCATAGTTAAGTGCATCTTAAGGAGGTAATATTTCTCAGACAATGAGGAGGTTGGCTTAGAAGCAGCCATCCTTTAAAGAAAGCGTAACAGCTCACTCATCAAGAGATTTTGCACCGAAAATAATCGGGGCTAAACTATGTACCGAAACTGAGGATTCGTGTTGATTTATCAACGACGACTGGTAGGCGAGTATTCGATTCTGCTGTGAAGGCAAAGGGGTGACCCATGCTGGAGCGTATCGAAGTAAGAATGTTGGCACAAGTAACCGCAAGGAGGGTGAGACCCCCTCCCGCCGAAAGATCAAGGTTTCCTTGGCAATGTCAATCAGCCAAGGGTTAGTCGGGCCTAAGGGGATGGTGAAAACCGAACTCGATGGACACATGGTTAATATTCCATGACTTTCTATATATGTGATGAAGGGACGAAGGGTTGTACTATTCGCTCATTATTGGATTTGAGTTTATGTTATGAGGATGTTTGGTAGGCAAATCCGCCAGACACTAATCCAAGTAAAGTATAAATGCCAGGGTTCGCCTTGGTAGATGAATAAGAGCACGCTTCCGAGAAAATCTTCTAAACTTTGTATATAGAAAACCGTACCGCAAACCGACACAGGTGATCAGGTCGAGTAGACCAAGGCGAACGAGTGAGTGATCTTCAAGGAACTCGGCAAAAAAGCAGCCGTAAGTTAGCAATAAGGCTTGCCACCCGCAAGGGTGGCCGCAGCGAAAGTTTCTCTGGCAACTGTTTATCAAAAACACAGCTCCCTGCGAACACGTAAGTGGATGTATAGGGGGTGACGCCTGACCAATGCTAGAAGGTTAAATATCGACGTTGCCATTCGCAAGAGTGGTGGTGATTGATACAAGCCCTAGTGAATGTCGGCCGTAACTATAACGGTCCTAAGGTAGCGAAGTACCTTGTCGGGTAAGTTCCGACGCGCACGAATGGCGTAATGACTGGAGAACTGTCTCGAAGATTAGCTCGGTGAAAATACAATACCGGTGAAGATGCCGGTTACCTGCAGATAGACGAAAAGACCCCGGAAGCTTTACTGCAACTTGATATTGAGCATATGTTAGTACTGCGTAGCATAGGTGGGAGAGGTTATGTGCATCCTTTTGGGGGTGTAATACTCGACAGTGAAATACCACTCTGTATGTATGTATGTTCTAATTTCGACGGAAAAAACGTCGAGAGACAGTATCTGGTAGGTAGTTTGACTGGGGCGGTCTCCTCCTAAAGAGTAACGGAGGAATTTATTAAGGTCAGTTAGGCGCGTATGGAAATCGTGCCGATAGTGCAAGGGCATAAACTGGCTTAACTGTAAGAAGGACATTTCGAGCAGATGCGAAAGCAGAACCTAGTGAACCGACGGTACGTATTAGACGCGGCCGAAGATTAATGGATAGAAGCTACTCCGGGGATAACAGGCTAGTTCCGCCTAAGCGTCCATAGCGACGGCGGAGTTCGGCACCTCGATGTCGGCTCACCTTAACCTGGGGGTGGAGAAGCTCCCAAGGGTATGGCTGTTCGCCATTTAAAAAGGTACGCGAGCTGGGTTCAAACCGTTCAGTTTATGATGTGGTCTGTATGTAGAACAAAAAGTTTACTTTCTGTTCTACATACAGATCGTGTATCACGACCTGAACCCATTTGAATCCGAGGAGATGATTTTAAGGAGAATCATCAAAAAGACATCAATCACGGCGGCTACATATAGTAATATATGTATGCACATTCAACTTATATCGGTGAAACCCTTCGAGTTAAAAACTCTCAGGGCAACACCGAGGGAATCCTGAGAGAAATCGAAGGAACCCGTAGAGACTAAACGTTGAACATCTTGAAAAAGATGAATTTATAGTCCGATCCCTTCAGTAATGAAGGTTCGATTATGTGTTTACGCAACATATAATAGAAGTAAAACGTAGATGCGTGAGACAGGTTGGTCTCCTATCTACTGCAGGCGTTGACTCTTGAGAAGATTCGTCCCTAGTACGAGAGGACCGGGATGAACTGACCTCTGGTGTACCAGCTCTTTTGCCAAAAGGATCGCTGGGTAGCTAAGTCGGGAATGGATAACCTCTGAAAGCATCTAAGAGGGAAGCCAACTTCAAGATGAGGAGTCGGTATGAGGACCCTAGGAGATTACTAGGTTGATAGGCATTAGGTGTAAGCACCGCAAGGTGTTCAGCCAAGATGTACTAATTGTCCCATTCCTATTAGGTAATGTGTAAATCATTACAATGAAATATTTTCATAAACGTTATATAATTAATTTAAATAGTCTGATTCTAATGCAACACTGCTAAATAATTTATTTTATTTGGTAGTTAAATAATATCGAATACTTTGTGTTGGTGATTCATCGTAGGGGTCACACCTCTTCCCATTCCGAACAGAGTAGTTAAGCCTTATTGAGCCGATGATACTCGCTTTGCGGGGAAAGTAGGTTGTCGCCAGCACAAAGTATTCGATAAACCGTACGCGTAATGCGTAGGGAATACAATTCAAAAGCCCCAAGGTGTTTACATCAAGGGGCTTTTGAATTTCAAAAATAACCTTATTTATAAGGGTTTTTATATATTGACTTTTCCTATATAATATGCTATAGTTAAAGTCTAAAATAGATCTTAAAAAATGAATATATTTAACCCAAACAACCAATCGTTTAACTACTCAGAAAACCTTAAGCCACTGTTTGAGGCCATGAAACAAGGTAAAAGAATAAAGTCCGTTACTTGCATGAGAGGTACCATGAATGCAGACAATCCAAGTAGGGATTTTAAAATAAAGGATTTCATTGCCGTAGATTATTCTGTTGCGGCTGGTCGTTTAGACGGAGTCGATTGTGACCTTGTTGAAACACAGGCTAGGAAGAAAGATTTCTACATGAACTGGGTTCGTTCTTTTGAGCTCTAGTTAAATAAACAACTGTAAAATATAAAGCCCGTGGTTTTTACCCCGGGCTTTTTTATTTTTATAAAAAGTTTTTATATTTATGTTATAATTTAGCTATTATGACATGGGGTGGGCGAAGGAAGTTAATAATTAATTTACTAATTATATTTTTGGTATTTTTACCTTTGGCGTATTTAATATATTCAAAAGTTAAACCAATCCCTGATTGTTTTGATCGTCGCAAAAATGGTGACGAGGTGGGTATCGATTGTGGTGGTAAATGCCAACTATATTGTCCATACCAAAAGAAAGACGTAGTCGTTATATTTGCTAGGCCCCAACGTGTGGCTGACGGGTTATATAATGCGGTGGCGCTAATTGAAAACAAAAACACCGACGCTTTTGCGCCAATGGTTCGCTATAAGTTTAAATTATATGACGAATACAATATACCTGTTGCAACACGCGAAGGCACAACCTATATTAACCCTAATACTAGACAGGCTATTTTTGAGGGTGGTATTAATGTAGGTAAACACGAAGTTAGCAGGGTTGTTGTTGAATTTACCAAGCCAATTACATGGTTATATACTGACCTGGGCTCATATGTACTACCGTTGACCGTTAGTGAACCAAATTATCGTGCATTAAATGACAAGCCAATGCTAAACTATACGCTTGAAAATTCTGGTTACGACAACATACCGCGGGGTAATTCAGTTGTTTTGGTTTATGATAAAGACAATAATGCCGTGGCTTTTTCAAGTACTATAATGGACAGAATGCCACCAGCCAGCAAGCAGGTAATCGTCTTTTCGTGGCCTAAATTGTTTACTGGTGGGCCGTTTCGTTTCGAGCTTTATAATCAAGTCGATCTAACTCAATATCAAAATAAAGATATAAAAACCAAGCAGTAAAATGATAAAAAGATTTGCGCATATTGATTGGACAATTATTTTAACCCTTTTACCGATTTTTGGAGCAGGGCTTTTATCAATGAGGTCATTGACGGGGGAGAATAATTTTTTTGAAAAGCAAATAATTTGGATACTATTATCGCTAGTTGTTTTTTTCATAGCCTCGCAGGTTGATTTTCGGTTTTTCAAGCGCTCAACAATTTTGGTTAATATTTACTTGGCTCTTTGTGCGGTTTTAGTTGTTCTATTTTTTGCTGGATCAACCGTTAAGGGGTCTCAAAGTTGGTTTCAATTGGCGGGTTTTTCGTTTCAGCCGGCTGATTTCGTAAAAGTTGCACTCATTTTAATGTTGGCTAAATATTTTTCACGTCGCCATGTAGCCATTGGTGAATGGCGTCATGTTATGATATCGGCCCTGTATATGTTTGTGCCGTTTGTTTTAATTTTATTACAACCCGATTTTGGTTCAGCCATGGTTATATTTTTTATTTGGTTTGGTATGGTTTTGTTTTCAGGTTTGGGGCGTAAACAAATACTGGTACTAACGTCTATTGGTATAGTTTTATTTGCTTCATTTTGGTTGTTTGTTTTCAAGCCTTATCAAAAGGCGCGTATTATAAACTTTATTAACCCGTCGGCTGATATTAGAGGTACGGGCTATAATGTATTTCAATCAATTGTCGCGGTTGGTTCGGGGCAAGTTATTGGCAAGGGTATTGGTTATGGTACTCAGTCACGTTTACAATATTTGCCTGAACACGAAACTGACTTTATATTTGCCGCTTTTTCAGAAGAATGGGGTTTTATCGGGGCTTTGCTATTATTGGGTCTGTATGTCTTTTTGTTTTATCGAATAGTATCAATAGCCCTAGTTGGTTCAAGTAATTTCGAATCATTATATGCAGTTGGTTTTGCAATTTATTTAATGAGTCACCTGGTGGTTAATATTGGTATGAATATCGGGCTTATGCCGGTTACGGGTATACCACTACCGTTTATGAGTTACGGCGGGTCACATATTTTGGCTGAAATGTTTGGTTTGGGGTTACTGGTTTCAACTAAAAAATACGCACGAGTTTCTCATAGGGAAATGTCGAATAATGAATTAATTGGTGGTATGTAGTTTAACCTGTATGAATGAAAAAATATTTTACTATCTAAATAGCTTACTAGGTAAATCAAGTTTTTTTGATAATGTTGTTTTATTTTTGTCTAATAATTTTGGTTACTTATTGATCGGGCTGTCTTTTTTGTTTTTAATACTTCATTATGATACTAGAAGGGAATATTCAAGTGATAAAAAAAGATTTAGACAAAAAACCAAAGAAATAATAATTATGCTAGGTAGTACCTTTTTGGCTTGGGTTTTAGTTGTAATTACTAAAAAACTTTTTATTAACCCTAGACCTTTTATTTTGTATCCAGAAATCAACACTTTGTTTATTTACGGAGGCGAAGATTCGTTCCCGTCTGGGCATGCGGCTTTTTATGGCGCATTAGCTGTTTCGATTTTTGCCTACCATAAAAAGGCGGGTACTGTCTTTGCTTTGGGGGCGGTTTTAATAGGTCTTTCTCGTGTTATTGCGGGTGTCCATTTTCCTCTTGACATAGTTATGGGTTTCATATTTGGTGCGTCAGTTAGCGTTTTAGTCTATTACTTTATTCGTGTTTTAGCCAAAAAATACAAGAAATACATTGATTTTTTGTTCGATTGCGTGTAAAGTAGGGTTTATGAAATACCGAATTATAGCATTAATAATTTTAATTTTGGGCGCAGGTTTGGGCTATTTTGTCTATAAATCTGAAGTGGCTCATCAAAATGGTTCTCAAACTAAATTAGCAAAATACCCATTTAAACTAGGTTTAGACCTAAAGGGTGGTTCGCACTTGGTTTATGTTGCCGATACATCAAGTTTGGCTAATGATCAAGTCGAGCCTGCCATGTCAGCATTACGAGAGGTTATTGAAAAGCGCATCAACGATATTGGTGTTGCTGAACCAATTATTACAACTCAAAAGGTGCGTGTTGGCGAAACTACCGAAAACCGACTAATTGTTGACCTACCAGGTGTTACCGATGTTAAAGAAGCGACTGATCAAATTGGGGCAACTCCAACACTTGATTTTCGTATTGAAGATCCAAACTATGCTGAAAATTCTAAAAACTTAGTTGGCAAGGTTGTGAATGGCGAACTAAAGCTTGAAATGCCTGACATGTATATTAAAACTGAACTAACTGGTGCTTATTTAGAATCAGCCAGTGTGCAGTTTAACCAACAAACAACTGAACCTTATGTTGCGTTAAAATTTAACAAACAAGGTGCCGATTTATTTGAAAAAATTACAAGTGAAAACGTTGGCAAAACAATTGCTATTTATTTAGATGGCGTACAAATATCAGCACCAACTGTTAATGAAAAGATTTCAGGTGGCGAAGCCATTATCAATGGTCAATTTACACCAAAGGTTGCCAAAGACTTGGCCAAGCGTTTAAGTTTTGGTGCATTGCCAGTAAGTGTTAGCCTGGCTTCAACTCAAACCATCGGAGCTTCTCTTGGTCAAAGTGCAGTTAATGACGGTGTGCGTGCCGCTGTTATTGGGTTCTTGCTAGTGGCTCTGTTTCTAATAATTTGGTACAGACTACCTGGCTTGATTTCAATTATCTCTCTTGCAATATACGCACTAATTATTCTAAGTATTTTCAAACTAGTACCTGTTACACTAACTGCTGCTGGTATTGCTGGGTTTATTATTTCAATAGGTACAGCGGTTGATGCAAACATTCTGATATTCGAAAGAATGAAAGAAGAATTAAAAGCTGGTAAAGAAATTTTTGAGGCGATCAAAGACGGCTTCGGTCGAGCTTGGACTTCAATTCGTGATGCCAACATTGCCGGTATTTTGGTTGGCTGTGTTTTGATCTACACAGGTATTCCAATCGTAAAAGGTTTTGCTGTGACATTGGTTATTGGTATGGTGGCTAGTCTGTTTTCTTCTATGACAATTTCTAGACTAATGCTATATTCACTACGTTTCAAAAAAAGTAGCAAGGTCGTACGCTTTATGTTCGGTTCAGGCTTTACCAGATAATAGTACAAAATAATTCTTAAAATATATGTTTGTTATAAAATATAAAAAAATATTCGTTTCTATTTCTCTTCTTCTTGTGTTACTTTCTCTTGGGTCTTTGTTTGTCTACAAACTGCCAATAGGTATTGATTTCAAGGGTGGTGCTTTGACTGAGGTTACCTATACAGATGCTAGACCTGATATTGAAATAATAAATCAATCTTTTACTTCTCATCAAGGTTTAGGTACGGTACTTGTTCAACCAGAGGGTGATAAAAATTTAATGATTAGAACTAAAAATCTTACTGAATCTGAAAGACAAGAGCTGGTATCAGTTCTAAGTCAAACAGGATCTGTAACAATAAATAACTACACATCAATCGGTCCATCGGTGGGCAAAGAACTAACTAGTAAAATGATCATGGCAATCATTGTTGTATCGATCATAATAATATTGTTTATTTCTTATGCTTTTCGTGGTGTATCATATCCAGTCAAATCATGGAAATACGGTGTTATTGCTGTAATGACACTGCTGCATGACATTATCATTCCAGTCGGTATTTTTGCAATACTGTCTCGTGTATACCATGCTGAAGTTGACACTCTTTTCGTTGTAGCCTTACTAACTGTTATTGGACTATCACTGTCTGACACAATCGTTGTTTTTGACCGTATTCGCGAGAACATAAAACATAAAAAGTTTGCAACTTTCCCCGAAACTGTTGGTCAATCATTAAACCAAGTTTACACTCGTTCAATAAATACTTCAGTTACAGTTATTATTGTTTTGGTTGCCTTATCAATTTTTGGTCCTGAAACAATCAAAGTCTTTGCTTTGATGATGACTGCAGGTATGATTTGCGGTACGTACTCATCAATCTTTCTTGCTAGTCCAATGTTGGTTTACGCACAAGAGTTGCAAAAATCTAAGAATTAGAAAAAATGAAAAAAGAAGTATTTATTCCACGACCAGATCAGGTAGACTATTCAAACGCTCGTTTTGCGCCGGTTATTAATTGCGCGGTTGTGTATAAAAATAAAATACTTTTATTAAAAAGAAATAAACATTTACGTTTTTACCCAAATTATTGGAACGGTGTATCTGGTTTTTTGGACGATAAAAAAACATTAAAACAAAAAATTGAAGAAGAGCTAAGTGAAGAGCTTGGTATTTCGAAAAAAAATATTATTAATTTTAAAATGGGTAATATCTTTCATCAAGAAGAAAAGAAGTACAAGAAAACTTGGATCGTACATCCGTTAATTGTTAATATTTCAACAGATAATATAAAACTTGATTGGGAGGCTCAGGAATATAAGTGGGTCACATTAAATGAAGCCAAAAAGCTAAAATTATTACCCGGCTTTGATATTGTTTTAAAAAACGTACTTAAATAGTTTAATCTGTTAGGTTGTTTAATAGTCTGGGTATTTTTTTAAAGTCTTGAGCTAATGTTTCGCGTAATGCGCCATTGTACATTGCGGCAGCGGGGTGGTATAGTGCTATAAAATTATCGGTGGGGAATCCATCGATTTTTTTATTTAATAATTTACCGTGCACATCGCCAATTTTAAACTCTGGTAAAAAATTATTCATGGCAATACGCCCTAAAAAAATAATTACTTTTGGTTTTATAAAATCAAGCTCGGCCAATAACCACTTACGGCAAGCTAATTTTTCAGCCTCGGTCGGGTCGCGATTCTCGGGTGGGCGATATTTAACTGTGTTGGTTATATAAACATCTTCACGGCTCAGTTTTATACTTGCCAACATTTCATTCAAAAATTTGCCCGCACGGCCCACAAAAGGCAAACCTTGTAAATCTTCATCTTTACCTGGCGCCTCGCCAATAAACACAATGTCAGCATTTGGGTTGCCGTGGCCAAAAACAGGTTGTGTGGCCTGTATCTTCAAATCACACTTACAAGCCCTGTGTTGGGCATTTTGAAGCCTTTTAAGCCTATTTATGGCATCGTTCATAACTTAATTATACATATAAAATAAGCCTTTTTTACCCTTGACTTTTATGTATTAAAATGCTATAATGTAACCAGATTATGAAAGTACTTTTAAAAATTTCCGCCCTAGCTGTCCTGTTACTTACAGCCTCAGCTTATACCTTTGCCCAGACTGTTAATGTATCAGTAACTGATACAGTTAAATCTCAACCGATATACAAACCCAAACCACAACCAAGTTACTTTCCGTTTTTTAATAACGGCGTAAAAGGTGTTGGCGAAGTTTTGACCCGTATCGCCGGCCCGCGTTATATTTCAATCCGTGATTATCACGGGGCGAAACAATTCTCGTATGCTGAGATGTTAACCGAACACCTTTCCATGCTTAATAAAAAGTATGAGTGGGGGTTTGTTTCAGTTAATCTCGATACAGTTGTTTATATACTAAACCACTCACGCGAGGTTTATGAACCATTCGGTAAGGGCAACTACGCCGTTTTTTATTTCGATAGAGACGGTGTGCCGATGTCAAGAAGTATTGGTAGTGGTAATGAACCTGACAAGTTAATCGTTTTCAATAACGTGGCTTTCATTCATTGCCAAACTGGTGGCCTAATGGAACCAGCTTTGCCAACAATGAGTTACCCGATTAGGCAAAAGATCAGTAAATCAAACCCAAGTCAAGAAACTGAATTCAGTTGGTTTCCAAATTGGCTGAAAGATCTTCTTTTGGTTCTTGCTGGAATATTCCTCGGCGCTCTGGTTTTAACTGCTTTGTTTTGGTTATTGCGTGGACTGTCTAATGGATTTTGGGGCTGGCCCTACTGGTCACACATACCAATTTTCATTAGAACATCCAGAACACTACCGGATCCTCCAGTAGTTCGTCCGTTAATCCTGCACATACATATAAATGTGCGAATTAATGGCGCTGAACCCATTGATCCATCACTTCATACGATGGATTAAGGATATTAAGTTGGTAACTTTATAACCGACCGCCTCAATTTTTGAGGCGGTTTTTTGTTTTAACTTTTTAAAAACATTCTTGCATTCTGCAGAATGTTGGAATGTTATTTTATCGAATAAATATAACCATCGCGGGCGCCAAAGAATATTTGGCCTTTCCAAACAGCGGGGGATGATTCAATACATGAACCTGAATTTATTTTATATTCCCAAACTTTATTTAAGGTGTCTTGTGAAATATCAAAATTTAAAATTTTGCCTTCACATGTGCCAACAATTAAATTGTTATCAATCAGTGCGGG